>MDSY01008812.1_pt1 | contig 29010 bp, 26 predicted proteins | sample 811131 | NCBI WGS metagenome assembly MDSY01 (sample SAMN05326643, study PRJNA326480) | marine metagenome | isolation source: seawater | place: Atlantic Ocean: South West | collected 2010
TAGTGCTATAAAAACGGAAACAATAACAAATTATCTAAAGTATTTTGATAATAATGATGAAATAATAGAGCTTTCTGTAAACGTTAAAGGAAAAAACTACCATATTCTAGTATATGGTTTATTTGATAGTAGTGATCTGGCGCGTGCTGAAATCAGTAAATTACCGGAAAAAGCTAGACAAATTAAACCATGGGTCAGGACAGTCGGAAGTATAAAAGAGCTAATTCAATAGCATTGTCATATTCTAAGTACTTGAAAAATAAATTGAATTATGCTCGATTGCTAAAAAATCTGTATAAGTATGACGCACGAAGCACCGTGACATAAACACGCCTCTTTATTATAATTTCAGCCCTTTTGTGTCTTGTATGTGCAGTCATAATACTGTTCTATGCTCGCGTTTATTGAGAAAAAATCTTTATGAAAAAATTTCAAGAACAACAAGGTTTATATGAACCGCAAACAGAAAGTGATGCTTGCGGTGTCGGTTTTGTTGTCAATATGAAGGGACGCAAATCTCACGAAATAGTCGATAATGCTCTAACAATATTAAAGAATTTGCTACACCGTGGTGCATGTGGTTGTGAAGAAAATACTGGCGATGGTGTGGGTATACTTATTCAAAAACCACATAAGTTTTTTAAGCGAGTATGCGGTGATATTAATATAAACTTACCAAATGACGATAAGTATGGAACAGGGATGGTTTTTTTACCCGTCAATAAATCACAATCTAAAGATTGCCAAAAAATATTTGAAAAGATAATTAAAGAAGAGAATCAAAAGTTATTGGGTTGGCGAGATGTTCCAACAAATGATTCCTCGTTAGGTCCAACAGCTAAAGAGGGTGAGCCAACCTTCAAGCAAATATTTATTGAAAAAAATAAAGATTTAGATTCAGCAGCATTTGACCGGAAGCTTTATATAATTCGCAAACGAGTTGAGAATATTATATGGAATTCTGATATGACTGAACAAAGCTTGTTCTATGTACCATCATTATCGTGTCGTACCTTTTTATATAAAGGAATGTTGACTGGCACACAAATTGAACCAATGTTTCCAGATCTTTCAGATCCCGATGTTGAATCTGCATTAGCACTCGTTCATCAACGTTTTTCAACCAACACAATGCCAGAATGGAAACTTGCACATCCATTTAGGTATATATCACATAATGGAGAAATCAATACCGTAAGAGGAAATAGCAATTGGATGCGCGCTCGCGAGTCTTTATGTAAATCAGAATTATTTGGTGATGATATTAGTAAACTATTTCCAATTGTTACGGAAGGGGGAAGTGACTCTGCAATATTTGATAACGTTATGGAATTTTTATATATGTCAGGTCGTCCCCTACCTCATGCAGTGTTAATGATGATTCCAGAAGCCTGGTCTGGACATGAAACGATGGATCAAAAAAGAAAGGATTTTTACGAATATCATGCCTGTTTGATGGAACCATGGGATGGACCGGCTTCTATTGCATTTACCGATGGTGATGTTATTGGCGCAGTTCTTGATAGAAATGGTTTGAGACCTTCACGTTATTACGTAACTAAAGATGACATGGTTGTCATGGCATCGGAAGTAGGTGTTTTAGACATTCCACCAGAAAATATTGAGATAAAGGAAAGACTACATCCTGGTCGTATTTTTATGGTGGATACGAAGCAGGGACGTATTATCGATGATTCTGAATTAAAAGAGGAGTTTGTTAATGCTGAGCCATATGGAGAATGGCTTAAAGAGCATTTGATACCAATCGAAAAATTATCACCACCAGCAAAGCTATTAAATTCTGATTCAGGGACTCTTCTTCAGCGCCAACAAATATTTGGTTATACCTATGAAGATTTAAAAATACTAATGGCGCCCATGGCAAAAAACGGTATGGAGCCAACAGGCTCTATGGGAACAGATACAGCTTTAGCAGTTTTATCTAATAGATCTCGTTTACTTTATGATTACTTTAAACAATTATTCGCGCAAGTAACTAATCCGCCATTAGATGGTATCAGGGAAGAGCTTGTTACACAGGTTGCTACGACTATCGGACCAGAGAGTAATCTTTTAAATCCAACATCAATAAGCTGTCAAAGGGTAAAAATAAATTCTCCAATTCTCACTAACGAAGAATTATCAAAAATGTCTAATATTAGTGTATCGGGAATGAAAACAAAAAAAGTTCCTATTTTGTATGAAGTAAAAAAAGGTTCTCAAGGTTTAGATCAAGCTCTAAATAGGGTTTGTGCAGCTGTCGACCAAGCAATAGATGATGGTTACAGTTTTGTAATTCTTTCTGATCGTGGTGTTAATGACAAAGAAACAGCAATACCGGCACTTTTAGCAACTGCTGGCGTCCACCATCATTTGATTAGAAATGGAAAACGTACTCGACTTGGTTTGATTCTTGAATCAGGAGAGCCGAGAGAAACTCATCATTTTGCTGTGCTTTTAGGTTATGGTATTGGCGCTATAAATCCTTATCTAGCTTTTGATTCTCTGAATGATTTAATTCAAAAAAGATATTTACCACAAATGAATCAGAGTGAAGCAGTGGAGAATTTTATCAAGGCTGCTAATAAAGGCTTAGTTAAGATAATGTCAAAAATGGGGATATCAACAATTCAATCATATTGTGGCGCACAGGTTTTCGAAGCAATTGGTCTTGAAAAAGAGTTTGTAGATAAATATTTTACTTGGACAGCATCACGCATTGGCGGTATTGGAATTGATGTAATAGCAAAAGAAATAAGTCAGCGTCACAATAATGCTTACCCAAGTCGAGATATTAAACAAAAAGAATTGGAATGGGGGGGTGAATATCAGTGGCGTCGTGATGGGGAGTACCATCTCTTTAATCCCGATACAGTTTTTAAATTACAGCATGCTACCCGCTCCGGTCAATATGAAATTTTTAGAGAATATACTGCTTTAGTTGATGAGCAAAACGAAAATTTAGCAACATTAAGAGGTTTATTTGAATTCAAATTTGCTAAAAAACCAATTTCAATTGACGAAGTTGAACCTATTGAAAATATTATGAGAAGATTTTCAACTGGAGCAATGTCATATGGGTCGATTAGTAAACAAGCGCATGAAACATTAGCAATTGCTATGAATCGTATTGGCGGTAAATCAAATACTGGAGAAGGCGGTGAAGATCCTGATAGATTTAAAAGGGATAAAAACGGAGATTCAAGAAGAAGCGCAATAAAGCAAGTAGCATCAGGACGTTTCGGTGTTACCAGCGAATATTTAGCAAATGCCGATGATCTTCAAATTAAGATGGCCCAAGGGGCAAAGCCAGGTGAAGGCGGTCAATTGCCAGGAACCAAAGTTTATCCATGGATTGCAAAAGTACGCCATTCAACAGCTGGTGTCGGTTTAATTTCACCACCACCTCATCATGATATTTATTCAATAGAAGATTTAGCACAACTTATTCATGATTTAAAAAACTCAAATCCACTCGCACGTGTGCATGTCAAGTTAGTTGCCGAGGTTGGCGTTGGCACTGTAGCGGCAGGCGTTGCAAAAGCACATTCTGATGTTGTTCTAATCTCAGGTTATGATGGTGGAACTGGAGCATCTCCAATAAGCTCCCTTAAGCATGCTGGACTACCTTGGGAACTTGGTGTTGCTGAAACACAGCAAGTACTAGTTCAAAACGGCCTGAGAGATCGCATTGTTGTGCAAACTGATGGGCAACTTAAAACTGGAAGAGACGTAGTTATTGCGGCTTTATTGGGCGCAGAAGAATTTGGTTTTTCGACTGCACCATTAGTTGTTATGGGCTGCATAATGATGCGTGTTTGTCATTTAAATACATGCCCCGTGGGAGTTGCAACTCAAAACCCGAAGCTTACAAAAAAATTCACAGGACAACCCGAATTTGTTGAAAACTTTTTTAAATATATTGCTCAGGAAGTTCGTGAGTATATGGCGCAGTTAGGATATAAAACAATTGATGAGATGATAGGACAAGTCGATAAGATAGATGTAAGAAAAGCAATAAATCACTGGAAAGCAAAAGGAATCGATTTTTCGAAAATACTCTTCAAGCCTGAGCCACGTAAAGGCGATCAGATATTTTGTGTTAAGAAACAGGATCATGGTTTAGAAAAATCAATAGATGTAAAAAAATTGGTTCCAATGTGCAAGAAAGCTCTGGATGAAGGCAAAAAAGTTAACATAAAAACACAAATTAAAAACACTAATAGAACGACCGGAACAATTCTTGGTTATGAAATTACCAAACGTTTTGGCGGAGAGGGACTTACTGAGGATACTATCAATATTCATTTTAGTGGCTCAGCCGGTATGAGTTTTGGCGCATTTATTCCAAATGGTGTAACTCTGACTCTTGAAGGCGATGCTAATGATTATATTGGGAAAGGTTTATCTGGCGGGAAAATTATTGTTTATCCTCCATTAAATTCTACTTTTGTTGCGGAAAAAAATATTCTGGTTGGAAATGTTGTTCTATATGGCGCCACTCGAGGAGAGGCATATTTTCGTGGAATTGCAGGTGAACGTTTTTGTGTTAGAAATAGCGGAGTTAATACCGTTGTTGAAGGAATTGGTGATCACGGTTGTGAATATATGACAGGAGGACGAGTTGTTGTTATCGGTAAAACTGGCCGTAATTTTGCAGCTGGAATGTCGGGTGGAATCGCTTATGTTCTAGATGAAAATGATGAGTTTAAAATCAATTGTAACAAAGGAATGGTTGATCTAGATCAATTGACTGATGATGATGATTGTCATACTGTAAAAACTTTATTAAAAAAACATATAAATTATACAAAAAGCCCTGTTGCAAAAAATATTTTGGACAATTGGGATAAATATCAGTCTAAGTTTATAAAGGTAATGCCTAGAGATTATAAACGTGTTTTAAGTGCCATCAAAAAAGCACGCGAAATTGGAGTATCGGAAGATGAAGCTGTAATGGAGGCTGCACATGGGTAAAGTAACTGGTTTTATCGAATTTAGGAGGGAAAAACAACCCTACCGGCCAGTGAAAAAACGTTTACGAGACTGGAATCAAGTCATGGAGCCATGGCCTGTTGAGCCCTTAAAAGAGCAGGCAGCTCGTTGTATGGATTGTGGCATCCCTTTTTGTCATCAGGGCTGCCCCTTAGGCAATCTTATTCCGGATTGGAATGATTTGGTTTATCGCGATCAATGGCATGATGCGATAAATAGATTACATGAAACTAATAACTTTCCAGAGTTTACAGGTACCCTTTGTCCCGCACCTTGTGAAGGATCCTGCGTGTTAGGAATTAATGATGATCCTGTCTCGATTAAATCTGTCGAGCTCTCAATAATTGAGAAAGCTTGGGAGAATGGCTGGATAAAACCAGAGATTTCAGAAAATAAAACTGGGAAAAAGATTGCTATAGTAGGCTCCGGTCCCGCTGGTCTTGCAGCTGCACAGCAATTGGTACGTGTTGGTCATGATGTAACTGTTTTTGAAAGAGACGATAGGGTGGGTGGTTTACTTCGTTATGGTATACCTGAATTTAAAATGGAAAAAAAACGTCTAGATAGAAGACTACAACAGTTAATTGAGGAAGGTATTTTATTTAAAACTAACTGTGAGGTTGGAAAAAATATAAGTATTGAGGATTTAAGAAAAGATTATGATGCTCTACTTTTAACTGGCGGAGCGTGCGAGTCACGTGATTTGCAAGTAGGTGGCCGCGATTTAAATGGAATACATCAAGCTATGGAATATCTTCCTATGCAGAATAAAGTTTGTGAGGGTGAAAAAATGTCTGATAACTTTATTAATGCAAAGGGAAAGCATGTAGTTATTATTGGTGGTGGGGATACAGGCGCTGACTGTTTGGGTACCGCAAATCGTCAGGGCGCAAAATCTGTTCATCAACTCGAGATTTTGCCAAAACCGCCAAATTTAAGGGCTGAGGATAACCCATGGCCAGAATGGCCACGCATTTTTAGAACAGCATCTGCTCACGAAGAGGGTGTTGAACGCGTCTATTCAGTATCAACAAAAAAGTTTATTGATGATGGTAAGGGCAATGTTAAAGCATTACAGATAACAACAGTAGAAATGAAAAATCTAAATGGTCAGATATCATTTGAGGAGATGAAAGGTAGCGAAGAAGAAATTCCATGCGACCTCGTTTTATTAGCAATGGGATTTCTTGGTCCGGAAAAAGGTATGCTAGAAGAACTCAGTGTGGTACGTGATAATCGCGGCAATGTTGTCGCTGATAAAAATACATGGATGACAAATATTGAAGGAGTATTTTCAGCAGGTGATATGCGTAGAGGTCAAAGCTTGATTGTTTGGGCAATCGCAGAAGGGAGATCAGCTGCCGCTGGTATCGATAAATATCTTATGGGTGAAACAGATTTACCCGCACTTGTATAATCCGTTAGTGTTTTAGCCAAAAGTCATTTTTATGTCGTCGTAATTAGCAGATATAACATGAACGTTTGAATATCCCATTATTTGAAGTGTATTAGCTGAAAGCGAAGCTCTTCCACCTGTTTTACAATGAATAAGTATTGGTGCATCATGTTTTTCACAAATTTCTGTGATTTTCATTTCAAGGAGGCCTCTCGGAATATTTATTGAATCATTTAATTTAGAGTCCTCAAGTTCCTTTGGTTCTCTGACATCAATTATGGTCACATCTTTGTTTCTATCGAAAAACAATTTAGCCTCAACATGATCAAAACAATCACAATTAGATTTTGCTGCTGCAATTAGTTCACTCGCTGGAATTATCATAATATCCTCTTAATAAAATTAATTAATAAGTGCATTTTAGCCTAATAATATTTATTGTCGATGTAATCAACTCTCGAATAAAGTATTATTTACAAAAAGTAAATAATCAACAAAAAACTAATATTTATATGCCGGAACAATTAAAAAATAACCGTTTAATCAAGGCACTGCTTCGAGAGCCTGTCGATATGACGCCTGTCTGGATAATGCGTCAAGCAGGGAGATATTTACCCGAATATCGAGAAACAAGAAAGAAAGCTGGTGATTTTGTTACACTATGTCAAACACCGGAATTGGCTTGTGAGGTGACCATGCAACCACTTCACCGGTACCCATTAGATGCTGCGATTATTTTTTCAGATATTTTAACAATACCTGATGCAATGGGCTTAGGTTTAAAGTTAGTAGAGTCAGTTGGTCCTAGATTTGAAAGATCAATAACCAATTCTAATGATATAAAAAATTTACCACTCCCGGACCCAGAACAAGAATTAAAATATGTTATGGATTCAATTAGACTTGTTCGTAGAGAGCTCAATGGCGATGTACCATTAATTGGATTTTCAGGAAGCCCATGGACGTTAGCAACTTATATGATAGAGGGGGGGTCGAGCAGAGAATTTTCCAAGGTAAAAGGTATGTTAGAAGCTGAGCCAGCCAGCCTGCATTTATTACTTAAACATTTATCTGATTCAATAACACTTTATTTAAAGGCTCAAATCAATGCTGGTGCTCAAGCGATAATGATTTTTGATACTTGGGGTGGGATTTTAAAAACACCAAATTATATGAATTTTTCACTTTATTATATGAAGATAATATGTGAGCACTTAAAAAATGAACATAGTGAAGTTAAGGTCCCAGTAATATTATTTACTAAAGGAGCAGACAAATGGATTGAAAAAATAGTAGAAGCTGACTGCGATGCTATAAGTATAGATTGGAATTCTAATATTGGACAGGTAAGAGAACGTATAGGCAAACGTGTAGCCATACAAGGTAATATGGAACCAAGGATTCTAAAAGAGTCTGAGAAAAAAATAGTTGATGAGGTTGAATCTATTCTCAGATCTTATGGATCAGGGTCTGGTCATGTATTTAATCTTGGTCATGGGATAACACCAGATATTGAACCTGATAAAGTAGGCATTCTTGTAGATGCAGTACATAACTTAAGTCGGCAATATCATAAAACTAAGTAACATTTAATGTATCAAGCAAAATTAAAATTAGTTCTAAAAGGTTTCTTTGTTGGTTCTGCAGATGTAGTTCCAGGAGTAAGTGGCGGAACTATTGCTTTTATACTTGGTATTTATCCAAAACTAATAGAGGCTATAAAATCGTTTGATTCAAAATGGTTAAGAATGATTTTTTCATTAGATTTAATTGGTAGTATACAAAAACCACATTTTAATTTTTTGTTACCATTAGGAATTGGGATGTTTATTGCATTGCTATTTTTCACTCGTGTTATTCCATTACCTATTCTTATTCGTACTCATCCAGAAATAATTTATGGTTTATTTTTTGGTTTGATATTTGGTTCAGTAATTATGTTTCTACGTAATTATTATACGATTTTAAAATCAAGAAATTTATTTTTCTTAATTTTTGGTATTGTCTTCGGTGGATTTTTTATTACTTTGAGCCCATCTTCAACTCCAAATAATAGCTGGTTTATATTGATATGCGGCATAGCATCGATCTCAGCTATGTTATTACCGGGAGTTTCAGGCGCTTTCGTTTTACTTATGTTAAAAAAATATAGCTATATATTGAACGCAATAGCTTATTTTAAAATCTCAATTATATTACCTTTTTTTATAGGAATTATAATGGGGTTAGTTATTTTTAGTCGTTTAATATCTTATCTATTAGAAAATTTTTATGAAAAAGTAATTCTTTTTATAACTGGCTTATTAACAGCCTCATTATATGTAGTTTGGCCATTTCAAAATCGTATATATACAATAATTGATAGTAAAGAAAAATTAGTGGCATCAACACCTTACATACCAGATATATCTAATGAGCAGCTAGCATACACTCTGCTAATGATAATTTTAGGTTTATCTATAATAATATTGTTTGAAAGATTATCTGCAGAGTAACTAACAACTTTATTTTTTTGATAAATATATATTAGATAAAAAAATTATAATGCCATTATCTGAAATTATTTTAGTCATCATGGGTCTTTTAACGGTCTCAATGATAGCAGCTGCAATATGTAGTCATGTACCTATACCGTATACTGTTTTTCTTGTAATTTTAGGCATATTTCTTGGATCACTAGCGCGACATCATTATGAACTAAATTTTTTATTAGACTTTCAGCTAAGTCCAGATTTAGTACTATTTTTATTTTTACCTGTTTTAATATTTGAATCGGCAATTAATCTAGACGCACGTTCCATGATGAAAGATATTTTTCCAATACTAGTGCTTGCTATTCCAGCATTAATTATTTCCACTACAATAATTGGGTTGGGACTATGGTTTTTACAAGATTTTAATATTATCTACGCATTAGTTTTTGGCGCATTAATTTCAGCAACTGATCCCGTTGCAGTAATAGCTTTATTTAAAGAATTAGGCGCACCATCTCGATTAACAACTCTTATCGAAGGCGAATCATTGCTGAATGATGCAACAGCTATTGTGTTATTTAATATACTACTTGGAATATCTGTATGGCAGCAATTTGGAGTTTTTGATTTCTATGTTGCCGTTCTTGAATTTCTCAGGGTATTTTTTGGGGGTCTATTTATAGGCGTTATAATGGCTCTAATTACTAGCGAATTACTATTTAGAATAAAGGCAAATATAAGCGCATACCTTATTATGTCAATTGTTTTAGCATATAGTAGTTTTTCGTTTGCAGAACACATCATGCATGTTTCAGGAGTTATGGCAGTTGTCTCATCAGCAATTACATTGGGATTAGTTAGTGTCACTCGTATACCACAAAAAGAAAAAGAGGCTGTGGATGAAACATGGGATGTACTCTCATTAGTTTGTAATTCATTATTATTTTTGTTGATTGGTTTATCTACAGACATTTCATTGCTTATTTCACATGCAGATACAATTTTTATTTCGATTTTGCTCGTTTTGATAGCTAGAGCTATTGGTGTCTATGGTTTAGTACCAACTACCATAAGATTTTTTAATTTACCCAAAGTTTCAATGCATGAGAGACACATTATGTGGTGGGGAGCATTAAAAGGTGGATTAGCAATAGCGATTGTTTTGTCTATTCCCGAGAGTATGCCCGAAAGAGAGACACTTATTTATATAACTTTAGGTGTCGTAATGTTTTCATTATTAGTTAACGCGCCAACTATAAAAATATTAATGAATAAATTAGGGTTTAATAAATTAACAGGTCAAGAAGAAATTGAATTACAACATGGCTTAAAAGAGTCTCTTAAACATTCTAAAGATATATTACAAATTTTTAGAAAGGCAAGCATTATACCAACAAGCACAAAAAAATTAATACAGGAAAAGACTAGTAAAGTATTTCAATCTAAAGATTTTTCACCAAATAATCATACTAAAAGTAGATATGCTCATTCTGTAGCACTACGTATTGAAATGAAAGAGTTGAAATATCTCTATGACATTGGTTTTCTTCAGTATTACACATATATGAATATGAGAGTTTTATTGCAACGAGATAAAGACACATTTATGGCAGAGAAAAAAAATACTAACATTAAACAAAACCCATTTGTTAAAGCAGAGAGTATGATTATAAAACAATTACGCGAAAATGATTTTGCTACTTCTATTTTGTCTTGGTATCAAGATGTAAGGTTTTCTCAAAATTTACAAAGAAATATTGCCGGATTATTAATATCTCAAAAAGTAATAACTGAGATTAATAATGTTACTGATATTGATAAAGAGTTTAAAAATAATGTAATTAAGGAATATAGGGAAAGACTAAAAAGGCGTAAGATACGTTTAGAATATATAGCAGAAAATTATCCCGAATTTTACTTAGGTTTTGAAGCAAGATTATTTGAAAAAATTTCATTAATAGCTGCTAAAATATATATTGATGAAGCACATAGTAGTCACGAATTAGGAACGAAGGTTTTTTCAAATATTAATAAACGCATAACAGATGCGATTGATAAGCTTCCACAGATCACAGATCCTGTTCCTAAATTAAAGCCAAAAGATGTGATAGCAATGGTTCCTCTTCTAGAAGGACTTTCTAGTGAATTATTAGAAATATTATCAAAATCTGCAAAATCAGTAACTTTTTTACAAAACGATCTTGTTATTGGTCAAGATGAGCGAGGCGATTCACTATATATTATTACTTATGGTCAGGTAACAATTTTTAGAACAGAGAATAAAGATGAGCCAATAGCTGTACTAGGGCCAGGGGACTTTTTTGGTGAAATGGCATTATTAGGTAAGCATGTAAGAACAGCAAATGTTAAGACAGATAAACCTACAATGTTATTACGCTTGAGTAGAAAACAAGTTTTATCAATGGCTAATAGCTATCCTGAATTAAAGATTCGACTTGAAGAAGCAATTAAAGAAAGAAAAATTACTTAATTATTTTTTTATATTTCCACTGATCAAATATATAGCTGAACAAAAGAATTAAGCTACAAAGAATCATTAGAAATTTATTCCCATATTTACTAAATGGCGTTACACCAGAATATAATGTGACATTTTCATTTATAGTATATTTTTCAAATTGTGGAGAATTCGCAATAATTTCTCCTTTGTTGTTAATAACTGCAGATATTCCTGTATTTGTTGATCTTAAGAAATACCTACCGTTTTCTACTGCTCGCATTCTTGCTATTTGTAAGTGTTGATGAGGAGCAAAAGAATCACCAAACCATGCATCATTGCTTACGTTAATTAATATATCAGCGTGTGGCATACTACGTCTTATTTCACTTCCAAAAGCATCCTCATAACAAATACTCATACCAAAATTTGCTTTTTCAGTATCGATATTACTTAATCTAGATTTACTTTTTGAGAAATTAGAAATTGGTATTTTAAAAAAACGAATAAAGTTATATAGAATTTCTTTAAAGGGTAAATATTCACCAAAAGGGACAAGATGATATTTATCGTAAATATAATGTTTATTATCTATTAAAAGCATACTATTATAACTTTCTTTATTTATTTTATTTTGTCTAATAATTCCTGTTACAAATATTGCATCCGATTTTTCTTTTTCCATTTCAATTTTTTTAATATATTCATTACTTAGATCATAGATAGAAGAAATAGCAGTTTCTGGCCATATTATAAGATCTGATTTCCAAAATGGTTTAGTTAAATCACTATAGATTTTATATGATTTTTTATCTTGATTTTGTTGCCATTTAATTTCTTGAGGTATTGCTCCCTGAATTATTGTAATGTTTAAATCTTGATTTTTACTTTTTGTCCAATTTATTTGACTAAAAAGTATTGATAATGAAAAAACTAAGAAAATAGATACTATTCCAATTAAAAAATTTATTTTTCCACCGGCTATTATTTTTACGATGCACGAAGCAATAATACAAACAATGAACGTAACACCGTAGTCACCTATTATTGGGGCAAAATTTATTAGAATGCTGTCAGTTTGGCTCGTTCCAATGTTTAGCCAAGGGAAACCAGTTAATACAATACCTCTAGCCCACTCAGATATAAACCATAATGCTGGAAGCGACAAAAACAAATTATTTTTAAAATATTTTGTTGATATATAGCCACATATTGCGGGGTATAATGATAAGAATGCAATTAATAAGTATGTGATTAGGATTGCAAAATAAATATTTATTCCACCAAAGAGGTTTATACTGATATGTAGCCAGTTAACACCAATACCAAACATAGAAAATCCAAAAATATACCCTAAAGTAAATGATTCTCGTGGTGATTTAGATTTAGTCCATAAATAAAAAAGCAAACTTAAAGAGATTATCGATAAAAAATAATAATTAAATGGAGAAAAAGAAAATGGTATTAAACAGCCTGAGAGTAAAACGAAAAATATTTTATATATAATATTTTTTTGAAATATTTTCATTAATTTTTAAACTCATACTTGTTCAATGAGTAATTTTTAAGTTTCTTCGTAATTATTTTCTATAGATTTATCTGAAATATTTTTTTTAAATAATAAGAGTTGTACACGTCTTTTATCTGCACGTAAAACTTTTATATTAAACCCATTCGATATAATTGTTTCACCGCGTTTTGGTAAATATCCAAAAGCAGTAATAACAAGACCACCAATAGTTTCATATTCTAAATCAGATAGATTAGTTTTAAAGAAATTATTAAATTCATCAATTGGTGTTAAAGCTTTTACTGTGTAGCGGTTATCATCATGAATTTTTATATTAATTTCATCGTCTTCATAATCATGCTCATCTTCAATTTCACCTATAATTTCTTCGATGACATCTTCAATTGTAACTAAACCTGCTACACCGCTGTATTCATCAATAATAATTGCCATATGATTTCTACTCATACGAAATTCCCTTAGTAGCACATTGAGACGTTTGCTTTCTGGTATGAAAACAGGAGGCCTCATCATGTCTTTAATATCAAATTCTTTTTTTGGATCTGCAAAATAATTCAATAAGTCTTTTGCAAGCAAAATACCAACAATTTGGTCATTTGTATCACCAATTACAGGAAATCTTGAGTGACCTGATTCTACAACATTAGAGAGTATTGCCTCCGGTTTCGCATCATCATTAATAATTATCATCTGTACACGCGGCACCATAATATCTCTCACATGGGTTTCAGAAACATGTAACGCGCCCTCAATCATTAATAGAGCATCGCTATCAAGTAAGTTTTTATTTTCAGCATTTCTAAGCACTTCAATTAACATTTCCTTGCTAGAAGGATCATGTGTAAAGATATTTTTTAAGGTGCTCTTAATTTTTAATAATATTTTTTTCATTTTTAATATTTTATTGATTATCAATTACATATGGGTTGCGATAACCCAGTCTATCTAATATAGCTATTTCTTTTTTTTCCATAACATTTTTCTCTGTATCGGTAATATGATCATATCCTTGCAAATGTAGAATTCCATGAATTACCATATGAGCAAAGTGCTCATTAATACTTTTTTTCTGTTTTTTTGCTTCTTCAAAAACTACATTTGCACAAATAACAATATCTCCTAAAATATTTGGCGCCTCTTTTATTTTTTCAGTAATTGGAAAAGATAAAACATTTGTTGGGTAATCTTTTTTACACCATTTTTTATTTAGCGCTTGACCTTCTTTATTTTCAACAATTCTTATAACAATTTCTGCTTCTTTGTTTTTCTTATCAAGCGCTATTTTTGCCCAATTAATAATTGATTGCTTATCAGGTAGTGAATCGAAATTAGATATATTTTGAATATTAATCATGTATTAAGATATTTATGAAAATTATTTTTTTTGATTTGAATCATACTTTTCATATGCATTAAGAATTCTCGCCACTAAGGCATGTCGAACCACGTCTTTTGATTTAAAAAAAGTAAAACTAATTTTGTCTTCATTATTTAATATGTCGATGACATGTTTAAGTCCAGATATTTTTCCGGGCGGCAAGTCAATTTGCGTTATGTCTCCGGTAATTACCGCAGTGGAATTAAAACCGATTCTTGTTAAGAACATTTTCATCTGCTCTATGGTCGTATTCTGTGCTTCATCAAGAATAATAAATGCCTCATTTAGAGTTCTACCCCTCATAAATGCAAGAGGTGCCACCTCGATTACATTTCTATCAATTAATTTTGATACTTTCTCAAAACCAAGCATTTCATACAAAGCATCGTAGAGTGGTCTTAGATAAGGATCCACTTTTTGTACAAGGTCTCCAGGCAAAAACCCTAATTTTTCACCTGCTTCAACAGCAGGTCTGACAAGAACTAGTCTTCTTGCAATATCTTGTTCCATAGCTGCAACTGCACAAGCCACAGCTAAATAAGTCTTTCCAGTGCCTGCAGGACCAATACCGAAATTAACATCATGATTTTTAATGTTTAGAAGATATTGTTTTTGATTATTTGTTCTTCCACGTATCAACCCTCTTTTTGTTTTTATTGAGATTTCATCCATAATTTCACTATTTATTTCATCAGAAATATCAAGACTTTTGAGGTATAAATGAATATGTTCAGAGGATAACGGCTCTTTTTCTGTAGCAGCATACATTTCTTTTAATAAATTTTCCGTCATTGCTATTGATTTTGGGTTGCCACTGACATAAAAATTATTTCCACGATTGTTTATTTCAACGCCTAGAAAGCGCTCTACCTGACGTAGATGTTTATCAAAAGGACCGCAAAGATTCGATAAACGTTTATTATCGACCGGTTCAAGTAGCAATTCGTTGGAAGTTGTAGTATTTATGATATTTATTTAAAGATTAGGGGTAATTTAGAGATTAGCAACACGATCTAACTCACTACTTTGAATAATTCCTCGTAGTGAATTAGATAGTGCTTCAGTTATTTTTATATTAACGAAATTTCCAATCAAGCTTCTAGATCCTTCAAAGTTTACTACTCGGTTATTCTCTGTTCTGCCGAATAAAGTATCATTATTTTTCTTTGATAATCCCTCAACTAATATAGGTTGTACAGTATTAATCATAGCTTTACTAATTTCCATCGCCGTCTGATTTATTCTATTTTGCAGTATATTAAGACGTAATTTCTTAATATCTAAAGAGGTTTGATCAGGTAAAGTGGCAGCCGGCGTTCCAGGCCGAGCACTGTATATGAAACTAAATGAATGATCGAAGCCTATTTCTCCTATTAAATTCATTGTATCCTCAAAGTCTTTTTCCGTTTCACCAGGAAAACCTATTATAAAATCAGAGGATATACTTATATTTGGTCTTATTTCAAGAAGCTTATTGATCTTATTTTTATATTCCAAGCAAGTATGACCTCTTTTCATCAATGCCAAAACTCTGTCAGAGCCACTTTGGACTGGTAAATGTAGATGATTGACAAGTTTTGGTATATTTTTGTAGGCATTGATTAGATTATCAGAAAATTCAACAGGATGAGACGTTGTATACCTAATACGTTCTATCCCATCAATATTAGCAATAAATTCTATAAGTAAAGCAAGATCACAAATCTTTTTATTTTTCATTTGTCCTCTGTAAGCATTCACATTTTGACCCAGAAGGTTTATTTCTTTTACATTTTGTTTTGCAAGAGTTTTTACCTCATTAATAATGTCTACTACAGGCCTATTTACTTCTTCACCTCTTGTATATGGGACAACACAAAAGCTGCAATATTTACTACAACCCTCCATAATTGATACATAAGCAGTAGGGCCACTTGCTTTGGGCTCAGGTAAGCAATCAAATTTTTCTATTTTAGGAAAAGATATGTCAACAATTGGTTTTTTATTTTGTGTTAGATCAGTATACATTTGTGGAAGACGATGAAGAGTTTGAGGGCCAAATACAAGGTCAACGAAGGGTGCGCGCTCAATTATTGCTTTTCCTTCTTGGCTTGCGACACATCCACCAACAGCAATGATTAATCTGGGGTTGCTTTTCTTAAGCACCCTCCACCTACCAAGCTGATGAAATACTTTTTCTTGTGCTTTTTCACGAATCGAGCATGTATTTAACAACAGCAGGTTAGCCTTTTTTGGGTCATTAGTTTGGCTCATATTGTGACTAGCTACCAATGAATCAGCCATACGAGATGAATCATACTCATTCATCTGACAACCTAATGTTTTAATATAAAACTTATTATTCATAAATATTCGACAAATTACTAAATAAAATAGGATGGCTAAATTACACTTTTCGAGCTTTTATTTCCAGCCAAAATGTACGAAATACTGGAGAAAATAGGGGTTTTGAGAACAATATCAATGTCATCTGATTTTCTCAATTTAGATATTTAATTTATTTTTTTGCTATATATGCAGTTATTCATGTAAATTTACCAATAATGTTTTATTCATTACAATTTTTTAACTAATATTTAGATTAAATATTTTCGAACAGTTAAATGAAATTTTATAAAATCTCAATAATAATATTTTTTTTATGTTTCATTTCATTACAAGCTGAAGTGGAAAATGAAATATTAAATTTAGATTCTTCAATAGAAACAGATAGTATTTATGTAGAATCAGTTTCTGAAAATAGTATTTCAATAATAGAGACAGAAAATAATAAAATAAAAAATAATAATTTTTTTATAGATGCAATTTACTCATCTTTTAAACTTATAATAAATTTTGATAATTCTCTTTTTTATGTTGTACTTACCTCGTTAAAAGTTTCACTAATTGCTGTTGTTATCGCATCAATCATAAGTATTCCACTTGGCGTAATTGTTGCCTTGAATAATTTTTTAGGAAAAAATTTTTTAATAACATGTTTAAATACTTTAATGGCAATACCTACTGTAGTCATTGGTCTAATATTATATGGATTGTTAAATCGCCAAGGTTTATTAGGAGATGCAGGATTACTATATACGCCCCTTGCTATAGTAATTGGGCAATGCATTCTAATTATTCCGATCATATGGAATTTAAGTATCGTCGCTATTACAAGCTCAGACCCTAGATTAAAACATAAATGCACATTACTCGGTGCTTCACAGATTCAAGTTATTCTTATTTATTTTAGTGAAAGGAGGTTTGCTCTAATAGCTGCTATTGTCACAGGATTTGGTCGTGCTATTGGCGAAGTAGGTATTGCAATGATGTTAGGAGGTAATATAGAAGGATTTACACGTACTATGACAACAGCAATAGCATTAGAAACGAATAAAGGGTCTTTTGATTTTGCATTGGGACTTGGGTTTATGCTTTTAGTAATAGCTTTTTTTGTAAATATAATACTTCATTACTTTCAGTTAAAAATAAAATGACATTACTATATAAGCTAAAGGGAGTGACATTTAATTATGAGAGTTATTTTTCTCTTGAAAATATAGATATTCAGATAGAAAAATCTAAAATTACAGGAATCCTAGGTCCTAACGGCTCAGGTAAAACAACATTATTAAATATTTTGTCTTTTCTGGATTTTTCAGATAGTGGGAATGTGTTTTACAATAATACCATCATAAAAAAACATAATGTTGATCATTTAAGAAAAAGAGTTGGGTATGTGCAACAAAATCCGTATCTATTTAGAGGGACTGTTTACGATAATCTTGAAGTTGGATTAAAAATAAATTATATAAGTAAAAAACAAAGAATAAAAATTATAAATAAAATATCGTCCCTATTAAATATAGATCACTTATTACCAAGATTAGCAAATACACTATCAGGCGGAGAAGTTAGAAAAGTAGCAATTTCTCAAGTTTTAGTCCTTGATCCGGATGTGCTGATCCTAGATGAGCCATTTTCAAATCTAGATAAGAATTCAATTATTGATTTGGAAAGTATAATATTAAGGTTAAGTAGAGATAAAAATAAAACAATAGTATTAACTACACACGACCAATTAATAGCGCAAAGGACAACAGATAGCATATATAGTATTTTTAATGGTAAATTATTTCCAACATATCTAACAAATTTTTATTCCGGTAAGTTAGAAATCGATACTAAATTATTTAATACAGGCAAGGTTTTAATTAATCTTGCTGGCGGTATAAAAGAAGCTAAATATATAGCTATTGACCCAAGACAAATAGTATTATCTAACAAGGATCTTGATTCTAGTATGCAAAATAGTTTTAATGGTAAAATAGTATCAATGATAGAAGAAAATAATAATATAAAATTAAGTATTGATATAGGTGAAAAAATAGAAGTTTTAATTACCGAGAAAGCTTTTAAAAAAATAAATATATCACTAGGAAAAAATATTTGGGTAAGTTTTAAAAGCACTTCTATAATGGTGTTCTAGTTCTAAGTACTTTAAATACAAAATATAAGAGTAAGTCATATTTAGCGAATGAAATTATTAACATCAATGTTTCTTCTTTATTTTTCCTTGATTGTAAAAGCAAATGAATTTTACATTGGTGGAAATTTACAGGATTATTGTAGAAATTGTATAGACTCAATAACTGTGACAGCTAATAGCGCATGCGCCTCTTGTTTGCATGATATTTCGTCTATGCACTATGTCTTTGTAGAGTTAGGTCATATCGAATCTATGTGGTGTGTAAAACCAGAAATTACTATTAAGCAGTTAACAGATACAACTCTAAATTATATAAGAGAAAACCCCGATAGTTTAAATAAATATTCTACTAATTTAATTGCCGATTCATTAGCAAAAAATTATCCATGCAATTGAGAAGACTTGATTTTATTCCTTGTGCTTATCTTGAATATCTTCTTTCACATCTTCATGATCACCAACTACTATGTGATATTGACTTTTTATAACCCACTTTTCTAAAAAGGGGATAGCGATAAAAGGTATAATACCACCTACAGCTATACCAACCATAGCAAATCTAAGATGCGGATCAAATGTCGCTGCTATTAGATCAGCAAACACATGAGACAATGCTGCACCGACGATTCCAGCAATATAACCATTACTTATTAACTTTAAAAAACGATTGATACTAAACCCGGTGTAATAGCCTATCAACATAATGCTAGTATGAGTAAAGCCAAAAACTAAGCCTTGCACATAAACAGCTTGTCCATATAGTAGTCTTTCTAGCAGATGTTCCATAATATCTCCAAAAATTATAATATAGCATACAATAAGTTTTCATCACTCAATTTTTTAAACCTGTCACAGGAAAGAAGTTATGTGTGGAGTTCTTCTCCAATTTGAGAAATCTAAAAATATTGATCTAAAAAAATTTAAAGAAGCCCTAGAGTTAATGGAATATCGTGGCCCTGATAATCAGTCAATTGTTTTTTACGATGATTTAGATAAAGAACCAAGAGTTTATAATGGCGAAAAACAAAAAAATAATGTCTCATTAGCAATTGGACATAATAGATTATCAATATTTGATTTGAGTGATAATTCTAATCAACCCATGCTTGATCGTAATACTAATAAGTTTCTTGCTTATAATGGAGAGTTTTATAATTTCTCTGATTTTTCTAAGGATGTTAGTGAAAAATCCGATGCCAGAGTTCTATTCAGACAGCTATGCCAACACCCCACAAGTATTTTCAACCATGTAAATGGCATGTGGGCAAGTGTGTTTGGCGACATTAATGATAAAAAGTTATATTTATCGAGAGATAGATATGGAAAAAAACCTCTGTATTATTTTCAAGATTCCAATCAGTTCATTATTAGTTCAGAAATTAAATCAATATTTCATCTTATAGAATCAAAGCGTCATGTTAATGCAACTATGCTAGGCAGGTTTATATATGGAAAATTATCACCTTTTCCTATTGAATCTATGACTTTTTATGAAAATATTCACTCCGTAAGACCAGGTGTAAATCTTGTATATGATTTAAAAATAGGCACACTCAACAAGCATAGCGATGTTCGATGGCATGAACTAGATTCTATCGATTGTTTTTCAATGCCGGAAAAAGAACTAGAAGAGCAAATGTCTCATGAACTATATGATAGTGTGCGTTTACGCATGAAAGCAGATGTGGATGTTGCTATTTTGGTAAGTGGTGGTGTTGATTCAAGTTTTATTCTTGGAGTTGCAAATAAAATATCCGATAAATCTAAACTAAATTTATATACATGCCATATCTATGACAAACTTGGTAATCTTTCTGCTGATACTCAGCATTCTAGAAATATAGCATCACGTTTGGGTCTGCCGCTTACAGAGGTAAAAACAGAATCTCATACAGAAGACAGCCTATTAAATACACTGGAAACTCTAACAAGATATTCAGAGATACCAGTTCACTACTTACTTTCTACTATACCAACCTTCCAATTGGCACAATGCATGCATGAGAATGGAATAAAAGTATGTCTTGATGGTACAGGCGGTGACGAGATAATGGGAGGATACCCAAGCTCTGGATCGTTAGCGATTGCCAATGCCGTTATGAGACGGCCACTTTCTACAATGAGTCACTATAGCGATTGGTTCATGAGTTCAAATTCTACATTCAATGAGAAAATATATTTTTTTCTTAGATTAGCAAAAAAATCACTTTTCAATTATAAGCAACATCAATTACAAAATTATCCTATTTCTAGTTCATTAGGTTTATTGAGTAATAAAAAACTTATTAAAGAAATCTATAAAATAAGTCACAGTGATTTTATTAGAAATAATATGTGTAGTATTGGAGAAAGACAACTGTATGAAATAAAAAACTATAATTTACCATTTTATCTTGGCACAGCAGATCAATTTTCAATGGCAAACTCTATTGAAAATAGGGCACCTTTTCTTGATTATAGATTAATAAAGTATTTAGGCATGAAAAATAAATATAAAGTTAGAAATGGCTATAATAAATATCTTTTAAGACGTTTGATTCCAAATTCAATTGGCAATGATGTAGCATGGAGAAAAGATAAATCTGGTATTGGTTTAAGTTTCAAAAATAGAGATATTTTTTCTAGTAGCTCGCTTGATTATATATTGGATTCGAAATTTGTTAGGGAGTTGATTACAGCAGATTCTTTTAAGAAAGATTTTGAGAAAGAAAAAGTATTTTTTCGATGTATGCTTTCATTAGCAGTGCTCGATCATAAGTATCAAATATCAATGTGAGTTGATATTTATAAAAATATTAAGTAGCTTTAGAATTAAAATTTGCATGAGGAAAAATATGAAAGAATTAGATAATTTGACTACCAAAAATTATGAGGTTGCAATTTTATTACCATGTTGCAACGAGGAGGCGGCTATTGCTAGTGTCGTACAAGATTTTAAGCAGCATCTCCCAGACGCTTCAATTTATGTTTATGATAATAATTCTTCTGATAATACAATTAGATGTGCGGAAGGAGCAGGAGCAATCGTCAGACGGGAGCCGATGCAAGGGAAAGGAAATGTTGTAAGAAGAATGTTTGCTGATATTGAAGCTGATATTTTTATTATGTCAGATGGAGATGGTACCTATGATATATCAACTTCTCCTGAGTTAGTAAGGCAATTAATTACTGAACAACTTGATATGATCGTTGGAGTAAGAGTGCCTGAGAAGGGTGCTCATAGGAAAGGCCATGGCTTCGGAAATTTTATTTTCAATAAAATCATTTTTTTTATATTTGAAGATAAGTACACAGATATTTTTTCGGGCTTTAGAATATTCTCCAAACGCTTTGTTAAGACATTCCCAGCTTTAAGTAAAGGTTTTGAGGTTGAAACTGAGATATGTATTCATGCATTAGATCTTGATGTCCCCTTAAAAGAGGTTCCTGTGCGTTACAGTAAAAGAATTGCTGGTTCAAGTAGTAAACTGCGAACATTTTCAGATGGTTTTGTTATTTTGCGGACAATCGTTAGTATGTTCAGAGAAGTCAAACCATTTACCTTTTTTAATATTATATCAGTGGTATTAATGTTTGTAGCATTTCTTATTGGTTATCCCCTTGTTGTTACTTGGATTGAAACCGGATTAGTACCAAGGATTCCAACGGCAATAATTGTTATGGGTTTAATTGTGCTATCTTTTATTTGTGTTACATGTGGTCTAGTTCTTGACTGTGTTGCAAGAGGTAGAAAAGAGGCTAAAAGACTAAGTTATCTCACATTTCCAATTTTTCCAAAGTAAAAAATATGTTAGACATAAACTATTTGAAAAATAAGAATGTTGTTTTTCATATTCTATTTTTTGCACTAATTTTAAGATTATTAGCATTAATTTTTCTACCTGATCAACAGTTTCCTGATGCCATGTCATATGAGGCTCATGGTATTTGGCTATTGGAGGATGGTGTCTTTCCAGCCAATGTTTACATGCCACTGTATCCAATATGGACTTACCTAACAGGAGGCGGAGCTACATTGAGAATTGCTGATATTTTGTTATCAGTTTTGACAGTATGGCTAGTTTGGAAGTTAAGCTATGTGATATTTAGTGATATTAAGGCTGCACATTTTTCTGCATTAATTACTGCTTTGTGGCCGCATTTTATATTTTATTCAGTAAGCGGGCTTACTGAAACTGCATATACTTTTATAATATGTCTTTCATTTTATTTACTTTACCGCTCTTCTTATAACCTAGCTATTATATTATTGGTTATATCAGTTTTAATAAGACCAACATTAGAACCCTTCCTACCTATTCTTTTGTTTAGTTTTATGTTCTTTGTTCATAAGGAGCAAAAAGAAATTATCATAAAGAAATTATGTTATTTGGGAATAGTCTATGTTTGCATAATGACACCTTGGTGGATTTTTCAATATGAAAAATACAATGACTTTGTTCGTCTTAATTTAGGTGGCGGGCATGTATTATATTCTGGTAATAACTTTCAAAACGAAACAGGTGGCGGAATTGGAGGTGGAGTTGATGTCGATTTTTCTATTTTTTCGCACCTTAAAGACAAACCTATAGAAAGAAATAAAGCTATGAAAGAAGCAGCAATTAATTTTATAAAAGAAAATCCTGGTCATTTTATTCGTCTCGCTGGTAAAAAATTTGTTAGATTTTGGAGATTGTGGCCATATGCCGAAAAATATAATAAAACTCATTTTATCGTAATATCAATATTGAGTTATGGTTTAGTTCTATTCGCTTTTATTCATTTTCTATTATTTTATATGATCGATAAATGGAGGATACATATTCCAATAATTTTATTTATCATTTTTTTAACGTTTGTTCATATGATTACGATTGGTTCAATTCGATATAGGTTCCCCCTCGAACCCTTTATTATAATATATGGCTGCTATTCAATATCACAGCTGTTTGGGAAGTTTCATAATAAAAATGGTGGCTATGGGTAGACTTGAACTACCGACCCCGGCGTTATGAGTGCCGTGCTCTAACCAGCTGAGCTACATAGCCACAGTATTAATTTGTATGAAACAAAAAAGGGGTTGCGATTTTGTTTTTTATTTTTGCGGATGTCAAGAACGCGATTACAAGAAGTTCACAAATTTAGTTTTTAGAAACTTCTCTATTTTTCACGTTTTCCAAAAATTACCATTGTTTTGCCTGATACTGATATTAAATGATCCTCCTCTAGGCTTTTTAGCACACGTCCAACCATTTCACGGGAACAACCAACAATTCTACCTAGCTCTTGTCTCGTTATGCTAATTTGCATTCCATCTGGATGCGTAATTGCTTCGGGGCCACTACAAAGGTCTAGCAAAGTTTTTGCTACACGTCCTTTTACGTCAGTAAATGCAAGATCACTTACTTTACGACTTGTTCGTCTAAGACGAATAGCTAATTGTGAGGCAATCAAAAACATTAAATCAGGGAAAATTTCAGTCAAATTTTGTAATTTTTCATAGCTAATTGTTGCAATCTCTGATTTTGGTTTTGCTCTAACAGATGCTGTACGACTATGCTCATCACCAAACATTCCAATCTCACCAAAAAATTCACCGGGATTAAGATATGCAAGTACGATTTCATTTCCTTTTGTGTCTTCAATAACCACAGTTACTGAGCCGCTTATTATGTAATAGAGATCTTTAGATGGATCACCTTCTCTTATTATCAACTGTTTTGTTGAGTAGGTATTCACGTCACAATGCTCGAGAAAGCGCGATATTACCTTACTTTTTTCAGCTGATATTGGAGTTGCCATTTGTAGTTCCCAGATAAATCATTATTCCTATTAGTATGATAACTATGTTACTCTTTTTCCATAAAATCAACTGCTTGAGGTATTTAAATTGAATATTAATGTAAGTTGGGCTGGTGAGGCCTTGTTTGTTGGAGAAACGGCGTCTGGTCACAAAATTCTGATGGATGGTCCTCCAGAAGGGGGGGGACATGATCTTGGTCCTCGTCCTATGGAAATGTTGCTACTTGGGACTGGATCATGCAGTTCTTATGATGTTATTTCAATTCTAAAAAAATCTAGACAGGATGTTAATGCGTGTGAGGTGGAAATAAGCTCTACTCGAGCAGATACCGAACCTAAAGTTTTTACCGATATTCATATTCATTTCAAAGTGACTGGTAAAGATTTAAAAGAAAAGCAGGTTGAGAGAGCTGTTTCATTATCAGCTGAAAAGTATTGCTCAGCTTCGATAATGTTGGGCGCTATCGCAAAAATTACGCACACATTTGAGATTATAGATCTATAAATAAATCAATTTTATGAAACTATATTTTTCTAGGATCTTTAGCTCTTTTTATGTAAAAACCATAGACATCATTAGTTAAATCGAACTTTATAATTTTGTGACCTGTTCTAGCACAGTAAGCCTCAAAATCTATTTTTGAATGAGGGTCTGTTGATTCGACGAATATAATTTCATCTACCGGTATTTTATTGAGCAGTACTTTTGTTTTGAGAATTGGTAATGGACAATTGAGTCCTTTAGCATCAAGGTAGTGATCAAAAGCAATTTTGTTATCAATATTTGAATCAGACAAAATTTAAATAAATATAATCAGTTATTGTGATTTTCTTTCACAACTCGCATTTGCAAAAGTTTCAATCAGTTCAATTGTTTTTTCCCAACCAAGGCAGGCATCAGTGATACTTTGTCCATAAGTAAGCTCATGACCCGGTTTTACGTCTTGTCTACCACCAATTAAGTGACTTTCAATCATAATCCCTACTATTCTTTTATCACCACCCATAATTTGTTTTGCAACTTCATTACCTACATCAATTTGTAGATCATGTTCTTTTCGACTATTTGCATGACTAAGATCTATCATTATATTAGCCGGAAGTTTTGCTGATTCCAATTCACTCGAGACTTTATCTATATGATTGGCATCATAGTTTGGCTCTTTACCACCTCTTAGAATTATATGGGTATCCATATTGCCTTGTGTTGTAACAATTGCCGCATTACCACCATCTTTACGAATTGATAAAAAATGATGTGGACGCGTTGCCGCATTTATAGCGTCTACAGCAATCTTTGTTGTCCCATATGTTCCATTTTTAAATCCAACGGGGCAGGATAAACCTGAAGCTAACTCTCGATGAACCTGACTCTCAGTTGTTCTAGCACCAATAGCACCCCAGCTGATTAAATCAGTTACATATTGAGGTGTAATTAAATCAAGATATTCTGTACCAGCTGGGACGCCCATTTCATTTAGATCTAAAAGTAGTTTTCTTGCGAGTCGTAAACCTTTATTAATATTAAAACTATTATCTAATGAAGGATCATTAATAAGTCCTTTCCAACCAACCGTTGTTCGTGGTTTTTCAAAGTATACACGCATGATAATTAGAAGATCATCGGAGTATTTTTCAATTAATGGTTTCAATCTAGAGGCATATTCTTTTGCAGCGGACACGTCGTGTATTGAGCATGGCCCTGTAATAACAATTAATCGTTGATCATCGCCATGCAAAATACTGTGAATCGCGCTACGTGTTAAAGCTGTTGTTTTAGCGGCTTGTTCGGAAATTGGAATTTCTTTACATACCTCAAGAGGTGTCGTAACAGCTTTAATTGATTCTATTCTTAAATCATCAGTTTTATAATTCATAATTATACTTGTTTGCCTGGTTAATTTTATTTAGCCTGGCGGCCATTTCAAACTACGACCTGCAATTATATGTATATGAAGGTGAAACACAGTTTGTCCCGCATCCTCGCCATTGTTAACAACTAATCTATATGCTTTACCATACCCTTGATCTTTAGCAATATCTCCTGCTTTAAGAAAAAGGTGTCCTAGCAAATTTTCGTCATCATTTGTAGCATTACTAATCATAGCTATTGGTTTCTTTGGTATAACTAGTATATGTAGCGGTGCTTGTGGATTTATGTCCTTAAATGCTAGGCATAAATCATCTTCATATACTATATCAGCCGGTATCTCTCGGTTAATAATTTTTGTGAATAAGGTGTCTGACATTCTAATTTTTATATTCAAATATAAGCGAGCAGCGATTATAGCCCTATATTATTAAAAATTAAAAATTTTAATTGCTTTTTATTGGTAGTTTATCCATATTACTCGTTAGATAAAAATTATAAAAAAAGGTAAAAAAAAGGAGAAAATTCATGCTAAAAGCATGGTCATTGGTGTTAGTACTCTCAATGTTCAGTTTAAAATCGTACGCAATTGATCTAATATCAGATCAACAAGTAACGCTGTACTACAGCCTGTCTTTTGATGCTGGCTATGATAAAACCTCAAAAAGTAATTATGGATTGAGATTTGATAGAGACATGATTCAACTGGGTGACGGGATAAAGATAAGCCAATTAAGATCTAAACCGGCTATTTTGAACTTGAGAGTTAATGAGTATGGCATTAAAGCTTTGGAATTAAATGGAGTTAATTATGCATGGGATGAATATGCACATCACGCTAATGAGGCTGAAACAGATACGAATTCAGAAAATGAAGACGAGCAGAAAAAGAAATCAAAACCATTAACACACTATATAAATAAAGCACCCACAGGTGTATTGATAGGCGTTGCTATAGGTGTAATTGCGCTCGTTGATAGCCTGTCATCGAGCAAATAGTTTTTTAACTAAAAATATAAAATTTTATTGCGTTTTTTTAATAGACGAACGGAGATTGTTATGTCGCTAAGAATTAATGATGAAGCCCCAAATTTTAATGCTGAAACAACTCAAGGAGAAATTAACTTTCATGATTGGCTTGGAGACCAATGGGCAGTGTTGTTTTCACATCCAAAAGATTTTACACCAGTTTGTACAACTGAACTTGGGTATATGGCAGGATTAGAATCAGAGTTTAAGAAGCGTAATTGTAAAATTATTGGTTTAAGTATTGATCCTGTTGAAAGTCATAAAGAGTGGGCAAAGGATATTGAAGAAACACAAGGGCATGCAGTCAATTACCCAATGATCGGTGATAGTCAATTAGAGGTTGCTAAACTTTATAATATGTTACCAGCTGATGAACCGGGAACATCAGAGGGTAGAACTGCTATGAATAATGCAACCGTACGCTCTGTTTTTATTATAGGCCCTGACAAAAAAATAAAACTAATGTTGACTTATCCTATGACAACAGGACGTAATTTTGATGAAATTTTACGAGTACTAGATTCAATGCAATTAACAGGAAAACATAAGGTAGCAACACCTGTAAATTGGAAAAATGGTGATGATGTTATAATTATACCGGCTGTATCAGATGAAGAGGCAAAAAAGATTTTTCCTGATGGTTGGAAGACGATAAAACCATACTTACGTAAAGTTAATCAGCCTAAATAATTTTATAATCCAGATCTTTCATCGCAAATGTATTATAAATACAAAATAAAGGCATTATTTTTATTTGTAATTTTATTTACGCAAGTAACAGCATGCACAAAAGAAACTAATCCAAAAAAAGCTTTCGATAATGGCGATTATAAAACCTCATTTAATATATGGGAAAAACAAGCTAAACAAGGGGATGCAGAAGCACAAAATTACATTGGAATACATTATTACGTGGGACTAGGCGTTGACAAAAATTACCAAAAAGCACTTATGTGGTATGAAAAAGCAGCGAAGGCAGGTAATTTGCATGCACAACGAAATACTGCTGATATGTATAATTATGCTAGAGGCGTGGAAAAAGATATTTATTTGGCTTTTATGTGGTATTTCGCGTCATATCAACAGGGAAACGGTAGAGCAAAATCTCAAATCGATAACATTATTGCATTAGGTCAAATGTCGCCAAATATGCAACTACATGCAAAGATTGCATCTAATGAGTATATACCCGATAAAGAAAATCATTTTAACAGTTACGATACTTACATTGAAAAATGATTCAGATCTACTTATGAAATAACATTGTTTATTTAGTTATTTTTTACTCTAGATAAAACAGCACAACCTACAGTAGCATCAATTCCTGATTCAACATAGCAAGCACTGATTTTATTTGATTCAAGGATTTTTCCAATGTTATATCCTCTACTATTCGAGGCAACCCAAGTTATGGTTACATTGTCCGGATGAATAATACCATAGAAATTTTTAGTTCCATCTGAGTATGTGAAATGACCCTTAAATCTTCTATCAGTTTGTTCGGTAATTTCTACATTTTTTTCCCAAGTTTTCAATCCTTTTAATTCTGAATAAGTATCATTTTCACCGCTCCACATTCCAATGAGATTTGGAATGTTTTCTGCACTTATATTTTGGGTCATTACAATAA
>MDSY01029695.1_pt1 | contig 29000 bp, 27 predicted proteins | sample 811131 | NCBI WGS metagenome assembly MDSY01 (sample SAMN05326643, study PRJNA326480) | marine metagenome | isolation source: seawater | place: Atlantic Ocean: South West | collected 2010
ATTTTTCCAATTCCCCGAGAAGTGTTTGATATTCTGTTGCGATATCGTCACTGTCCGCCGGCACTATAAAGAGCAAAACAGGATTCCGCTCAATGTGCCGCAAAAAACGCAACCCTAATCCCTTTCCTTCAGATGCACCTTCAATGATTCCCGGAATATCAGCCATAACAAAAGAGCGGTCATCCCGATATGCCACCATGCCTAAATTTGGCTTGAGCGTTGTAAAAGGATAGTTCGCTATTTCAGGCTTGGCGGCACTGACTACAGACAGCAAAGTCGATTTTCCTGCATTTGGCAATCCAACCAAACCTACATCAGCAAGAAGCTTTAACTCCAGAATTTTCCATTCTTCGAGTCCCGGCTCCCCGGGCTGGGCATATGTAGGAGACTGCCTGACGGAGGATTTGAAATGGTCGTTTCCTCTTCCGCCTTTCCCACCTTTGGTAAGAATGACTTCTTGGCCCTCATCCAGAATCTCCATCACTACTTCTTCCGTTTCCGGATCCCGGACCACCGTTCCCAAAGGAACATTGATATAAACGTCATCTCCGTCGGCGCCATGTTTGTGCTGTCCGCGCCCTGTATCCCCATGGCCAGCTATTACGTGTCGCGCATATTTCAGGTGCAAAAGCGTCCAGTGCTGTGTGTTGCCTCGAATGATGACGTGTCCCCCACGACCACCATCGCCGCCATCAGGGCCGCCCTTGGCCGTCATCCGATTTCTCATAAAATGAGCAGAACCCGGTCCACCTCGGCCAGAACGGCAGCAGATCTTTACGTAATCGACAAAATTTTCACCTGACATGGAATGGAATCAAAGGGCAATGGCCGCTTTCAAGCGGTCGGAAATCTCCTCTACAGCACCGATACCATCGATCCCTGTAAACTTACCTTGCGCTGCGTAATGCCCGGCAACAGGAGCTGTTTCAGCATTATAAACGTCAATACGTTTTTGAATAACTACCGGATTGGCATCGTCGGGACGGCCGCTGGTTTCGGCTCGAGCAAGCAAGCGTGACTTCAATTCTACCTCATCCACTTCCAATGCCAACATGCACGCGACGGGAGTGTTTCGGTTGTCCAAAAATGCATCCAGTGCCTCCGCTTGTGCTGTGGTTCGAGGGAATCCATCAAAAATGAATCCCTTCGCTTCGCGATGCTGATCTACTTCAGACTCCAGCATGCGTATAGTTACATCATCGGGAACAAGCTGGCCCTTGTCCATGTATGACTGCGCCATTTTCCCCAGTTCAGTATTCCCCTTAATATTGGACCTGAAAATGTCTCCAGTACTGAGGTGAACAAGTCCGTAAGACTTCACCAAGTGAACACTTTGCGTGCCTTTTCCTGCACCGGGGGGACCAAATAAAACGATGTTAAGCATGATCTAATTCTTCAAGAACCTGGTATTATTACCGTGCATGAGCATCCATGATTCAAGTAGGCAAAGGTACTGCATGAATTCAGAACCTCACACGGTACGCAAGACACATCCTTGAACCAATGGTATGCGTTAACTTTACCGCGAAAATCAACACGCACTTCCCTCTTCGAAGGGAGCATTGAAGCAAATTCATGAAGTACGACGTCATTATTCTTGGAAGTGGCCCTGGCGGCTATGTAACGGCCATTCGAGCCAGCCAACTTGGCCTGAAAACAGCCGTAATTGAACGGGAAGCATTGGGAGGCATCTGCCTCAACTGGGGATGCATCCCCACCAAAGCCTTGCTCAAAAGCGCGAATGTTTTCGAATACATCGAACACGCTGAAGATTATGGAATTTCTGTAGCCAGTCCCAAGGCCGATTTCAAAGGCATGGTGGCACGCAGCCGTGGGGTAGCAGATGGCATGTCAAAAGGCGTTCAATTTCTCATGAAAAAGAACAAAATTGATGTGATCATGGGCAACGGCAAGTTGCTCCCGGGCAAACAGGTCGAGGTGACCGCCACGGATGGATCCATTCAAACGGTATCCGCAGGCCACATCATCATTGCCACTGGCGCGCGCAGTCGCCAGTTGCCTTCCATTCCACAGGATGGGAAAAACATCATTGGATACCGAGAAGCCATGACCTTGGAAAAGCAACCTAAGCGCTTGGTTGTTGTAGGATCCGGCGCCATAGGAGTCGAATTCGCTTATTTCTACAATGCCATCGGCACGGAGGTAACGGTGGTTGAGTACCAAGATCGTATCGTCCCTGTCGAAGATGCGGACGTGAGCAAGCAACTGGAGAAGAGCTTTAAGAAAGCTGGAATTAAAGTCATGACCTCGTCTGAAGTCCTTGGCGTCGAGAGCAAAGGGAAAGAGCAAACTGTCACCATCAAGACGAAAAAGGGAGAAGAAACAATCAAGTGCGATGTCGTCTTAAGCGCAGCAGGTGTCATTTCCAATATTGAAAACATCGGCTTGGAGGAAGTTGGAATCGCCGTAGATGGAGGCAAAATAATTGTCGATGACTTTTACGCGAGCAATATCCCAGGCTACTACGACATTGGTGACTGTGTTCCCGGCCCAGCTTTGGCCCACGTGGCTTCAGCTGAGGGCATCACTTGCGTTGAAAAAATCGCAGGCCATTCCCCAGAACCCATCGATTACGGAAACATCCCGGGTTGCACGTATTGTTTCCCTGAGGTTGCTAGCGTGGGCATGACAGAGGCCAAAGCAAAAGAAGCCGGATACGAAATTAAGGTGGGCAAGTTCCCCTTCTCTGCCTCTGGAAAAGCTAGTGCTTCTGGACACAAAGACGGTTTTGTCAAATTGATCTTCGATGCGAAATACGGAGAGCTGCTCGGCGGTCATATGATTGGCGCCAACGTCACTGAGATGGTGGCCGAATTGGTCGCACTGCGCAAGCTTGAGACCACTGGGCATGAGCTCATTAAGATAATCCACCCACATCCAACGCTCAGCGAAGCGGTAATGGAGGCGGCAGCGGCAGCTTACGGCGAGGTCATTCACCTTTAATTTTCAAAGCAATTAATGAAAAAGGCGCTCCATTTAAGGGGCGCCTTTTTCATTTCTATTTCGTTCAGCACTGCCCTAACGCCTTAGCGTTATGTGCATACAGCTCTTCTCAGGAATTACCAATATTCTGCCCTTTTTCTGAAACCCTCGCAACACGCTTTGAATGGCGCGTGTGGGAGCTGAGCAATCCGTTTCGTTGCTGGGTCGGTCGGTGTAGGCAATATCGAATGAAGCGCCGAAGCTATGTGTCGACGTCCCATTGAAGGCATTGTAATTGCGACGTCCCAAACGAGACTGTTGAAGCTCAGTGCGCGTCAGACTGGTCACCCGAAATCGTGTGCCTTCGCTGCCCGTGCCCTCCAATTCATCAGCGAATGCATTCCCCATATCGCTGAGCAAATCACTTACTTCTGGCAAAAGCACGGCGTAGCTGTGGGACAGTGCTGTAATATGATAGCCGCGGCCATCATGAACCGGGACCAAATCACCGCGCCGCTTTCCAGCTTCCAATTCATTCTTGTCCTTGACAAAGAAGCTATTGGGCAAATTCCTCGCTGCCACTTCATGATCCGTGTATGGGTTCTTAGGCAGTTTTAGCACATGCCGGTTGCAACTACAAGGCTTGACCTCTTCCGCTTCGGAAATTGACTTGGACGTCATTGCCTGTCGAACTGCTGACTCTACTGGAGACTCTTGTTCTTCAGCAGAAGAAGATGCACTCGATTCACTTCCATCTCCCGCTTCCACTCCAGGATGCTCCAAAGCTATCCCTTCATCTGCAGCAGCTGTGTCTGGCGTAATCCAGGCGGCAAGAGAAAACACCAAGAACATCAGCGTCCCCCCCACGAGGGTTATTCGATCCCAACGATATCTGCGGTTCTCATTTGGCATGCTGCAATATCAGAGGCTTTAAACCCATATGCACATCCCTTAGCACTTAAAATCCCACAATAGAATATGGAAAAATCCACAATATTGACTTGACTGAATGTTGAAACCTTTGACGCTGAATTTCGTTACAGAAAGCAAAGCAAATAAGATGATTGGCATAGGCGCAAAAGTGACGCATCCCACACACGCAGAGGGAGTAATTTTTGGATCAGACGGTGATTTCTGGCGAATCTATTTCCAGTCGGTTGGCGAAAAATCCATTTCAAAAGAATTCGATGGGCTCAATGTCATCGAAGCTGCCGAGGATATGAGCCAACCCGATGTTAGTGATATCATGACCGCCATGGAACACGTTTTAGGTGATTTTGCCGACCGTATTCGTGGAGAAGAACGACATGAAAATGTTGAGATTAGTGAGCGGTGGGACGGTGGAAGTTTGATCATTCAACCCGCGGAAGAAGAGCTCAAATCAAAAGAGATTCCGGTTGATACTTTTTTTCACAAAATTGTAATGACCCGCGATCGGCTGCGTGTACTTGAAGCGAAAATCAATGCCCACGAAAAGTTAGCGGATTCGGATAAAATTGATTTGCAGCAATACATCACGAAAATCTACGGTTCTCTCACCACCTTCAATGTACTTTTCAAGTACAAAGAAGATTGGTTTGTTGGGGAAAAGAAGTAATGGATTGCATGTCTGCTTATTTTATTTAGCCACGTTTGATTTCCTTACCTTCGACCCATAACCTCAAGGCCAAGGTATGAACCGAATTATTTTCGGCATTTTAAGCCAGCTGAACAAGCTGCTATTGCCGCGTTTCTCGAAAAGACAAGACTTGACCCGACTCAAAAAGTGGGAACAAGCTTTGGTAGGCTGGAAAATGTGGGTAACCTACCGTTACCTCGATGCACAAGAACAAAAGCCATTGCCATGAGCAATGGAAAAGGCAACTGGATGCAGGTTATTGGACCGGGCATCCTTTTTGCATCGACAGCCATCGGAGTGAGCCACTTGGTGCAATCCACGAGAGCGGGAGCGCTGGTTGGCTTCGGATTGGTTTGGGCGGTTGTGGCCGCCAATGTGGCCAAGTATCCATTTTTCGAATTTGGGAGCCGCTACGCAAACGTCACTGGAGAATCGCTGATTGAAGGTTACCGTTCCATGGGGAAATGGGCGGCGTGGCTCTATCTCGCCATCACCATTAGTACATGCTTTTTTGTCATGGGTGCCATTGGCATTGTCACCGCATCATTTTTGGACAACTTGTTCAACATATCCAACGCTACCGGCCAAAACGCAACGCCCTATGTCGCCATCGTGGTCTTTCTAATTTCGACAGTCGTTCTAGTCTTGGGTAAATACAGCGCTTTGGACTCACTGATCAAGGTGATTGCCGCCGTGCTGCTCATCAGCACGGCGGGTGCATTCATTGCTGCTCTAGCTCATACCCCCATTTCCTCGGTTCCTGCAGCGCCGGTAGATTTCACACCGTGGTCCGGTGCAGGCCTCGCATTTCTCATTGCGCTTATGGGCTGGATGCCCACAGCCGTTGATTTGAGCACTTGGAACAGCATTTGGACACTGGAGCGCATCAAACAAACGGGGTACCACCCTCCCCTCAAAGACACACTCCGCGAATTTAACTTTGGCTTCATCTTCTCAGCCGTTTTGGCTCTGATGTTTTTGGGATTGGGAGCGCTTCTATTTTACTCGAACAGTGTTGAATTTCCGAAGGGTACAGCGGCATTCGCCTCAGGCGTGGTGCAATTGTACACCGAGGCCATTGGATCTTGGAGTTGGTGGATCATTGCAACGGCCGCTTTTTCGGCCATGCTCGGCACATGCATCGCATGCCTCGATGGATATGCCCGTTCTTTGGCCCGTTCATTGGCTACACTTAAATCAACCCCCACGCCTGTTGACATTCGACACGAACGCGGGAGCCTAATTTTAGTAGCACTCGGCGCATTGAGTTTGATTTTACTCTTCCCGAATGACATCCGAATTTTAGTGGACCTCGCTACGACGCTAAGCTTTTTGGTGGCGCCACTCGTTGCAGCAGCAAACCTATACTTGGTGACCCGCAAGCAATTCCCCGAAGATGCACGGCCACCGCGCTGGATGGTGGCCCTATCGTGGATGGGATTGGCTTTTCTAACCGGCTTCAGCGGACTATTTTTCCTCTCCTGAGCATTGGCACTGAAGCTTGTTCATCGGAGAAGGTCTCAGTATTCACAAGGAACTCTAGCGAAGCAGGTTAATGTGGCCTTGCAAATTATGGCGCACTGCCGTACTCAGGCTTACGGCAATAATTTCGTAAAAGTATACGCCATTGGCAACATAGTGCGCTCCCCCTTGGTCCTCACCTAACCAAACATCTTCAATCTCTGTTGATTCGTACACGAGTTCACCCCAGCGATTATAAATCATCACGGAAAAATCGGAAGGATTCACATCCCGACCTACCACATGCCATGCATCATTTACACCGTCATTGTCAGGTGTAAAAACATTCGGCACATACATTACAAAGTCATCGATGATCCTTAAAGGATGTGAAATGCTGTCCGAGCATCCCCACTCGTTGGTTGCAATTAGAGTGACGTCATATTCACCACCTGTATCATCCGGAAAGTAATATTCTGGCCCAAACGCATTGCTCACTTCCATGTTATCAATGCGCCATTCATAGGAGTTTGCACCCAAGCTGTAGTTCAGAAATTCGACGCGCCGATTGGGCAAGGTTTGTTCCCAAGGTGAAGCCGCAAACTCAGCAAATGGCCAAGGGTTTACACGAATTAAATTTTCCGCTACCGAAGAAAACATGCACCCGTTAACTGTTGTGACTGTATGAGCGACATCATATGACCCAACCTCAAGATAAGCATGGCTTACAAACTGAATGTCCGACGAACTGATCCCATCACCAAACAACCATTCCTCACTTAAAATATCAGCGACATTGTTGGCCAAGCCTGTGAATTCGACTGAGAAAGGGAAACACCCACTTACAAAATCCGTCTCGAATTCTGCTGTTTCATCTTCTGGTACAAATACATCCACGCAATAAGAAACATCTGGTGATTCACAGACATCTGCCAGAGTTATACAATATTCCGTTGGCAATGGTGGCGAAACCCATTGCATCAAAGTGTCGTTTAACAAATTCTCCAAAGAAGAATTCGCCTCCCAAAGCAGGGTATAAGGCTCCAATCCGCCGCTCAAATTAGAGGCCAACAGCAATACGCTGTCTCCTAAGCAAAGCATTTGTTCATCTGAGATATCAAATTCAAGAGAATCGAGTACGTCCACCGTAACATCCCACGTATCCGTGTTACAACCGGGGAAAACCGTAGCATACACGCTAAACGATGATGCAGAGGTCGGGCTGACCACTTGTGACACTCCCGCAAAACCATTGCTCCAAACCCACTCCAAATTTGGGTCATTATACGATGGAGTCGCCTCTAAAAGTGCCTCTCCTCCCTGGCAAATAATAGTATCTGATTCGAGGGTGATTGTCACTTCAGGCTGTGCTAAAAGTTCGATAGACTCCCCCCATGTGCAGTGAGGGTCAGATACTAAAAGCTCATAGGAATCTGCAAAAAGGCCTTCAAATGAATAGCTTAAGTCTGAAGAAAGCTCAGAAAAAATGATGCCAGTGGAGCTTGTTAAACTAACATTCCATGGTCCCTCCTCGGCAACAGGTATAACCTCAATTGCAATGACTCCGTCAGGATCAAAACAGGTGGGATTAGAGCTCGATGCCAGGACATCAAAGGAAGGAGCGATAAACAGTGAATCAGCGTTAGAGCAGAAAGGCGCGGCAACCATTACAACGCTTAATTCGAGAGCAAGGCTCTCGTCCAAAAAAACATTTGGCTGAAGGACACTGGCGTCAGTGAGCCCATCTGCCGGCGACCACTCGATGTCCCAACCTGCAGAATTGTTGCACGTCACGGAATAATCAATTGGAGCATTTTCGCCGCTTGCGCAGCTGTTGGTGCTGTTATCCGATGAAAACAAAATGGTGATACATCCGTTGGGGTTCGTCGCCTGAAAATTCACTCCATCCACCACGTAAACACCCCCTGCAAAATTTGGTGAAAACGACGTCGAACTTGTCAGTTCGGTGGCGTTCTCATTCTCGCCATCAAATACTTTGACCTCATCACCAAAACTAAAATCTCCTGAATTAAAGGTTAACTCCATAAAAGTTCCATCACCCGGATTGTCCGGGCAATACGTCTCTGAGTGTTCAGTGAGATCACTATAACAGAAATTAAAATCACCCGATTGCAGTCCACAGGCAGGTGATGGCAAACCAAGAATTTGTCCTTGCAGCGTAAAATCTCCCACACACAGCAACTCATCCACGCCAGCGAAAAGTTCCGGAGCTTCGAAGACAACAACCTCGTATTCTGCATAGACATCAGCCACACCGCACGTGTCTGACACTATCAACGTACAAATCTCAGAGGCCAAAGGATTCCATTCGTATGATGAATCCGTAGACCCATCGCACCATTGATACTGATAATTACCCGCACCACCCTCAACGTCTGCATTGAGTGTCACACTATCGCCCGCACAAATGTTGACGCTCGACCCCGAAACTTGCAGAGGGTCTGGGGAGTCTGAGATGGTAATGGTAAAAAATGAAGATGTCGTCCCGGACACACACACGTTGGATTGAATAATTTCGATAATTAGAGACTCCTCTCCTTCGGGGTTAGCATCCAATAATGCTTGGATATCGGACCAAATCACTTGATCAATACCAGCTGGGAAAATAAGCTGATTCGGAAACCCATAGACGTCTGATAAATCAGCCAAACCAGGAGCGCCAGTTGAATAAGTAAGGTCCAATTCCAACAATCCGGGGCCAGCATTCAACGGACGGTTAAAAACCAACTGCCCAATTCCACACCCCTCATATAAAATCGGTGAATCCACAGTTTGCCAATCCATCAGCCACTCTATCGATATAATATCATCTGAGTCAAAGGTCCCCGCATCAAATAGAATCGCGGAATTCACAGTTGGATCTCCCGCCTCGGCAAGGACAATTTTAACATGGTATGATTCGCCACAAGTCACTTCCGCACTCACTTCCATAGGCGTCGTGTAAAAGTCAAAACAAAACTCGCTCCAAAAAGGTGCGTTACTCATCGCTAACAAGTCCAGTGCATTCGTCGATATAGCATCTCCAGAGGGCAAGGTCGCAAGATTAATAGCGTTGTTCTCATAAGGACCTGAAATGCCAGGGCCGCTAACAAGAAGCATAAATGCATCAAAACGAAGCAAATCAAACCCCGGCACCTCCTCATTCGTTGCAAAAACGAAGCGAAAATCCAAGCTATCTGAAGCAGGCATCACATCAAACTCCACTATCAAGCCATCAAAAACGTTCTGATTTGCCAACAAACTATCGGGCGTCAAATCCGAAATCAGCCCCCAGATGTCGGGACAAAAGAGCGGGTCCAATGGAGGACTCAATATTTCATTACTCTCATTCTCGGAACATCCAACACTTGTAACATTTGTGCTAAACACGGCAGCTGAACTCAAGCCAAATTGCTCTTGTCCCTGGATCATCAATCCAAATTGCTCGGACCCACCCGAATATTCGATGTTCGTGGCTTGAAGATTTCCCGAAAGGATGACTTCATTGACCAGATTCTCAACCGAGAGGGAGTCCGAAACTATTTCCAACTGTGACCTAACCTCTCCCGAAAAAATCAACAATGACAACAAGAACAATGGTGCACCAAAAAAAGTAATTGGTTTTCTTTTTCTTTCAAAAAGCTGCAATCGCATTTTGCGAATATAACTATGTTCCCTGTGAAACTACGTTCAACTTAACGGCTCCATCATGACGGCAATACCATGACGCAAAAGTCAAGTTGGACCTCATCGAACAAATCATCAAAACCGAGCAATCGGCCTTTGAGAGTAATCGATTGGCCATCCGTGATTTGACCATCACTGGGCAACTCCTCCATTCCACAAACTATTCCGGGAATTAGCAGCACTGTCTTTCCCTGAACTGACTCCACCTGCCCCGATACTTCAATAATTTCATTCAACAATGCATCAATGGCTGCTGAATCCTGTCGGATGAAATTCTCATGCAGTTGTGCAGAATTAATAGCAACAATACTATCTTCCAAGGTCCGGTCCGCCGAAGGACGATTAAACTCGTAAAGACCAAAAGCCAGAACGAAGCAGACGACTAAAGCAACTGCTATTTTTTGAAAAGAAGAAAGCTGGATCATAAGTGAGTTAGATTCAAGTGCTGTTCAACGATTAAGTTCCATCAATCCAAAGCTGCGTGTTCGGTACTTAAAAACTATTCCTTGCGTTGCAATTTACATTGAATCCCGGGCTTTGTAACTTTGTAGGACTGTGCAATCACTAACCACTACTACTCCATCCAAAGTGTACTCGCTCACGCAAGTAGCACAATCAATCCGGATGGCATTGGAGCGCGCCACGGAAAACAAAAGCTGGTTGGTCAAAGCAGAGATTTTAAAAATCTCAGAAGGGTTGGGCCACAAGACCGTCTATTTGGATCTCGTGGAGGAGCGCGGGGGACGACAAACCGCGAAAATGCGCGGCGTGATTTGGGCGAAAAATGGCGCCGAAATTCGGGAAGAGTTGGGCGACGATACGGCAGCCATTCTTTGCGCGGGTTCGGAAGTTGTTTTTTCAGCACGCATTCAATTTCATGAGCGCTTCGGACTTTCACTCTTCATCGACCGTGTGGACTTGCGCCACATGCTGGGTGAGATGGAACGACGCAAACAAGCCACACTGGAGCAACTCAAGAAAGTGGGAGCATTGAATTGGAACAAGCGGATTCCATTGCCAATTCTCCCCCAAAAAGTTGCAGTCATCGGTTCTCCAGGCACCAGTGGCTTCCGTGATTTTGTCACCAAAACGATTGGTCACCCGAGCCAATTCAACATCCAATTGACAGTCTTCGCATCAGGTGTTCGAGGGTCGAATGCTCCGGAGCACCTAAAGAATGCTTTGCTCGATGCACAGGCAAGTCAGCCCGACCTCATCGTCATGGTGCGCGGAGGTGGCAGCAAATTGGACCTTGACGCGTTCAATGACTTTAGCCTTTGTGAGGCGATTGCCTCGTCTACCGTTCCAGTTTGGACAGGGATTGGTCATGAATCCGACCTCGTAGTTGCCGATCTCGTTGCCCATCGCACGCTGAAAACGCCAACGGATGCCGCCGTGGCCGTAACCGATATATTTGAAGAAGTCAATTATGAATTGCTTCATTCGGCGCAGCGCATAGAGCGAAGATTTAAGCTTTGGAATCAGGCACAACAATCAACGCTGGATCAACACTGGAAAACACTACAGCTTGCCGGGAAAAACGCCTTGACTTCCCGTCAAATGGAGCTAAATGGATTCCAAAGAATTTTATCAATGCAAGGCTTTATGCTGGTCGACCAACAACGAAGAGCATTGGCAGAAATTGAGGGGAGATGCCTGAGAAGTGGAAATCAACTTCTTGAATTCACAAGGCGTGAACTTCATACAAATTTGCGGCGGATGCAACAAGCGAGCCGCCAACAGCTTCAAAGCGTGCGTATCGAGCTAAAACGTGGACAGTCCGTGGTTCATACTCTTCACCCGGCACAAACGTTGAAGCGGGGTTTTATGCTCCTTAAAAGGGGAGAAAGACTTCTCACAAAAACCTCCGAGACCAAACAGGGAGAGTTTTTAGAATTGGAAGGAAATGACGGTTCAATATCCATCCAGGTCCTGCCTGCTGCGAATGATTAAAATGCCACTGCAAAGGAACTATCCGAAGCATCTTGGTTAAATTCACCCCATGCCGAATAAAAGACCCGAATCTGAAGTTCCAGAAAATTTTGACGACGCGCTCGTTGAGTTGCGAGGACTTATGGAATTACTGGAAAGCGATGATATATCCGTGGACACCCTTACGCAAGCCATTCGACGAGCCGCGGTTCTCCTTAAGCACTGCCAATCTCAGCTCAATTCCACCGAATCAGAGATCAAGGCCCTTATGGATGAGTTGGGCGTGACCGGCTCTTCGGAAGCGGCTGCAACTGACGATCAGGACTAGCGCCAAACCCGCCGGCCATCAGTGGTATTTGTACTACCGCTGCTTGCTCAATTGGTCCAGTAAGCCCTTTGCGCCGTCCGAGGTTAATTCCTTGATGTCTTGCGGCATCTGTTTGGAATCCTGAACGGCAGCAGTCAACTTCACCCGAAAGGAACTGACCAAGTCTTTGTACTCTGCGAAGTCTGAACAAGCTGCCTGTGCTGCGCTCCACGCGCTCAATTCCTCTGGAGTACGTTCTTGACGCATGCACGTTGCAGTGCCTTTTGACAAAGACTCCGTCCACTGCTTTGCTGTCCAATCTGCGTGATCTTCTGCAAGGATTCCTGCGAGGGATGACTTCATCTCAGCAAGACAATCGCACGCATCAACACTGGATGGAGCTATTGCAGTTTCTGATGATTCCGAACCTGCTCCGCACCCCACAAATGCCGCTCCCAAAATCGCTAGAACGCCAAAAGAAAAAACATTTTTCATGACTGAAAAGTTTATATTCGTAGTAGTATGAACCGTAAATATACCGCTTAATGAGAGGCGCGTAAAACGCGGTTTTCACAAGCTCTTCTGAATCAATTGCGATGACTGCCGAAATCAATCCAAACGACAACCTCCGAATATCCTCCGTTCAAACGGCCCAGCGTGTACTGATGGGAACCAATTGGATTGAACAACCGCTTCCCAGTCAAATCACACAACAAGTAGGGCCTTTCTTGCTGATCCATCACTGGCAGGATTATTTTCAAGGCGGTCAAGACCCCTTGGATGTAGGCGTAGGGCCCCATCCTCATCGAGGATTCAGTCCCGTCACGTGCATTTACGCAGGAGCCTTGCGCCATCGGGATTCGCTCGGAAATGACCATGTCGTCACAGCGGGCGGAACACAATGGATGGACAGTGGCTCTGGGATTGTCCACAGCGAAAGGCCCGCTGATTCCATCGCACAGGACGGCGGAATCCTGGAAATCATTCAGTTTTGGGTGAATACACCGCGAGCACACAAAATGGATGCCCCTTCTTATCAGCCACTTAGTGCACAAGAAACACCCTCATGGACAGAGGAAGGCTGGGAAATCGCTTTGGTGCAGGGGCAATGGAAGCGCCACTCGTCCCCCATCCAATCGCACCACCCTATGCGGATTGCCAATTTAAAATGCAGCAAGGCAAACGCAACAATTGTTCTTCCCATGCCTAGCCATTGGAGCGGTGTCCTTTACGTCTTGAGCGGATCCATACAAATGGGAGACGCTAGCGCATCTGAACGGCAAATGATGGTCCTAGGACCGGGAGAATCTTCCACGGTATCGTTGACGGCCAACGAAGGGTCACGTGTGCTATTCCTTTCTTCCGCACCCCTCGAAGAGCCTGTTGTGAGCCACGGTCCATTCGTATTGAATTCCTATGAAGAAGTCCAAACAGCCATCATGGATTATCACGATGGGAAAATGGGGGATTTGACTGAAAAATGAATCGAAGTCCATCCATTTTCCACTAGTTCATTCCGTGTTCCGAACAATACCGGTGATTTCCCCGTGCCTGTAAAGCATAGCCATGAATATCATTCACCTCTCTTATTGCCATGGCTACGCGTTATCTTGCAGCAAACACTTAAGTCATTTTTAATGAAACAGTTCCTTCTGGGATTTGCCACAATCATCACTTTGTGCCTCACTTTAACAGGAGTGTTGCAGGCGCAATCGAATGAAAACATCGCGCAGATCTGGAACGAAGAAGTTCTCGAGGGCATTCGAAATGACTTCGCTCGCCCAACCGTGCACGCGCGAAATCTTTTGCATACGAACATCGCGATGTACGATTGCTGGAGCGCCTACGACCAAGGCCCTTCGGAGACTTTTTTCCTCGGCAAATCATGGTCGGGCTTTGAGTGTCCTTTTGAAGGCGTCGCCATTCCGGATTCAGAAGAAGCGATCCACGAAGCGCGGAATGAAGCAATCAGTTATGCGGCTTATCGCATCATGCAGCATCGGTTTGGTGAAACACCTGATGGTGAAATCACACTATTCAACATTGATACAAAAATGGCCCAACTTGGGTATGACATGGGTTTCACCTCCACAGACTACATAAATGATGGGCCAAGAGCTCTTGGGAACTATGTAGCGGACCAAATCCTCGCCTTCGGCGCGCAGGATGGAGCGAATGAGGCCAATGGCTACGAATCCTCATGCTATACTCCGGTCAATCCGAACATTCAACCGGAAATGCCGGGCAACCCCAATGTAATCGACCCCAACCACTGGCAACCGGTTGAATTGACACTATTCATTGATCAAAGTGGAAATGTCAGCACAGCAATTCCGGAATTCGTAGGCCCTGAGTGGGGAGAAGTCACACCATTTGCCTTGGATTCGGCCGACCTTGAAATCCTTGAGCGCGACGGATGTGATTACCACGTTTGGAAAAACCCGGGAGAACCGGTCTATTTGGACAGCACAACTGCAGCATCTGGAATCGACGACCTGTGGAAATGGAACTTTGCAATGGTTTCTGTTTGGTCATCTCACCTAGATCCAACCGATGGTGTCATTTGGGATATCTCTCCAGCGGGCATGGGCAGCGATGGATCATTCACAACGGACCCCGAGGATTTTGACGAATTCTATGACTTCTTCAACGGTGGTGGTGTCCACCCCGGTCACGAATTGAACCCATTTACGGGTGAGCCGTACGAACCTCAGTTTGTCCACCGTGGAGATTATACGCGATGCCTGGCTGAATTCTGGGCCGATGGCCCCGATAGCGAAACGCCTCCTGGACATTGGTTCACCTTATTGAATGACATCATGGATTATCCGGAGTTTCAATTCCGTTGGCGCGGGCAAGGACCGCTCATCGACGAGTTAGAATTTACCGTAAAAGCTTACCTCGCTTTGGCCGGTGCTATGCATGATTCAGCAGTATCCACCTGGAGCATCAAAGGCTACCATGATTACACACGGCCCGTCTCGGCGATTCGCTACATGGCTGAACACGGACAGAGCTCAGACACAACACTGACCAATTATCACCCTTCTGGCCTGCCCTTGATCCCAGGCTACATCGAGGTCGTGGAAGAAGGCGATCCACTCGCGACATGGAACCCCGATGCAGTTGGTGAAATGAAAGTTTATGCTTGGCGCGGACCCGATTATGTGGAAGTTCCATTCATTGACGAAGCCGGAGTCGGATGGATATTGGCCAAAAACTGGTGGCCTTACCAACGTCCTTCTTTCGTCACTCCTCCCTTTGCGGGCTACGTGAGCGGACATTCGACATTTTCACGGGCAGCCGCGGAAGTTTTGACTCTGTTGACAGGAAGCGAATACTTTCCAGGCGGATTGGGTTCTTGGCCGGTAACCATGAACCAATTCTTGGTATTTGAGGATGGGCCCTCGGAGAGTTTTGAATTGCAGTGGGCGACCTATTACGATGCCGCAAATGAAAGTGCACTTTCACGGATGTGGGGTGGAATACATCCTCCAATGGATGACGGCCGCGCCCGACAAATCGGAACCGAAGTGGGCATTCAAGCTTTTCATTGTGCCGAAGGATACACGTTTCCCGAATTGGCTGAAGGTTGCGGCGGTGTCGGATTTTTATCGGGGGGATTCTGTCCAGGCGACTTCAATGCCGACGCAACTGTTAATGTTGGAGACTTCTTATTATTCCTGACCGCATTCAGCAACGAATGGTCCGGCGTGTATGATTTCGACAACAACGAAGTCATTGGCTCAAGTGACCTACTGGTATTCCTGACGATTTTTGGAGAGGATTGCGAATAGACTCGTCCCTGAGAGGGATGCTCAGAAGGGGGCTAAGAGTGTATTAAACCAAAAAGAGCAACCATTTCTGATTGCTCTTTTCTAGTTGCGGGGGCCAGACTCGAACTGACGACCTTCGGGTTATGAGCCCGACGAGCTACCAACTGCTCCACCCCGCGATTTCCACCCGATGGTATTACCAGCGGGACGTCAAAGATACGCTTAACTTTCATTTCACCAAATCAAAATTCATCGAAATAGCTTTCACTGCGGGCCGTACCTTTGCCCTCTGACTACCAGTCTACAACGCGACCACTATGGCAACGAATTCAGAAGAAACAACTCCGCACCGCGCGGGTTTCGTCAACATCATTGGCTCTCCGAATGTCGGAAAAAGCACTTTGATGAATCGCCTTGTGGGTGAGCGATTGAGCATCATCAACAAGAAAGCCCAGACCACACGTCACCGAATCATGGGCATAGTAAATGAGCCGGAGTGGCAAATTGTATACAGTGACACCCCGGGCGTTCTAGACCCTGCGTACAAGCTGCAAGAAGGCATGATGAAATTCGTGCGCTCCGCCCTCCAAGATGCCGACCTGATCTTGATGGTCACTGATACAGAAGAGAGTGACATGGCGCATCCCGAGACGTTTGCAAAAATCTCCGAAATGGAGGTTCCTGTATTTATCCTCATCAACAAGGTCGACCTTGCTGATCAAGCCATAGTTGCAGAACGTATTGCTTATTGGCAGGGCAAAATACCCCGAGCCATTGTAGCACCAATCAGTGCATTGCACGGATTCAATGTAGACCAAATACTCGAGCGCGTCGTTGAGTATCTGCCTGAGTCTCCGCCTTATTTCTCCAAGGATGAGCTGACAAATAAACCCATGCGGTTTTTCATTTCTGAGATTGTCCGCGAGAAGATTTTGACCCACTTCAAACAAGAGATTCCTTACTCCTGCGAAGTCGTTGTTGAGTCCTATGTTGAAGAAGACTCGTTGGTGAAAATCCGAGCCGAAATACGCGTGGCCCGGGAAAGCCAAAAGCAAATTGTTATTGGAAGCGGCGGCAACATGATCAAACGGGTAGGCATTGATGCGCGAAAAGATATCGAAAAGTTCATCGGTTCACGTGTCTTTCTTGACTTGTACGTCAGGGTCGACAAAGATTGGCGAAACGACGAATTCAAATTGAAACGACTCGGCTATCTGGAGTAGATGCCATAGCAACTTTACATGATTGGATTATCCCACGCCAAAATCAATCTCGGTCTGTTCGTCATGAACAAACGATCGGATGGCTTTCATGACCTTGAAAGCGTGTTCTGGCCTGTCGACTGGACAGATGTATTGGAGGTTCACACCAAGGCAACACCAGGATTAGAATTGAAGGCCACAGGACTCAAAATTCCGGGCGGTCTAGATGATAATCTGATTGCACGAGCTTACACACTATTGGCTGAACGACGGAGTATAGGCGGTGCTTCAGCTCATCTGCACAAAGTTATTCCGATGGGCGCCGGACTGGGTGGAGGCAGTTCCAATGCTACGTGCATGATCCGCTTGCTCGACCGACTCTTTGCGTTGAATTTGACGGACAGCGAAGGCCTCGAATTGGCCGCTGAATTGGGTTCAGACTGTCCATTCTTCTGGAGTGCATCTCCTGCCCTTGTCAGTGGACGAGGCGATGGCTTGAGTGCTATCCCTCAATTTGAAGCGGCTAATTGGAAAAATACTTACCTCACAGTCATCTACCCCGGAGCTCATGTATCAACCTCAGAAGCATTTCATGGCTGCACTCCTAAATCACGCACATTGGACTGGTCCAAATTGTCATCGGACTCCCCTGACAAATGGCACCATTGGCTCCAAAACGACTTCGAAGAAAACTCAAGCGCCCAGCACCCAACAATACATCAGGCTCTCGTAGTCCTTGAAAATTCAGGTGCAGATTATGTGCAAATGACAGGCACAGGATCCGCTGCGTTTGGAGTGTTTCGAGACGAAGCAGCGGCGGCGAATGCACGGAACTCTGCAATTGAATGCAATTGGCTCGCAAGGACGTGTCCCATGGATACTTGCCTCTAAAAGTGCGCGCTTTACTTCGGTGCTTTCCAACAAATGATACCGCCGAGCAACGCAAACAAAATGTTGGGCAACCAGGCCGCAAGAACCAACCAGTTTTCTTGAGAAATAAGCGCATCGGGTGAAAGCGAAACCGAAGCAGCGTAGACTGTAATAAGTTTGGCCAAAAAGACAAACAGAAATCCTGTGATTACAGCAAGAAATAGATGGTACCCTATTCCACCACGCAGCTTTCTTGCTGCAATCCCCACGCCTATTAAAGTCAAAACATAGATCGAAAATGGATTCGCAGTGCGACCATACTGTTCCAGCTTAAGCATAGCGACTTTGGCGCCGCGTTGTTGTTCCCGTTCGATATGCTGACGCAATTGAGGCGTAATCATGGCAGAAATCATCTCCGAGCGTTGGCCAAAGTCACTGATACGCATGTCCAAAGCAGTATCCATGCGCGTCAAGTAACGCAGATGCTCCGTTCCATCCGAATCAAAATCCCGAACACGGGCGTTGATCAATCTCCATGTGCTGTCCTCTTCCAACCAAGTCGCCTTTGCCGCCAAAATCCGCTGCTCCAAAGCATTTCCCTCTCCCCACCGCTCCAACTGAAAGCGATACCCGGTATTTCTACCCACAGTAATCGATCGGAAATACGCGATGGTTCCTGGCGCTATTTCCCGGTACATATGTTGGTCAGAGATATGAAAATTCACATGAACGAATTCCACTTCAAAATCGACTTTTCGTTCGTTGGCAATCGGCAAGATGAAATGTGAAACCAGCAGTGAAATCACAACGAGCACAGTAGAGGCAATGAAATATGGCCGCATAAGCCGAGTAAAACTCATTCCAGAGCTTAGCAAAGCGATGATCTCCGTTTGCTGCGCGAGCCGACTGGTAAACCAAATAATAGTCAGGAACACAATAAATCCGCTCAGAAGATTGCCAAAGTGAAAGCAAAAACTCAGGTAATACATCAAAGTACCTCCTAGTGGCGCGTCATTGGACAGCAGTCTACCGATGTTCTCCATCAAGTCAAACACTACCGCAATCACGCAGAAAATACCTACCATGAAAAAAAACGTCGTCAGAAATTTCCGGATAATGTACCGGTCGATTCGCTTCAAGGCGGGCTGCTTGCTCATCAGATTACAATCTTTGACCCAATTGCGGGATGACCGAATCTTTCCAATCGCTGAAGTCGCCTGCAACAATATGCTTACGAGCCTGACGCGCCAAATCTAGATAAAAAGCAAGGTTATGAACGCTGCAAATGTAAAGAGCGAGATACTCATTGGCCTTGATCAAATGCCGCACGTATGCGCGACTATAAAAGGAATCCACTGGAGATGTCCCATCGGGGTCAAGCGCCGAGTGATCGTTCGCCCACTTCTCATTTTTCATATTCACGGTGCCTTTCCAAGTAAATAGAAATCCGTGACGAGCATTGCGAGTGGGCATAACACAATCAAACATATCTACCCCTAACGCCATGTTTTCCAAAAGATTTTCCGGAGTGCCTACACCCATCAAATAACGGGGTTTTTCCTCCGGAAGGATATCACACACCAATTCAGTCATGGCGTACATGTCTTCATGCGGTTCACCCACGCTCAAGCCTCCAATTGCATTTCCTGCTGCGCCGCGCTCAGCAATAGCATGAGCGGAAGCTGCGCGAAGATCCTTGAAAGTAGACCCTTGCACAATTGGAAAAAGCGTTTGATCGAATCCATAGCGGGATTCATTGGACGCGAGGTGTTCAATGCAACGATCCAACCAACGGTGGGTTCGTTCCATCGACTCACGGGCGTATTTATAATCGCTGGGATAAGGCGGGCATTCATCAAATGCCATGATGATATCTGCCCCGATGCTTCGCTGGATATCCATGGAAGCCTCAGGACTGAACAAATGCTTGCTGCCGTCGATGTGGCTACTAAAAGTCACACCTTCCTCTGTGATTTTTCGCCGGTCCGAGAGACTAAAAACCTGATACCCCCCACTGTCTGTTAATATCGGACGGGTCCAGTTCATGAACTTGTGCAGCCCTCCAGCGGACTCTAAAACCGTGGTCCCAGGCCGCAAATACAAATGGTAGGTGTTGCCCAAAATGATTTGAGCACGGATGTCTTCTTCAAGGTCGCGTTGCGGAACAGCCTTCACGGTACCGGCTGTTCCTACCGGCATAAATATGGGGGTTTCAATCGGACCATGCTCCGTTTGAACAGTACCCGCCCGAGCCTTGGACTGTGAATCCCGAGCCTCTATTTGAAAAGTCAATTCAGCCATTGATGGAAGTAGTTCATGCAAATGTAACTTCGGAGCATGGTAGGAACCCTCTACAATGCCATCGCAGTTGGAGTTGGTGCGTCCGCTGGACTCTGGCTGGGAAAGAAAATCTCCAAAAAGTTGCAAAACCTAGTGTTTCAGGCTTTGGGGCTTTTCACCCTTGGCATTGGTTTTAGCATGGGCTTGGAAATGGACAAGCCATTCGCTGTGTTTTTATCCTTGGTTCTAGGTGTGATTGTGGGGCATAAACTCCAAATCGATCAACGCGTGAAACATTTGACCAATCGTCTTGGTGAAGGCACCGGCGCTGGACTCGTGCAATCCGTATTGCTGTTTTGCGCGGGCGCCATGACTCTGGTAGGATGCATGCAAGACGGACTCCAAAACGATCCCACGATTCTATTCATCAAAGGCACAATGGATTTAGTGAGCGCGGCTTTTCTCGCAGCGACCCTGGGGAGAGGCGTGCTTTTGGCAGCACCGGCTGTATTGCTTTTGCAAGGAGGATTGACATGGGCGTTTCAACTTTGGGGCACGGCCTGGCCCGCAGAATTGACCGCGGATCTTACAGGTCTGGGAGGACTCTTACTCATCGCTCTTGGTGTGGACCTTTTGCAGATCAAGTCTTTTGACCTGCTGAACTTTATCCCGGCATTTGTCCTCGTACCTGTGTGCCGACCGGCAGCCATTTGGATCCAAACAGAATTGCCTCTTTTGTTGCTTTTCTAAAATCAATGGAGAATAACAGACGAAGCGAACCGCGTTGGAAGTGGGCGAGTGCTGGGTTTGCTGTGCTTTTGCTCGCAACATTATTGTTCAGTGAATTGAACCGAAGAATAGATGGCCAATGGAATCATCCTGGAGAATGGTGCGGTCTTAGAGCAACGGAGCACAACTACGGAGAAGAGGTGCGCAAATGGAGCGATCATTACGATGTTTCATTCGCTTATCTGATGGCATTGATTCAACTGGAGTCAGGCGGAAGGAAACCCGCGGGAAAACGATTCGAACTCCACGTATTCAATCGGCTGAAAGAAGTTCAAAGGGGCAGCCGAACGAACTATGAAAATGTCACACAAGCCGATCTCTTTGAAGCAAGTGATGAAGCCCTTCGAAACCTCGCCACATCTTGGGGTCCGTTCCAGCTCATGGGCTACAAGTGCATTATACTCGACCGACAAATCCGAGACATTCGAGGGCAAGATGCTGTTCGTGCGGGAGTAGAGTGGATAGATGCTACTTATGGAGGCGTCTTGAGATCTGGCAATTACAAGGACGCTTTTCATCTGCACAATACGGGGAAACCCTTCCCCGATTCTGGTCCACCACTCACCTTCCATCCCGATTATGTCATCAAAGGCATTCGGCTAATGGATGCGCACCAACACAAAGAGTGAGTAGATAACCCAATTGGGCTTACCCTTTTCATTGCCTACCTTGAAGCCACTGAAAATGCCCCATGCCTGCGAATAAATACGCCCTTATCCGCTATCGGACCATTGATCGCTGCCTGACCAACACAGGGGCTCCTTTCCCAACCAAAGAGGAGTTGCGGACGGCGTGCGAAGAAGCATTGTATGGTAGCGAAGGCGACCACATCAGCATCTCTACAATTGAAAAAGATCTGAACGCTATGCGCAACGATGGAGGATTGGGCTATTTTGCTCCTATCGTCTATCACCGTGACGAACGAGGCTATTATTATGAAGAGGAAGACTTCTCCATTAATAACCTCCAACTCAATCCAGAGGAATTGGAGTCCATACGGTTTGCTGCCAGAACACTTGTCCAATTCAAAAACGTGCCCGTCTTTTCTCAATTTGGTCAAGCAATCGGTAAAATTGATGATCGCCTCCGAATGGCGCCTAATTTGGATACACGTAATCTCGATGCCGTAGTGCAATTCGAGTCAGCTCCCGCTACAAGGGGGTCAGAACATTTGATGCCGATTCTGCAGAGTATACAGAACAAGAGGATGCTTCACGTAGACTATAAAAAATTTCAGACAGCCGAGGCAAAGGCCGTGAGTTTGCATCCGTATCTCCTGAAAGAATACCGAAATAGGTGGTATGTAATTGGATGGAATCCTGAACGTTCGGCCTACCGCACTTATGGACTTGACCGCATCGAAAATCTCTCAGAAACTGTCGATGCATTTGCGGTGCGAGGTGACTTCAACGCCGATGACTTTTTCTTGCATTCGTTTGGCATTTCAAAAATTGCAGAAGCACCGTGCGATGTCAAAATCCGCTGCAATGAACTGGAGTACGAATACCTTGCGGCGCAACCTGTGCACAACAGCCAGCGACTCATCAAACAAGGCAATGGCTTGTATGAATTGCACCTGCATGTACTGTTAACGTTTGAGCTCATTCAATTCCTGCTGGGACTTGGTCCTGCTGTAGAGGTTATTGAGCCCGAAGAATTGCGCCAGATCATGCATCAAAACCTGTCGGACACGTTGAATTTGTATGGCTAATTCCAGATTTATTTCTGCTCCGTAAATTCATTACGTTGGCCCTCAGTTGGTTTGTATTGTAGAAAACAAACAAGCCCACTGAAATGTCCATTCCACTGAACCCCCAGGCCTTCGCCTTTCCCTCTAGGATTCAAAACACCGCTCAAGCCAAACAATGGATTGATGGATTTGCTCGACCTGCCCTTTTCAATTCACATGCATGGCAAACAACGAAAAGACTCGCTTTGTTGGTCTGGCAGTGCCACCTCGAAAACCAACCGTTCCAACGAACGCTGAACTTCTTGCATCCTTCATTCTATGAAATGATTAAAACACCCGAGGGCATTTGTTTGGTTCATGAAAAACGATTAAGGCGCATTTAAAAGAATATCAGCACCATTTTTACTCATGTTTTTTTGAAAAAACATCGTAGATAGTGGATAACATGGCTTCTCATTTCGCTTTCTTCCCTTGCTATTTGGTGTAGATTTGTTCAAGATGTTATTTTATCGAATAAATTTGGTTGTTCGTCGATAAGATTGCTATCTTTACCCTGTAAAGAGATACTATGAACCCGGTCAAATCATCCCAACTATTCCTTGAATTGCAAGATACCTTGCATGCCAAGACGGGTGGTGAAGACCGCGGGGTGCTCCTCAGCTTTTCTGGTGAGCTGAATTCAGAATCCACGGACGCGATCATGATGCTCGCTGAAAATGGTTTAGCAAATCGTGGGGCAAAACGAAAAGAAAAGAATCGCATGAGCAATGTGCTCATCGAATGTCTTCAAAATGTGAGTCGGCATGGCTGGATTGATGACGACGGAAAACTTCAACTTTTCTTAACCATTGACAGCACTCCCCTGGGGTATCAAATCGAATCGGGCAATTTTGTTGATTTCGATATGGCTGCTGCACTCCGATCCAATCTTTCAGAGGTCAATGGAATGACCCATGAAGAATTGCGTGTCCGGTACGTCGAATGTCTTTGCAACAACGAATGGTCAGAAAAAGGGGGAGCGGGACTCGGATTGCTCTCCATGGCCAAAAAGTCAAACGGCCCGCTCGACTATCAATTCCAGGAATTGGATTCAGGCATGTACCTGTTTACACTTGGGATTTTAATCAAAGGGTGAATTAAAATCCTCTCCTAGGTTTTTCGCTCTTTTTTGCGAGCCGCTGGAAACAAAATATTATTGAGAATCAGACGGTATCCCGCAGAATTCGGATGCAAGTTTAAATCTGTTGGCGGATCGTTGACCAGATGACGATAATCCTCTGGATCATGTCCGCCGTAATATGTCCATTGGCCCATGCCCAGCGTACCATGTATGTACTTCGCTGATCCTGTGCTCTTTGTCTCTCCCATAATGGTCACATCGGGCCGAATGTACTGTTTTCGAAAAGCGGTTGTTTGTCCCATGAAACCCGGAATTACGCGTTCGTGGCTCTGAGTCAACATTGTGGGAATAATATCCCACTTGGCACTGAAATCGAACAGCGTAAAGAAATCGTTGAGTTGCTTGGTTTTCGTGTGCTCTTCGGTTGCATCGATTTCGGAGAATTCATAAACCATAGGATCTGTAATGATTTGATAATCCTGAAAAGCAAGGGCCCTATTGAAGTCCAATGCTTTCGTAGCGCCTGACTGAACTGGATCACCATCAAAAACCGACTCGCATATATCCACTTCCTCTGCAGCCAATGCAATGTCAAATGAATCGGTTCCTGAACACATCGTAAAAAGAAAACCGCCCCCCAAAACAAAGTCTCTAATCTGAAGAGCCACATTTCGCTTCATCACGCTAACTTTTTCAAATCCAAGAGTGCGGGCCATTCCTTCTTGCCGATTGACCTCATTTTGATACCATGCCGCACTTCGGTAAGAGCGGTAAAACTTGCCATACTGTCCCGTAAAATCTTCATGATGCAGGTGCAACCAATCATACTTGGGCAACATGCCGCCCATGATTTCTGCATCGTAAATAACATCATAGGGGATTTCTGCATACGTCAGCACCAGTGTGACTGCGTCGTCCCAGGGTTGCTTTCCTTCCGGACTATAGACCGCAACTTTGGGTGCTACCTCCAACTTTACTCGTTCTGTGTTGGATTCCGGATCCGCAATGGCTAATAAAATCTGCTGCGCTTGGACATCTGCAATCACTTGGTGACTGATGCCACGGATCACGCACTCCTGAACCAGTGTTGTTAGGTTGGGCATGAGGAAACTTCCTCCTCTATAGTTGAGTAGCCACTCGATTTCTACATCCTGTTCGAGCAGCCAAAACGCCAATCCGTAGGCCTTGAGGTGATTGGATTGTGCATCATCCATGGGAATCAGCAACTGAGATGCCCGAATTCCGGAAATTGCAAAGCAAATCATTAAAGCTCCAACGCAAAACTTGCGTTTCAAATCCTGAACAGACCTTCCTTTCATGATTGCAATTTACAACGATTCAATTTTGATGAATCGATCCAACCGAGTTGCTAACCGTTTCAAAAATCAAAAAGGAGATTCCGACCCGCCATCTTCACTAGGTGCGTTCATCTTGGAAGGAACAGTCATTGTGGACTGATTCTCAAAATCATCGTTGGGACGCAATCCTTCTTTGAACTCACCCCGATCAAACACAGGATTTGCAAAGCTGTCATAATTGACAAATTTGGCCAACCGTTGGATAAACCTCATTTTCACTGTACCAAGGGCACCATTTCGATTCTTGGCCAATATGAGCTCGCCCAATCCCGCAGTATCAATCCCATCCGGATGCTCTGTCAATCCGTAGTACTCGGCGCGGTAAATAAATGCGACAATGTCAGCATCTTGCTCGATGGCGCCCGACTCACGAAGATCTGAAAGGATTGGCCTTTTGTCCCCTCCACGAGTCTCAACCATTCGAGAAAGTTGGGAAAGCGCGATAATGGGAATATCCAATTCCTTGGCGATGCTCTTGATTGAACGACTAATGCTTGAAATCTCTTGCTCCCGATTGCCTGAGCTCGATCCCGCAGTCATCAATTGCAGATAGTCAATGACGACCATTTCAATTCCAGCTGTAGATTTCAATCGACGGCACTTGGCTCGAAGTTCGAAAATGCTCAAAGCCGGCGTATCATCGATGTACAACGGCGCCTCAGAAAGCTTACCTATTCGCTCGTGCAATTGAGTATACTCATGTGGTGCAAGACTTCCCTTTCGAAATTTATCCGAACTGATCTCGGTTTCTGCTGAGATCAGACGTTGGACCAATTGTACCGCCGACATCTCCAAAGAAAATACAGCTACAGGGACATTGTACTCCACTGAAATGTTGCGCGCCATGGTCAACACAAAGGCCGTCTTTCCCATGCCGGGACGCGCGGCCAAAACGATCATATCCGATTTCTGGAATCCGCCTGTAATTTTATCCAAATCCACAAAACCCGTTGCTACACCACTGACACCCCCCTCCTGATTACGAGCGTTATCTATATCCTCCAATGCTTGACGCATGATGCTGCTCATGGATTCGTAACTGCGGCGAATGTTGCCCTGCGCCACCTCAAACAATTGAGATTCTGCTTCGTCCAGCAAATCCAAAACGTCCGTAGTTTCTTCAAAAGCCTTCTGCGTAATCATATTCGAAACCCGAATCAATTCACGCTGAATATATTTCTGGGCAATAATCCGAGCGTGGGCTTCTATGTTTGCCGTACTCGCCACGCGCAATGTCATTTGTGCCACAGCCTGCGCTCCGCCCACTTGCTGCAAGTCGCCTGCCTTTCTCAACGTCTCAGTCACCGTCAAAATATCTACAGGCTCGGAATTATGAAACAGGTCAACAATGGCGGCATAAATTCGTCGATGTGCATCCCGATAAAAACTCTCAGGCTTGAGCACATCAATGATGGAGTTGACCGCTGTTTGCTCCATCATCATGGCGCCCAAAACGGCTTCTTCTAGGTCCAATGACTGTGGCTGAATCTTGCCCAGTATTTCTGGAACCGTTGAACTGGATTGTGCACCACGTGAGCGCACACGCGCAACGGATGAATCGGATGAATTTTGATCTTGCATAGCTGTAGGCAGGTGAAGGTAGGAAACGGATTTCAGCTGAGCATCATGGTTAATTCACAACGCATTGACAAGGTTCTTAACATCGGCCCAAAGCCCCTAATTTTACAGACATGACACGTCCATCTTTCTTGCTTGATTTTGCGCGAATTTTCCTCTTTACAGGAATCATCCTTGGCGTATCGCTCCTTTTTTCGGGATGCGGTAGCCGGGACAAAGAGCCGCCAAGTGTTCAATTGATCTCTCCTGCATTCGATGGCCTCGACGTACAATTTGGGGACATTCTTTTCGTCCAATTCACTGGAACCGACAATAGAGCTGACGGGGGCATTTGGAAAGTGGAGCTGCGAAAGGGCGATGGTGTCTCTGTGCGAACCGCTCAAATCGGTTTGTGGCAGGGATCAGGAATTGACACATTGGTGGTTCCATTTGTTCTCGACGCACCATCCTGGCCTACCGAGACCATGACACTAGCACTCATCGTGGATGATGCGGCAGGCAACAGAGGTGCTGTTTTTCGGGACATCGACTATACAGCGGCCTCGGATGTTCCCAACAGTCTGGTAGCACTCACGGAAGAAGTCGATGGCACTTCATCCCTTCTGGTCTACGAGGATGAATCGGGAATTCCCAATGCGGCAGAAGGACTTCCTTTGAGTCACGATCTCGCGTATGCCAACGACCGATTTGCCCTTGCGGACGCATCAGCTGCCACAGTGCATGTCGTAGACCGAGCAAGCATGGCCATTGAAACCACTTGGAACTCCTCACAAAGCTCGGGCTCACTGCCTTTGGTGCGGCGCGTGCATGCGCTTGGTCTCCAAGCCGGTTTCACAATCGTTCACGCCAGTGGAATTGCCATCATTAACACATCAGGCGGTTTGCTTTTTGAACGCTTTTCAGATGCGCCATGGACACCTGTGGATGCTCGTTTCAGTGGAAACACATGCGTGCTATGGGAAAAAAATGAAGCGACATCTGCGCACCGGCTGCGCTCCTGGAATTTCATTACTGGTGGATCTGGTCCTATCGTGAATTTGGCCGTTGCACCCGATGGAATCGGAGCTGTACCAGCGCAAACCTCCGGCAGTGAAGGTTCGATTTTTGTCATCAACGAAACGACGGGTTTGACCCTGGTCAATGTCAGCACAGGCACCATGGATGATTTGTGCGGGCTCATTGGAAGTGGAGAAATGCCTGACAGCGAATATGCATCGGTTGGATTTGACGGAAACCAAGCACTTTTTGTTCGTGGCTCTCAACTTTGCCGCCAAGAAATTAGTCCCGTGAGCAGCGGAAGCAACTGGCCTTTTATTGGAGAAATTACAGACTTGCGTTCTCGACCAGATGGCTCGTCTCATATGCTGTTGAGCGAGGGAGAGGGAGAGTCAAAACGGCTCGTAACGTGGTCTTCGTCGGATGCCGCACCCGTTGAAAACGAAATGAATTTGCCAATAAATACGAAGGCCATCTGGGTTGTTGAAGATTAGATAGGATGTGCTCGCAAAGGAAAGTACTTTTGCTTTTTTGCCCGAGAATGATTCGGATTTAGACCATCCAGACGATTTATTAATGTTACAGTACCCCCAAGAAGAACCTGACTTTGGTGTCGCACTGTCGACGAGCCTCGTGCTCTTCGGCTTTGACGGAAGTAACCTCCAAGTTCTTCTCGCTAAAAGCAAGCGTACTCCATACGAAGGAGCGCTTTTTTTGCCCAGCCGTTACCTCGACGCAAACGATGAATTGATGCTTTCGGCGCGTCAAATGTTCAAGCAGTTATTTGGCTATGAAGACCCTGCGATGATTGAGCAACTCCAAGCCTTTGGTGAGGTTTTTCGTCATCCGTGGGGACGAGTCATCAATGTGGCTCACTATGCACTTGTTCGAAAGAGCGACTTTCAAGCTTCAAATTGGGATGAGAACGACATGCAGTGGGTACCATTTGAAGAAGTTCCTGACCTCGCGTTTGACCACAACAAAATCGTCCAGTATGCGAAAGAGCGCCTGAAACGGCGTGTAAAAAGGCGGCCTGTAGGGTTTGGGTTGCTGCCTGATGAATTCACTCTAGGACAATTGCAAACACTTTACGAGACAGCTCTTGGCAGGACGTTTGACAAACGAAATTTTCGCAAAAAATTATTCAAGACCACCTTGCTAATAGATTTAGACCGGAAAGCAGACGGTCGATCAGCGGGCCAGCACAAGGGATCACAACTCTTCTCATTCAACAAGGAGAAGTACCAAACGATGAAAATCCAGGGATACGACTTCGTATTCTGAAACAGAATCTTTTGCTATGCGATTACTCGCAAGCAGTTCCGAATTCGCCTAGCAAAATTAGCAAGTCTGAAACTGTTACGACCCCATCACCATCGTTGTCTGCCGCGCA
>MDSY01104811.1_pt1 | contig 28991 bp, 30 predicted proteins | sample 811131 | NCBI WGS metagenome assembly MDSY01 (sample SAMN05326643, study PRJNA326480) | marine metagenome | isolation source: seawater | place: Atlantic Ocean: South West | collected 2010
GCCATGCACACCTTTAGGTTGTAAAATGCTTTTATTAAATGAATTAAAAGATCTTACAGGTAAAAAAGCAATAATCGTGGGTAGATCAAATATAGTTGGAAAACCAATGGCTGCTTTATTATTAGCTGAGAGTTGCACAGTTACTATTGGGCATTCAAAAACAAAAGATCTAGAAAATGAGGTAAAAAAAAGTGATATTGTTGTTGCGGCAGTTGGAGTTCCAGAAATGGTAAAAGGAAGTTGGATAAAACCAGGAGCAACAGTTATTGATGTTGGGATAAATAGAATTGAAAAAGACGGGAAAAAAAAATTAGTTGGAGATGTTAATTTTGACGAAGCAGAAAAAGTAGCCGGAGCAATTACCCCAGTTCCTGGAGGAGTTGGGCCAATGACAATAGCATGTTTACTTCATAATACTTTAATCGCTACTTGCAGAAAAAATAATTTAGAAATTCCAAAATTCTTTTAATATTTATATCTTTTTTTTTTAATAAATTTCTCAGCATTTTTAGAACTAACGCCCTTACTGCCTTCAAAAGATGCAATATCTTTTGAATATAAACTCTTTTTTGAAAATCTTTCTAAAATAATTATGTTTCCTTTGTATAATTTTAATTTTACAGTACCTTCAACTTTTTTTTGTGTACTATCAATTATATTTTGTAAATTCTTTCTTTCTTTAGAAAACCAATATCCATTATAAATAAGTTCAGAATATTTCGGTGTTATTTCATCTTTTAAATGTTGTTGAGATTTATTTAAAGTAATAGATTCAATTGCTCTATGAGCGAACAATAAAATAGTTCCTCCTGGTGTTTCATAAACTCCTCTAGATTTAATACCAATAAATCTATTCTCTACTAAATCAACTCTACCAATAGCGTGCTTTTTTCCTAATTCATTTAATTTTTTCAACAAATCTTTTAGACTATTTTTTTTATTATTAATAGCTACTAAATTTCCTTTTGAAAAAGTTAAAGTACAATTTTGAGATTTATTTGTAGCTTTTTCTGGTGAAAGAGTTCTTTGATAAATATATTCTGGAGCAGGTTTTTTTAAATCTTCTAAAATTTTACCTTCTGTAGATGTATGAAATAAATTATCATCAACTGAAAATGGCGCTTCACCTTTTTTATCTTTAGGAATAGGTATATTATTCTTTTTTGCATAATTAATTAGATCACTCCTTGATTTAAAATTCCATTCTCTCCAAGGAGATATCACTTTTATTTTTTTATTAAAATAATAATACCCTAATTCAAATCTTACCTGATCATTTCCTTTTCCAGTTGCTCCATGCGCAACTGCATCAGCATTATATTTTTTTGCAATCTCTATTTGTCTTTTTGCTATTAAAGGTCTTGCAATTGCAGTTCCTAATAAATAATACCCTTCATATAATGCATTTCCTCTAATCATAGGATAAATATAATCTTTTACAAAAGTCTCTTGTAAATCTTCTATTATAATTTTTTTTACACCTAATTTTTTTGCATTTTTTATTATTTGATTTTTATTAATATCCTGCCCAAGATTAGAAGTATAAGTTACAACTTCAGCATTATAGGTATTTTGTAACCATTTTAAAATTACTGAAGTATCAAGCCCTCCTGAATAAGCTAAAACAATTTTTTTTACCATTTAAATATCAATTAATAAAATATTATTGAAAAATTTTATATTATTAATTTACATTGCATAAATTTGATATGTGTTTATACGCTGCACTAAAACCTGATAAAGAATAAATATCTGTAGTTTTTGTGCCTCTTGATGAAAAACCAATAATTTGCATTTTATTCCCTTTTTTCATTTCAAGAACTAATTTTTTATCAACATTTTCATCATCTGTAAAAGCTGTATCACCTTCCAAAACATTAAAATCATGTTCTTTATTATTATCAATTTTAACTTTTACAATACTATTTTTTTTATAAGTGTAACCAGTAGTAATATAAATAACACCTATATTTTGATCTGAAGGATTATGATAAATAGTTAAATACACTTCACCTCTACTTTTATATTGAGGAACCCCTTTTTTACTTTTAGGAATAGAAATCATAATACATGATTTTATATTATTTGTTTTATGTTCGCCTCCACACCATTCTCTAAAACTTTTTAAACCTGGGCATTCCATAACAACTTGCGGTGTAGCACTTTGAATATTATGAATACATACACAAAATAGAAGAATAGAAAAAAAAAATATTTTATTAAACATAAATTAAATAATTAAACTCTCTTAACCATTGTTTTAAGTAATTCGTTTACATCATCTAAATCTTCTACGGGTGCAATTTTAAAATCTTTAGGTACATTAAAAAGTTTATCATCTTGTTCAAATACTTTAACATTGCTAAATTCAGAATAGAAATGAATTTTACCTTCTTTTCCTTCAATAAAACCTGTTTCTTTTAAAGTAATCCCGTGTTTTGAAATCCATCTTTGACTTTCTTCAAAAGTTCCATCAGGTAAACTTATTTTTAATGAATAAACATCCACTTCAAATCCTCTTAAATAATCAGATTTAATTTTATCAAGTTTAGTAATTTTTACTTCTTTTTTTAAATTATCTTGTGCTTCTTTGATTAAAGAAACAGTTAAATAAGAGAATGTTTTTGGCCAAACATAAGTAACTATTTGTTTGTCATAGTCAATTATCACAGATTGAGGAATATTATCTACAATGGTATCTATTCTTTTTTTATTTTTTCCTTGAAAGGTTCTCGTTTCTAATATTGAAACACCTATAATAAATTTTGTATTACAAACATATTCTGCTGTAACACTAGGAAGTTTTAATTCTTCCGCTTTTAAAGTTGAAAAACTGTATGCTATAAAAAAAACAAAAAAAAATCTTAAATATTTCATATCGGGTTAAGGTGATGGATTTGGATTTTGTTGATGAATTTCTTCAATTTTTTCGATAATTTTTTTATCCAATTCTATACTTACACTTTCTATATTTTCTTTCAATTGCTCCATTGTAGTTGCTCCTATGATATTACTTGTAACAAATGGTTTGGCATTTATATACGCTAATGACATTTGAGCAGGGCTTAAATTATTTTCTTTTGCAATTTTTACATATTCTTCAGTGCATTTTACAGCAATAGGATTTAGATATCTTGTAAATTCTTTAAATAAAGTTAATCTAGCTTTTTCCGGCCATTGATTATTTAAATATTTACCACTTAAAACACCAAAACCAAGTGGAGAATATGCAAGAAGACCACATTTTTCTCTTACTGATACTTCTGCAAGACCTACTTCATAAGTTCTATTTAAAAGATTATAAGGATTTTGAACGCTTACAATTCTTGATAATTTTTTTTCTTCGGCAATTTTTATTAATTGCATTGCACCCCAAGGAGTTTCATTAGAAATTCCTATATATCTGACCATTCCTTTTTTAACAATATCATCTAATATACTTAAAGTTTCTTCTAACGGAATAGGATCATCACTTTCATCATGTTGATATCCCAATTGTCCAAAAAAATTTGTTTTTCTATCTGGCCAATGCAATTGATAAAGGTCTAAATAATCTGTTTTTAATCTTTTTAAACTATCTTCTAATGCTTTGGTTATATTTTTTTTATCTAATCTAGTTTCTTCTCCCCTCATCCACTTCATTCCACTTCTTCCAGTTACCTTTGATGCTAAAATAATTTTATCTCTATTTTTCTTTTTTTCGAACCATTCACCTATATATGATTCTGTTCTTCCATATGTTTCTTCTTTTGGAGGAACAGCATATAATTCAGCTGTATCAAAAAAATTTATCCCATTTTCAGCAGCAAAATCCATCTGCTCAAAAGCATCTTCTTTAGTATTTTGTTCTCCCCATGTCATTGTTCCAAGACAAATTAAACTTACATCAATGTCTGTATTTCCTAATTTTTTAAATTTCATAAGAATATAATTATAATTTTGATTTAATTTTAAAATATCTTACATTATTAATATTAAATAAATATTACTTTTTTGAATTTTTTTTTGAGAGGAATTTATTATGATTGAAAGAAATTACTCTACAACAACAAAATCTGATGCTCAGATAGATGTAGGTTTAAGAGAATATATGCTTAAAGTCTATAACTATATGGCAACGGGACTTGGTTTAACTGGCTTAACTGCTTACTTTGTTGCTATTACACCTAGTTTATATAATGCTATTTACGGTACACCATTTTATTGGGTTGTTGCATTAGCACCTCTTGGTTTTGTTTTTTATTTAAGTGCAAGATTACATAAAATTAGTTTTTCAAAAGCTCAAACGATGTTCTGGTTATTTGCCGGTGTCATGGGGCTTTCTATGGCATATATATTTATTGCTTTTACTGGCGCTAGTATCGCACGAGTATTTTTTATTACAGCTGGAACTTTTGCTGGTATGAGTCTTTATGGCTATACAACAAAAAAAGATTTATCCGGTTGGGGTTCATTTTTATTTATGGGATTAATTGGAATTATTATTGCATCCATTGTTAATATTTTTCTTAAAAGTCCTATGCTTTATTATGTTATTTCTTGGATAGGAGTTTTAGTCTTTGTTGGATTAACGGCATATGATACACAAAGAATTAAAGAAATGTATTATGCCTCTGATCACCCTGAAATAAGTGGAAAAAAAGCAATTATGGGAGCATTAAAACTTTATTTAGATTTTATAAATCTATTTATTATGCTTCTTCATTTATTTGGTCAAAGAAGATAATATTAAAAAAAAAAACCCGAATAATTTTATTTGGGTTTTTTTTTCAAGAAACTCTTTACAAAACATTTCTAAAAATTATTTTTTTCTTTAATACTAAGATGACAAAAGCTAATAAAGATAATCCTCATTTGTGGAAACAAATTGTTTCTAAAATTAAATCAGAAACATGTTATGGAACAAAAGCTGGTCAATGGAGTGCAAGGAAAGCTCAAGCTGCTGTTAAAAGATATAAAAATGCTGGAGGTGGTTATGAAGATGATAAAGATTCATCTAATTCATTGCATAAATGGACAAAACAAGATTGGAGAACTAAATCAGGTTTAAATTCTTCAGATACTGACGAAAGATATTTGCCTGCAAAAGCTATTAAATCATTATCTGATAAAGAATATATTCTTACTTCAGAAAAAAAAAGAGGCGACTCATTAAAAGGAAAACAATTTAGCAAACAACCTAAATCAATCGCAAAAAAAATTAAAAAATTTAGAAAGTAAAATTCTTATGAATAAAATTAACTTAGATAAAAAATATTGTATTGTTTGTAAAAAACCATTTAATTGGAGAAAAAAATGGGAAAAAGTATGGAAAAATATAAAATACTGTTCAAAAAAATGTAGGAGTATGAAATATTTAATAAAAAATTATGAATAATATAAAATTTGAACCACAATTAACACCAAAAGAAATGTTAAAATTAGGTGTTTTTGGTGGATATTATTTCGAAGGAAAACACGATGAATACCCTAAAGATTGGTTTAAAAAAGCTAAACTTAGTAATTCCGGATACGACATTAGTTTAAATTGTTTTAAAATTGATTCAGGCCAATCAAGAGAGGAATGGATAAAAAATGGATGGATCACAAAAGAAGATCCTCTTGGTTGGTTTCAATGGTATTGTCGATATACTTTAGGAAGAAGAATACCAAAATTAGATAATTTTCAAATTACTCGCTGGGTAGCATTTGGACCTAGACATATAGGTGGAATTAAAGCAAACTGTGAACCAGGTAATTTAGAATGTCGTCCTAGACAAAGACAGGCTTTATTACACTGGGCATATGACCCTTTTATATAATTTTATTATGCGTATTTTTTTAATATTACTAGGATTTCAAATTACATGGACAGGGTGTATATTTGGTGAATATTTTAACTATCCTTGGTTAGGTTTCGTAATTGGCGTACTATATTTAATTTTATTTTATTTTTATACTGAAAATAAAAGCTTTGCATTTAAGACAATTGCAATTTTTTCAATCCCTGGATATATTTTTGATAGCTTTCTTCAAGCTCTAAATATTTATAAGATAGAAAGCGACTTAATAATTGGTTACTTACCAGTTTGGATGATAATTTTATGGCCTACTTTTACAACTTTATTTGTTGATGTTTTAAATTTTCTAAAAAATAAACCAATTCTTGCAATAATTTTAGGTGCAATTCTTGGGCCTGGAGCATATTATTCCGGGGTTCCTCTAGGTATAGCTTCATATACTAATACTAATTTAGGATTAGGATTAATGGCTATTTTTTGGAGTATTTTAATGTTTTCATATACAATTTATATAAAAAACACTAAACCAAGTTCTGATTTATAAACTTTAAAAAACTTTCTCTATCTGAATTAGTACAAACATAATACTTTCTAAAATTATTTTCTTTTACTATTTTTTCTATTTCCTTACTTAAACTTATACATTCAATACTATTTAAATATTTATTTAACTTATATTTTAAAATTAGATTATTAAAAGCATGAGCGGTTCTTTTAGAAAAAAAAGAAATAAAATTTAACTGATTTGATCTTATTACTTTCAAAATAGATTTATTAATAATTTGAACTTTATTTGATTCATAAATAACAATTTTTTTTATATTAAATTTTTTTAATTTTAATATAGATTCTAAATTAACTGCGGTTTGTTTTGCTGATATATACACTAATCTATCTTTTTTATTTTTAATTTTTTCTTTTATCATTTTAATTAAATTTAAAACATTTCCATTTGCAGAAAAAACATTTTTTATATTATTTTTTAAACATGTCTTTTTTGTATCTTTACCTACACAAAAAACTTTATTTTTAAAAGATTTTAAATAATTTTTTGAAAATTCAACAGCATTTGAGCTAGTAAAAATAATTGTATCTGCTGATCTGATACATCTAATTTTATTTTTATTTAATTTAATAGATTGTATCTCTAGCATAGGATTGCTAAGAATTTTAAAATTTTTAGGATTTATATATTTTTTTATCTCATTTAACTGGTTCTTAGGACGAGTTAAAAGTAATGTTTTTTTATAATTTGTTTCTTTTAAAAAATTTTTCCCAAATTTTTTTTTTAAAAAATTTGCAACTTCAATTCCTAAAATTTCTGGCTTATCTGTCTTTCCCTTTAATTTATAAGTAAACATACCATTTCCATAATTTGGAACACTAACTAAAAAATTTATAGAATTTTTAATAATTTTAGCATATGCACCAACTGGACTATCACAGTTAGCATTAATTTTTTCAAGAAATTTTCTTTCAGTTTTAATTTCTATTTCAGTCTTTATATTATTTATTTTTTTAATTAAGTTATTGATAACACTGCTTTTTTTTCGTATAGTAATTGCTATTGCACCCTGACCACCAGCTGGAACAAATGTGGAAGTATTTAGAATATTTTTTTTTTTATAACTTATTCCTAATCTTTTTATACCAGCAAGAGCAAGCATAATTGCATAATATTTATTTTTTTTAAATTTTTTAATTCTTGTTTCAACGTTTCCCCTCATATGACTTACATTTAAATCTGGTCTGAGATTTAAAATTTGTTTTTTTCTTCTAATAGACGATGTTCCTATAGTTATATTTTTAGGAAGTTTATTAAATGTATAATTTTTTTTACTAAATAAGATATCTCTAGGATCCTCTCTTTTAAGAAAAGCTGAAATTATAATTTTACTATTAAGTTTTGAAGGAATATCTTTAGTAGAATGTACTGCTAAATCTATTTTTTTTTTTATTAATAAATCATCGATTTTCTTTGTAAAAAATCCTTTATATCCAGCTTGTAAAATTTTAGATTTATTAATATCACCTTCTGTTTTAATTTTAATGACTTTAAAAGAAAAAAAATTTTTTATATCAGGTATTTTTTTTAATTTTTCTAAAACTAATTCAGTTTGTTTTAAAGCTAATTTACTTGCGCGTGTACCAATTTTTAATTGTGTAATTGTATTAGACATTTAATTTATATAAATTAATAGAAATAAATAAATTTAATTATACCTAATGTTTTTTTATTATGATAGTTCTTGGTATTGAAACAAGTTGCGATGAAACTGCAGCTTCTATTGTTGAATCAAAAGGTAAAAAAAAGAAAATTTTATCAAATGTTTTGTATTCACAATTTAAAGAACATAAAAATTATGGTGGTGTAGTTCCAGAAATAGCTTTTAGAGAGCATCTAAAACTTATTGATAAAATAATTATAAATTCCCTTAAAAAAGCAAAAAAAAAATTTAATGAAATTGATGTTATAGCAGCAACTGGAGGACCTGGACTTCATGGAGGATTATTAATTGGAACTACTATTGCTAAAAGTATTTCTCTTTCTATAAACAAACCTTTTATGCCTATAAATCATTTAGAAGGGCATATTTTATCTCCTAGACTTGAATATAATTTACCTTTTCCATATTTAGTTTTATTAGTAACTGGTGGCCATACATTAATAGCTATTGCGCATAAAATAGGAAAATATGAAATTCTTGGTATGACGCTTGATGATGCACTAGGAGAAGCTTTTGATAAAGTAGCAAAATTAATAAATATAGGATTTCCCGGAGGGCCTCAAATAGAAAAATTTGCATTAAAAGGTAAACCAATAATTGATTTAGCTCAACCTTTGATTAATTCAAAAGACTGTAATTTTTCTTTTTCTGGGTTAAAAACAAGTGTTTTAAATATAGTTAATACCAAGAAAAAAAAATCAAATGAATTTAAATCAAATATATGTTGTAGTTTTCAACATACTATTTTAAATATTTTAAAAAAAAAATATGAAATAGGTCTTAATAAATTTAGTAAAAAATATCCTAATATAAAAAAAAATATTGTACTAGTAGGAGGAGTTGCTTCTAATAAATTTTTAAGAAAAAATTTGAAAAAATTCGCAACTATAAATAACTCAAAATTAATTGTACCTAGTAAAAATTTGTGTACTGATAATGCTGCGATGATTGCCTTAGTTGCTATTGAAAAATTTAAAAAAAATAAAATAAATAATTTTAATTTTCAACCTTTACCTAATTGGCATATTTAATATATAATTATTATAAATTTTAGTTTTTTATTAAAATGGGATATTGGCTTATAAAATCTGAACCTAGTAAAGGAATGTGGAATACAATCCAAAAAAAAGGGTCTAAAGGTTGTTTTTGGAAAAGAGTAAGGAATTTTCAAGCTAGAAATTATATGAAAGAGATGAAAAAAGGAGACCAATGTTTTTTTTATCATTCTGTAGACGAAAGACAAATTATTGGTGTGGTTGAAGTTACTAAAGAATTTTATCCTGATGAAACAGATGATACTGGAAGATTTGTTTTAGTAGATGTTAAAACAAAAAAAAAAACTTAAAAAACCTGTAACTTTAAAAGAAATTAAATTAAACCCTAGTTTATCTAATTTAGCATTAATTAAACAATCACGTTTATCAGTAATGCCTGTCGATCCAAAATCGTGGAAAATAATTTGTAAATCAGGAGAATATAATCTGTGAGCAAACTTATCAAAGCTGATAGTTTTTCATCTCATTTAAAAAGTACAAAACTTAATAAAGAAAAATACCAAGAGTTATATAAAAATTCTATTGAAAATAATGATAAGTTTTGGGATGAAGTAGCCCAAAGAATTTCTTGGAAAAAAAAATATGAAAAAGTAAAAGAAGTTAATTATAAAAATAAAGTATCAATCAATTGGTATTTAAAAGGAGAATTAAACGTTTGTTATAATTGTATAGATAGACATCTACAAAAAAGAGGTGATAAAATAGCAATCGTTTGGGAAGGTGATGATCCAAATGAATCTAAAAAAATTTCATATAAAGAATTATATACAGAAGTTTGTAAGTTTTCTAATGCATTAAAAAATTTAGGTGTAAAAAAAGGGGATGTTGTAACAATTTATATGCCTATGATTCCAGAAGCTGCTTTCGCTATGTTAGCATGTGCAAGAATTGGAGCTATACATTCTGTTGTATTTGGAGGATTTTCATCTGATTCACTTGCAGATAGAATTAATGATTGTGATTCTAGTTTAATTATAACTTCGGATTTTGGAATTAGAGGTGGAAAAAAAATACCTCTTAAAGAAAATGCCGATAAAGCATCGAATAAAGCATCTTGTTTAAAAAAAATGATTGTTGTTAAAAGAACAGGAGACAAAATACCATGGGATAAAACAAAAAATTTTTGGTATCATGAAATTACAAAATCTGCCTCAGATATATCCCCACCAGAAATTATGAATTCTGAAGATCCTTTATTTATTTTATATACTTCTGGTTCAACTGGAAAACCAAAAGGAGTTCTTCATACAACTGGTGGTTATATAGTTTATACATCTTTTACACATGAATATATATTTGATATTAAAGAAAATGATACTTATTGGTGTACTGCAGATGTTGGTTGGGTAACAGGACATAGCTATATTATTTATGGGCCTTTATCAAATGGTTCAACAACTTTAATGTTTGAAGGTGTACCTAATTATCCTGATAGTTCAAGATTCTGGCAAGTTATAGATAAACATAAAGTTAATATTTTTTATACAGCCCCTACTGCAATAAGAGCATTAATGAAAGAAGGTGAAGAGCCTTTAAAAAAAACTGATAGAAATTCTCTAAGAATTCTTGGAACTGTAGGCGAACCCATAAATCCAGAAGCCTGGATGTGGTATTATAATTATGTAGGTAAAAGTAAATGTCCAATTGTTGATACTTGGTGGCAAACAGAAACAGGTGGAATTTTGATTACTCCACTTCCTGGTGTTACTGATCTTAAACCGGGATCAGCTACTCTTCCTTTTTTTGGAATAAAGCCTGAAATTGTGAATAAGGAAGGAAAAGTTTTAGAAGGAGAATGTGAAGGAAATTTATGTTTATCTTCTTCATGGCCTGGACAAATGAGAACCGTGTACAAAGATCATAAAAGATTCAAAGATACTTATTTTTCTACGTATGAAGGTAAATATTTTACAGGTGATGGATGTAAAAGGGATAAGGATGGATATTATTGGATAACAGGACGTGTTGATGACATTATCATTGTTTCAGGTCATAATTTAGGAACTGCTGAAATTGAAAGTGCTTTGGTTGGGCATGAAAAAGTAGCAGAATCAGCTGTAGTTGGATATCCGCATGATATTAAAGGATGGGGAATTTATGCTTATGTTACTTTAAAAACAGGTTCTAAAGAATCTGATGAATTAAAAAAAGAATTAATAAATTTAGTGAGAAAAGAAATTGGTCCTATTGCATCTCCTGACTTAATTCAATGGGCTCCTAGTTTACCCAAAACAAGATCTGGTAAAATAATGAGAAGAATTCTTAGAAAAATTGCTGCAGATGAAAGCGGTCAATTAGGTGATGTATCAACTCTTGCAGATCCAACTGTTGTGTCTCAATTAATTGAATCACGATTGAATAAAAAATAATTAGAAATCAATACATCTTCCTTTTATTTCCCAATCACCATATCTTGTTGGATTAAGTTTCTTTATTTTTTTAATTTTTTTTGATTTATTATTAATTTTATTTAATTTTTTTTTTTTAATTTTTTGCATATTAATTGTAGAATAATATAGTTCAGTGAAAAAAGAAATCAAAATAGCACCTTCTATATTAGCAAGCGATTTTTCAGCTTTGGGTGAAGAAATTACTAATATAAGTAAAGCTGGAGCAGATTATATTCATTTTGATATAATGGATGGACATTTCGTGCCAAATTTAACATTTGGACCAGATACAGTTAAATCTTTAAGAAAATATACTAAAAAAAAATTTGATGTTCATTTAATGATAAAACCAGTAAATAAATTTTTAATACCTTTTATTAAAGCTGGAGCTGATATAATTTCATTTCATCCAGAAACTGTAAAAAATGTAAATGAAACTATTAAAATAATAAAATCGCATAAAAAAAAAGTTGGATTAGTTTTAAATCCAAATATTAAAGAAAATAAAATTTTTCCGTATTTAAAAAAAATAGATTTAATACTTGTTATGAGTGTTTATCCAGGATTTGGTGGTCAAACATTCATTAAAAGCCAATTGAAAAAAATCAAAACTATTTATGAAAAAATAAAAAAAGAAAATTTAAAAATTGATATTGAAGTAGATGGAGGAGTAAATCATAAAAATGCAAAAAATATTATTAATGCAGGAGCAAATATTTTAGTTGCTGGTACAGCTTGCTTTAAAGGAGGAAAAAGATTTTATAGAAAAAATATTAAAAATTTAAAAAAATCAAAATAATCATGAAATCAATAAAGATAAGAAATTTTTATATACAAAGATTTATTGAAAAAATTAAAAAAATAAAATTCTTCATTTCTAAAATTTCATATAATTCACCTATCTATGGAAAACTAAATTTCGAAAAATTAACTACACATCCTGAAATAGCTATACCAAATTTATGGGAAGTTGATTTAGAAAAAATTAAAAAATTTTTAAAATCAAAACCACCAGATAATAAAAAAACTAAAGATCCTTTTTTTTTTTATTTTCATTCTTTTAATTTTTTAACTGATGTACAAGAACTAAGTAATGAAAATTTAAGAATACATAGTCGAGAATTAACAAAAAATTGGATAAAAAAAAATTCTACATGGAACTCCAAAACTTGGGAAGATTTTCTTTTATCTACTAGAATTTGTAATTGGTTAAAAAATTATAATTTTTTTTTTCATACTTCTGATGAAAAATTCAAAAAAGAAATTTTAAATTCTATTTTAAGACAAACAGATCATCTTGTAAAAAATTTTTCGAACTTAAAAAGAAATTCAGATTTAATAAGAATTATTAAAGCTTTAATATATGTTAGTATATTTATTCCTAATAAAAATTATTATTATCAAATAGCTATTTTTAATTTAAAATCAGAACTCAACAAACAAATTTTAAAAGATGGTTGTCATTTTCAAAGAAATCCAAAAATACATATTCAAGTTTTAACAGACTTATTAGATATTAGAGCAATACTTAGTTCAGCAAAAAAAAATGTTTTTTTTGATTTACAAAATGCAATTAATAAAATGTCAGTTGTATATAGATTTTTCTTACACAAAGATAATTCTTTAGCTAATTTTAATGGTTCCAGTTCAATTAATAAAACAATAGTAAATAATTTAATATCGGAAATACCAAAACCAAAAAAAATACCTAGAGAGCTAATCAATAGTGGTTTTCAAAGAGTAGATACTAAAAACACAACATTAATAGTAGATTGTGGTGTTCCAAAAAACTATGATGCTACTTATAAAGCACATTCTTGTACTACTACATTTGAATTAAGTTATAATAAAAAAAAAATTATTATTAATTCAATTCCTGGTTTAAACAATAAAATAAATAAAACAACTGCTGCACATTCAACTTTAACCCTCAATAATAATAATTCTTACAAAATCCTAAAAAATAAACATTTAGCTAGAGTGCCTGAAAAATTAAAAGTAAAAAGAGTAGAAAGATACGGAGCTAACATAATCGAAATAGAAAACTATGGTTATAAAAATCAATATGATGCTATCCATAAAAGACTGCTCTATATTGATAAAAATGGTACTGATATTAGAGGTGAAGATAATATTTACTGTCCAATGGAAATATCTTTTGATATAAGGTTTTATTTAGATCCCACAATAAAAACATCTATAACAAACAACAAAAAAAATATTGTCTTAAAATTAATTAATGGAACAGGATGGAAATTTATATCATCTCTTGATAAAGTCGATATAGTTTCAAATAAAAATTTAAATTCGTATAAACAACCAGTAACTTATGAACATATACATTTAACTGGTAAAACAAAAGAATTAATAACAGTAATTAAATGGTCTTTAAAAAAATATTAGTATGGAAAAAATAATTTTTTTTTCATTTTTTAGTTTTTTGTTTACTCTAATTGGAACAAAATTTTTAAAAAAAATTTTAGAAAATAATAAAATATTTGATGTTCCTAATAAAAGAAGTAGTCATAAAAGACTTGTACCTAAAGGAGGAGGGCTCATTATAGTTTTATGCAGTCTAGGAATAATTTATTTTTTAGATCCATATGATAAAATTCCTGCCATTATATCTATATCTGGTCTAGCATTATTGTCATGGTATAACGATTTAAAAAATATTAATTTCATTATCAGACTATTATTTCAGTTTATTTTTGTTTCTACTTATTTTTATCTTCTTTATTTTTTTGGTTTTTATGAATCAATTAATTTAATTCATATTTCTATAATAATTTTTTTGTTTATTTGGTTCATAAATATTTTTAATTTTATGGATGGCATTGATGGAATTAGTATCGCAATGATAATTACAATATTTTCTGGTATAATTTGTGCATATATTCAAAATAAATCAAATTATTTTCCAACTTTTGAAATTTTAATCATATCTTCCTGTTTAGCTTTTTTATATTGGAATTGGGACCCCGCAAAAATATTTTTAGGAGATGTTGGAAGTATATTTTTAGGTTTTATTTGTGCACTATCTTTATATTGGCTTTTTTTAGAGGACAACACGTGGCATTGGGTTATATCTTTGCCAATGTATTATACACTAGATACAACATTAACTTTAATCAAAAGATTAATAGAGAGAAAAAAAATTTGGAAAGCACATCGAGAACATTATTATCAAAAAGCTGTTCAGGCTGGAATGAATCATTCAAAAGTAGTTACTTTAATTATCTTACTTCAAATATCAATTATATTAACTTGTTATTTTTTAAAAAATCCATATTTCGCTATTTTTTTAACGTTTATACAAAGTACAAGTTTAATAATTTATTTCTCTTCAAAATATAAAAAGAGTACCTAATATATAGTACATGCTTTCTTTTTTTAAAAATAAAGCCAATCTTGTTTATTTGCATGATATTTTTATAACAGCTATATGTTTTAATCTATCTATTTTTCTAAGATTAGGGACTGAATTCAATTCTTTACCTAATTCAATTATTATATATGGAACTGCATTAATTACTATTATTGCTGCAATTGTTTATAGATCTACTGGTTTATATAAAGGAATATGGAGATATGCTTCAATTAATGATTTAATTAATATTATAAAAGCAACTAGCATGACTATTGCTGCTTTTTTAATACTAATGTTTGCTTTAACAAGATTAGAAAGTTTCCCAAGATCTGTTCTATTTATTAACTGGTTTGTTTTAATAATGTCACTTTCAGGTTCAAGAGCAATTTATAGATTATATAAAGATAAAAAATTCTTTTTAAAAGATATTTCAAATAATGAAAGTTCAATTCCTGTACTTTTAGTAGGTGCAACTGACAGAGCAGAATTATTTATAAGAGAAATGAGTAGAAATAATAATCCTACTCATAAAATTATAGGAATTTTAGATATAAATACAAACAAAGTTGGAAGATTTATAAGAGGAGTTGAAATAATAGGATCTATATCTGAAATATCTAAAATTATTAAAAAATTAGAAAAAGAAAATTCAAAAAATAGGCCTCAAAAAATTATTATTGCAAGTAATGATATAGAAGGAAATATTATAAGAGATCTTTTAACTTTTACTGATAAAACTGGAATTTCATTAGCAAGATTACCAAAAATTACTGATTTAGAAAGTGATGTAAATAATGAAAAATTAAAAATAAAGCCAGTGGATGTTTTTGATTTATTATCAAGGCCTCAAGCAATTTTAGATAGAGATGCTATGAAAAAATTTATACATAATAAAAAAGTTTTAGTTTCTGGAGCAGGAGGAACAATTGGTTCAGAATTAGTTAATCAAATTATTAATTATGAACCTAAAGAAATTATTCTTTTGGATAACTCTGAATTTCTTTTATATAAAATTGAAAAATATATAGAAGAAAAAAGCAAAAATATAAAAATTAATCCTATATTAGCTGATATAAAGAATACAAAAAGAATTGAAACTATTTTTGATGAAAATAGACCTGAAATAATATTTCATGCTGCAGCATTAAAACATGTTCCTATAGTAGAAAAAAATCCTTTAGAAGGAATATTAACAAATATTTTAGGTACAATTAATATCGCGGAAAGCTGTAAAAAATATAATGCTGATGAAATGGTTTTAATTTCAACTGATAAAGCTGTAAATCCATTTAGTGTTATGGGAGTAACAAAAAGAATCAGTGAAAAATATTGTCAGAGCTTAGCAAACTCTTCAAAAACAAATTTTAAAATAGTAAGATTTGGAAACGTACTGGGTTCTACCGGATCTGTTGTACCTTTATTCCAAAAACAATTAGAAAAAGGAGGCCCACTTACAGTTACACATCCAAAGATGAAAAGATATTTTATGACTGTTAGAGAAGCTGTTGAATTAGTTATTCAATCTGCAACTTTAGAAAATAAAATCATGCAAGGTGGTATCTTTGTTCTTGAAATGGGGCAACCAATTGCAATTACTGAAATAGCAGAACAACTAATTAGACTAGCTGGATTAAGACCTAATAAAGATATTATAATTAAATACACTGGGTTAAGACCTGGAGAAAAAATTTTAGAAGAATTACATTACAAAAATGAGAAATTCATAAAAACAAAAAATAAATCTATTTTTGTTGTAAAACCAAAAATAGAATCTGAAAACAAATTATCTAAAATGTTAGAAAATTTAATAAATTCAGCAAAAAATGAAAAAATAGAAGAGTGCTATAAATTAATGTCAACAATAGTACCAGAATATAAAAAAACAAAAGTTGAAAATTTACAAAACAAAAGAGTTGTCTAATAAAATTAAAATAAAAAAAGCACTTATTTCAGTTTATGATAAGACAAATATATTAGATATAGCTAAATTTTTAATAACACAAAATATAGAAATTTATTCATCTGGTGGAACTTATAAATATTTAAAAAAAAATAATATTAATGCAATTGAAATATCAAAATATACAAAATCGCCTGAAATTTTAGATGGAAGAGTTAAAACTTTACATCCAAGAATACATGGAGGTATTCTTGCAAAAAGAACTAATTCTAAACATTTAAAAGAATTAAAAGAAAATAAAATTAATTTAATTGATCTTATAATAGTAAATTTATATCCATTTAAAAAAACTGTTGCATCGAAAAGTTCATTTAAGAAATGTATTGAAAATATTGATATTGGTGGTCCAACTTTAATTAGAGCAAGTGCAAAAAATTTTGAGAATGTAACAACTATAACAGATCCAAATAACTATCAGAAAATTATTAATGAAATGAAAAACAATAAAAATTATATTTCAAAAAAAACAAGGTTAGAATTAGCTATTAAAGCTTTTAATGAAATTTCTACATACGATATTGATATATCAAATTGGTTTTCCAAAATAGGAAATAATAAAAATGAAAATTTTTTTATTCAATCAAGAATTGAAAAAAAACTAAGATATGGTGAAAATCCAAAACAAAAAGCTTCTATTTATAAAAATACTTCAATTTTAAACAATAAAAATTCTTTTTTTAATATGAAAATTATTCAAGGAAAAGAACTTAGTTATAATAATATAAATGATATGCAGGCAGGCTGTTTATTAGCTGACGAAATTAATAATCCTTGTGTTGTTATTATAAAACATGCAAATCCTTGTGGGGTTAGTAAAAATAATAATTTATTAGAAGCATATAAAAATGCCTTTAAATGTGACCCTGTAAGTGCATTCGGTGGAATTATTATTATTAATGGTAACATTGATAATAAATTAGCAATAGAGATTTCAAAAACTTTTGTTGAAATAATTGTTGCAAAAAAAATAAGTAAAGAAGCAAAAGATATTTTTCAAAATAAAAAAAATCTAATAGTAATTGAGACAAAAACATTTAAACAATTTAAACCTTTAAAAGAAATTAAGTCTATGTCCGATGCTTTTTTAATTCAAACTCCTGATAATTTTTATAGTAAGATTAATAATTTAAAATTTGTTACAAAGAAAAAGCTTAAATCAAAAGAAATAAATGATTTACTTCTTGCTGAAAAAATTTGTAAATATGTTAAATCAAACGCAATTGTTTATGTTAAAAATAATTGTTCAATTGGTATAGGCGCTGGTCAAATGAATAGACTTGATTCTGCAAAAATTGGTGCTGAGAAAGCAAAAAAATTTTTTAATAAAAATGTGTTGAAAGGTTCTTTTATTGCCTCAGACGCATTTTTTCCATTTCCTGACAGTATAGATGTATTTGGAAAATTTAAAGTAAAAGCTATTATACAACCTGGTGGATCAGTTAAAGATGAAGAAGTTATTAAAAGAGCAAATAAGTATAAAATTGCTATGGCTTTTAGTAATATGAGACATTTTAAACATTAAGATTATTTAAATAAATTAGGTCCTATAAAATTACCAAAACCTCTTGGACCTTCTCCAACAGTAATTCTTTTTTTTATATCTAAATTTTTACTATTTAAAACAGCTACTTCTCCATCAAACCAATTAACAACAAATATTTCTTTAGTTTTTATATAAAAATTTATGCCTTCGGGATATTCTCCAATATCTATAGTTTTTATATTTTTTTTATTTTTGGTATCTATAACAGAAATTGTATTTTCATGTTGATTAGTTATAAAAGCATTATTTCCTTCTTTATCAAAAGCTATTGCATAAGGAGATTTACCTACTTTTATTGTTTTAACTTTTTTATAATCTTTTAAATCAAAAATACTTACATCACTACTTTTAACATTTGCAACATAAAGTAATTTATTATCTGGAGTCAAAGCTACTGCAAAAGGTCTTTTTCCAGCTTTTAAAATTTTTTCTTCTTTAAAATTTTTAATATTTACTACAGAAACAGTATGATCGTCTCTATTAGCAACATAAAATTTAGAGTTTTTTAAATCTGTATCTATGCCTGCAGGAGATTTACCTACTAATATTTTTTTAATTACTTTTAAAGTTTTTGTGTTTATAACTCTTACTGTATGATCATACCAATCTGCAACTAATAAAAATTTATCATCTTTTGTTAATGCGATTCCTAAAGGACCTTTTCCTAAAGAAATATTTTTAATATTTTCTAATTTCGATCCATCAATAACAGATATTTCCTTACTTTCAGGATTACTAACAAATATTCTTTTTCCATTTTTTGTTACAGCAATTCCTGCAGGTTTTGATCCAACTGATATTTCTTTTATAACTTTATAAGTTTCAAGGTCAATTACACTAACACTATTTGATAATTGATTTGTAATGTATGCAAAATCACTTGAAAGAGAAGTTTTTAAAAAAAAAATGAAGAATATCCACAAATTAAAAAAAAAATTCTTCATATATTTTTAATTATTTTTCTAATTTTTTTTTTAAATTTTCTAAACCTGTTTGAAAAAATTCTTTTACAGCTTTTATAGCCGCTGCCTCATTTAATTCAGGTGGAGGATCATTATTTACATAGGCTCTATAAAATGCTGCTTTCCAAAGTACAGTAGAAGTTCCGTCATCGTTTTCTTTTACAGAAATATTTGCTGTATATGTATTTACAGGAAAATTTTTTATATCTACTTCTGTAATTGAAGTTTTATACATCATTTTTTCAGCATTATAATTTTCAAGTTTTTGTTTTATAGGCGTATTGTTTCTAGGAGAATAATAAATAGTTCTTATTTTTCCATCACTATCAACTTTAGAGATAGAAGGATGCCAATTATCTATTTTATTAAAATCTTTAATTACATTCCAAACATCTTCTGGCTTAGCATTAATTGTAACCGACTCTTTAAGTTTTTGTCTAGTTGGACCATGAGAAAAAACATCTTTAGATGTAACACTAAAAAAAAATAAAGTAAAAAAGAAAATATTGAATAAAAATTTCATAAAATAATATTAATTTTTTTTTTTTTAAATTCTATTATTTTTTTAAATTGTCTGAGGTTTCACATCAAATGCAATACAAATTCTTTCTTCATTTGATTTAAACGGTATAGTTCGATGAAAAACAGATGATGGGAAAAAAACAACATCTCCAACTTTTACAGGGTATGTTTTTGTAGGGAAATTATTATGCTTTTTTGGATAATTATCACCATGCAAACTTAATTCAATCGCACCTTCGTTTGGATCTTTTTTTTCTTTAGGTATTGAAAGATATACTGACCCGCTAACCCAACCTTCTTCATGAATATGAGATTCTAAATGACCTCCTGACTGCATTTTTACATACCATGAACTATTAAAATCTAAATTTTTTGGAAATTGTTTTACAAAAATAGAATTTTTATCCTTATCTTTATTTTTTTCATAATACTCTTTAATAGAATTTGCTATTAACTTAGAAAGAGTTTTAAAAGATCCCTCTGGTCTTTTAAATAAATTACCTGATGATTGAGTTCCATGATGAAGCCTACTTTGTGTACGCTTTGATATTTCTTCTTTTTTAATATCTTCTAATAATTCATTTAAAAGTGTACTATTTGGTTCTGCTAATTCTTTTATATTCATATGTGCTGCAAAATCTAAAGGATTAGTACAAAAATTGTATTCATCTTTAGTCTTAAAATTAATTGCATGGTGACTAGATAAAGTAGCAAGAAAAGGTGAATCATTTTTTTTATTTTTAATAACTTTATCTAATTCAATTTTAAAATCTTCATACTTTTCTGTTTTATATAAACAATATAAAGATCTTTCTTGCCAATCATGAATTTTAGCAATTTGAAAATGTTTTAATGCTTTTTCAAGTTCATTATTATCACTTAAAAAAACAGCTAAATTATAATTCGCCTGTGGATGAGCTGGATCAATTTCAACAGCTTTATTTAATTTTTCTAATCCCTCATCAGTTTTACCTTTATGCCATAAAGCATCCCCTAAACTAGTTAAAGCTTCAGGATTATTTTCATTTAATAATAAAGATTTTTCAAATTGTTCAATCGATTCATCTAAAGAGCCTTGCGTTCTTAAACCAGCAGCTAGATTATAATGATTTCTTGCATCAGATTGAATATTTAAAGCTTTTTTATAGTATTCTATTGCCTCTTCTAATTCACCTTGTGCTTGAAATGCTGTTCCTATAGCACCTATAGCTTCATGAAAATCTGCTTTTAAATCGATAGCTTTTTGGTAGTTTTCAATAGCTTTTTTATTATCCTGTAAATTTTGATATACTAAACCTAAATTGAAATAAGCATTTAAAAAATCAGATTTAATACTAATTGCTTTTTCATAATTAATTCTTGCTTCATTACTATTTCCTAATCTTTGTAAAATTGCTCCTTTATTAAAATATGTTTCAGGACTATTGTCATTAATTTGTATAGCTTTATCATATATATTTAAAGCTTCTTCTGTCTTTCCTTTTGCATCTAAAACAACTCCCAGAATGTTTAAACAAACTATATCTTCAGGATATTCTTTTAGTAAATTTCTACCCATCGTTTCAGCTTCATCCAGCTTACCTGATTGATACAATTGTATTAATTCATTAGTTTGATCTTGTGATAATGTCATATAAAAATATTATACTAATTTAAATATAATATTTAATTAATTATTGATTAAAAAAAAGCGAAAAAAAATTAAATTTTAATGCTTAGAATATTCTAAATTCGAATCTACTTTATTTTCTACTACTCTAGATGCCCAATAACGATCTAAAACATAATACCATACCCCATTTAATAATGGTTCAACAATAGCATCTGTCATAGCAATATGTAATGGTACATTAGCAATTATCATTAAACATGAAACTGCAATCATCATATGACCTATTGTATAGATTATAGTTCTTAAAAAAGAACCTTGAATATTCAATTTTTGTAATAAATTTATAAGTGTATTTCTCATGTAAAATAAAAAATAAGTTATTACTAAACAAGTTAGCATAAACTAACTTTTTTTCAAGTGCTATAAAAATAAAAAAATGTTAAATTAAAATAGTTATGTTTAAAAAGAATCCTAAAATTGATGCAAAATCTTATATACATACAAGAAAAGTGCATGAAAATGAACTAGCAGAAGATTATGTCGAATTAATTGCTGACTTAATTAATAAAGAAGGCGAAGCTAGAATTGTTGACATTGCTAATCATTTAGGTATTTCTAAAGCTACTGCTAATCAAACAATAAATAGACTAGTAAAAAAAGGACTTTTAACTTCTAAACCTTATAGATCTATATATCTAACAAAAAAAGGTAAGGCTACTGCATCTAAGTCAAGTTTAAGACACAAAATTGTTTATGATTTTTTAATTGCCTTAGGAATAGATAAAGAAACAGCAGAATTAGATAGTGAAGGAATGGAACACCATGTTGGTAATAAAACTTTAAATAAACTCAAAAGTTTAACTTATAAATTAAAAAAAAAATAATTACTTATAAAAATTCATTAAAGTGTAACAAATAAAAAAAAAATTATGTTTATAATTAATTAACAATGAAAAATGATATTAAAAAATTTAATCTAGCAGATGGTACTTTCATCAGATATATGAAAACTGGTAAAGGTTCTCCCTTGTTACTTTTACATACAATAAGAAATAGACTTGAATATTCGGATAATATTATTCAATTATTAAAAAAAAAATTTACCATATACAGTATAGATTTACCTGGATTTGGAGAATCTCCAATAAATATTAAAACAAATTATAACCAAGCTTTTTTTACTAATTGTATTATTGATTTTATAGAAAAAAAAAAATTATCTAAATTAACTTTAGCAGGAGAATCAATTGGGGGAGTTTTACCATTTTCAATTTCTCGAAAAATATCAAAAAAAATAAAGAAAATTTTTTCATTTAATCCATATGATTATGATAAAAAATTTGGTGATGGTATTGGAAGAGGAAATTTTTTTGCAAAATTTATAATGTTTCATGTAAGTCTCCCAATTTTAGGAAATTTATTTGCTAGATTAGAAAATAAAATAGTACTAAAAAATATTCTTAATGGTGGGTTTGTTGATAAAAAAAAATTATCGGAAAATTATTTAAATTTACTTTGTAAATCATATAAACATCCTGGGTATTATTATCATTTTAGAAATGTTCTTTCAAATTATCAAAGCTGGTCAGATACAAAAAATATTTATCCTGATATTAATCTTCCAATAGAATTAATTTATGGAGATAATGACTGGTCAAATAATACAGAACGTAATGAAACGAAAAATTTACTGAATCTTCATAGTTTTAAAACTATAAAAGATTGTGGTCATTTTTCTTTTTTAGAAAAACCAAATCAAGTTGCAAAAATTATCTTAAAATAAATATTTTTTTGGAGCGGGAAACGAGATTCGAACTCGCGACCCTCACGTTGGCAACGTGATGCTCTACCACTGAGCTATTCCCGCAATTTAATGTGATAATAAATTAACTAATAATTTAATTCAACAATAATAATTCATTTAATATTAAATAAAATATTCTAATATACATTTGTGAATAAAGAATTATTAAAAATTTTAATTTGTCCAAAAACTAAAGGCCCTCTTATTTATGATAAAAAAAATAATGAACTTATAAGTAATAAAGCTGGACTTGTGTATCCTATCGAAGATGGTATTCCAATTATGCTCATTGAAAAAGCTAGAAAAATTAAAAAAAAAAAATAATTCATATTATATGAAATTTGACATTGTTATTATTGGAGCCGGACCCTCAGGTTTAACCTTAGCTTGTGCATTATCTAAAACAAATTTAAAAATAGCTATAATTGAAAAAAATCAAAAAAAAAATTTTTCAAACCCAAAAAATGATGGCCGTGATATTGCATTAACACATCGTTCCATAAATATATTGAAAAAAATTGGTATTTGGAGATATATAAAATCTAAAATAATTTCGCCTATAAAAGAAGCACGTATTTTGGATGGTGATTCTGATAATTTTCTACATTTTAATCACGTCGAAACTATAAAAAATTCATTAGGATATTTAGTATCAAATCAAATAATAAGAAAAGCAATTTACAAAAAAATTCAAAATCTTAAAAAAATAAAAATTTTTACAAAAAGTGAAGTTTCTAAAATTATATCAAATCAATCTTCATCGAAGATTTTTCTAAAGAACAAAAAAATTATTGAATCAAATTTAACTGTCATTGCAGATGGTAGATTATCAAAAATTAGAGAAAAACTAGGTATTTATGCAAATAAAACAAATTTTGGGACTAAAATGACTGTTTTTAGAATGAAACATCAATTAAATAACAATAATATTGCATCAGAGTATTTTCATTACACACAAACTTTAGCTATTCTTCCTATAAAAAAAAATTTATCATCAATTGTAGTTACACTTGAAAATAATAAATCTAAAAATTTTCTAAAAATGACAAATAAAGAGATAAACCAAAAAATTGAAAAAGATTTAAATGGTAAACTTGGAAAAATGACTTTAATTGGAAAAAAATATAGTTATCCAATGTTAACAATTTATTCAAATGAATTCTTTAGAGATCGATCTGTTCTAATAGGTGATGTTGCTATTGGAATGCATCCAGTAACAGCACATGGATTTAATTTAAATTTAAGAGGTATAGATATACTTCAAAATGAAATTAAAACTGCTTTAATTAATAAAGTTGATATAGGGAATTTAGATATATTAAAGAATTATGAAAGAAAATTTAGAAAAGTATCACTGCCTATTTATTTAGCAACTAATGGAATTGTTAAATTATATACTGATCAAAAACCCATTATTAAATTTGCAAGAAAATCATTATTAATGTTAGCAAGAACCATTTATCCTGCAAAAAATGCCATAATTGATAAATTATTAATAAATAATTCTTAGAAATTTTTTCTTTGGCACGTTTATTGCTGTTTTTTATAGTATAGAACAAAATATTATAAAAAAATGAAAAAATTTATATATTTTTTAGGCATAATTTTATTATCTAGTAATGTTGGAATAGTAGATGTCCTAGCAGAAGAAGCAGTACTTGATACTGGTGATACAGCTTGGATTATGACCGCTACTGCACTAGTTTTATTTATGACCTTACCTGGATTGGCCCTTTTTTACGGGGGTTTAGTTAATTCTAAAAATATTGTATCAGCTTTAATGCATGTTATAGCCTTAGCTTGTTTAATGTCTGTTTTATGGTTATTTGGAGCTTATAGTTTTGCATTTACAGATGGTGGGGATTTAAACAAATATATAGGAAGTATTACAGAAAAATTTTTATTTAATAATGTAGAATGGAATGCCTTAAGTGGGACCATACCAGAAAATGTTTTTTTTATCTTTCAAATGACTTTTGCAATAATTACACCTGCTCTAATGGTTGGGGCATATGTTGAAAGAATAAAATTTTCTGCTGTTCTTTTAATTTCTGCTATTTGGCTTTTCGTAGTATATGCTCCTGCAACACATTGGGTTTGGGGCGGTGGTTGGTTAGCAGATTTAGGAGTTTTAGATTTTGCTGGTGGATTAGTTGTTCATACAACAGCTGGTGTTTCAGCACTTGTGATAGCAATTTTACTTGGTAATAGAAGCGAATTTCCACATAATGTAAAGCCTCCTCATAATCCTGGTCTTGTTATGGTAGGAGCATGTATGCTTTGGGTTGGATGGTTTGGATTTAACGGAGGAAGTGCTCTAGCATCAAATGCAAATGCTGGTATGGCAATGGTAGTAACTCATATTGCTGCAGCTACAGCTTCATTAACATGGATGGCGATTGAATGGTTTAAAAATGGCAAACCAGGATTAGTTGGTCTTGTTACAGGTACAATTGCTGGATTAGCAACTATAACGCCAGCTTCAGGATTTGTAGATCCTAAATCAGCATTTATTATTGGAATAGCTGCCGGTTCTGTATGTTATTACTTTTCTGTTTTAATAAAACAAACTTTTAATATTGATGATTCTTTAGATGTATTTGCAGTTCATGGTGTTGGTGGAATGCTTGGTACTATAATGGTAGGATTTTTAGCAAACGAAGCTATTGGTGGAACAGCCGGTAGTTGGGCACAAGCTAAAATACAAATTACTGGCGTTGTTGCAGTTGCGGTATTATCAATTGTTGCAACATACATAATTGTAAAAATAGTACAAGCAATGATAGGCTTAAGAGTTTCTAATAAAGATGCGCAAGAAGGTCTTGATATAACATCTCATGGTGAAAGAGGCTATCATTTATAAAATTTTTTCTTAAAATATAACATATATGAAATTAATAATAGCTATAATAAAAACATTTAAGCTAGATGATGTACAAGATGCTTTAAATAAAATTGGTGTTACAGGAATGACTGTAACAGAAGTTAGAGGTTTCGGAAGACAAAAAGGACACAAAGAAGTTTACAGAGGTTCTGAATACTCAGTTAAATATTTACCAAAAATAAAAATAGAGCTTGTTATTGATAAAAAAATCGAAGAAAAAGTAATAAAAACAATTACTAAAGTAGCAAATACGGGCGAGATTGGCGATGGTAAAATTTTTTCTTTAAACATAGATAAAGCAATCAGAATAAGGACTGGTGAAAAAGGAACAAAAGCTATTTAATTTTCTTTAAAAATTCATAAAAATATGTTGTTTTATATTAAAACTCATATAAATCTATAAGTGTTGGGATCATAAAATATTAATACTTTTTTATGGTTTTAAAGTTTAATAATTCTTCAAATACAGAAAATTTTCCTTTCTTTAAAAAAAGGTTGTTAGAAAGTCTTGGTTTAATTCTATTAGCAATAAGTTTTGCAATAGCGGCATCCATAATAACTTTCAATGTTAATGATCCTTCTTTTTCATATATTACAGATAATAATGCGCAAAATTTGTTAGGAAAACATGGAGCTTACACTTCTGATCTATTAATTAAATTATTTGGCGCATCTTCTATTATTATTTTTTTAATTGGTTTTGTGTGGGGTTTAAAACTATTCTTGCACAAAAAAATATCTTTTTTTTGGTTAAGATTAATATTTGTACCTGTAACATTAATTGCATGCTCAATTACATTAAATATAGAAAACATATTTAAAATAAATTTAGATGCAGGTGGTATTGTTGGAAAATATTCTTTTTTATATATAACAAATTTTCTTGATGATATTAATTTAAAAATTAATCAGATTTTTATAACTATTTTTTTTAGTTTTATAACTTTTTTTTCATTTAATTTTAATTTAGGACTAAATCAATCAGAATGGTTTAAAATTAGTAACGTTTTTTTTACTTCAATTAAAAAAACTTTTTTTATTTTTTATAAATTTATTAATCTAATAATTTTATTTTTTAAAAAAACTTATGATTTCATAAAACCTTTTATTTTAAAATTAATAAATAAGTTTAAAAAAAATACTACAAATACTAATAATGAAGAAATTGATTTATTCTCGAAATCTAAAAAAATATCAAAGCCAGGAAGATTACTTAAAGAATCAATAGAGCCAAAATTTAATTTTGAAAAAAAATCAAATCATGAATTGCCTACATTAGATTTACTTGAAGCTAGAATTAAAAATTTAAATAATAATAATAATAAAAATTTACTTCAACAAAATGCCAAGTTATTAGAAAATACAATTAAAGAATTTAATATAGAAGCTAAAGTTATTGGAATTCATCCTGGACCAGTAGTTACTTTATATGAACTAGAGCCTGCACCAGGAGTACAAACAAAAAGAATTATAAATTTAGCTGATGATATAGCAAGATCTATGAGTGCTGAATCTTGTAGAATATCAAACGTTAAAGGTAAAAATGCAGTAGGGGTTGAATTACCAAATCAAGAAAGAGAATCTGTAAATTTGAAAGAAATTTTTGGATTAAAAGATTTTGATATATCGAATTCTAAATTGCCATTAGTTTTTGGAAAAGATATTGGAGGAAAAACAATTATCCAAGATTTATCAAAAATGCCTCATCTTTTAATTGCAGGAACAACTGGTTCTGGAAAATCTGTAGGATTAAATGCAATGATTCTATCAATTTTATATTCTCTTAGACCTGATGAATGTAAATTTATAATGATTGATCCAAAAATGCTTGAATTATCGGTTTATGATGGGATACCTCATTTATTAACACCTGTTGTTACAGATCCAAAAAAAGCAATTTATAGTTTAAAATGGTTAGTAAGTGAAATGGAAAAAAGATATAAATTAATGTCAAAAATTGGTGTAAGAAATATAGAATCATATAATGAAAAAATAAATGATAAAAAATTAAAAGGAGAAATAGTTATGGAAAAAACTCAAACCGGTTTTGATAGTCAGACTGGTAAGCCAATATTTGAAAACAAAAGAATAAATTTTGAAAATTTACCATATATTATCATCATTATTGATGAAATTGCAGATTTAATGTTAGTATCTGGAAGAGATGTAGAATCAAGCGTTCAAAGACTTTCTCAAATGGCTAGAGCAGCTGGAATACATTTAATTGTTGCGACACAAAGACCATCAGTAGATGTTATAACAGGAACCATAAAAGCAAATTTTCCTACTAGAATTAGCTACAAAGTAGCAACAAAAATTGATAGTAGAACAATTATAGGAGATCAAGGAGCAGAATATTTATTAGGTCAAGGAGATATGTTATTTATGTCAGGAGCGGGAAATATTAAAAGAGTTCATGGGCCGTTTGTTAGTGATAATGAAGTTGGAAAAGTAGCTAATTTTTTGAAATCTCAAGGTAGTCCTTCATACATTGAAGGGATTACCGATGATCAACAAACTCAAATTAATAATGAGACATCTGGCGATACAGATGAATTTTATACTGATGCTGTGAAATTAGTAATTGATAAGAAAAGAGCATCAACAAGTTTAATTCAAAGACATTTTCAAATAGGTTATAATAGAGCAGCAAGAATTATAGAACAAATGGAAAAAAATAATATTGTTTCAGAAGCAGATAAAATTGGAAGACGCGAAGTTTTAATAAATCAATAATAATTGAAAATAAAATGAAAAAAAAAATTTTATATATTTTTTTATTATTTTTTTTTTTTCCAATAAATAAGGTTTTTTCAATTGATAATAAATTACTAAAAAATATAGAAAATTATTTAAATGAACTTAATAATATCTCATCTGA
>MDSY01150825.1_pt1 | contig 28991 bp, 26 predicted proteins | sample 811131 | NCBI WGS metagenome assembly MDSY01 (sample SAMN05326643, study PRJNA326480) | marine metagenome | isolation source: seawater | place: Atlantic Ocean: South West | collected 2010
AAGAAGTACGATGAAATCGAGGAGCTCGAGTACCTGCAAGCCATGCACCAAGTCTAAGGCCAGAGATCGCACCGACCGTCGTTCTGGTGTGTGTGTGTGGTAGCCGAACCCGACAGTTCGAGGGAGATACACGTGGTGTTTAGCCATGGCCACCTTGGCCACCCTTAAGAGAAGAGGTTTATAAAAAATAATTACACTGCCGGCACCAATTCAATCTGCAAACCTGCTACTCGCGCACAGCACCGCGCCAGGCAACCCAAACGCCGAAGCCGTAGCACTGTCCACCAACGTGTGTGAAGCGTGCCCTTAGCCATCGCCCGTAAACTCCGATCAGTTCTATTCCCAACCCCTAACCCTAACCCCCGTTCAATTGCAAAGGTGGTGAGATGACAGACTCGCGCATCGTGCCACGCTTCTCGAAGTCCAGCGAGAACCTTTGGAAGAATGTTGAGTGGGGCGTCATCGGGTCCGCCGACCTGACGCCCGACTTCAAGCTCGACCTCAAGCCCAAGCCACCGTACCAGCGCCAGGAGGCGCCCGTCTTACGAGGGAAGCCGGCGTCGGCGGGTCGCCTCCCGCTCGCGCCGCTCGCGCCGCTCGCGCCGCTCGCGCCGCTCGTCGTGCCGTTCGATGACGCCTGCAACGTTGGCGGCGCGTTCGACATCACGAAGCGGGTCCTCGGCATTGAACTGGCCGACCAGGAGGCGGATCTCGCCGACCAGAGCGCAAAGCTCGCCGCCAAAGACGCGCAGATTGCCAACCTCAAGACGCACATCCGCTTGCAGGAGAACGTCATTGGAAGCTTTTGCGCATACTACCAGCACAAAAATGCGCACGCCTTTTGCTGAGCTTCCGGAGTGAACCCAAACAATAAAGACGTAACCCTGCTACTTTTAGTGAAGGAGGTAGTGAGGTTGCGTGATTCACTAAAATGTCCGTTCGGACATTTTCTTTGTTGGACTCGCCCAAACCACAGATTGCCGGGTCCCTCTTTGGATCGGCAATCGCGACGCCCAGCGGCGGCTTTTGGACGCGCCTGGCGGTCTCGCCTCCGCGGACGCCTCCGACCGATGCGTCGACATACGCGCCGCTGCCGCCCGAGTTTCACCTTGAAGCGCCTGCCGCAAGCGCGCAAACCGCGACACAAATAGATTCGGTGTTCCCCTCGTGGATGCACCGCTTCGACGACGCTGCGCTCGTCACCTTCCACCAGGCTCCCGGCGTGACCACGCTGCGCGCGTCTCCGCGCCTCGAGTGTACGAACATGGTGTATGTAACCAAGGTTTCAGCCGACGCTGTCACTTGGAGACCGCTCGCGTGCGACGATCAGAGAAAGGTCGGCCACCTCTTCACGCTGCTGCACGCCGGCGCGCCCACGTGCAAGATCGAGGCAATGGTCGAGGGCGACGAGGTCACCAAGCTGGTCATCGTTCAGCCGCAATACTCGCCCATCTCTCTCGCGGCCAAGATGGTGCCGGACAGCAGCTTGCTCATCTTCGACGACGTGCGTGGGTACATCGAGAGCTTAAGAGACCTCAAGCGCACACTGCTCACGAGCGCGGACACGGGTTACGTTCCGGTACAGGAACTGGTCGCCACGAGCGGGTTTGGCGACCTCGTTCTCCAGACGGACCACAGCCAAGCTGCCTCCGAAGCGCGAAGGCACTTCAAGCGCGTGCAGTCGTTAGTTTTGGAGCTTTCGAATGCGACGGCCGACTGCGTTGACGTTTACAACCGAAGCGAGCTGCACCGCATTGGCCAGAGTTTGTCGTGTGTTGACGACTGGCGTAAATCAATTTAGAAACTCGGTAACACGGTTCAATTTTAATGATATGGTTAGGGTGGACGGACAAGGGGTAAGGGGCATGGAAGGGACGCGCGCGCGCACCATGCAGCTTCCCCTTCTGCCGTTGACGCTCACCGGTGCCAAGGCTGAGATGCCAAAGCTCTCGCCGGAGGAGGCGCGGCGCCGGGTCGAGCAGCGGCAAAAGCATCTCAACATCGTGAAGGATAGGCCCTCCTACAGGGCCTACGTGGACCGCGTGCCCCCGGAGCAGCGCGACCCGAGGACGCCGGACGAGAATCCCCTTACGCCCAACCCCAAGAAGAAGGACATGTCCAGGCGCCGCTGGCAAGACCTGGTCAACAAGTGGTCGTGGCTCCTGAAGGAGCTGCACTTCCAGCACGGGGGGCCGGACCCGGCGACGCCCGACCCCGAGCCCGCGCCCGAGCCCGCGCCCGCGCCCGCGCCGAAGAAGAAAGACTGGGCCGACTACGACGAGGATGAGCCCTTACCGGCCTTCCCCACGCAGACCCCGCCTGGGCACCGCACTCGCTCATGCGTAGAGTGTTCTTCTCAAATCGCTAGTTAGAAAGTCGACAGTTTCTTGGTGTGGGATATAGAGAGGCGCGGTTTCAATGGGGAGCAAACTCGCGGGACTGTTCACGCTACTCGGGGGTGGGCTTTGGCTGGTCGACCCACCGAACCCGGTCGTGTACGTGAACGAGGACAACCACCTCATGGCGGGCTGGCCGAGCGAGGCCATGTCGGGGAGCTCCTTGCCGCCCGAGTGCGCCTTCTGGAACCAGAGCGTGGTCTTCTCGTCCGAGCTGTGCAGCTTGTTTGTGGTCAAACGCGCGGCCGCCGCCTACCAAACCGCGAGCAATCGCGCGCTGCGCTGCGCCGCGTCGTATGGTGTGGAGTGCATCCTCTCTCCCGAGATCGGGCTGGCGATGCCCGCCGCGTTTCTCTACGACTACGCGTCGTCGTCCATGCGCATGCTCATCGCGCCCAAGCTGCTGCCTCTCGAATCCGAGCCGACACACGTGCGCGTGTCGCCGCCCGACTCGGACGGCGTCACGCGCACGCGCACAATGGTGCTCAACAACAGCCTCTCGGTAGAGTACTTGGACGGCCAGACAAAGCAGATACACAGCCAGACGCTCACCATGGACGAGGCCTTCTGTGTGCAGCTGCTGCGGCAGGCCTTTGAGCCATCGTGCTGGCAGGCGCTCGACTGATGCGCTAAGAACCTTGCAACTTGTGCGCTTCCAAGATGTGACGTTGGTGCCAACTCGCTGACCGATGGCGCGGGTGCACGCGCCAAGGCTACCCACATTCATGCTCTTGCCGTCGCCTCCAAACTCGCCGCGCCCGTCGCGCTCGTCGTCGCCGCCGCCCGACGGCTTTTTGCAGCTGCCGCTCAAGGGCGTCGTGCAAAGCTACGTGCCACCTTGCCACAAACTTGGCGAGGAATTCCCCGGAAAGCAATCCCCAACGACACAGTTGTCGCTTTTTGAGGCGGGTGTTAAAAAAGTAACACCGCGCGTGTCCAGTAGAAGATCGTGATCCATTTGCGCATTGTCGCTATCTCGCACCTTTTAATACACGTGTGCATGAGCTCAAAAGCATGGAGTTCAATCGGCAAACTAAGATCGCCGCTGTCACGGTGATGAAGAAGCAGGAGCTGGACATGGCGGCAAGAATCGACACACTCATAAGAGAAGGCGACGCGCAGGAGTACCAGCAAGGGTGTGGTGGCGGTTGCTTCCCCTGGTTCCGTAGCGGGCGGAGCCGCCTGGCGCAGGAACACTCCATGGAGGTGGCCGTGTTCGGCCAGAACGCGGCTGCCGGTAGCACGAACGCCAATGCGCGGCTGGAGAAGGCGGCAGAGCAGATGGAAAATCACGCCGAGCAGCTGTACGCAAAGGCGGGAGCGAGCCGAAGCAAGGCCAAGGCGCTGATGGCGCAGGGCAAGAAGCAGGAGGCCATGGCTGCGCTCAAGCGCGCCAAGGCGCTCGAGAAGCAGGCGGAGGTCGCCGCAAGCACCCACGCGGCCATCGAGCAGCAGAAGGACATGCTTGAATCGTCGGCCCTTCAGCGGGAGGTCGCGACTGCGCTCTCCGCGTCCATCGCCACCACGAAGAAGCGGACCAAGGGTTTACTCGAGAAGGCGGAGAGCGCGGTGGACGGCTCGGCCGAGCTGCGCGACGCGGTGGACGACATCAGTGAGGTCATGGGTGGGCTTACTGCGGGCGATCACTACGACGAGGACGACCTGCTGGCGGAGCTGGAGGGCATGGCGCAGGAGTCGGAGGAGGCGGCGGCGCCCGAGGCGGCGGCGGTGACCAAGGCGCACGTAGAGCCGCAGGCTATTGTGGTGGGCATAGACCCGGCGCTCTATCCCAAGGCCCCTAGCAGAAAGCGCGAGGCGCGACAGAAGCTGCTTTCCGCAGATTCGGCCGCAGCGAGTTAGCTGCCCGCGGACTCTCCCCGATTTCTCCCCGAAGATCTAATTAATTAGGATTTTGCACCGTTGGCTGTATGTCTTTTCTTGCGTGGGCAAAGTGCTCATAAAGTAATGAGGGCGCATTCTGATCTAATCGGTGTCCCCTATTTCACGACGACGACAACTCCTCGTCGTCAACTCTTCGTGAACGTGAAATAGGGGACTCCGATTAGATCAGAATGCGCCCTCATTACTTTATGAGCACTTTGCCGAGTCCGAAAAAGATACACAGCCAACGGTGCAAAATCCTAATTAATTAGATCTTCGGGGAGAAATCGGGGAGAGTCCGAGTTCACAGAGAGTCAATGTCCCAGTGAGTCAATGTCCCAGTGCTCCGCGTGGTTGTAGCGGGAGCGATCGATGACGGGGACGCGTGGCGGCCCCCCGTAGAAATAGAACACAGCCTCGGGGTTTTCGATTTCCGGGAACTCCGAGAAGGGGTGGCCCACAAAGAGCACGGTAATGCCAAACATCTCTTCCGCCAAGGTCTCCCAGCGCGTCAGTCCGGGCCTCACGAATTCTAAGGCATGGCGGCCGCGGTTGAAGCGCAACTGAAAGTCGACGCACGTGACGGGCATGGGCCCTTGCACGTCTTCGGGGCTCATCGGGGGACCCTCCGAAGCGGGCGTCGCGTAGTAGTCTGTTCGCACAGAAAACTCGTATTCTTCGGTGTCGTCATCGAGACTGATGCCTTGGGTGCGAAGGTAGGCATTGAGGCGATCTTGAAAGTAGTAGGTCTCCATGGTCTCCTGCTCGTCCGGTGTCACCAAACCTTTGAGCCAGAAGCGGCCCCAGACCCGCACCGGACTGTCGTAAAAAGCCGCGATCGCCCTATCCCTTTCCTCCATTGCCGCCTGGTTAGGGTCGTCGTCGTCGTCGTCGTCGTCCTCGCCAGAATCCGTGTCCTCCTCCGCCACTATTCTTTGCCTATGCCCTCCCCAGTGCTCGTCCTCGTCCCAGGGCTCGTCCTCGTCCCAGGGCTCGTCCTCGTCCTCGGCCTCCAAGTCTTCATCGGTGTCGTCGCCCTCGTCCTTGTCCTTGCGCGGCAGCGCAAGCACCTTGCGCGGCAAATCGCCGTCGGGGTCGAACTTTTGGTGCAGCTGCCACCAGTCCTCGCGCCAGAACGGTTGCCGGGTGGCCGGGTCGCGCAGTTCGTCCATGAACCCGAGCGCGTCCCACAACGCTTGCGCGTTGTAGAGGTTGGACTGGCGCCCGGGACGGCCGGTCACCGGGTCCCGGATCCACACCCTGAACGGCTCGAAGCACTCGTAGTCGTCTTCTTTCGTCCGGTTTAAGATATCCGCGTCGCTGGGCTCGCAATCGGACGGCATGTACATGCTCTTGTTGATCGGCTCGCGCACGCCCGCATTGTTCAGTTTGCGCGCCTCGGCGCGTGAGAGGCGGACGAACTCGCCCGTAGGCTCGGCGCTATGGGCCTGCAGGCCCAGCGCGCCGAGATTGGGGAGCATGGGCACGTTGTCTTTCGCTGTTCTAGTTTAAGGAAAAAGCTGCACGTGTTATCCCGACGGTGTGTCATGGGTGGCGCATTTGCTGCGTATCCTTAGAGAAAGAGACGCGCGCGCTATTCCATACGTTCACACGCACACCGCACACACGAGTGGGTGTCCCAATGAAGCGCGCTACAGAGGACGGGCCCTTCCACCACGACCCCTTACTTGCGTATCTTGACGCACTGATCAATGGCCCGCCTCCCGCGAAAGCACCACGCGTTGAAGCGCCGCCCTTACCACCAGTATCATCCCCGCCGCCACTGATGCTACCACCCCCACTTCTCGCACAAGACCCCGTACTCGCGCAACTCGACGCGCTGATCAGTGGCGGCAGTGGCGGCAGTGTAGGCAGTATCGGCAGCTACGGAACCAGCGATATTACCAGTGCCAATCCCGACCTTGAACCCGACCACAATCCCTACGACTCTCTACGCGGCCCACCGGGCCTGCTGCGCGAGTCCGGCGGCGTCAGGGGCTGGATGGCGTCACATGGCGCCGATGCGAATGATGCCGTCACCATGTCCAGTCTCTGCGTAGATCCCGTCGCTCCACACGGCCGCGTTAGGCATGGCGTCGCGCATCACGGACCAGACGTTGGCTGCGACCTTCTTCTCCTCGAAGGTTTTGCACAGGTTGACTCTCAGGACCTGTGCGCTATGCGAGTTGAAAAAGAAGAAGCAGACTTGCCCCCCGCAGGGTGAGAAGGCGGAGTAGTCTGTGTACGGGCAGTTACTCGGGAAGTCGCATTGCGCCGATGGGCTGCCCCGAAAGCACATGGACCACCCCATCGGCGCTTCCATAGCGCGTCCACGATCCAATTGGTGCTGGTTGCGTCGGTAAATCAAGAGGGCGGGGTTATTGATTGAGCGATTCAGGTACACCGCGGTGTCGGCCAAGGGCGAGAGTGCGACCGTGCTGGTAGAACCGGTGTGCCCAAGAGCGTCATGGCAGTCTATCGCACCCACTTGCCCTAGATCCACGTCGAAGAACAGGAGGTGCTTGTGTGGACAACCAAGGGCGGTGTCCACCATGATGAGGTGGCCGGCGTGCCGCGCCACGTTCAAAGCGACTATTTGGTGGCAAGGGGGAAGCGTCCACCGCCCGCCCTTTTGCTGCATGGACCCCTCGCGCGCCCGCGGCTGCCAATAGTCGATGGTGCGTATTATTTCCTCGTAGTGCAGGGCCAGGCTCTGGGGTGCTCTCGGCGCGAAGCAGTAGACCGTCTCCCCGCATACCCATAGAAGACAGGGGTCATAGTTGATCCCACGCGATTCCACAAGCACATTGGACTTGGTATCCCACACCTGCAGCGTGTTGCACGCGTCTACCCCAGGCTGGTCATTTAACCGAACATGCAGCACGAGTAGGTCTCCGTAAGATGCGGCCCCCAGGACGGAGCCGATCTCGGGGTCGATGCGCTTCTCGAAGGTGACAGCAAGCTCCCCTTCTGGCGAGTATACGTCGCACGAACGCCCCTCGACGCAACGCACGACGTCCTTCACGAACACCGCCGCGCCGCGATCCGTCTGGCAAAGTAGCACCGCATTGGACGCTGCTGCTACCGCGACGCGCATCGCCTCGCGATGAGGCCCCAGCACCTTGCGCATAGCGGCTTTTTGCGCAAGGTGCTGGGGCCTCGTACGCAAGCGCAGGCTCTGGTTTAGGCTATCGCGGCCGATACTGCAACACGTGTTGGTCAACATGGCGCAGTGCGTAAGGCCCATGAGAAGCACTTGGCGAAGCAGCTGGCCCTCCGTGATGCTGCGAAGGTGGGCGTAGGTAAGCTCGGTGTACGCACACTCCGCCGGAACGCCACCCTGTGGCTTCAGTTGCATGAACCGCCGCGCTGCCACCTCCAGTCGCTGCTCACGCGTTACGGCCAAAGATGCACCTCGGCACGTGCACGCGAAAGATTGCACGCAGCGGACCGACGCGAGGGCGTCGTCGTGCGACGCGGGCTGGTTCAATTCCAGCATGGCCGTAACAATTGCAGTGACGAGTTCCATCGGAAGGACTCCAAAACATCCCGAAATTGAAGCAGAGGGGCCTTCAATCAATGGCTGAATTAACAACTTCAAGAACGGCACGAGATGCTCGCCGTACATCCCGTTCAGAGTCTGCACGATGGAAGCCATTCGGTGGCTGGCTGTCAGACAACACACTCACAAGTCGCAAGTTGCAACACTTTGACGCTAGGACAGTTGAATGGGCACTACTTGTGTAAATGAACGAGGCAATTAAAATGCCCACGCCCACGGAGGTCGTGGTGATACGCGTTCCAGCAGACATGAAGGACGAGAAGCCGGACGACTACGACAGGGTGTCTCGGCCTATGCACGCGCTCAAGCGCCTCGCCCGCGCGCCTGTGAGGCTGATCAAAAGGTTCGTGCTTGCGTTGTGGAAACGCTGCTTTGGCGCGCAGCCCAAGAAGTGAGGGTTGCGCTAAGCGCGCGAGTGTTGCCGTGTGTAGTTTTTAGAATGAGAGTAAGCGTGTTTTATTCATGTCCGAGCACGCACCAGACTGCGCGTGTTGTGTTGGTGCCAGCTCCAAATTTCTTCCGCGCCAACGGGCCACGAAGCGTCCACTTCTTGATGAGGAAGTGGTAGAGTGGGAGTGCGAGGAGGAAAACCAGGAGGAGGGCGAGGAGGAGGGCGAGGAGGAGGGCGAGGAGGAGGGCGAGGAAGAAGACGAGGAAGAAGACGAGGGCGAGCGCACCCTGATAAACTCCTCACTTTTCAAGTCCTTTGACGCGCACGTGGCCAATCTGGACGCGGCGCGCTTGAAGCGCATCGAGGCGCTTAGCTTTAAGAGTGCGCTCGAGGAGGACGGCGAGGGTGAAATCAACGAGGATGCAACGCAGGACGACATCGACTGCCTTGGAGTGTGGATGCCTGGTGACGAGTTCCAGGGAGACGTCAATTACCGCACGCTACAGAAGCTGCTCACGCGCGTCGACCAGCGCGGGTTTGAACGGTCGTCGCAACAACTAGAATTCCACGTCGCCTTCCTCAAGGCGGCCGCGCGCGTCATCTACCGCGGCAGCTGGGAGACGGAGCGCCCGGCCATCATGCGCAAGCACGGCTGGGAGAAGAGTAACTCGGAAGTGTTAATTTCAACCCCACGGCGCTTTGGGAAAACATTCAGGTGCACCTAACATGCCAGACAACCTTAGCCACAGCCCCACCTTCTTACCGTATACTCTGTGCGCAGTATTGCCATCTTCTGCGCGTGCCTATCGCTTGCGTTCGGCCTGGAGGTCGTTGTCTTCAGCCCGGCCAGACGTGCGTCTCGTAAGCTCTTGGAGCGCATCGTCGAATTTGTAAAGCTTGCAGGGGGCGACAATCGCATCTGCGAGTACAACCAGGAGGCGTGCCGCGTTCTGGCCTATGACGGCAGGAAGTCGCTCATCCGTTCGTTTCCGTGAGCCCGCTCCTCTCACGCCTGCTAGCCTCCACACACACACGCGCGCCGACTTGCGCCGTGTACTCTGCGCAGTTCTAAAGTTGGGGTGTGCTGGTGCGACTCGAACCGTAGCCGTAGGTGGGCTTAGGGATTAGGGTGGTGGAGAGGTTGGGGGGGCGTCTTCGCGTCGCGCAAGATGGCTGATGACAATTTGGGCACCGAAGCGGGTGGCTTGAGCGTTGAGCGCATCTAAGAAGAGCGAGCCGTCGGAGTTCACAGCTTCGAGCACCCAGGCTCCCTCGTGCACTATTGTCACTTTGTAAAAGTAAGAGCCCTCGGGCATGACTGCAACGTGCGTCTCGTCGATGCCGAGTGCCAGGCTGATACACACGATGAGCTGAAGGCTCGTGATCGACTTGCGTTCGTCCCAAAGGCCAAGGATTATGGCCTCTGCCGTTGTCGTGGGCGGGGGATCGCGCCGGTATGGAGCCGCGCGCATGCGCGCCTGGATGCGGCTGTTTTCCAATGCAATGAAGGGGCTCTCCAGTGCAAGTAGTGTGAGGAAGAGCAGCACCAGTAGCAGCGCAAGAATGCTCAGGGTACACCCACACCCACGACGGCGCGGCGTAAGGGTGGGTGGAGAAGCTTCGGGGAAGTTTACGCTGACTTGGTGGTTGTGGCTTTGGTGGTGGTGCGCGGTGGTGTGTTGCATAAAAGCCCACCTCTACACCCATTCGTTGTAGTCGATATGAAAAAGCGCTAGCGATCTATAACCCACCACAAACCCATTTGCATCGTCCTTGACACACGTGCGCCCGTGCGCCCGTGGATTCAGCGGTTGGCCCCGCCACGCAGACCTGCATGCATTCCATATAGCTGGCGCTCGGCATCGCTCCGTCCCAAGAATGGCTTCCATAGCTGGAGCTCGGCATCGCTCCAGTCGCGCGGGTCGACGTCCGGGGGGTTCGGCACGACGTCATCAATAGAAATCTTTCTGTGTAGTAACCAAGCGCGGCGGCGGTCAAACCGCCAATGCGGCCAATGCACTCGCTTTGGAAAAACCCTGCGGTTTTCGAATGTGTGGAAGAAGAGCTTCCAGGCCTTGTCGTTGCCCCTGCGCCCGTTGTCCCCCCCCTCCTGCGCCGCGCGCATCACATCGGGATCGCTCCGGAGCGCCTCGGACGCAAACATCAGCGCGTCCGGGGACTCGGCCAGCGCCGCGAGCACGATCTCCTTGTCGGCCTTGCGCGTCGGCGTCATGAAGTAGAGCATGTCGCCGCTTCCCCGCACCGCGGCCAGCACGATCTCGCGTCGCCTCCGAAGCGCATCGGAGGCCCACGCCCACGCCTCCGGGTTGCTGCGCACCGCCTCGAGCATAAACGGAAAATCGTTGCGGTACTCGGGGTACTTTTCAAGGATTGACACGTCATTTGACGCAGCCGCAAGCACCATCTCGCGATCGTGCACGAATTGGGGCAGGCTTTCAATCGCACGTCCGAATACTTTCACCGCCGCGAGCGCGAGGTCGCGCTCTGCCTTCATCTCTGGGGGCACTCGTTGAATCGGCCAGCCGTAGCGCTTGATGAGGGGGACCATGACCTCGCGATCGGCCCACCACACGTTGTCCGTATACTGGATCAAATACGGCTGCATCATGAATGCCTCAAACGCGAGTTCGCGGTCGGTTTTCGCAAAGGGGGAGAGCAGGATTGCCCTCGGGTCGTGGCGTATCGCGGCCCGCACAAACGCGCGGACCCGGGCGTCGGGGTTGGAATGGTTGGCAGCGTCTCTATAGCTGCTAACCCTAACCATTTCGTAGTTTCCAAAGACGAGGGTACCGTTTTCGTACTGCTCGATGCGACGGCACATTGCGTTGAAGCGCGCCCTCGGCTCGTCGCCCTCGTAGACGTCCCCGAATGCGCGCTCCAGCAGCGTGCGCCACGCGTCCTTGCCCTTGCGGCACGCCTCGGCCTGCACCGGGCCGCTGGCGCACCACTTCTTGGCCAACACGCACGCGCTCTCGGCGTCGCTCGCGTCGATGGCGCCCAGGATTGCCGCGACCAGGTCCTCGCTTTCCATCACCTCCTGCATTGCGGCGTCGCCCTCGGGGGTACCACGCTTGGCTGGTGGCGCGCCCGTGGGGCAGAGCGACAGGTGGTCGAGGCGGGGGAGCATCTTCTTGCGCGTGTTCCTTACTTTCATGCTGCGTCTAGCAGCGTTATCGCGAGACACGGGCGTTTGACGATGCTAGTGCCTGGACGAAATACCAGCGCGATGTGACCTTTGTCACGAACGAGCGGCCAAAAAACTACATGAAGACCCAGTTCCAGATCGATGCCATCAGTAAGGCCATTCGCTGTAGTCGATATGAAAAGTGCTAGCGATCTGTAGTTGTGACAATAAGAACATTTATTACGCTCCATTAGTAAGCATCCGCAATGTTGCCACTCCCTGGCGGTAACGGACGCGGAGGCCGTGGTGGGCGCGGGGGGCGCGGTGGGCGCGGGGGGCGCGGGGGGCGCGGAGGTCGTGGCAGTGGTGGAGTTGTCGATGGTGGCGCGGTGAACGCACCCGGTTCAAGTAGGGACCACGCCAATATTCCCTCACTCTTGCTTCCAATACCTCGACCCCAGGGTCCATTGCCACGGTATCCACCACCCCAGAGTTCGCCACCCCAGAGTTCGCCACCCCAGAGTTCGCCACCCCAGGGTCCGTCCAGTTTCTCCTTCTCTCCACAATGGGTCGAGTTGTCTACCCGGATTCCGGAGGGGCTCGTGTCGTTTTTCGAATCGGCTACAGGCAAGGCGTACGTGCGCACGGTTGACGAGTACATGGACTCTCTGCGTTTGGACAGCAAAGATCCCAACCCTAACCTAACCCACCAGAAATACACCACCACCAGAGATACCTTTGTGCGCACGCTGGATGACGCCGGAGCGACCTTTCGTTCTGACTTTCGTTACCGTATCAGCGGCACGAATACCCCGACGATGAGCGCGCTTGAGCAAATGCAGGAGGTAAACCTGGTGATGGACACGTTCCTTTTTCAAGGAGGTGAGCTACGTACCCTGATGACGCAGCGCTACGAGAAGCCGTTTTCACCCGGAAGATACCCAAGCCTCAACCCGTTTGTGGCAACAGAGGAGTCGATCAACCACTTCGTGGGATGGGGCGCCCTGAAGCCTGGGAGAGTAGGGGCCGATAAGGTCGACGGTGTACCAAACACGCTGCTAAACCTAACCTCCGCCGCCAACGACATGGGCGTGCAGTCAAAAACGGTGTACGTCGTCGACGGTAATAATTGCTTTTACTCCTACTCGCCGGTCGATTGGGCAAACCAGCTACGCATAGACCGCCATGGTGAGTATGGACCGGTGGTCGTCTTTTTGAAAGGTCACGCATTCCGGGACAAGCTGCAGAAATGGTACGAGGGTCCAACCTACGTGTACAATGCCCTGCAGGAGCTGCACGGTGGAGCAAAACTTGGCAATCCTGTATATATTGTTGCGATCGACGTGCGCCAGTGCAAGAGCCCCAAAGATGTACCCTGCCTACAGTACGATGCCAAGAATAAAAAGTGCCAGATTCGCAACAAGGATGGAAATCCGGTCGTATTTCGCGATCCCCTGTGTCTCGACAACACCCCATGGGACCACTTCCTGTGTGAGTTTGACGACGTGGCCGCAAACATACTGTACAATCAGATGTTTGAGGAGATGAGAGACACCAATGGCTGGACGGGATACCAGCGCGAGGTGACCTTTGTCACGAACGAGAGGCCAAAAAACTACATCAAGACCCAGCTCCAGATCGACGCCATCAGCAAGGCCATGGAGACGATTTCAGACGCCGTCACATCAAAGATCTGGATTCTCCACCCTCAAAAGTGAATATGCGTAGAGTGATATTTGTCGCTAAGAGTTGTGGCAAGTGGAACGTATTTTCTTTATAAACTCGCGATGGCCTCAAAGGTAGACAATTGGGTTGCGTGCGACCTGAGGTACGTGGGCGATAATAAACTCGCGCGCCTGCATGACGATGAACTGGTACAGCTTCATGACCAATTGGTGAAGAAGCATTCTTTGGTTTGTGCGCCACTGTCGGGTAACCGCGAGGCAAGCATTATGGCCGTCCTTGAGCTCAAGAAGCAGATAGAGAAGGCGAATTCTGGTGCGCTTGTGCCGGGCTCCGTGTCGGGCTCCGTGATGGATCCCGTTATGGAACCCTTTGTGGAGCCCGCCCCGGAGCCCGCAACGGAGCCCGCAACGGAGCCCGCACCGGAGCCCGCACCGGAGCCCGCACCGGAGCCCGCACCGGAGTCCGTACCGGAGCCCGCTCCAGAGCCTGCACCGGAGTCCGTACCGGAGCCCGCACCGGATCCCGATCTGGAGCAACAGCTAAACGAGAGTGACCTTACTCTTGCCGCCAAGGCGTTTGACCAGATGTTTGCACAGGAGGATACAAACCAGATGGGCACCACTCCTACCGTGGGCGCAACACCGCCTGAGGTACTTACGGAGGAGGAGGAAGCGGCCAAGGTGGACCGCGAGGCGCGCGTCTCGGCATTCGTGCAGCTTGCCGCCGCGGCGAGTGCACCAACTCCTACTGGTGACGACGAACCAGCAGCGCCACCTGTTGATGATCCCCTCACGGTGGATACGCACCACCGGATACGCATCTGCAGCTTCAACGCGTGCAAGATGCGTCTAGGCAACGCCAACCAGTCGTACGCAGACAAGAGTACCGACGTCGAGTCTGCGGAGCCTGAGGAATACGCGGGCACGCACAAGGGTGCTGAGCTTGCGAAGAAGTGGCTCACGCTCGCATCGCGCATGTCCGATTTCGACGTGATTATTCTACAGGAGGTGCCGGGCTGCGAAAAGGTTATGAATCAGAAGATTGAGGTCTTTGCAAGCATGCTGGACATTGCCACAGAGGACGGCCGCTTCTGGTCGGCAATCAACTCGGAGAAGTCGGGTAAGGATGGAAAGCTTACGGGGGTGGGAGCCGAGGCGCACGTGTGCTTCGTGAAGAGTCCCGTGCAGTTTAAAGGCTGGAATACGCTGCGCAAGGTGGGTAACACCGAGTTGGACTACGCGCCGCTGCAGGTCGTCGTGCACGACGAGCGCTTTGCCGATCCAGCCGACCGCGAGTTTGTGATCACCAGCGTGCACCTTCCTCCCTCGAAGCGCGTCGAGGCGCCCGACAGCCAAATCGCAGCTCTGCTGCGTAACTACTCGGCGCCCGACACTTCGGAGTACCGCATGCAGAAGCCGTTCGAGCCCAGCAAGGAGGCGCGGCTTTCACCGACGCACGTGATCGCGGGCGACTTCAACACGTACCCAGGAAATGCGCAGTACAACATGCTAGGCAACGGCTTTGTTAGCAAAATCCCCAGCAATGCCTCCACAACAAGCGGTCACCAGAACTACGACAACGTGCTGGTGGACGTGAACGCAAACGACCGGTTTCTCATCGGGGGTGGGATCATGCAGCTCAAGGACCCACACAACGCGGCCAAGGGTGAGGTGGGGATATCCGACCACTACCCAGTCTTTGTGGAGGTGTGTGAGGTGCAGAAGACGGAAAGTGCCAGCGCAGAACCAGAGCGTTCGCTGTCGCCGCCGGCGCCGCCGCCAGATCACACCGATCTACCCGAGACACCCGCTCTGTGTGACGTGGACGATGTGTGCAATGTCGTCGAGGAGGATAACGCACCCAGCCCAATGCCCGAGCTTGAGACCATGCCCGAGCTTGAGACCGTGCCCGAGTCTGAGATCGAACCCATTTACGAGGCAGAGGTTGCATTCGATCCGGAGCCGGAGCCGGAGCCGGATCCGGAGCCGGTCAGGCCTTTTGAAGAGCCTCCTGAAGCTGCACCACCCACGGAGGAGTCTCCACTTGCGACTGCGCCTGCGCCTCCGCCTCCGCCCGATAGTCCTCCCACGATGCCGTTGGTGGAAGATTCGACATCGGAGCCGCAGCCCGAAACGGAGGATGGGTGGTACTCTTCGTGGAGCGAGACCATTGCGGGAGAACTGCCACCTCTGGATCCAGAGTCGAAAGCACCACCATGGGCAGATGAACTTGAGGTAAAGGAGACGCTTTCGACCACTGGTTCTGATCCGGATTCCGAACCTGAGTCGACTCCTGTTGCTCCCGAAACCACTGCTCCCGTGCGCCAGAAGTCTTCCCTACACCTGGAGGTGGCGGAGGTGGCGGAGGAGTCGGAGTGAGCGCGCCTTCGATCAGCTCCAGCGAGTGCCTGGCCGCAGTTGGCTTGCGCCCCGTCGGTTTGTAGTGCATTTTGTAAAACTTGTCGTCGGTGGGCGTGAGGGACTGCTCCCAGAGCGGCTGCACATTGCGAATAGTCCACCCGTTGTCGGCGTGTGTAATTAAGATCTGGTCAAAGTGCACCACCCCAGACGTGACAAATCCCGAGACAAGCATTGCCTGCCGCTCGTGCGGGGCCGTGTGGCCCATGAGATCGTCGGGTACGCACGACGGCGAAGGCGATGCGAGCGCGTCGTTCAACTGCGCAAGGGCGAGCTTGGCCATGTTACTAATGATCTTGGCCGCCGCCTGACTCGTCTTACCCATGGGGAAGTTCATCCGCTCGCAACCGCAGCTGTAGCGTGAGTCGGGCATGAGCACTATGGACATTCCAAAGGCGGTCTTGTGAAAGACCCTCGAGCGAGAGGTGGCAAGTAAAATGTGCAGGAAGTCCTTTGCTGCGTGCGCCAGCTCGTGCCGCCGCATTTCCGGCGACGATGCCTTGTTGAGGTTGGTGCGCGTCGAAGGCAGCATGAATAGGTGTGCGCCCGCGGTGCCCAGGTTGGTCTCCTCGCGCGGCCACTGTAGGTGCTGCTTACACGCAACGCGCGCAAAGGTCGTAAGCTCGGCCTTTGCCTCGCATTCCGCCGAGCAGTAAGAGCACACCGCGCAGACGCTACACTTTCGCGAGGTCAGTGTGTGGCAGGTCTGGCAGTGCACGTCAATTTCTTCCATGGCGCGCCGGCGTGCTCAACCCTAACCGTGTCCACAAGTCGCACGCTCGACATGCAATTTAATTGACCGGCACCCACGAGAGTTAAAACCCCAATGGTACCGGACCACCGCTTCAATACACGTCAACCATCGTCGTCGCTATCACAATCCCCAATCTTTATTATACGCACCACGATCGCCCGTGGTTAGTGTTGGGGATGCGCCTCACGCGCGAGGCGATCGCGCGTGAGCAGCGCGCGTACCCCGTTGGCTCAGGGGAGAGCCGCAACGTGGCCTCGTTGAACACGCTCGATGCGCTGAGCCTGAGGTTGCGTGGCGTGCAGCTTCACATCGACCGCGCGCCCGACGCGCGCTCGGTGGGCACGTCGTGCGTCTCGTACGAGCCAACGTGGCACGCGCGCGATCGGCAGAGCCAGCGCCTTATCACGCAGCGCGAGGTGCAGGCGTGCTTTAAGCGCGGGGTCTCGTGCCCCGCCGGGTCAGGGCGCATGCGCTACGAGCACCAGGGCGTCGTCGTGATCGCGACGCGCGAAAAGGTGGTAATCACAACGTGGCGCAAGCAGCTGGGGAAGGCGCAGGCGGCGGACCGCGACGCGTCGCGCGCGCAACGGCGCGCCGTTGCGCAGCTTTCAAAGATGTGCCTGTGGGCGTTTCGCGTGTGGCGGCGGTTCCCGGTGGCGCTGCGCCATCACGTGGCTTGGCTGCTGGAGCGGGTGCCACACGCGCTGCTGCCGCCGCCGCGCGATGCCCGCCGCCGCGCGCTGCGATTGCACTTTGGCGCGTGGCGCATGCTCTTGGAGATTGCGCACAACGAGCGCGTGACCGAGCTGCTCGAACTGCGCGGCCCAGTCGCGCGCCATCGCGCGCGCGCCACGGTGGCACGGCGCGCGGCGTTTGTGCACTGGCGCACGCACGCCGGTCGCGAGGCGGCGTTTCGCGCCGCGGCGGCGCTGACGAGCCGGTACGTGGCGGCGTACAGACGCTGCGACGCGCGGCGTGCGCTGCGCCAGTGGAGGGAGTGTCGCAGAACTTTGAGTGAATGACCAAAGCTTTGTCTCGTAACGGTACCTAAACAAACTGTACACAAGTCGCACGCTCGACATGCAATTGAATTGACCGGCACCTCCGAGAGTTAAACCCCAATGGTACCGGACCACCGCTTCAATACACGTCAATTACCGTCATCGCTATCACAATCCCCAATCTTTATTATACGCACCCCGATCGCCCGTGGTTAGGGTTGGGGTTCATGGCATCCTCTACACTGTATATCGCCACAAATATCGTCATCGCCATTCTCTCCACCACCATCGTCACTATCATCATCCTCGTCGTGATCTGCCCTGCGCCCGCAGAAAGCACCGGCGCCGTCGAGCACAGAACTAAGAATAAACGAGCATCTCGCGCGGCCCGCGAGGCTCTGCAGGGACGATTGTACGCCGCCTCCGTGCATGGTTATCCTAGAGGCGGGCGGGGGGGAAGGGCACCACGTACGACCAAGTGAATACAGCGTTGACATCGCTTGGATCACTCCGAGTGGGTTAGAGAACGGGCCGGTGTCTTATTCTTCAGAAACGCCCACCAGTGTCCCAGCACGAGTATCCAAGCGGCTCAGAGTCGCACTGCCGCGCAATGAATTTATCCCAGGTTCGCGTGTACGACAGCACGGAAAGCGCCAGATTTATTGCTTGATGCGCACGCTTGAAGCGGTGCTGAGGGCCAGGGTCAGATACCCCCTGCAGGAAGCGCACACACTGGAGGGCTGGCAGCTTTCCTTCTTTTACGTACACGGCGAGGCGCTCGTACGCTCCCGGCGAGCATCCGATCGACACGACTTGCAATGTGTTCAGGCGTTTGGCGCCACTCAGTGCGGACATGAGTCCCGACAGGCCGAGCCAACCAAAATCGTTGCTGTTGAGCTGGAGGTGCTTGAGCTGGTCGCGCACCGCTGCAAACCCCTGACACAACTCGTACATGCGATTCGAACACAGTCGCGTCGTATTGAGTCGCAGCTCCTCGAGCACTGGGAAAACGTCCGTTTGCAGCGCCTTGGTGAGCAAAGTAGTGCAACCCTTGGTAAAGTGGTTGCCCGAGAGATCGAGGGTGGACAGCGATAAGAAGGACCGCGGAGCGCTCAGAAGGATTTGTACGCAGATTTGGGAGGGCGCATACTGCGCTGGTGCATGCATAGAGGTGCTCCCCAAGTCCAGTGTGCGCAGTTGGGTCTGCTGGCGGATCATCGCCGCCACAAACCACGCCGAATCTTCGTCGAGGATGCGGTGAGATAGGTCTAGGTGGGCGCAATCCCACCGCCGGGTGATGAGAGTGGGCGAGTAGGTGGTTGCGCACAGGAAGTCCTTGGGATTAGGGTAATTGCACCCCTTCTTCGCCATCAGGGAGTGTACGGCATGGTTCTCGTTCACGCCCGATGCAGCCGTGTACAGTTTGCTAGTGTCCCAAGCTTTTCGGAGCAGCATGGAGGCTGAGTAGGGGGTAGCCCTCAGGCTGCATGCCGTGAGACACAGCTTAGAATCTCCGTCTTTAGAGTCTCTGTCTGTGAAAGCGACCCCGACCAGCTCGGCGAGTATGCGACTGAGGAAGTAGACTGTGGTGTGAAGCATGGTGGTGACGTCGATCGGGTACAGCGCGGTGTTTGACCAGTACATATTGTCGAGGCGCAGCTCGGGGCAGGTCGTCTCGCCCTTGACGCACAGCAGTGCCATGTGCTCGCTTAGGTCACTCACGCGGTTGTGCAGAGCGGCAGTTTGCATGCGCAGCATTCGCTTCTTGACAAAGCACACGTTCCCGTAGAGCCGGTCGCAGTCGGACACGTGCAGCTTCCTCTCCGCAAAGAGCTTCCGCAAGATGTTGGCGTGAAAATGGCTGACGCACCCAACCGCGCGCCGGGTTTGAAGCGCCATTTGGTTGCCGTCAATCAGCGGTTCAATTACGCCAACCTCGTCCATCCCTGACCAGTTTACGGGCAAGTACAATTCACGATTGCCACAAGTCGCAAGGTTCTTGGCCCTGCAAAGGGAATATTGATTTAGGTTCCACGCATGCGTATAGACATCTGAGGCAGTGCGCGCATTGTAACCCAATGCAACCGGTCTATACCACCCTGCACAAGCATGAGCTCATCAAGGAGAGCCTGGCGGATATGCGCCGAAAGCGCCTGAACAAGGAGCCCAACCACTGGTGCGAGGCGGTCACGCTCGACTTGTTGGTGGGAGCGGGCCCGTGGCTTGTCGGCACTTGCGCGGTTGCTGTTGGCCTTTGGCTTGTCCACGAGAACGTCGACGGCGCTCCCGATGTCTATGCGCAAGTCAACTCTCCCGTGGCCATTGCGGCCATCTCCACCTTCTCCGCCTTCCTGCTCGTCTCCAAGATCCAGGCAAACCTTGCGTGCAACACGACGATCATCACGGAGTTTAGTAACCTGACAGGCTCCCTGATCAACCTCTCGCTCTGGATCAAGTCGCAGATGCTGAGTAGTAAGCGCGCTGTGCAGGCGCTCGAGCTTCCCGATGGCAGCGGCGGCACGTACTACACCAATAAGATCGGCATGACGCTCGCCTCCGTGCCGTACATCGTCAAGTACATGGGTCGCGGCGCGGAGGTCCACCCTTTGGGCCTTCCGCTTGGCCAAGACCAAGAGCTCGTGAACAAGTACACGATGTACACGTCCAAGAATCAGAAGGGCACCACGGGAAGCATGAGGCCCTTCGTCGCGCTCGTGTTAATGCTCGGCGAGCAGATCGACCAGATCCAGAGAACTGAGAAGAAGGACAGCGAGTATGCTGTGCTTTTTGCCCAGCTCAACGCGGTGACGGCCGCCGAGGGCAGCATCATTGCCACTACTGGATACAACCCGCCGTACATCCTGGACGGGCTACTCTACGCGCTCGTCGTCCTCTACCTGGTACTCGCGCTTGTTGGTGACCTGATCCCGAACAACGGCGCCAACGCGATATGGATCGCTCCGGTTATGGCATTCTGCACGATCGTCTTCTTCCAGATAAGCGACCGCTACTGGAACCCAATGGTGCTGCGCAGCAAGCGCAGTGGGCAGGAGCCCTTGATATCGAAGATGTGCGTATCCACTGAGCTGGCGATCACCGCCGTCTTCTCGAGCCTCAATCCCTACCCTATCGAAACGAATGGCGAGGAGGCTCCCGCATTGAGTGCGGGCTTTAAGTTGCGGCTGTGACACGAACGTGGTTAGATTGTTCACCAGGTTGAGGCTAGATAATTGATTGATTGTAATAAAGGGAGGAGTAAACAGTTTTCCTGTGACGTCCTAGCCCCAATTGCGGCGATAAACACACTGTCGCTAACTGCCGGCGCTTTAGGAAGGTGTACCTGCCATCAAACCGACGCGACCCATGCGCCACTCTAACTTTAGCAACCTTAGTAACCTAAGTGACCCAACTAACAACGGCACCGTGCTGCACGCGGTCGCGAACCACCAGAACGCCACACTGCCGGGAGGCGACTCCAGCCTGCTGATACGCTGGGGACTCGCTCCCGATAACTCCACCGACCCGGTCGGCGACGCGATTAAGCACGTCGCCGACGCGATAGACGAGAGGTTAGAACCGGGAGCCGCCGCTACGATCGCGGTGGTGTTTCCCATCTCAGTGTGCATGTTCATTGGCTTTTGCATCTGCGGCCACGCGTTATACAGGAGCGTGCGCGATCAAGGATTCAAGCGCATGCTGACGTTTGGAATCCTGGAGCCGCGCCCGAGCGGTTCCTCTGCAGACCTGGAGCCAGATGCGCAACAGGACGGGCTTTCCCTAGTCGACAGACGCTCGACGCCAGGGAGCGAGTTTGATACCGACGCACCGCCGACCTTGCAACTTTAAAACCAGATGGAGTGAAGGCGGACAAGGTGCTGGCACTTACCCACTGGCCACACGTTGGGCCACTCTTACAATGCACTGCTTTGTGTGCTACGAGGAAACCACCGACCAATGTGCATGCGCGTGTAAAGCGCACGTGCACCGGGCGTGCCTGCTCAAGACAATCGAGGTGCGCCGCAGCACCAACTGCACGATCTGTGTGCAGCCGATTCAAAACGTGATTAACCAGCCCCAGCGCCGCGTTGCGATCTGGGTGGTGTGTTCTGCGGCCGCCCTTGCAACTACAGCCTTGTTTGGGTGCCTTTCGTCCATCCTGCTCCTGGCGCTTGCGGTGGATAATAAGAACAGCACGTCCTTCTACGACCTCCTCGCGTGCTGTATTAGCTCTATTGGCGTGTCGACGTTGGCGTCGAGATTTTGCAAGCGGGTATTACAGGAGTGCGACTTGGTAGTCGTGAGTGACGCGTACCGCTATATATGAATCGTATCGCTAAAAGTGGCGCACGCCGCGCGCACGTAGTTATCCCGCTTGCCTTGAGAGCGATGTCCAGCGATCAGCTGGAGCGAGGCCTACAGGCCAGCGTAAAGGTCTTTGAGTTTTCCAAGACCAAGCTCTCTGAATGGGTAGAAGGCCGAGACGAGTGTGGCGTGACGCGTGAGGATATGCTGGGCATAAAGAAGGCCGCGGTAGCAATGAACCGCGCACTCACTGCGCTCGTACGCGAGTCGCACGACTCGGAGAACCGCCTCACGCTTGAGTTGCATATGCTGCGAGGTATAATGAAGCGCGAGAATACCGACCGCGACGCCAACCGCGCGCGCGTCTTTGAGTTGTTCCGGCGGTACAGTGCCAAGGACGATGGCGCGTTGCCAGTGGCCGCAAGCGGCGGTGCGTCGACTTCCACGGCCAACGTCAACCCGCTCAACGCGCCAACGCCTTCCGCCGTTGCAATCGACAAGGCGCTTGCTGGGCTCGAGCGCATGGAGCAGAGCATGCGCGACATATCGCCCGTGGGGCGCGTAGACATTCACGGGTCTGGTATGATTGCCGCCAAGATCAAGCGTGACGCGCTGGTGGGCGAGGGGTGTTCCGAGTCTTAATCACACGTGTCATGTAATTTATTCACCCGTATTTTGCTAGGGTTGGCCTACGACGTCTCCCAATACGAGCGCGTACGCGGAGAGCGCGTTCACACCACACACCACACACTTCTACGTTGCACACGACCGGCACACCCTTTCACTTACGCAATCGAGTGCGCGCGGCGTCAGAGATACATCTGCTTCCCCTCTTGTGCGAGTGGGCATCATTCTTCTGCGCAGTACCGCGTGCAAGGTGGACATTGGCCTCGGGATCTTACGCGTTGTTGTCCATGCCAGGGTTCTCCTTCATGTACTGCACGGTCTTCTCCTCCGACTCCCGGTTCGAGTCGATGACGCACGGGCCCCAGAAGTCCGCGTTCTTCTTGAGAGTGACGACGGCAAAGGTCTTGAGTGCCATGGCCCACAGCATGTACTGGCGCTGCATCTTGAGATGGTCGTCGACGCCGTCATGCCCGGCCATAGTGTACTGCGTGTTCATCTGATTCCACGTGGGTGAAGAAAGGATCCAAATGACGCTGAAGAGGATCGACGCGTACGCGCCGCCAACGATCGCAGCGAAGGTGGTTGGGAAGAGCTTGCCGGCCTCCTGGCCGCCTGACGTCATCGCAAAGAGCTGCGCGACCAGGATGCCCGAGATCGCAACGATGAGCGTCCACAGGCTGCCATTCGCCACCTCCGAGAGCATGTCCGGACCGCGATGCTCCTGTACGTTGGACCAGATCTCGAGACCGAGCGCGACGAACCAGAGAGCCAGGTGGATGACAAGATCAAAGGAGACGGCAAGGCGGTCGAGGAAGGCGTAGGAGTGGTCCTTGGCCCAGAACTCCCAAAACCCCTTCATGTGCAGGGGCGCCGAGATGACGTAGCTAAACTTGAACATGTTGCTGCAGCAACCGAGGATCTCGGGGATCTTGACCTTGGACAGCACGTTTCCGGGAAGAAGCCGGTTGAAGGGCTGGTCGCTGGTGCCGCTTTTCACTGCAGACGTCATGGCGATCGCGCTCCTTTATTTCTTGGTTAGTTAGGGTGCGCTTTCAAGAGCTTATCAAAACCACTTGCCTACAACACCATTTCGTTCTCCGAGTCTGAACTACACTCGGACGGCGTGAGAGACGCATGAAAGGTGTCCAGTGTGGGGATACGTAAGCCCTGACACCGCATACACAGGCAAGGTTGGTTTATGTTGTCGTTGTCTCCACCCTCGCTGTTCGCCACCAGGATGAGCTTGCTCATATACTCAGGCTGCGCTCCAACGCCAAGGGTTGGCCACGGCTCGAGTTCGCCTTTTCCGAGAATCCATCGCAAGAAGCGCGGCTCGTAGAACAAGAAGTCTTCGGCCGTCGGGCCGCAGCCATCGTCTGCTTTCGATAGCTCCTCTCCCAGGTCGAGCGGACAAAGCATCTGCGGTGATATACCAAGCCGAGTCAACCTGTTGACTACTTGCGGCAAGAAGCCCGCGCGCGACAGGAAGAGGTTATGGATACCAATGCGCACGTCCGTTAACATGCCGGAGTCTTCGTAGGGCATGAGCGCCTCCGCCAACTCAATCTTCCACGCAAGACCCATCACGGCGGCGCAGTGCGCGTCGTACTGTTGCAATTCCACCGCTTTGCGCCGCATGAGCCCCTGCATAAAAGGGCGCTCGTGTGTATACTTCGACACCGACTCCGCTCCCGCGCTTGCAGGGAGCTCAAGTAGCATTTTCGTGGCGAACTCGCGCTTGATTTCCGTAGCCTTGTCATCTATGGACTCGCTCAACCCCATCATCTTTTCGCAGAGCTCAAAGTACGCGCCCGAGCCCATGCGCTGCGCGTGAACATCTATGGCGTCCAACACGTCCCGCACGGCCTTTGGTACCGGCATGTGTGTATTGATCTACTCTTTACAAAAGAATGCAGTTGGTGTGTCGAGTTATGCAGCAACCCCTCCACTCCGTCTCCCGCTTTGCTCCCTTTACAAGTCCCAAGGTTACAAGTCAATCCCCAATTGGTTCAAAACCCGGCAAGTTCGAGGAGGTCGTCCTCCTCGCATTCACGCTCAATTTCTTCGGCCGAAACCGCATTGAGTGGCCCAAGTGCCCACTCCTCGTCGGCACCAAACAGGTCGCTCATGATCGGTCGCACAGGGGGCCTGGCTTTGGAGTGTGCTGCTACGGGCGCATCGTCCCGCGTGACCGACTGCGGCCGATGGCAAAGTCGTAGGTGCTCAGGGATCAGCGCACACACGTCGGGGCGATCGCTGTGGCGCAGAAGCTCCGAGACCATGCGCGAGAAGGAGCACAGCAGGTCGCGCTGCCGCGTCGAACCGGGCAGGTTGGCCTTGCCCGTCGAGTAAATCTCTGCCACAAGCAACGAACAAGTCAGATTTGCAATTTGCGTGCTGTGCCACTCGTGCGCAACGCACCGCAGCAAATACTTTCTCCGCCCGGGCGCCACGCAAGGCCCACAAAGGAAGCGCGGTCGTAGTGCGAGGTGGCCGAGTGCGTCGAAGCAAAGGCGTCGCAGCTAAGCTTGGCGTCGATCGAGACCGCGCCCACCTAAGATGCATTCAAATAAAGTAAAGGGGTAATTATGGCAATCCTGGTGGGGCGGGTACGCGCCTGATTAATGACCTGGAATTTTCGGATGTGCACGTGCACATTGGCCTCGACGGCGAGCTGCCGCGCCGCCTTTAGGATGGCCATGCGCGCCGCCATGGGACCGCTGCAGCCTGTGGCCAAAGGATTGGTGTAGTCAAATTCCTGACGAGTGTACTCAACTAAGCATGCATCATAAAATGAGGGGGAACACACCAGTTCCGACGAGTCGACCCGTATGGAAGACCAAGACGCGGCAGCGCGGGTTGCTGAAGGCGAGCTGCACCGCAGCAAAGCGTTTTGGTGCGTAATAGGCGTTGGTGCACCGCGCACCGATGCTGTGCAGGTCGAGTGGTAGCGTGAGCCCACTTCCGGGCACCGGGATTGCCTCGGCCAACGACACAATATTTACGAGCCGAGGGACCAGGTGCAGTATGCCGCCCCCATAGTTGGCAAGAGGCAGGTCATCTGTGAAGCGGGCGGCCCTGAGCATGGTCTCGTCGCTCAGGTCCGCCACGGGCGCGTTGTTACGCTTGCGCTTACGCTCGACGCGGCACTGGGAGACCGCATCGTGTAGCGCTCCGTTGAGCTCCGCTTGGAATGCCTTGATCTCCTCCTCGGTCTTATTGATACGATTTGCGAGCGAGATGTTGCGTTTCATTTCGGCCCACGCATCTTCCATTTCTTATTCTGCCACACTGAACCATTCATTAAAAAACGCGCACTTATATATGGATATACGCAGTGAGTCTTAGCGACGCTTCTTCTTTACCCCCACACCGTTCTTTCACCCTGACCCCCAACCCTCAACCATTTCCGGTTCACTGCTTACCGTTGGCGCCGGAAGGTGCGCGGTCCCGAGGTGGGCCCTTCCGACCCAGAGGACGGCGTGGGGCTTGCGGGCTCCTCTTCCGCGGCATCGGTTGGCGCGGACTTGAACATGTTCTCGAAGAGCGAGTTGGTGACAGAATCGCCCGTGTCGCGCGCGCGGCGGCGCGGCGCAGGTGCCTCGCCCGCTCCGGAAATGGACGCGGCGGTGGGCACCATTGGCGTCGACGTCATGCTTGACGCGGCGGCCGGCACGGGTGCGGTCGCGGGAGCGGGCGTCGAGGACGCCGCGGCGCCCGTAGCAGCGGGTCGCGCGCGCTGCGGCGTCTTGCCGCGCTTCGCCGGCGCCTTGGTGCTCGCTTTGGCAACAGGTGCCGGCTCCTCCATCGGCGTCGCAATTGGTACCACCGGAGCGGGGGTGGCGATGGGGGTGGCGGGAGCGGGAGCGGAAGCGGGAGCGGGTGCAGCGACTGCAGAGACGGAAGCGCCCGAAGACACGGCGCTGCCTTCACTGGACGCAAAGTGGTGGTGGTACATGTCCACAATCGTCGACAGGTGGACGATCTCGTGGTACAGGCTCTCCACATCGACTTCGTCCAGCGACGTGCCGGTAGTCTTCGTGGCGGGGGGCTTGACTATAACTAGAAGTATATCCAGGTAGAGCTGCGCGCGTCGGAGAAAGTAGTTCTGTGCTTCGCCCGTGCCCTTCGCCACCTTCATCGCGCTCAAATCCTTGATAAAATCATTGAGTTGCTTGGTGGTGAGTTGCACGGTGCTAGTAATCGCCTTGATCGCAGCCTTCCTGTCACCCTTTACAGGCAACGCCATCTCGGCGTCGACATAGGCTCGCACGAGCGCCTGGGTCTCCTTCTTGGCCGCTTCCTTAAAATTCTTCCGCTGTTTCTCCTTGTACTTCTTTGTAATATTTGGGTCCTTCGAAGCCTTTGTATCCTGCAACGCCCTCCACGCCTTGAGCGTCTCTTGCTTCGTGGGCTCGTCCAGTTCGACTCCAGGGAAGACGTTGGTGCGGATAAACTCCATGGGGCTGTGATTCCGGTCCTGCATCACCTTCTCGCTGTCGATCATTTGCTTGACCAGGGGATAGTTGCTCTTGAGCTTCGCTCTAATTGCCTGGGTTGCAGCCAGCATGTTAGCTGCTTTGGTGTTGCTTGGGTCTGCGGCCTCCTTCTTCGCCTGCTCAAAGAGCGCCTGATCGATGGCTTGCAGTGCGTCTTCGTATGGGGACCTGGAACCCCGCACACTCTTCCCAAAGTCGGGCCCGATAACCGACTCCAGGGGCGGTGCGTGGTTGTTGGCAAGGCACTCCTCGCTCTGCTGCCCCCCACGCGCACTGGCCGGCAGCAGGTGGCCGGACTTGAACGACGGGTCCCGGTTGGCTCCAGGCAAGCGACCGGCGGCGCGCCACGAGACGCCCACGTCCACCATGCACGAAAAAGCCGCGTCCCGCGGCCCGCCCGCGTACCGGTCGTGCACGGAGGCCTTGGTATCCATCACCCGCCCCACGCTCCAAGCGCCCACCATAGACCAGAGGTCCTCGCTGCGAATGGGATCATACGTGGCAGTGTCGAACTTGGCGCTGGGCATGGACGTCTCAGTTTGCTGCTTGACGGCTTTGACCAACTTTGCAGCTTCCGTGCGTCCGGCGCCGCCATTCTCAGCATCCTGGCGCATCATGGCGCTTAGGGTCTCCGGGGTGGGCATATTTCCACCTTCGATAGCTTTCTTAGTAAGCGCGGCCACGTGTGTGTTGGTCACCTCCTGGATCACTGCCGCCGCCCGCGACGAGAAGGGCAGGTACTGGTAAAAGTAGCACTTCTGCATTTCCACATACTCGTCATCCTTGTTGCCGTACTTCAGATCGCCGTTTTCGTCGGTCAGCTGCCGCTTGGCCTCATAAGACAACTCGTAGGCGCGAAGTCCCAGGTAGAGCGTATTCATGATCTCCACGCGACGGTCGAACATCTGAGAGGGGAAGGTGGCGTAGGTGCCGCAGAAGTTGGCCACGAAGTCGACCTTTCCCCGACTCAGCGCATGGGCCGACCCGACGCGCCCAGGCATGGTCGTGCTATCGATATGCATGCCCGACTCGGAGGAGCCCCGCGCGTGCGCCTCCACCGTGCGGCCATTGATTACGCCCGTGAGCGGGTTGTACATCGTGTATTCGCGGCTGGCGGGATCCTCCGACTCGTACTTGAGGTACCCATTGTTCGTCTCGACCGGGCCTTGAATCGCCACATTGAACAGTGCATTGTCGCGCGAGCCGCTCGACGTGAATGCTCCCGGTTCGTCGTTGCTTATCACCACCCCATCCAGGTGGTACTCTTTGAGCACCGAGAGCGTAAAGGCTCCGTTGGTATCGAGTACGCTCCACGCACCCTTTCCCGGAGTGGCAATGAGCACGTTCTCGCCCTCGCGCCAGCCGTTGGGCCCGCTCTGCATGAGCAGGCGGTTGAGCCCGTCTAGTCCCACGACACGCGAGAGCGTGTTCACGCCCAGCGTCATGTTGTTTGCAGTAGGTCGCGACGCGACGAATCCCGGCGGGTACTTGTGCGTAAAGATCACGTCTCCCGGGCCCAGTCGTCCCTGGTAGCTCGAGAGGAACTGCAAGGGGCAGACGCGGCTGTACGGGATGCGTACATTGCTTGTGGAATTGTTGAGGTTGCCGTTGCGAAGCTTGGGAGCCTTCACGGGACCTCCGGCGTCTACGACTCGGCCACGGAAGCCCGGAAGCTGTTTGGGCACCCCCAATGGGTTTCCAACCAAGCCTCGCTTCACGCCCTTGTGTGCATTTTGGCCTTGCACCGCACTGATGGGGGTGGTCATATTTATCTGCACGCCGTGCCCTTACCAGACGGAGAGGCCAAGCTTCTTTATCAAAAGAGACGCTGGGTACGACCACCCTTCCTAGCGCTTTGGCAGTGATTCTCACGCAAACACCCCTCGTTCCTTAGCGCGGTAAAAACGTCACAGCCTTGCTAAAAAAGAAAGAAGGCCTGCATAAGTGCGCAACCCCTCAGAAGGCGACCCCAACGCTTTCGAGCAGGTTGCGCGCGTCGCTTCGCAGGTCGGTGGTGGGGACAATCTGCACCTCTTCAAGATCGGGATGGATCTGTACCAGCCGCGTGCTGACTATCGGCTGGCCCGTCTGCAACTCAAACATTATTGCGTACAGAGACAGCTGCAGTGAGTACTTGTGGTGATCGTTGAGTGGAACGTCGTCCAGGAAGAACTTGCCGTACGAAAACGCACCAGGCGCAAGGTCGCCGGCCGCGCGCTTCCAGTCTACTATGTGCAAGCCACCCTCCTTGTCTCGCATAAGCAGGTCGATCTGGCCGGCTACTGCCGCGTTGCCCGCCAAGTCGTTCGCAAACACGGACATCTCGGTAC
>MDSY01090394.1_pt1 | contig 28887 bp, 28 predicted proteins | sample 811131 | NCBI WGS metagenome assembly MDSY01 (sample SAMN05326643, study PRJNA326480) | marine metagenome | isolation source: seawater | place: Atlantic Ocean: South West | collected 2010
CTCGCCCCGGCAGATGTCGCAGACACCGCAGGTCTCGGAGGTCTCTTCGCCAAAGTAACGGCGCACGGCGAGGCGGCGGCACTCATCGCCATCGAAAAAGGCGAACAGCTGGCGGGTCTTGGTAATCTGGACGCGCTTCACCTCGTCCGGCGCATCGCTCTCATAGGTCCAGCTGAGCGAGCGGCGCATGTCCGCCGGGCCGTAAAGGGCGATGCCCTCGGCGGGTTCCCCATCGCGCCCTGCCCGGCCGACTTCCTGCCAATAGGCTTCCATCGTCTTCGGCGGATCGGCATGGATCACGAAGCGCACATCCGGCTTGTCGACGCCCATGCCGAAGGCGACCGTGGCGCACATGGTGAGGCCGTCCTCCAGCAGGAAACGCCGCTGGCGCTCGGCCCGGAGGCCCGCGTCGAGCCCGGCATGATAGGCCAGCGCCGGAACGCCGGCTTTCTCCAGCGCCTCGGCCAGATCTTCGGTGGCGTTGCGCGTGGCGCAATAGACGATACCGGAGAGCCCCGGCCGCGCCTTCGCAAGAGAGACGACGCGCTGCGTGCGGTTGCCCTCTTTCGGCTCAGCGGCGAGGGCCAGGTTCGGCCGGTCGAAGCTGGCAACGTGCACGGACGGCTTCGTCAAATTCAGCTGGGCGAGGATGTCATCCCGCGTACGGGCATCGGCCGTGGCGGTCACGGCAAGGCGGGGTACGCCAGGAAAGAGATCCTTCAGGCGGCCAAGCGCGCGATAATCCGGCCGGAAGTCATGCCCCCACTGGCTGACGCAGTGCGTCTCGTCCACCGCGATGAGGGAGATGTTCATCTTCGCCAGCCGGTCCGCAAGGCCGGTGCCGAGCGCTTCGGGCGAGACATAGAGCAGATCCATCTCGCCGCGCTGGGCGGCGTCCAGCGCATCGGCGCGGGCGTTGAAATCCATGGAACTGTCGAGCCGTTCGGCGCGCACGCCGGCCTGCTTCAGCGCATCCACCTGATCGGCCATCAGGGCGATCAGTGGCGACACAACGAGGCCGACGCCCGGGCGCAACAGTGCCGGGATCTGGTAGCAGAGTGACTTGCCGCCACCGGTCGGCAGCACGGCCAGCGCGTCCCGCCCGGCCAGCGCATCGGCGATCACATCCTCCTGCAGGCCCCGAAACGCCTCATAGCCATAAACCCGCTTCAGCAGGTCACGGGCATCGTCGAGAGTGGGGGCGGCAGACATGGCCCATGTTGTGGCGGCGCCCGTGAGTCGGGGCAAGTGGGCGGGTGCGCGAATCAGGCCAGATAGTCCGGATGAAAACCCCAACTTACCCGCCCGAAGCGCCGAAGGATTGCGCGCTGTGTCCGCGCCTTGTGGAATATCGCGAGGCCGTCGCCGTGAAGGAGCCGGACTGGTTCAACGGCGCGGTGCCAAGTTTTGGCGACGAGGCGGCTGAGCTGCTGGTCATCGGCCTCGCACCGGGCGTCACCGGGGCAAACCGGACGGGCCGGCCCTTCACCGGCGACTGGGCGGGCGACCTGCTCTACGCCACCATCGACAAATTCGGCTTTTCCAAAGGTACTTATGCCGCTGACCCGGGCGACGGCCTCGCCCTCACCGGCGCGATGATTACCAATGCCGTGCGCTGCGTCCCGCCGGAGAACAAGCCTGTCGGCGCTGAGATCAATGCCTGCCGGCCTTTCCTGCTGTCCCGGATTGAAGCGCTGCCGAAGCTGAAAGTTATGCTCTGCCTCGGCAAGATCTCGCACGACTCGACTGTGCGGGCCCTCGGCCTGAAGCTGAAGGATCATCCGTTCGGACACGGAACAAGATATGAGGTGAGCTTTGGCGGGCGCGATTACCTGCTGGTCTCCAGCTATCACTGCTCCCGCTACAACACGAACACCGGCCGCCTGACAGCGGAAATGTTCGAGGACGTGTTCGCGATGGCTCGCGAGGCGATCGGGTAACTCCAGGAAGGACCTTTTGTGGAAGGCATTATTTACATACTGATCAATGAGGCAATGCCCGGGTACGTAAAGGTTGGGAAGACCACGACTTCTGTTGAACAGCGCATGCGTGAACTTGATACAACGGGGATCCCTCTACCTTTCGAATGCTTTTTCGCAGGTCGAGTAGCCAATTGCCATATGGCTGAGAAACTCTTGCATGACGCATTCAATGATCATCGCGTCCGAATGCGACGAGAGTTTTTTCAAATCAGTCCAGAACGCATAGCTTCGGCACTTAAACTGGCAAGCCCGGTAGACGTAACCCCCAGAGACGATGTTGTTGAAGATGCTGAGGATGAAGCCGCGCTAAACAAGGCACGGGAGCGTAGGTCCAATTTTAACTTTGGACTTGTCGGGTTGGTGCCTGGCCAAATACTCCAACATGTAAAGGATGAGACTGTGACCTGCACCGTTGTAGATAACACTAAGGTGCTATTCCAGGATCAAGAAATGAGCCTCTCGAAAGCAGCACTCAAAGCGCTTCATGATATGGGCTACACTTGGAAGGCGGTATCTGGTTCCGAATATTGGGAGTATCAAGGAAAAACACTCGACGAGCGACGCAGAGAGGCCGAGGAAGGGTAGGTCCTCACCCCTCTTTCAGAATCCGCGCCTTTTGCCGGGCCCAATCCCGCTTGGCTTCGACGTTGCGCTTGTCGTAATTCTTGCGGCCGGTTGCGGTGCCGATCAGGAGCTTCGCGATGCCGCGGTCGTTGAAATAGAATTTCAGCGGGACGATTGTGCGCCCGGCCCTTTCGACTTCCTGCGAGAGTTTCGCCAGTTCCCGGCGCGAGACGAGCAGCTTCCGCTTGCGGCGGGGTTCGTGGTTGAACCGGTTGGCGCCGGCATAGGTCTGGATCTCGCAATTGACCAGCCACAGCTCGCCGTCCTCGGGGCTGACATAGGCCTCGGCGATATTGGCCTTGCCTTCGCGCAGGGCTTTCACTTCGGAACCGACGAGCACGATGCCGGCTTCGAGCGTGTCTTCCACTTCATAGTCGCGGCGTGACCGGCGGTTCTCCGCGATCAGCCCGTCCGAGCGGCCTTTGGTTTGATTACTCTTTGCCATGGGCCCTATTTAGGCATGAAGCCCGGCAAGTGCCATGGCAGCGTCGATCTGCTCATGGGCCGCCGGATCTGGCGGGGTCAACGGCAGGCGGACGTCCGGTTCACACAGGCCGAGGCGGTGCAGCACGTATTTGGCAGGCCCCGGCGAGGGCGAGCAGAACATGGATTTGTGCAGGGCGATCAGGCGGCGCTCAATGGTCTGCGCCGTTTCGAAGTCTCCCGCCTGGAAAGCCTTGTGCATGGCTGCGCACGCCTCCGGCATGACGTTCGCGGTGACCGAGATGCACCCTGCCCCGCCCATGGCCAGATGGCCAAGTGCCGACGGGTCGTCGCCGGACAACTGTACGAACTGTTCCCCTTCGCCGATCAGCGCCGCGTGCTGGGAAACGCGCGCCATGTCGCCGGTTGCGTCCTTGATGCCGACAATGTTCGGGAGACGCGCCAGTTTGGCAACCGTGGCCGGCTGCAAGTCCACTATAGTCCGGCCTGGCACGTTATAGAGGACCACAGGCATGGCGACGGCATCGTTGATCGCCTTGAAGTGGGCGTACAGTCCGTCCTGATTTGGGTTGTTGTAATACGGGCAGACGACCAGCGCGGCATCGGCCCCTGCGGCCTTGGCATGGCCAACAAAGTCGATGGCTTCATCGGTGGAGTTCGAGCCTGCCCCGGCGATGACGGGCACGCGGCCTGCAGCAACCTCTACACAAAGCGAGACAACAGCCTTGTGCTCGTCGGTGCTGAGGGTCGAGGTTTCCCCGGTCGTGCCGACAGGCACCAGCCCCGCCGATCCGCTGGCAATCTGGCGCTCCACCAGTTCGGCGAACGCCTTTTTGTCCACGGCCCCGTTCTTGAATGGAGTGACCAGCGCTGGGATTGAGCCATGAAACATCGTATTCTTGCCGCGATTCAGGTGTTGTTTGGAATGATCCATATATGAATCGCCTCTGCCTTCCCACGCTTTGGCTCAGAAATAAACACCCGGTGACAACTCACATGATCCGACCGTTCGCGCTTTCCCTGTTTGCCGCCGTTGCCGTTTCCGGTGCAGCCGCTGCCGGTTTGCCGGAGTCGCCCAGCCTGAAACCCGACCGGCCTTACGTCTCCACGGCGACGGATTCCAGGAACTCGGAGATCCTCCACAAGGCATTGGAAGCTGCCGGGCAGTACAAATGGAGCGAAGTTGCCCGCCTTCAGGGCCAAGCCACCGATCCCGCCGTGCGCGACCTGATCATGTGGAAACGCGCCAGCGAGGGCGTCCCCGGCATGGGCTTCGATGAGGTCAATGACGCACTGACGCGCCTGCACGACTGGCCGAAAGCCGGAAACATGCGGGCCCGGGCTGAGGAAATCATCGAACTGTCCACCCTGTCTGCGAACGAGCGGATCGCGTGGCTCAGGAAATCCGGCCCGCGCACTGGCGAGGGCAAGGTGGCGCTGGCCAATGCGCTGCGTGAAGTGGGCATGATGGATGACGCTGTCGAGGCCGTCCGCGATGCCTGGCACAACAATTCCATGGACCGGGCGCTGGAGCGTCAGGTGCTGGCCCGGTTCGGCGGCCAGCTGACCCAGGCTGACCATCAGGCCCGCGTCGAATTCCTGCTCTGGACCAACCAGCGCACGGCCGCCTCGCGCCTGAAATCCCTCTTGTCCTCTGACTATCGCAAACTGGTCGATGCCCGCATTGCCCTGGCCAGCCGCGGACGCAATGTCGATGCCCTGGTGCGTGCCGTACCTGACAGCCTGAAGGACAATCCCGGTTTGCTGTATGACCGGGCCCGCTGGCGCCGCACACATGGCAATCAGGAGGGCGCCATCCCGCTGCTGACGCAGATCGACGGCAAGGACGTACCCGCCGCCGGCCGTTCAAAACTCTGGAAGGAGCGCTCGATTGCGATGCGCACCGACCTGAAAGACGGAAACTGGAGCCGCGCTTACCAGCTGGCATCGCCACACGGCATGACATCCGGCGGGGATTTTGCCGAGGCCGAATGGGTGTCGGGCTGGATTGCGCTGCGGCTGAAAGGCGAACCGGAACGGGCGTTGCAGCATTTCGAAACCATGGCCGATGGCGTCTCGACACCGATCAGCCTGTCACGTGGCCAGTACTGGACCGGCCGCGCCGAAGATGCGCTGGGCGAAACAGCCCGCGCTCAACTGGCCTATCTCGACGCCGCAAGCCACAAATTCACCTATTATGGCCAGCTCGCCGCCGAACGCGTGGGCGACCGGCAGATCTTCTTCGAACCTGCTGCCAAGCCGACCGAGGCAGAAGTCGCGGCGTTCGAAGCCCGCCCGATGGTCAAGGCGCTACGACTGCTGGGTGAGACGGGCGAAACACAATTGTTCCGCACCTTCGCCTATCATCTGGATGACCTGCTGGAGACCGAGGCGGACTATATCCAGCTCTCGAACCTCGCCAGTGAATACCATGTGCCGGACATCGGCGTGCGCGGCGCCAAAGCCGGTCTCGCCAAGGGGATCGTCGCGACGGATGCGGCCTATCCGGTCGTCTCCTATCCGCTTCTGAAAGAGCCGCAGGTGGAGCGCTCGCTGATGCTGGCCCTGTCGCGGCAGGAAAGCGAGATGAACCCGAACGCGATTTCTTATGTCGGAGCGCGGGGCCTGATGCAGTTCATGCCCTCCACCGCGTCGCGCGAGGCACGGATGAGCGGCTTGCCCTACCGCAAATCATGGCTGACGGATGATCCGGGTTACAACATGACCCTGGGCGGCCAGCATCTCGACTACCTGCTGAACCGCTTCAACGGCAGCTACATCATGACGGCCGCCGCTTACAATGCCGGCCCGACCCGCCCATCGAGATGGATCTCGGACTATGGCGACCCCCGCACCGGTCAGGTCGACCCGATCGACTGGGTGGAGTTCATCCCGTTCAGTGAGACGCGCAACTATGTCCAGCGCATCCTGGAGAACACGCAGGTCTACCGCTCCCGCCTCTCGGGCAAGCCGGAAGAGATCAAGATCCAGGAAGACCTGGAACGCGGGAAGGAATAAGCCGCTTTACCGCGCCGGGACGTGTGCGGCGATCAATTGCGGGCCGTCGGCAGCGAAGGCACGCTCCAGCGCCGCGTCGAACTCTTCCGCCGTGAAGGCATCCTGTGCTTCGACGCCTTGCGCCTCGGCCAGTTTGACCCAGTCGATTTCCGGCTCGCCAAGTTCCAGCATCGACTTCGCAGTCGGGCCGGGGTTGCCGGCGCCGGTGCGGGCCAGTTCGATGTTCAGGATACGGTAGGAATGGTTGACGAAAACGACGTTGACGACATTCGCCTCTTCCCGCGCCATGCTCCACAACGCCTGGTTTGTGTACATACCTGCACCGTCCCCTGAAATGCACAGCACTTTCCGGTCCGGCGCGGCGACCGCGGCGCCGAGGGCGAGCGGCATGCCCTGCCCGATGGCGCCGCCGGTCAGCATCATCCAGTCGTGTGGCCGAGTCTTCTGAGTCATCAGGAAGCATGGCAGGCCATTGGACACGCCATCGTCAGACACGAACGCGCCTTCCGGCATGTGCCGGGCAAGCGCCATGCCGACTGTCATGGCGTTGAGGTCGCCCGTGGGTTGGCCCGGAATGTCCAGTTCGGCAAATTCGCTGGACTCTTTCGCGCCGATCGCATCGGCCAATGCGCCAAGAATAGCCGCGCTGTCGGTTTCAGGTCCGCCGATAATGTAGGGCTCGCAACCTTCAGGGACGAGGAGGGACGGCTTGCCCGGATAGGAGAAGAACGCGACCGGCGCCTGCGTGCCAGCGATCAGCATCAGGTCTGCGCCTTCCAGATCCGAAATGGCGGCTTCCGCGAAATACTGCATCCGGTCAGGGATGAATGTGCCGGCGCCGCGCGCCTGCCGCTGGAAGAAGGTATCGGTCATAACCCGCAGACCCGCTGCCTTCAGGCGAGCCCCCTGGGCGAGCCCTTCGCTGGTGAGCGCCGTGCCATTGATCAGGATGACGGGCTTCTTTGCCTCTTTCAGCTTGCGGGCAGCATCTTCGATGCGGGCGGCGTCCGGTTTGTGAAGCATTGGGCGGGCGCGCCGCTTGCCTGGCTTGCCACCTTCGGTCCAGGCCGTATCGGCCGGCAGCAGCAGGCTGACCGGGCCGGGGACTGGCCCGAAGCTGGCTTCCCAGGCCTCAGCGGCCAGATTGCCCGCATCCGCCACCTTGTCGGCAGACTTGATCCAGTTCGAGTTCGGCCCGGCAAGGCCCATGATGTTGGACGTCAGCGGCGCATCATAGCGCAGGTGCGGCACGGCATGATCGCCAATCACATTGATCATCGGCGTCCAGGCGCGCTTGGCATTGTGAATGTTCGCTCCGCCATTCATGTAGCCGGCACCGAGGTGCAGCAGCGTCATGGCCGGACCGCCGGTGACGCGGGCATGGCCATCGGCCGCGCCGGTCGCGACGCCTTCAAACAGGCACAGGACAGATTTGATGCGCGGCTCATGGTCGAGCGCGGTCACCAGGTGCATCTCGGAGGTGCCGGGATTGGCGAAACAGGCCGTCACGCCATGATCGGCGAGTGTGGAAACAAGCGCTTCGGCCCCGGTCATTGTTTGAACCTGTGTATCGGCCATGGTGTTTCCTTCCTGTTGTTCCTGCTGCCCGTGTTTAGCCTGTCGCTGCGACGGATCAACGCCTGAGGTCAATGATATCCGGTGTTTGCGTTGTGCCGTAGAGCTTGTCGATCTCGGCGCGGCGCAGGTCCTGTGTGCGGGACTGGTTGATGTAGCCCTTTTCGGTGATCTCGCCAGCATCGGGGCGCGGCGGTATGGGCTGAAGCAGGACGCGGGCGACGCGCGCCGCCGGGTTCGGATGGTGGCGGTTGTGATCCTGCAGGCCAATCCGGACCTGTTCGACGACTTTCGGATGCCGGACAAGATCTTCCAGCGGCAGCGGCTCTCCGACAAGCCGCTGGCACCATGCCTCGTTCACGAAGCCGAGCAGTGTGATATCGGCCTGGTTCAAGCCGCAGACCACCGCATCTGAAAGCGCCCCGCCCGTGGCGGCAACCGCCTGCACGCGTACCGTACCAGCGGAGACCCAGGTACCGTTGGAGAGCTTGAACTCTTCGGCGGTGCGCCCGTCGAAAGCAAGGCCGCGCTCCGGATTGTCCGGATCCACGAACTTCACCGCGTCGCCGAGTTTGTAATAGCCTTCCTCGTCAAAGGCCTCGGCCGTTTTTGCGGGATTGCGGTAATAGCCGGGCGTGATGTTCACGCCTTTGACGCGCAGTTCCATCTTCTCGCCATTGGGCACCATCTTGAACGTGTTGCCCGGCAGCGGCAGGCCGATCAGGCCCATCCGGTCATTCGGCCAGTGGACGTTGGACGCCGTCGGTGCCGTTTCGGTGGCGCCGTAGCCAGCCGACAGCGAGATCCGTTCCCCGGTGGTGCGCACGGCAACCGCCTGGATGCGCTCATAGATGTCCTGGCCCATGGAGGCCCCGCCATAGGCCATGCAGACGATGCGGGAGAAGAAGACGTCCGCGAGTTCCTGGTCCCGTTCCAGTTCCGTCGCCAGCGCCGCCCAGGCCGCAGGAACAGTCGTATGCTGCGTGGTCGGCACATCCTTCAGGTTACGGATCATGGCCGGCAACCGCGCAGGTGTGGGCGCCCCCTCGTCGATGTAGAACGTTCCTCCCCAATCGAGCATGTTGTGCAGGATGGAGTGGGCGCCGTAGGTATGGCTCCATGGCAGGAAATTGCACATCACCTGTGGGCCACCGGTGATCTCATCAAGGCGTGCTTCATCCCAGACAGACCGGATCATACGGGCATTACAGGCGACCATGGAATGCAGATTGATGACCGCTTTCGGCTCTCCCGTTGACCCCGATGTCATCATGTAGCTGGCGACCGTATCCGGCGTCAGCCTGTCATAGGCCGCGTCCACCTCCGGCCCTGGCGCGCGGCCGAACTGTTCGAACCGGACCGCTTCGCACCGCTCCGGCGCGTCGCCGCTAAAGATTACGACCCGTCCGTCCATGCCCATGCCGTCCAGCCCGCGCTGATAGGCGGCGCCGTCTTCGACATAGATGAATTTCGGTCCGATCAGATCGTCGATATATTTGAGGCGCCCAAGGTCTTCCGACAAAAGGGCATAGGCCGGCGTCACAGGCACGACCGGACAACCGGCCCACATCGCAGCGTATTTGATCAGCGCATTGTCCACCGCATTGGCGGACAGGATCATCAGCGGCGCATCCGGGCCACCGCCTGCATCGAGGAAGCCCTGGGCCAGGCGTTTCACCGTGGCGAGGCCCTGCGCATAGGTCACTTCCCGCCAGCCGTCGCTGCCATCTTTCGGCCGTTCGGCCAGCCAGACAGTATCAGGTCTCTGGGTCGCCCATTTCACCAGAGGCGCCAGCATGTGCGGAGGGCAGGCCTTTAGCGGGTTGCCATTTTCGAGATAGATCGTCCCGTCATCCCGGCGGTCCACCTTCAGCCTGAGCGGAAGGTAGGGCACTTCGCGGAATGGAATTTGAGCTGTGTCGGCCACGCTGTGCCTCTCCCTGATTTATTTTTTTCCGGCTTAAACGAGGCCGCGTGTGGGAATGTGGACCACATGGCCGCAATGCTTGCAATGGACCGCATCCCGGTCGTGCATCAGCAGGCCGCACTCCGGGCATTCGCTTTCGATCTTGTCGTTCGGTTCGATAATCGCCTTCAGCAGCTGCAGGAACAGGGTGAGGCCGAGCACCATGATCATGATGGAAAGGATCCGCCCCCAACGCCCGATCATCAGCACATCGCCATACCCGGTCGTCGTCAGGCTGGTAATGGTGAAATAGAGCGCGTCGAGATAGGTGTGGATATTCGGGTTCAGGCCTACCTGCGTGGCATAGACCAGCGCTGACATGATGAAGACGAACACGATCAGGTTCGTCACCTTGTCGATGACCTGTTCATGCCGCTGGAAGAATGGCGTCAGGATCTTGATCCGGCGCACGAAGGTAAATGCCCGGATGGCCCGCATCGCCCGCAGGACCCTGAGGAACGCAAAGTTCGATACAAGCAGAGGCGCCAGCATGGTCACCACGACGACCAGGTCCGCCAGGTTCACAGGCCGGAAGAAGAAATTCAGCCGGTGCCGGGCGATGTAAAACCGGGCCAGATAGTCAAAGGCGATCACAACCCCGATCACATAGTCCAGCAGCACATGATGATAGCCGCGCTGCTCGAACGGTGCCCACAGGAAGTAGGCGATCGTGACGAAATCGAATGTCAGCATCAGCCAGCGGAACCGGAACGGCCAGGGCCCGTGGCCTTCGTACAGCCAGAAAAGGGCCCGGTTCAGCCCCTTACGTTCGTGTTTCATGACCCCTGCTCCAACGCCCGCACAGCGCGCGCCAGATTTGAGCGCGCCGATGCGTCCCATTCTGCATGGGCGATGTCGGTGAAGTAAAGGCGGGGACGGGAGAGGAACCCAGTCAGGATCGCGCCCCGGCCTGCCCGGTAGGCCTCTTCCGGAACGAAGGCGTACTCGGCACGGATATCCTGCTCGTATCGGTCATATATGGGCTCAGGCGCCCCGAGGATCGACAGGTCCATATCCAGGAACAGGGCGAGGTCTTCGGCATCCTGCGCAGACAAGCCCTCCGGAACGGTATGCGTGGCGGTCGCGCGGATCATCGCAGCGGCAAAGTCTACGTCATGCGGTGAGAGGTGGCCCGCCGCTTCACGCTCCAGCAGCTGTGCGCTCTTTTCCTCATTGTCCTTCGCCTTCGGATCGTAAATCGCATCGTGCCAGTACAACGCCCACAGCACCGGCCCCGGCCGGTTCAGGTAACGTACCCATCGGCGATAATGCTCCAGCAGCGCCTCGATATGCGCCCAAGTGTGATAGTGGCGCTGTGGCTCGGCATAGCGCTGGCGCAGAGCCTCCATCAGCGCAGCTGGGATCAAGTGGCAGGCTCCAGCGTTTCGTTGAAACGGACAGGCTTGCCGCCGCCTTTCTTCACGATCTCTCCGTCACGCATGACAAAGCCGCCGCGGATGATGGTGGCGACCGGCCAGCCGGTGGCTTCGAACCCGTCGAACGGGGTCCAGCCGCATTTCGACTTCGACCAGTCGGCGGTGATGGTTTCCTTGCGCTTCAGGTCCACGACGGTGAAATCGGCATGGTAGCCCTCGGCGATCCGGCCCTTGTCTGCCAGGCCGAAAACGCGCTGCGGCCCCGCGCTGGTGAGCTCGACAAAGCGCTGCAGGCTGAGCTTCCCGTTGTTCACATGGGTCAGCATAATGGGCACGGTCGTCTGCACCCCCGGCATGCCGGACGGGCTCGCCGGATAGGGCCGCGCCTTTTCCTCCTTCGTATGCGGAGCATGGTCTGAGCCCATCACGTCCACGATGCCGGCATTCAGGGCCCGCCAGAGGGCGTCCTGATGGCGCTGCTCGCGGATCGGCGGGTTCATCTGGGCATAGCCTTTGAGGCGCTCATAACATTCCGGCGCTGCGAGCGTCAGGTGCTGGGGCAGGCACTCAACGCTGGCGATGTCCTTGGCATCCCGAAGGATTTCCATTTCTTCCGCCGTGGAGATGTGCAGCACATGGATACGTTTCCCGACCTTGCGGGCCAGACGCAGAAGACGCGTCGTGGATGACACGGCGGCCTCGACATCGCGCACCACCGGATGGCTGCGCCAGTCGCCTTCCACAGCCAGGCTGCGGCGCTCTTCAAGACGGAATTCATCCTCGGAATGGAAAGCCGCCCGGCGCTTGATGACGCGCAGCACGGCCTCGACGCCTTCATCGTCGGCGATCAGCAGATCGCCGGTGGAGGCGCCCATGAACACTTTCACACCGCAACAGCCGAGCATGCGCTCCATCTCAGGCAACAGGTCGATATTCTGGTGCGTGGCGCCGGCATAGAAGGCGTGGTCGACATCCATGCGTCCCGCCGCGCGCTTAAGCTTGTCCTGCAGCGCAGCGGGCGTCGTGGTTGCCGGATTGGTGTTCGGCATCTCGAACACGGCAACAACGCCGCCGAGGGCAGCAGAGCGCGCTTCGGTTTCGAGGTCTGCCTTGTATTCCATGCCCGGCTCGCGGAAGTGAACCTGGCTGTCGATGACGCCCGGCAGGATGTGCAGGCCGGTCGCGCCATAGATCTCGCCAGCCGATGCACCGGAGAGGTCTCCGATCCGGGCGATGCGCTCGCCGCGCACACCGATATCGGCCTCCAATTCACCACCAGGAGTGACGACAGTGCCGCCGCGAAGGATCAGGTCGTAAGTCTCGCTCATGCGCCCTTATATGCGCCCGCTCGCCCGCGCTGTCACCCACCTCCATGACGCCGGGTGACGCTTGGCCGCGCAGAGGTTTACGCATACGTTACCCCCGGATCGCACGACACAATTGCGACGGGAGGAGAATTGAGTGCCCAGGCTGAAAGAAGCAGGCCGCGAGGCCAAGAACCCCTACGCCGACAAAATCTTCGACATCGTGTTCGGAGACCGCGACCCGGTTGCCGAACCCGGCACGGCCACCGGCACACCCGGCAACTGGTGGACGGTGTTCAACATCGTTCCGGAAGCATTCCAGCACACGACCGAAGGCTTCCGCTTCTACCGCTCCAAGGACCGTCAGATTGACCCGAAACTGCGCGAGCTTGGCCAGATCCGGGCCGGCTACACCGTGGGCAGCCGGTTTGTCTTCTCCCAGCACTGCAAGTCCTGCCGCCATCTCGGCATGCCGGAAGAACAGATCGAAGCCATTCCGCACTGGCAGGTCGCCACCTGCTTCAACGAGCTGGAGCGGGCGCTTCTGGCCTATACGGACGGGCTGGTGCTGGAACGCGGCCGCGTGCCTGATGGCGTGTTCGAGACGCTGAAGAAACATCTCAGCGACGAAGAGATTCTCGAATTCACCTACATCACCTGCACCTACATGATGCACGCCATCATGAGCCGGGCCCTGCGTCTGGAATACGATGATGTCGATGAGCCGGTGACCGAGGTCCCCGCACCGGAAGGGTATTATGACGATGTCATGAGCATGGTGGACCGCAAGGAGGAATAGTCATGGGATATCATCACCTCGCCCTCGCGGCGAAGGACATGAAAGCCACGCACGACTTCTATGAGCGCATCATGGGCTTCGAGCTCGTGAAGGTGGAGATCGGACCGATCCCCGGCGGCGGCTGGGGCAAGCATTTCTTCTACCGCATGGACGGTGACAACAGCCGCTTCATCGCGTTCTGGGAATTGCACGACACCGCAGGGCAGGACAGCTACAAGTACGACCTGAACGAAGCGGGCGGCCTGCCGCCAGGCACCAATCACTACTCGTTCTCTGTAGACTCAACCGAGGAACTGACGGCCTGGAAAGACCGCTGGAATGCGGCCGGTCTGGACGTGCTGGAGATCGACCATAACTGGTGCCACTCGGTCTACACGCGCGACCCGAACGGCAACATGGTCGAGTTCTGCGCGACCACGGGCAGCTTCACACCGGAAGACCGTACCCGCGCCCTCGCCGCCCTTGACGAAACCGAGTTCAAGCCGTCCCCGCCGCCCGCGAAAATGCAGCCCTGGCCCGCTGCGGAAGAAGCAGACGCCTGACCGCCTCCCGGCGCAGGAGGATATTAGGGTTTCGCGCGTATGATCCGGTGATCTGAAACCAGTACGGGCATGTGCGTGACCCCGACGTTTGACAGCGAGACGGTAAGGCGACTCCGGCAAAGTCCGGGCGCGCGCTATTTTGTGGCGAGCCTGGCCGCGCTGGCCATCGACTATGTCATCACGCTGGCGCTTTACTATTTTGCCCATCTGGACCTGTCGGTATCCGCCGCGATCGCCTTCCTTGCCGTGGGCGCGGTGTTCTATCTGGTCCATGAATTCTGGACCTTCCGGCAGGAATCCTCCCGTTTCTCCACGCGCCGGATGGCCGCGAACATGGGAGTGCTCCTCCTGTCGGGTGCGGTGCGGGTGGCGGTGATCGCCGCGCTCGAATGGGTCCGCCCGCCAGCCGGCCTGTGGGTCAGCGTCTATTTTGCAGCGGGCGTCGGCGCGTCTTTCAGCACCAATTACTTGCTTAATCGCTATTTCGTGTTCCGCCGCTGACAGAACCTGTCAGCAGCCCTGCTTGACCCTTGGACGGGCGCGTCCCACAACTCGGCCTTCTTTCCCACCTGACACGAGGCCTCCTCCCATGAAGCTCGTCCCGACACGCCCAAACACCCTGACCCTGTTGCGTCCGTTCCTGATCGGTATTGCAGGCATCGCGGCGCTGACGGCGTCCTCGCACATTTCGGTACCGATGTACCCGGTGCCCATGACGATGCAGACGATGGTCGTGCTGATGCTGGGCGCCCTGCTGGGGCCGCGTGCGGGCGCCATGACGGTGCTGGCATGGCTCGCCCTGTCGCTGACCGGCGCGCCTGTCCTGTCCGGCGGCAAGCCAGGACTGGTGGCGCTGGCCGGGCCGACGGCGGGGTACCTGATCAGCTTTCCCCTGGTGGCTTTCACCGCCGGGCTGCTGCCGAAGGGCGACCGTATCGGCGCGCATCTCTCGCGGCTGCTGGGCTTTGTCGGCCTGCACGGCGTGATCCTGTTTGCCGGCTGGAGCTGGCTGTCGGCGCTGACCGGGCCTGAAGTGGCCTTTGCGACGGGCGTTGCGCCGTTCCTGCTGGGCGCGCTGATCAAGAGCGGCCTGGCGACGGCGCTGCTGGCAGCCTTCCCGCGCCGGGCGGGCTGAGACGAGGACGCCAAGAATGCGCTTTCCGCACCGCAGCCTGATCCGCCTTTCCGGGCCTGACACGATCGCTCTTTTGGAGCGAACCGTGACAAATCCGGTGCAGGACTGGCAGGCGGGCGAGGTGCGTTATGGCGCACTTCTGACCCCCCAGGGCAAGATCATAACGGACTATACCGTGCTTCGGACGGACGATGGCGTGCTTGTGGATGTGCACGAGGATGCCGCCGAAGACCTGATGAAGCGCCTCAAAATGTTCCGCCTGCGCGCGCAGGTCGAGATCGCGCTCGACGACACCTTCGCGGCCGTCCGCTCCGACGATCACCTCGATCCCCGTTCACCTGCCCTCTGGGGCCGCACCTGGGTGCCGCTGGCCGACGCCGGGGACATGATTCCGGACGCGGACTGGCAGGCGAACCGCATCGCGGCGGGCGTGCCCGAATGGGGCACCGACTATCGCGCGGCCGAAGTTTTCCCGACCGACATCAACATGGATGTGATGGGCGGCATCGACTACAAGAAGGGCTGTTTCGTTGGACAGGAAGTCGCCAGCCGGATGAAGCGGCGCGGCAAGATCCGCAAGCGCACGCTGACTGTCCGGGGCGCAGCATTGGAGGCGGGCACCGAGATCTTCTCGGCCGCCCCTGTCGGCACGGTGACGAGCGTACAGGGGGATGCCGGCCTCGCGCTGGTGCGGACCGACCGGTTGCAGAAAGTTCTCGACCAGTCCCGGCCGCTAACCTGCAATGACCAGCCCGTGACATTTGACGTGCCGGAGTGGGCACAGAACGAGATGAACGCCCTCGGCGTGGAGGCCTCCGGTGAGTGACGATTTCCCATGCGCCTGGGCGCCGCTGACGGACGAGCTCTACCGCACCTATCACGACACTGAATGGGGCGTGCCGGAACAGGATGGCCGGGCCCTGTGGGAGAAGCTGCAGCTGGACGGCATGCAGGCCGGCCTTTCCTGGATCACCATCCTGCGCAAACGCGACTCGATCCGTGAGGAATTCGACGAATTCGATCCGGAGAAACTGGCCCGGTGGACACCGAAGCGGGCAGAAAAGGCGCTGAAAAATCCGGGTATCATCCGCAGCCCCAAGAAGATCGAGGCCGTGATCGGCAACGCGCAGGCCTTCCTCGCCATGGAAGAGGCGGGCGAGAGCTTTGCCGGCTATTGCTGGGACGTCGTCGGCGGCGCACCGATCGTGAACGAATGGACGCATTTCCGGCAGGCACCGACCTCGACCGACTGGTCGGCCGCCATGTCGAAGGATTTGAAGAAGCGCGGCTTCAAATTCGTTGGTCCCACCATCGTGTATGCCTGGGCCCAGGCGGTTGGCATGGTGAATGACCATGACGTAACTTGCCCCCGTCACCGCGAAGTGCAGGAGTTGGCAGCATGAAAAAGACGATCAACCGGATGGCCCCGCTGATGGCACTGGCCCTGCCGCTGATGGCCGGCTGTGTCTCTGCCAATAGCCAGGAAAGCAACAAGGCCGAGGCCTATGCCAAATGCAGCTATACGCCGAACCCGGACGCCCGCGAGAAGTGCATCAAGACCGAGCTCGCCCTGATTGAGGCGCGTCAACGCTCGGACGCCCAGCGTATCCAGACCGACCGCGAGGCCGCCGAAGAACGGCAGGCCATTCTCGAAGCCTCCGGCGTTTCGCGGGAAGATGCGAAGCAAACGACAGATTCCGGCCTGCACTTGCCGGACTGATCTGGCCGGACTGATCTGACCTGACTGATCTGACCTGACTGATCCGGCCCGACTGATCCGGCGTCTCGACCCGGCCTCAAAGCCGCGCTACAGAAAATAGGCTAACGATTCAGTATCTTGCCACGTGACCCGCATGTGGCGCGCATAAGAGGGCACAATGAAGAACGCCGTCATCTCGTCCACAGGCCTGTGGACGCCGCCGCATTCCATTTCAAACGAAGAACTGGTCGAAGCCTACAATGCCTGGGCGGACAACTGGAATCGCGAGCGGGACGCTGACATCGCCTCCGGCCTCATCGAGCCGAAAACGCACTCCTCGGTCGAGTTCATCGAGAAGGCCTCCGGCATCAAGTCGCGCTATGTGATGAACAAGACCGGCGTGCTGGATCCGGACATCATGGCCCCGCGCATTCCGGAACGCCCGAACGAACAGATTTCCGTTCTTGCCGAAATCGCCGTGAATGCCGCGCGCCAGGCCCTGGAACGCGCAGGCCGCAAACCGGAAGATGTGGATGCGGTGATCTGCGCGGCCTCCAACATGCAGCGCGCCTACCCGGCCATGGCGATCGAAGTCCAGCAAGCGCTGGGGATTGGCGGCTTTGCCTTTGACATGAACGTCGCCTGTTCCTCGGCGACCTTCGGGATCCAGACAGCCGCAGACTTTGTACGCACAGGCTCAGCGAAATCCGTCCTGATGGTGAACCCGGAAATCTGTTCCGGCCATCTGAACTTCACCGACCGCGACAGCCACTTCATCTTTGGCGATGTCGCCACCGCCGTCCTGGTGGAAGAAGAAAGCATCGCCCCGGCCGGTTACTGGAAGATCCTCGGCACGAAACTGAAGACCGAATTCTCCAATAACATCCGCAATAATTTCGGCTTCCTGAACCGCGCCGCGCCGGAAGGCATTGGCGCGCCGGACAAGCTGTTCAAGCAGGAAGGCCGCAAGGTCTTCAAGGAAGTTGTGCCCATGGTATCGAAGATGATCTCGGAACAACTTGATGAACTAGGCCTTCAGGGTACGGACCTCCGCCGCCTGTGGCTGCACCAGGCCAATGCCAACATGAACCGGCTGATCTCGACACGTGTGCTGGGCCATGAGGCGAGCGCCGATGAAAGCCCGACCGTGCTGGACACGTATGCCAACACATCCTCGGCTGGCTCCATAATCGCCTTCCACAAGCATTCGGAAGACTTCAAGCCCGGTGAAAAGGGCCTGATCTGCTCGTTTGGTGCAGGCTATTCGGCCGGCACGGTATTTGTTGAAAAAACGGCCTGAAGCAGGCGGCCCGGAACGGCTCAGTCGTACTCGTCGTCGCTGAACAGGTCGCCCCAGAAGACTTCGCGGCTGGACTTGGCTGCCTCGACGACAACGATGATTCCGCCCATCAGGAGCACACAAAACGCCATTGCCTGCCACGGAGCCGTCTGTGCCACTGCCTCGAACATCATCACCGCCTTATATTGAATCGGGTCGACGGAGCTGATTCCGTTCCCTGTTGTCAGTGCAGCAGTTTTCGCGCAAAGCCCTTAACAGCGCATTTGGAAATAGGGGCAATCGCAGGGCGGGTTTGTAACCAGAATGCCCCCCTTTCTTTACCCTTATTACCGATGCTTTAAAGAAGGGCTGAATGACCGGACGCAAGAAGCAATCCGTTAAGGCTCCCCGGGTCTGGCAGCGCATGCTGTCCGGACGGCGGCTGGACCTTGCCCACCCCTCGCCCATGGATGTGGAAATCGAGGACATCGCCCATGGCCTGGCCCGTGTGGCCCGCTGGAACGGCCAGACAAAGGGCCGGAATGCCTTCTCCGTTGCCGAACATTCTGTCATCGTGGAACAGATCTGCCGGAAGCTCGACCCGGCGATGAGCGCAAAGCACCGTTTGATGGCCCTGCTGCACGATAGCCCGGAATATGTGATCGGCGACATGATCTCGCCGTTCAAGGCGCTGCTGGGCGAAGGCTACAAGGACATTGAAGGCCGGCTGCAGGAAGCGATCCATATCCGTTTCGGCCTGTCGCCGGTGACGCCGGTGCGCCTGAAGAAGAGTATCAAGAAGGCGGACCTGATCTGCGCCTGGTTCGAGGCCACGCAACTGGCGGGCTTTGAGGAGGACGAGGCCAACCGCTTTTTCGTGGTCCCGCCTGACGGGGTTCGCCTGCGGCTCACGCCAAAATCGGCAACCGATGCACAGGAAGCCTTCCTCGCCCGCTTTCACGAGATCATGACGGAGATCGGCACGCCATGATGAGATCCGCTTCCCCTCTGCTGATTGGCCTGTCGGCCGTGATGGTTGCCATTCAGGACGACACGCCGCTGGTGCTGGTCACCCGGCGCGGCAGCGAGGACGCGCTGCCGTTCGGCCCGTTCCATCCTGACAAGCACCGCACGTTCGACCTGTCCCTTCGGGGCTGGGTGCGGGAACAGACGGGCTTTGAACTCGGCTATGTCGAGCAGCTTTACACCTTTGGCGACCGCGACCGGGAAATGCCGGAAGCGACGCTCGCGGGCGCGCCGGCGCATGCCCGCGTCATCTCGGTGGGGTATCTCGCCCTGACGCCGGAAGCCCGCCCGGCCGAAGCGGGGTTCGAGGCGCGCTGGCAGAACTGGTATCGCTACTTCCCCTGGGAAGATCATCGCAATGGCCGTCCCGCCATCATCGACAGTCAGATCGTGCCGCGCCTGTTCACCTGGGCGGCCGGCAAGGAGATGCGGCTGGAACGGGCAAAGATCGCCTTCGGCCTCGATGGCGCGCGCTGGGCGGAAGAGCGCGTGCTGGACCGGTATGAACTGCTCTATGAGGCCGGACTGGTCGCCGAATGTGCGCGCGATGCGAATCTCGCCGAACCCGATGTCACGCTGGGCGAGGCCATGGCGTCGGATCACCGGCGCATCCTGGCCACGGCGATCTCGCGGCTGCGGGGCAAGATCAAATACCGCCCGGTCGTCTTCGAACTGATGCCGGACAAGTTCACCCTGTCGGCGTTGCAGCGGACGGTGGAGGCGATCCTTGGCCTCGGCCTGCACACGCAGAACTTCCGCCGGGCACTGGACAAGACCGGGCTGGTCAAAGGCACGGGCGCGATGGAAACCGGCACGGGCGGGCGCCCGGCCGAGCTTTACCGTTTCTGCCGCGAGCAGGCCATCTCGACCGGCGCGCCGGGCCTGTCGACCCCGCGCCGGTCTGCGGACTGACCTAGTCTTCCGACTCTGATTCCATTTCCGCCGGGTCTTCGGATTCGAACTCCTCAACGGAGATGCCTTCCGGCTGGCCCACCGCGACGAAGAGATAGTCTTCCGGGTTGAGATATTCCTTTGCGACCCGGTTCACATCTTCCAGCGTGACGGCGCGAACCTTGTCATTCCGCAGGTCGAAATAGTCGATGCCCAGTTCGTCCTGGCGGACGCCCATCATCTGGCTGGCGATCTTTGCGTTGGAATCGAACCCCAGCGGGTAGGAGCCGGTGAGATAAGCCTTCGCGTCGGCCAGCTCTTCTTCGGTCACGCCATGCTCGACGAGATCTTCCATCTCGTCCTTGATGCCCTGGATGAACTCGCCGGCGCTTTCATTCTTGGTCTGGCCGCCGCCGCTCCAGGTCTGAATGTGCTCGCCCGGCGACAGGCTCGTATAGATGCCGTAGGTCAAGCCCTTCTCGATACGGAGCACTTTCATCAACCGGCTCTCGAAGCCACCGCCGCCATACGAGTAGTTCAGCACGAAGGCGGGGAAGAAATCCGGATCGTCCCGCTTCAGGCCGGGGCCGGTGAACTGGACCAGGGATTGCGGCTGAGGCAGGTCAACGACGATCGGGTCCGCCGGTTCGAGTTCCGGCAGAACGATGTCCGGGGTTTCCGGCAAAGTGGATGTTTCCGGCAGGTCGGCGATGACCTCGTCGATCATCGGCGCCAGTTCCTCCGGCGTCACGGCGCCGACAGCGGTGACCAGCAGGCGGTCCTTGACCATCAGCTTGCGCATCTGTTCTTTCGCCAGCTCCGGTGTCAGCGCTGCGATGCTCTCGTCGGTCTTGGTCCGGGCATAGGGATGATCCGGGTACAGCGCCTGCGATTGGGCCTTCCAGGCGAGATAGCCCGCACTTGTCTCGCGCGTCTTGAGGCCGACCTGCTGCTCGCGGCGGAAGCGTTCGAACGGGCCCTCGTCGAAGCGAGGATCTTCAAACGCCGTTGCGATCAGCGCCATGGCATCGTCGGCATTGTCCGTCAGCATGGAGGCCGAGCAGGAGGTCCAGTTGTTCGAGGCCGAACAGCCAAAACTCATGTTCAGGTCTTCCATCCGCGTCTGGAAGCCGAGGGAGTCGAGATCGCCCGCGCCCTCGTTCATGTGGTAGGTGACCGCATCTGTCAGGCCTTCCAGCCCTTCGGGGTCGCTCGCCTCGCCGCCTTTCCAGGCCATGTTGAGAGAGAGGATCGGAATGGACGGCTCAGACACGAGCCAGACCGACGCGCCACCGGGCGTCGTGAACTGCTGGATCTCGGCAAAATCACCGGAGTGGACCGCGACCTCAAGCGGCGCCGGTTCTTCAACCACTTCGACTTCGACAATTGTTTCAGGCTCGGCCGGAGGCGGGTTGAAGGAGGCACAGGCGGACAGGCTGATTGCGGCAAACAGGCCGGCAGCAAAAGTCATGAGTCTCATGTCAGTTTCCCTCCTCGGACGGCAGCAGCTGCGCCTCGATGAAATGCCTGTCTGGTCCGAAGATCTTGCGGACCGCTGCGATGGCCTCTTCCGGCGTGATCGCGCGGACCTCGTCCGGGTAGGACAGGACATCCTCGATCGTGCCCCCGATGGCCAGTGTCGAGCCGAACACGTTCGCCATGGTTGACTGGCTGTCACGGGAATAGATCGCGGTCGCCGCCAGCTTGTTCCGAGCCCTGACAACTTCCGCCTGCGTGAAGCCCTCTTCGAGCGCGAGTTCGACTTCAGCCATCACGGCGGTTTCAAGCTCATCCATGCTGACGCCGGGCGCCGGGCTCGCCGAAATCACGGCGGGGCCGGGATCGTGCAGGTCAGACCATGCATAGGAGGACACGCTGATGGCCAGCTGTTGCTGCTCCACCAGCGACTGGTAGAGCCGGCTGGTCATCCCGCCGCCCAGGACTTCAAGGCCAACTTCCAGCGCATAGGCTTCGTGCGGCGTGCGGATCTGCGAGACACCGTTGTAGTAGCGGCTCCAGACCGGCTGGCGGACTTTCGGATCGGCATGGACGATCAGGTCGTCTTCGGTCAGCAGCGACACGTCGCGCCATTTGCGCTGGCCATGGGCCGTACCGGTCGGAACGATCTGTCCATATGTCGCCTCCGCCAGCGTGCGGACTTCGTCTTCGCTGACATCGCCGGCGACAACGAGGATCGCGTTCTCCGGACTGTAGTATTCGTGATAGAAGTTCAGGCCGTCTTCCGGGGTCAGCGCCGCGACTTCGTCCATGTTGCCGATGACGGTGATTTCGTACGGATGGCCCTTCCAGAGTTCGGAGAGCACCTGTTCCTGCAGGATGACGCCGGGATTGTTATCAATCCGCTGGCGGCGTTCTTCTTTCACCACATCGCGTTCAGAGATGAAGGCGCCTTCGGGGTCGTCATCAATGACGAGATTCACCATCCGGTCGGCTTCCAGCTCCATCATCGTGCCGAGCTGTTCCTTGGCGACCCGTTCGAAATAGGCGGTGTAGTCCCAGCTGGTGAAGGCGTTCGACTGGCCGCCATTGCGGGAGACAATGGAATCGAACTCACCCGGCGCCAGCGTGTCGGTCTGCTGGAACATGACGTGTTCGAACAGGTGGGCAATTCCACTCTTGCCGGGGGCTTCATCGACCGCGCCGACCTTGTACCAGACCATATGCGTAACGACGGGCGCCCTGTGGTCGGGGATGACCACGACCTGCATGCCATTGTCGAGATGGAAGGTGGTCGGGGTCCAGGATTGCGAAGGCTCCGCCGCTGTGTCGGCCAGGGCCGGCAAGGCGAAGACGGCGAGGGCCGCAAGCCCTCCGGTCAAAATCCGTTTCATGAGCTTGTTCCCTTGCAAGAATTGGAAGTCCGGCACCCGGCCGGATCAGGTTCCCGGAAGTTTCACTCGCGGCTTGGCCGTGGTGCTCTCGATAGTCACCGGCGCGCTGCCGGTTGCGTTATCCGTCGCCGCGGATTCGGCATCCTCGGGATTGTCCTTCCGCCAGAACAGGATCCGGTCGGAAATGCTCCGCGATTTGCGGATCGTCTTGAACTCTTCATAGTCGACTTCGGTCCGGATCATCGGGCTGACGGCATTGGCATCCGCCGCCGCAACGAGGGCCCGTTCGGATGCGCTGGCATTCACGCCAAGCGTTGAGCCGAATGCCGACGCATTGTCGTTCTGGGCAGCTTCCACTTCAGCCGGGACAGCCTGGCCAGCCCCCGGCGGACGCAGCGAATAATCCGGCGGCACGATCAGCGGCGCCTTGGTCACCACCCGGAACTCGTCCGGCGTACGTGTTCCGCGTGCTCCACTGGAACAGGCCGTTGTCGCCAGGCACACGGCGCCCAGGGCCAGTAGGGAAAGCTGCGTCTTCATTTGGCGTCCTCGCCTCTAAGTTTAGGATGGCCGGTCCGGATTCCCGGATGGCTTTCTTCCTGACAGTACGAATTGATCGAAAAACAGCAAGACCGCGCCAACACTGATCGCAGCGTCGGCCACGTTGAAGACCCACGGGAAATGGAGCGCGCCGGCATTGATGAAGTCAACAACCGCGCCGAAACGCACCCGGTCGATCAGATTGCCGAATGCGCCGCCGATCACCAGGGCCAGCGACAGTTTCAGGAGCCGCCCCTCCGCCACCAGCAGCCAGCGCAGGAAGCCCAGCGCGATGGCCAGCATCACCGCCGCAAGAATCCAGCGGCCGATACCCTCAGACTGGAACATGCCGTAGCTCATGCCGCGGTTCCACACCATCGACAGGTTGATCGGGCCGGGCAGCTCAATCGTGCCGCAGGCAAAGGTGTTCTGGAAGCATTCCATGGCCCGCAACTGTTCGTTCGCCAGAACCATCGACTTGGTCACCTGGTCTGCGATCAGCGTGACCGGGATGATGGCCAGCGGCCAGACCTGAGCGGGTTTCAATTGCATGCGGGGAGATTGCATCCCGTCCCGGCCAGATCAAGCGATTCCGTGCAGGTTGGTCCCATCACTCGCCGTGCGTCGCGTCCCAGGCTTTCACCGCCAGCGCATCGCGGGGGGTGATGTCCGGAAACTCCGGATCTGCGAGGTCAGGATCAAAATACTTCCAGCTGCGCCGGCATTTGATGCCCTCGGCTTTTTCCGGATAGACGACCACGCCGGGCGTATCGTCCAGCGTGAAGCCGCCACCCTTGCCTTCCAGCGTGTGGACCAGTTCCGCACCGGATGTGATGAACAGGTCCGCCGGATCTTCGCCATCGAACGCCTTCACCAACGCCTCATCCGCAATGTGCACAACGGGCGCGGCCTCCAGCGAGGCGCCGATCCGCTTCTCGCGGCGTTCCACTTCCAGCGCGCCGGTAACGACGCGGCGGACGGTGAAGATCTTTGCCCAGCGTTCGGCGAGCTCCTCATCTCTCCAGTTTACCGGCGTAAACGGGAACAGGAGCAGGTGCACCGACTCCGCCTTGCCGCTGAGATGGCTTTCGAGGAAGGCCTCTTCCATCGTGAACGGCATCACCGGGGCAAGCCAGGTGAGCAGGCGCTCAAGCACGGCGGCCATCACCGTGCGCGCGGCGCGGCGGCGATTGCCATAGACAGCCGTCGCATCGTCCCAGGCATCCATCGTGCTGAAGCGCGGGTCGCAATAGAGGCTGTCCTTGCGGATGTCGAAGTAGACGGCCGACAGGTCCACGCCCGCGAAATTGATGAGCAGGCTCATCACACGCTTGAAGTCGTAGACATTATAGGCGGCCTTCACCTGCGCATCGAGTTCGGCGAGGCGGTGCAGCACCCAGCGTTCGAGGCCCGGCATCTTCTCCGGTGCGATCGCTTCGTCTTCCGTCCAGCCGTCCAGCGCGCCCAGCATGTAGCGCACCGTGTTGCGCAGCTTGCGGTAAGTCTCGACCGAGCCCTTGATGATCTCGTCGGAGATCCGCAGGTCTTCGGTATAGTCGCCGGACGCCGTCCAGATGCGCAGGATCTCGATCCCGTACTGTTTCTGGATCTGCTCCGGTTCGATCGTGTTGCCGATGGATTTCGACATTTTCTTGCCGTCGGCATCGACGATGAAGCCGTGCGTCAGCACCTGTTTGTAGGGCGCCATGCCGCGCGTCGCGCAGCACTCCAGCAGGGATGACTGGAACCAGCCGCGGTGCTGGTCTGAGCCTTCCATGTACAGGTTCGCCTGCCCGGTTTCCGGATCGATGATGCCGCGCTCACGCAGGGCGAAGGCATGTGTCGTCCCGGAGTCAAACCAGACATCCAGAACGTCCGTCACCTTGTCCCATTCATTAGCCGACAGGCCGAGGGGGCCGAGGAAGTCTGCCGCCGGTGTATCGAACCAGGCCTCGACGCCGCCCTTGGCAATCGCGGCCTTGATGGCGTCGTTCAGCGCGTCCGCCTGCTCTTTCGGCAGCGCAGCGGTGTGCGGCTGGCCGGTCTTGTTGACGAAGATCGTGATCGGCACGCCCCAGTTCCGCTGGCGGGAGATCAGCCAGTCCGGGCGGCCTTCCACCATGCTCTGCAGGCGGTTGCGGCCGGCAGCCGGGAAGAACTCGGTCTCGTCGATGGCCTTCAGGGCATTCTCGCGCAGCGTCTTGCCGTTCGGGCCGGGCTTGTCCATCGAGATGAACCATTGCGGCGTCGCCCGGCGGATGACCGGCGCTTTGGAACGCCAGGAGTGCGCATCGCGGATCGTCGTCATGCCGCGCGCAAGCAGATTGCCGCTCTCGGCCAGCGCCTTGATGACTTCCGGGTTCGCCTTGCCCGGCTCGCCGCGCTTCTTGCCGCTGGTGCGGATGATGTCCATGCCGCCAAAGCGCGGCACGTCCGGCGTGTAACAGCCATCGGCATCGACGATCTGGCGGATGTCAGATGCCTTGTGGCCGGACTCGACCCAGACATTGAAGTCGTCCTCACCATGCGCAGGCGCCGTGTGCACAAAGCCCGTACCGGCATCGTCGGTGACGTGCTCGCCCGCGAGGAGCGGGATGTCATGGGCGAAGAACGGGTCCATCGCGTGCAGCGGATGGGACAGCTTGCCCAGCGCCGCCGGATCGACATCTTCGAGACGTTTGAAGGACGAGACTTTCGCCCCATCCATGACAGATTGCGCCAGTGCATCGCCGAGGATCAGCTTTTCACCCGGCTTGGCGTAAGGCGCGAAGCCAAGCTCTTCCTCGCTCATCACCGTCTCGACCTCATAGAGGCCATAGGAGATTTCAGGATTGTAGCTGACGGCCTGGTTGGCCGGGATCGTCCATGGCGTGGTGGTCCAGATCACGACGCAGGCGTCTGACCCTTCGACCGGGAACTTCACCCAGATCACCGGCACCTTGCGGTCGTGATATTCCACTTCCGCTTCGGCGAGCGCGGTGCGCTCCACCGGCGACCACATGATCGGCTTGGCGCCGCGGACCAGAGAGCCGGTCATCGCCATGCGCAGGAATTCGCCGACGATGGAGGCTTCGCTCTCGAACTTCATGGTCAGGTAGGGATTGTCCCACTCGCCCTCGATGCCGAGATTGCGGAACTCCTTGCCCTGGATCTCGACCCATTTTTCGGCGTAGGCGCGGCAGGCGGCACGGAAATCTCCGGGCGGCACGTCGTCCTTCGTCTTGCCCTTTGAGCGGAACTCTTCTTCGACTTTCCATTCGATCGGCAGGCCGTGGCAGTCCCAGCCCGGCAGGTAGGCAGCATCGAAGCCCGCCATCTGGTGGCTGCGGACGATGATGTCCTTGACGATCTTGTTCATCGCCGTGCCGAGGTGGATGTGCCCGTTCGCGTAAGGCGGGCCATCGTGGAGGATCCACGGCTTCGCACCGCGTTCCTTCGCATCGGCGCGCAGGCGCTCGTAAAGCTTCAGGTCATCCCAACGCTTGATCCAGTCAGGCTCACGCTTGGGCAGGCCGCCACGCATCGGAAATTCCGTCGCGGGCAGGAACAGGGTGTCGCGATAGTCTCGGTCGGTCAGGGAATCGGTCATGGATCTTCAGTGTGAACGGATTGGGAGAGGAATTCAGGGCTCAAAAAGCAAATCCCGGCCTGGCCCAGACCCTTCGGTGGGGTCAGCGCGCAGCCGGGCGGCTAATTCGAATTGTGAATATCCGGTCCATCGGCAAGCGCCTTAACAGGCAGAGGTTAACCTGTCACTAGGGCGATGATGCCTCAGCGGGGCGCAGACGCCGTTGCCTGCGGCGGACCATAGGCCAGGCGTTCGGCCACTTTCGAGCACAAGGCATCGAATACGGCGGCATTCTCAATCAGATTGCCCCAGGTGATGCCCCGGTCCAGAATCACATAGCGCGAGACATTCACCGTATCCTGGTCGGCCTTGTAGACAGAGACGGCGCTGAAGGCGCGGTCGACCTCCGTGACCTGCTCGTAGGACTGTACCGAACCGAACGCCGCCATGAACTCCACACCGCGGCAGTCAGAGGCCGCCTCGTCGGCACAAACGGAATAAATGCCAAGAGTCAGGCCATCGGGCAGCCGCGCGAACACGAACGGTGCCCCCATATCATTCTGGCCAGCGGCGAGGAACGTTCCGCCCATCTCATCGACGATCAGGCGAAGGTCATCCAGTTGAACATTGCGGATCACGACATCCGGCGCACGGGCCGGACGCGGCGCGTTTTCCGGCGATTGCGCCAGCGCACTGCCGCATCCCAGAGTCATGAATCCAGCTGCTGCCAATGCTTTGCGCACACTTCAACCTCAGACTGCCATACATCCCCAATAAGGAGATTATTGCCAGTTTTAGATGTCCGCAATGTGGCAGTAGCGGGGCATGTTATTCGCTGTCTTCCTCGTCGTCGTACAGCCAGTCGTAATCATCATCGGCGGGCCAGACGACATCTGCAACAAGCGGCCCGAGCGCGAGCGCATTCTGCAGGTTTACCTTCAGGTTTTCCATGCTCTGGCCGCCATCGAGAATCAGGTAGCGAGTGGTGCCGACCGTCTCGCCTTCCTTGTCCCACCAGGTCGAGACAGCCGCAAAGGTCAGGTTGGCCTGATTGATCTTCTCGGCGGTCACCTGCTCATCGTCGTCATAGCGAACCTGCACCATCATGCCGAGGCAGTCTTCGGAATATTCTGACGCGCATGCCGTGCCGATGAGGTGGAAGATCAGCCCGTCGGGGGTTGTGGCGCGAAGGGACACATCACCATCACCGCCAACTTCGGTGATCGTATGTCCTTCAGCGACGGCTAGTGCCTTGAGGTCTTCAAGGTTCACACTCCGCACGACGCGAGCGTCATCCGCCAGCGATGTGTCGGCGCTGAAGTCTTCAGCCGACGCTGTAAAGGATGCGGCGACTGCCAATGCCGCCACGGCAAGGAAAGTACGCATGGGAAACTCCCTCTGTTTATGCCCCCGGGTTGTGGCACCAGCATGGCGGGCGCTGGGAGGCATGGAAAGAGGTGATTCCGATAAAATCTATCGTTTTGCGAGACGTTTGCGCGCTTCTGCAGCGTCTGCGTGCATCGCTTCAACCAGAGCATCCAAATCATCAAATTTCAGCTCTGGCCGGATGAAGGAGACCAGCTGGACCTCCAGCCATTTGCCATAGAGGTCGTCGTCGAAATCGAAAATGTGCGTTTCGAGCAGCGGATCACGGATGCCGGTCGTCGGCGTGCGGCCGAAATTGGCGACGCCATCCAGCCAGTCGCCCTGCTGGTCTATTCGCGCCCGCACCGCATAGATTCCGTGGCGTGGGTGGATCAGGTCGCCCAGATGCAGGTTGGCCGTCGGGAAGCCCAGCGTGCGGCCGTTCTTCTCGCCGCTTTCAACCACGCCGTCGGCAATCCACCAGGTACCAAGCAATTCCGCCGCGACCTCCGGCTCACCGGCGTGCAACGCCTGCCGGATGGCCGTCGATGACGCCTTGCCTTCCAGCTCGATCACTTCCTCGACAATCGTCACGCCGAACCCGAGCGCCCGGCCAAGGCTTGCCAGACGCTGGGCATGGCCCATGCGGCCGCGGCCAAAGCGGAAATCGAACCCGACCGAGACATGGCTGACGGCCAGCCCGTCGACCAGGACTTCCCGGACGAAGCTCTCATCCGTCATCGAGGCCATTTCGCCATTGAACGGCAATTCGAAGACAACGTCCGCCCCGGCAGCGAGGATCGCATTATTGCGCCGTTCGGGCCGGAAAATGCGGAAAGGCGGATCGCTGGGCCGGAAATAGGCGCGGGGCGGCGGCTCGAACGTCGCGACGGCGAACTTGC
>MDSY01017858.1_pt1 | contig 28832 bp, 21 predicted proteins | sample 811131 | NCBI WGS metagenome assembly MDSY01 (sample SAMN05326643, study PRJNA326480) | marine metagenome | isolation source: seawater | place: Atlantic Ocean: South West | collected 2010
GCTCGTGCGAGGCGGAGGCGGAGGCTTTGGCGGATCCGGGCCCAAATACACGCAATTCAGAGACAAGCAACACGTCGAGTCGCGTCTGGTTTTGCTGGGCGCGCAGATCGTGGGACGGGTGTCACCCAAAGTCACGCACGTGGTGGTGCCCGGCAGGGGCGAGGCGCTGACGGAAGAGAGGCGACGACACGGGTTGGACGCGGAGACGGGGGGGGGGATTGTTGGTGTTGGTGTCACGGATGGGGTTGGCGTTAAGACTGGTAACCACACCGCGGGTGGAAAATCGGGGTACGAAGCGAATACGTCCGTTTCCACGAAACAAGAACCTGTTGATTCAAAGGTATCAAATGAATCGAATTATAAGCAGCACAACCCAAGCGTCCAAATCGTAAGTGAAGCTTGGGTGATGCGGCACTGGCGCGCGTTTCAAAGCGGCACCGCCAAGGAACACGCCCCTGATGACATAAAAAACTTCCAACTGCATGTCGCTGAAGAAAAAAAGCTCGCCGCAAAGGAAAAGAAGGATAACGAAAAACGAAAAAAGGAAGCCATCGACGCTGGGGAGGACGTACGCCGCGGCAGGGAACGGAACACGTCAAGGGCGGTGCTGGACAGAGTCGCTAGGGCGCTGAACCAAAGGCTGTTTTTAGTGCAGAGGCGCGATTTGGGGAGAGGACCGACGGAAAAGTGGCGCGCGGTTTTCGCGGTTTTCGGAACGACGGGCAACGTGTACGAGTGCGAAATTTCCGAATGCCCGTCGTGCAAGTGTCCCGATTTCGTTGGAGGCAGGAAAGGGGGGCCTGGCACGCCTGGCTCGCGGGTGTGCAAGCATCTGCTGTGGCTGTACATGCGCGTGCTGGGGGTGTCACGGGACGACCCGCTGGTGTGCCAAACATCGCTAACGCAGAGCGAGTTAAAGAACATTCTTGACAAGCCCACGGCGGCGCAGCGAGCGACGCTCGCCGCTGCGTCCGCCAGGCGCGCGTACGCTGCGAGAGAAGGAGGAATGACAGGCGTCGAGGACATCACTCCAACTCAAGTAAACCGCAAGCCCCCAAAAAATCTCGAAAGCGATTCATCAGAAGAGGAAGAGACGTGTCCCGTTTGCTTCGACCCAATCGTGGATGCCGCGGAGTTGGCGCGCGGAAAATCGCCGCACGATTGCCAATCGGTCTGGTGGTGTTCTCTAGGTTGTGGCTCGAACGTGCACGCGTCGTGCATGCGCCGGTGGATGGAGAAGAGTAACACTGGAGGAGGCGGGACACGTGCCACAGCTACGTGTCCTTTGTGTCGCGCGCAGTGGATGGAGCAAGGGATGGAACCAAACGAGACAGCGGTGGACGCGCCAGTTTCAGTTTCAGAAACCAATGTTGAAAACAATCCCCACGTGCTTTCACCGGGTGGCACGCGGTACGTCAACCTGGCTCGGTTCCAGCAAGGTACAAATACGGGCCGTGATTTGGGCGGATACAACGACTTCGCACGGAGGGCGATTGAAAAAAGACAACAGGAAGAGAAAAGAAGGGAGAGTACTGATTAGATTGATAGACGTACATAGCGCATAGCCAAACATTACAGAAAAAAGTTAACTTTACATTCATCGCGCTAGTGTCCTCCTCCCTCACACCACCATTTTCAGCCCTGGCCCTGTGTTGTTGTAAAAATCCCCGGTCCACTCTCGTCCTTCCTTGTCCGTATAGGTTCCTTTGCCGTGCATGGCTGACTTTTCGAACATCCCTTTGTACGTGGTGCCGTCCGGCCAGGTGTATTGACCGATGCCGTGGTAACAGTCATTTTCCAATTGCCCGTCGTACACCGCCCCGCTTTCGTACGCAAACACGCCTTTACCTTCCATTTTATCCTGGTTCCACTCGCCCTCGTACTTCCACTTTCCAGCGACTTGCGAGGTGCCGGTGCCGTGCCGGACGTACGTTCTCGGCGTGTCCTCGCCCTCCACTACTTCGGGCGGAGGAGGCACTTCCTCGCCATCTAAATATTCCCTCTCCTTCCATTCACCCGTGTACGTATCCTTCCCGGTGCCGCCAGTGGGGAAGATGAAGGTTCCCGACTCAAGGGGGGGAGCTTTGGCCTCGTCCATCGGGCAGGTGCGTCCGCGAAAGTGCGGGGGGGAGGCCGACGCGCGCGGTCGTATGGCGACGAAAACACAAATCCGTTGTGGGAGCCAAAAAAGGCAGTATTGGAAACAGTCATCCATGGGTTATAACTCAAGGAATGGGGCCAGTCAATGGATTTTTTTTGCTTTTTCCGAGACGGCATGAGGGGAACAACAACATTCGTCGGTGCACGACGTAGCGTAGCGCCATGAGTATGGCCGTGGGCAGCCGGCCGGTGGGCGGGTCGATACCCCGGATACAGTTAAAGTGGCTCCTAACCCTGGACTTGTCGATGGCGATAAAGAACCCGAAGAGGTGAGGACGAGGACGACCCCCTCATTACGCACGAAACTCGTGTTCGCAAACGTCCCGGGCGGATGAACCGCGCGTTGACCGTTTTGTCAGCGCGGGGAGCCGGCACCGCAACCCCTCCACGCGACGCACACTGAGCGCTCATTCGCGAACACGCGTAGACGTTTACAGAATGACACAACGATGAAGAAGCACCTCTGTGGAGTTTATGGGTCGTCGGGCATCCACGATGGTGACGCACATCGGGACTTTTTAGAAATCTTTCCCGAGTTTTTTCACATTTTTAATATTTTGCTGACTGCTCCACCCCCCCCTCTCCCACCCTCTCCAGGGACTTCGCGAACGGTTACCTGTTCGCTGAGATTCTTAACCGTTTCTTTCCAAACGACGTTTCCATGCACTCTTTCGACAAAAACGCGAGCGCGGTGTTGAAGAAAAGGGACAACTGGGGTTTGCTTTTGAAAGCGCTGAAGCGGCTGGACGTTTTGACCGGGCGAGACGCGGTGACCACTAGGGAGTGGGAAGCGGTTTGTGCCGCGGAGGATGGCGCGGCGGTGGAGCTGATATCAAGGCTACACCGGAACCTGTCAGGGCCGGGGATGATGGGGAGGGTGCCGGAGAGTGGTGAACGGGGAGGCGAGCAGCGCGGGGGTTACGACGACCGAAACGCGAGAGGGTTCAGCGGCGAGCGCGATTCTCGCCGAGCAGGTGATTGGGACAGTACGGAGCGTCAGGAGTACGGCCATGGAAGAGATCATGGAAGGAATAATAGTCATCATTACACCATTGCGTCATCCTTCGAGGCAAACGACAACGGGGACAGAATGACTTCCTTCGGCCACACTTCTTACGGCAGTCGCGCGGAGCTGCCGCGGGAAATTTCAAACGACGTCGACGTCCGGGATTACGGCGCGGAGCCCAAACCGTTCCGGTTCCAACCAGGCGGGGGCGGCGGGTTCGACTGGGATGCGTACCAAAAGGTGTACATGTCACCTACGAAGGAGGATATTGGGGACGGGTGGATGCTCGAAACGGGGGGGGGTAGTGGAGGAAGCGACGACGGACACGACGAAAGAAACGACCATTCCTGCGACGAGACGAGTTATGATGATGAACCTGATGTGCATCGGCATGTTGCGCAAAGTTCAGGAGGGCAAAGACGCCCCATGAGGCCGTTACGCGATCGATTAAGGTCACCGGAAAGAGCCACAGGACGCGGTGATATCCAACGATCGCCTCACGTGCAGCGCTCGTCTCCGCGAAACCGCGCGCCGCATAAATTCGACGGCGGAGCTTCGTTGTTGGACTGGGGACCGAGCCTTCCCCACGAGGAGGGCGAGTACGGTGAGGAAGATGGTTATGGGGGAGATGGGTACGGACGGGATGGCGGTTATGGCAATGATGTGTACGGCAACGACGGGTATGGGAACGATTCACGGTACGATACTCAGCGCGAGTACCGACCGCAACAGCAACAGTGGGAGAGAGAAGAGTCCGCCGACCGGGACAGACGCGAACGCAGTTACCGGGAAGCGTCGGCGAACGCGAGGAGGGGTGCACAAAAACCGAAACCGAAACAGAAACAGAAACAACCATCTAAACAACCACCACGTCGCGACGCTTCTGGCGATGAAAACGAGCACCGAAGACCACGACGTGATTCCGCAAACTCCGGCGCTTCAGAACCCGAAAAGGTAAAAAACCGCGGCGCGGCGACTGGTTTTTACAACCCCACATTTTACGAGATGAAGTACGACAAGGGTGAGGCGCGGGGGGTTGCTACGTATAAACAATTAGGGGTGGGTGGTTATTACGGCAAGAACGAGCAACCGAGTGAGGCGCAGTTACGGGCTCGATCAGAAGGGCCGTACGCGGGGCAATACGGCATGGACTACGAACCCAAGCGCGTGAGCGAGTATAAACGCATGCTCGGCGACGACGGCAAATACTACAAACTCGGGAGTTTGGGCAAGGACCTCGACACGGAGGAACAGATCATGGCACGTGAACGCCGCGAGGCGATTAAAGAACACGACCGCGTTATACGAGAACAGAACCGCCTCGCCGCAGAGCGAAGCGCGGATATATTACGCCGGAAAGGAATTGCGCCGCCTAAGCCGGAACAAAGTAGAAAAGGGTTTCTTTCGCACGTCGGAGACCGCGATCCGCGGATCCTGAATGCAAACGCTCCATCGAAACACGAAAAGATGTGGGCTTATGCTAACAGGTTCATTCCGAAACCAGCACAGGCGCCTCCGAAGGAGATACCGGAGGCGCCGCCGCGAGTGCTTGGCGTGTGGAAACGGCCCGCGGACGAGCCCCACGAGTTTGCGGAGAAAAAAGATAACTTCCGAGGCGAGTGGCCGCACGAGTGGGGCGGGGCGCCCGAAGTGCGTGGACCTCACGAAAACGCGCCGAGAAAAGACCGGGGTCGACGAGGCGTCCGATTGCAACCAGACCCTATACACGACCGGGGCGCGAAACGCGAGCTCTCGGAGCTGGAACAACTCGAGATGGAGCACAGGATCCACCAGCAGAAATTGCGCGAGCTGAGCTTGGTGTAGACGTTTTTAGCAAAGCAATTATATCTCTGAGTTTCCCAGAAAGCTTATATCCTCGTCAAGCTTCGTTTCGTCCTAGATTTCTCTTGGTCGTGGTTTCTCGAGCGCATATTTTGCTGCGCGCCTGCCCCGCAGCGTTCGACGGCATGTCCAGCACGCTCGAGATCTCCGCGGACGGGACGGAACCCGACACGGGTACTCGTAGCGTCACCTCTTCGGGTTTAGGGGACACGGCTTCCGACATACGTTCCGAGAACACCGTAAACTGCACTGAGACCCTGGAGGCGTCCGAGAGCGAGTCGGCTTCCAAGCCAAAAGATAAGGTGTTGGTGCGTAACCCTGGCGTGCGCCTGTGCGGGCGCAAAGTGAGCAAACTCTTCGCGGTGACCACCAAGACAGGGCTCACTTACAAGAAGTTCCAAGGCGTGGTTCACGGGTCTCGACCCGATGCTACCTGGGGCACTGTCTACTCCGTGAAGTACGCTGACGGAGACGAGCAGCAACTCTTGTACGAGGAGCTTATTCCTTTTCTCGACGAGCCAGCCGGGGGGGAGTCTGCCGTGCCGCTCGAAATCGTCGAGGCGTCCAAGATCGCAAAAACTGACTATATGATTTACAAACACTTTGCTCCTGAGCGAATCGGAACAAGGCGGACGAGGTACTTGATTGGAGTGCAAAACGATTCAGAATCGCCCGATGTTTTCTATGGTGTCGCCACGGACCCTGAAACGAACAACGAACACAGCTTCGATGTTCTGTTTACCACACAGTTCGGCGCCGCTGCCGCGCACGACCTTCTCGTGCGACGCATGCTCGCCGTCGCGATCACGCGAGCAGGGAAAACGTACGAAGAGCTCTGCCAGGCAGAGGAAAGCTTTCTCGCGACGGACGAAGCGGAAACCTTTCTCGCGAAACACCTCAACTTCCCCAACGCATCATGGAGCGAAGTGTGTGGAATTGCGCTCGGCAGCGTAGCCGGAAATCTCCCTCCGGTGCCTTGGAAGCAACCAGCTCCCGAGCCCGCTGCTCCCGAGAAGAAGAAGAAGAAACGCGACGCGAAGACACCTCACCGCGCCGTGATTTTGGGCCACATGTACGACTCCGATCTCGGTGTGACGTGCCACTGGTGCCGCCAGAAAAGTCTAGATCTGAACGTATCGTGCACTGTACCATCGTGCGCAGAGACCGTGCCGCATTCGAGCAGCAAAAACGGAGCTCCCCGAGTTTGCGGGCAGTGTCTGAAGAACAGGAACGGCGAGGACATCTTCGAAGCGATCGAGAGCGGGCAATGGGTGTGTCCGAAATGCCGCGGCTCGTGCGGCCCAGGTTGCGACACGTGCTGCAACTGTGGCCCGTGTCGCAAAGCCAACGGCATGGAGCCAACCGGCACGGCCATCGCCAAGGCGTACGCCGCCGGTTTCTCCAACGTGCATGACTACCTGGTCGGCCAAGCGACGGGAGAGGGCACAGAGGCGATCGCGCGCAGGAAGCTCGACACGCCGTGGAGAGGGTTTCTTCGCGGAAACAGGGAAAGTCCGTCGAAAACGCTGGCGATGACACCTCCGCAGTCTCCGAGGAGAATGCCGCTACCGATGACACCCCCCACGCCGTTGGCGCTGAACACTCTGTTCCCGCAAGGTCCGTCCGCGACGTTTCCTTCCTCCGGCGCGACGTCTGTGGTGTCGGACATCCGCGCCGCGCTGGACGACGCGAGGGCGATGCTGATCGAAGGAATTATTGACGAGGACGACTACGCGAACATCAAAGCGACCGCGTTGGCGAGCGCGAGGCCCTTCAGGTCCTGAACGTGAAATACATTCAAAGAGACTATAAATAATTTCACAAAGCTAGCTGTCCGAGCCGTATCCCCCGAGCAAACCTAGACCGCCCTCGTCGTCATCATCGTCTTTTTCCGCCTCTGTCTTCGCAGTCGCATCTCCCTTGCGCACGACAATAACCCTCGCACGCACGGTAACCTTTGGTTTCGTTTTGGGTTCGCTTTTAGGGCGTTTTGCGGGCTGCGAAGCGCGCCCGAAGGTTTCCGTCTTTTCTCGTTTTCGCGCTTCGCCGCCGTCCCCCGTTTTTTCCTCCGCCGTCTTGACCACCATGGTTTCCCGCTGTAGCCGGAACAAACTCACGTCATCCTTCTCCCATTCCGCCCTGCGCCGTTCCTCCTCCCGTGCCGCATCCTCCACTTCGTCCAAAAACTCAATCTCCTCATCGTCCAGCGGCTTGTTTTGCCCCTGTTTCATCGTCTTCCACCCCTGTTGGAACTGTTCTTCTTTCGCTTCTTTCGCTTCTTGAAGAACCGCCCACAGGGGTTTAGACGCCTCCGCGGTGCCATCCTCCACCCGTAACGTCCCCCCCCGGCGTTCCTTGATCTCCTCTAGCTCACTCTCGGTGACGAAGTTCATCGAACCGATAACCGCCTGCGCCGCCCCCGCGACTTTGTCCGCCTCTTTCTGCGCCAAGGTGGGGAACACAGAGGCGGCATCACGGCCGAGATGGCGTTCCACGTCGAACCTGCGTTCGGGTTCCTCCACGCGCACTAAAGGCACACCGCCGTCCGATACAGAGGTCACCGCGGTGGTCGTGACGTCATCCGACGAAGGGTGCATCGCGCCACACGGCGCCACGCTCCGAAGCGCGCGCGCAGGTGAGTGTCGGATGCCACACAAGGATGGAGAAAACAAAACTTGAAAAATAAATAAATAAAAATCATCGCTCTTCCGTCACGACGTTTGATATCTCGTGTTTGATTTGCGTCATGGTTGTTAGCTTGTAGGTGCACACCACGTCTAGCGTGGTTCTGGTGGAACGCGTTGTTTTCACGAGCGAGATTTGAATGTCAACGGTATCGCCGGCGAGGTCACACTCGACGACCCTCGGCGAAACCATTCCGCCCGGGCCAGGACTGGAGACTTTCTTTCCTGCCGCGAAGTCGGCTACGTAGGAGGGCAGAATCTCGTCGCGCCCAGTCGCAGTGAGTGCGCCATCCACGAAGACTTGCACATCAGGGTCCAGCATTGAGGTGATGTTTTCAATGTTTCCAGAGTTGAAACTCTCGATGTAGTGGGACATGTGGTGCATGCAGCGCGAGGTGGCGAGCAATTCGTCGGTCGAAGCGCGCAGCCCAATCACGATTGACAAAAACGACGGCCGCGTCACGCGCGGGCCGAGACACAACTTCACGAGGCCCGATATTTTGTTCAAGTCGATGCCGTCGTACTCGTGATAAGCACTCGTGCATTTCAACAGCGCTTCGTGCAATAGCACCCCGAACGCGCGGACCTCTGTGCGTTCCAGCTCCTGGCCAACCGGCGACAGCGGGGGGTAGAAAAAAGCGGCGCCGAAATCGGAAAGTTTCGCACATGGAGGTTCGGGCGGTTCCATTTTGGTTCCAACCTCCTCGCTCCTCCACAACACGTTGTGCGCGTACAAGTCGCCGTGGTGCACGCCTGCTTTGTGCAGCTTGCACCCCGCGTCAGCAATGCACCTGGCTAGGGAAACGACCTCACGGAACGTTCGTCGCGTGCTGTCCGCGTACGTATCGCGCGTCACTGATTCGAACGAAGGCGGGTTGCCTAAATTTTTCCATTCAGATGGATCGAGGAATTCCATCACCAACCCGTCGGGTTTATTGTTTGAATCCGCAGAGGAAGAATTTGAATCGTCACGGATGCCTTTCGTGAACCTCGCAATCGTCCGCACGATCCCATCGCACCCGCTTTTACTGGCCAACACTGACGCCGTCATCTCATCCTCCGGTCGTCCATCAGACGTTTTGCCGCCGTAGGCGTACACTTTCACCGCCGCTTTGCCGTCGTTTACTCCTCCTTTTTTCGTTTCAAAAACCTCACCTGAAGCGCCCTTGCCCAGCGGTTCTGAATTCTCAGGCACTTCCAGTGAATCCCAGATAACAAGAGGTACATCTTCGAAAGATTCAACTGCGCCTTCAGTGGCTCTGTTCCGGGCCTCTGCCGCCCACGGGTCCGTGACAGGGTTTGCCGCGAGCGCGAGCCAGGCGATTTTCGGATGCGTCAACAGCCATTGCGGAATATGTCGTAAGTTGTTATCCGCCAAGCGCACGAGTTCTAAATTTTGCATCGCTCTCATTCCATCCGGCAGTCCCTCGTTCGTGAGCTTATTGCCTGCTAGCAAAAGCTTGCGCATCCCAACACACTTGCACACGCACTGCGGGAGTTTTTCAATCGCGTTGTCGCTAAAAATCAGCCAACACACGGATGGGGGAATACTGCCTTCCGGTACGGATTGCAATCGGTTCGCCTTGAAGGATAGCATGTACAGGCTCAGTAGCTTGCCCACCACGGCAGGGACTTCGGTGAAATGGCACCCAAGGAAGAAAAGGATGCGCAGGTTCTTCAGGGAGTGGAACGTGTCAGGGAGCGTGCTTAAAGGGTTCTTCCCGAGGGAGAGGAACTCCAGGGATCGCAGAGATGCGATTTCGTCGGGAAGTTCACTGATGCCGCACCCGGACAGGTCCAACCGCGTTATCCCGGTGGAGGCCAGGGAGCCGTCCCTCATGCCACTGAAAAGACGTGCAACGCGCGCCTCGTTTGTCTCTCCGGGCTGAAGCGCCGCCGCCGCGTTGGCCTCGTCGGCCTCGTCAGGACTCTTCGCGTGTGGTGGATTTTTTGCGGAGATCGCAAGCTTCGCGCATTCCTTCTTGTGTTTCTTCCAATCAGCCTTCTGGCACTCGGGGGAGCAGTAATGCGCGTTGGCGCACTTACTGCACTTCTTCTTGCCTTCCTTGGAACAACCTGGCGCGACGCATTGGTACGCGGACATCGCGTACGCCGCGGGCGAACAAGTGTGAGGAAAGTTCTGTGAGAGTCTCAATTTTTATGTCATCATATTCTGCTAGTACCCGACGGTAATGGACGCAACCGCTATTACGAAACCGTCATCAGGGTTCCCCATATCATCCACATCGCCCAGCTCCGGGATAGCGATGCCGCTCTTCGCCAATAGCCCCCCTACGCCGATATCCACCGGGTCCACGATGTTTCCATACGGAAATACGGCACGAACTTTTTCTAAATCCACCGAATCGACCAAGCCTTCCGGTACACCGAGCTGGATGTGCAGTTTCATTGCGTCGTACCCTCCAGGGACGATATCCGTTATGCTGGGTATGCTGTTGAACTCGATTGCGTTTCTACACGCCCTGACCGCAGCCTTCGTGGCGTCCTGTCCGTGTTGGTCCGCGCCCATCCCGACCTCCACGAAAAGAACCTTACTCATCCCGAGTGCTTCGGGACCAGTCGCGAAGCAACGCACGTCCCCTCGCCGCGTGTACGGTACCGCTCTTTGGACATGCCCGACGTACGCACTTTGTGTCGGTCTATGAGCGGTCGCAGTCACCGCGCGAACGCATCGCGACGCGGCGGACAACATGACACGAGCGCGACGTGGAGTGAGGAATGGAAGGGGCTCCGAGACGAAAACGAACAAAACTGCCGTTGGTCGGCACGTCGTAACGTTTCTCGGGACGACCGACACACCGTGGGGCGCTTCCGGGACGTCTTGGGAGGTGCTTGTGGTCGTTCCCCAACCACAACCACCATGGACGCGCGTCAGAACTTTCACCTCCGTACGTTCACCGGCGACCCTGTGGCGACTCCCGACCCGGGCGCTTCGACGTACGGGTTAGATTCGCTGTACGACCAAAGAGCGCTGGGTGCGTTTTCAGATGAGGATTCGCGGATGACCAACGGGCTGGCGGAGCTTGAGTTGAGAGTGGGGCCGAGTCACCGGGACGTCGCTATTCTGGCACAAGACCTCGCACGAATCCACTTCGAGGATGAGAACAACCGCAAGGCGTTGTATTTGTTCGAAAGGGCGTGGCGGGTTTGGCGCGTGATAGAAGGCAAAGCAGGTCCGAATTTGTTGATGTGCCAACAAGAGCTCGCCATGTGTCTTCACAAAGACGGACAGCACATGAGAGCGGAGGCGATGTACGACAGCGCGATGAGCGGGATGGCGGAGGTCACGTTGAGATACGCGAAAGCGGCGGACAGGGAACACAGGGCGAGAAAAGCAGCCATGAAACACCAGAGGGCGATGGACCTGGGGGGGGGCGCTTCGCAGCGACAGAAACAAAACGCGTCTGGAAACGTTGGAAAGCGAAACAACGAAACCGTACCTCCAAGGCGAAGGCAGGGTGAGACATCTACATCTAGGGACAAACACGACATGCGCACGGCGACTGTCATGCACACCACAGCAACAGAGCTCCGTCCGTATTTGACACGAAAAACACAGCACCTCGGGTTTACGAGGCAAAAAAGTAATAAAAACCACACGCAGCGAGTTTCCGTGACGGAAGCGGTGACCACGGCGTATCTAGTAGCATCCGCGACGACCGCGAGAGAAAAGAAGATGAAACAAGGCGAAGACAACAGCAAGCCTGTTTGGCGCGGCACAGGAGGCGTGACGCAAACCGGTGGAGGTACAAAAGGGAACGATAAATCCGTGACCAACCCGTTCGCGTACGGTGACGGCCGATTCGTGGGAATCCATAAAAGATGATCCGCATCGTGTATGAGTATTATAGGTATAGTGAGTGTTTAGTCTGAACTGAATAGTCTACTTATACCCACAATAGTTCATGACTGAAGAAAAGTAACCCAACTAGCTCGCGAACCCTTCCTCGTCTCCGTGTTCGTTTTCCACGAGATACACCTGTTCCGCATAGTACTCGGCTTCCCGCAGGGAAGGGCGAACCTTGGTGCCGACGAAAATACCAGTTTGTGTTTTTTCATTTCCATCGTCAGAAAATCCCATGTCCGCCATTGTGAAACACTTCCCCCGAACGCCGTTCGTGGCGAGGTCGTTCAGAATTAACCTGCCGAACGGTGAAGATGAAGCGGCGTTTTCAACATCAGAAGAGTCACCCATCCTGACCTCCGGAAGGTGCCCAATAATCTCCGAGCTCGCGCACATCAAGTCGCACGCTTCTTCGATTAACTCGGACCAACGCGTTTCCGAAATTCCACAAACGTCTTGAAGAATCCACACGCTCGGCACTTCCGGTGAGTACCCCGCTCGCGTGAGCTTTTCCTCCAGGTCGCTGAATTTCGTGTTATCGTTCAACACATCAATACCTACCCGTCTGTGCGAACACCCCCTGGGCGGTTTCACTTTCAGTTCTTTCAAGATTTTATTCGAGGATTGGTGCGTGTCGGCGTGGCTTAATTCGAAAACCGCCGTGCCCCTGGGCCACGGCACGCGGAACGCTCTACTATCAAACCCACAACTCACCACGACGACCTGGCGCATCGTGCCCATCACCTCTATGCCCTTTTCTACTTCGAGAATCTCCATGATGGACTGGATTTTGTCGAACGCGATGTGGTCCAACGCTGCGCTGAGCTCGGCGCCAGAAAGACCATCAGATACGTTTGATTGAGAATGGTCGGTTTCACTACTATCACTCTCCAACCCACCCTCTCCCTCCTCTTGTTCCAGGTCTTCCCTCACGGCACACACCAAAGCCTCGGTGTACACGTCCAGCGGGCGGTCCGTAGCCATCGCGTCCGTTGCGCGCCACAGCAATGCACTGCGTGCTTTTGCGAGCTCGGGGGAGACCGACGAGGCGGAGGGATCGCTGTCGGCGGCGGTGGCGAATGTGTAAACCGGACGGGCGCGCCAGGTGACCCTCGGCGGTCGTCCCACAGTGGCCGCTCGCCGACGGCACGTGCCGTCGGAGAGACAGGTCGATGGCCGCGCGTACCACGAGCAGTGGGCGACAGACGTCATGGCGCGCAATGTAACTGCGACGTGCACTGTGACGTGTCTGAAACGAAATGGACGGGTGCCGTCTTGTTCAAACACGTTGTCGAATTTGAGTTTCGCCAAGCTTCGAACGATCGCGGGTGACAGAGACGCACGCGCGGTGACTGACTGCTGTGCACTCGACTTTAACTAGATATGGCGCGTCGATTCACCCTACTAGGGCTTGCACTGGCTTTCTTCGTGTGTTTCACGCCTTGGGGTGACTCAGTCGGCCCGTCCATCGCAGCAGCAGTTCCGATGTCACGCGAAACCGAAGCTTCGCTCCCGGGGTTGGAGGATGACCCTTTGATGAGAAAGGCTTTAAAGTGCAACGCGTGTCACGTGGTGCTTACGGAAGTCATACCCACCCTACGTCTGGAACGCGCGAAGAAGCGACGTGATTTAAACCCCGATGAGTTCATCACCGTGATGGAGAAAGGGTGTGCTAAAATGAGAGTCGACTTCGGGCTTCAAATGAGGAACAACAAAGTAACGCCGGTGTACAGTAAACACAAGGAAGTTTCAAGGGCGGAAGGATCGTGGATCAGCAACTACTTAGTCACGACGTGCGGCCAGATCACTGGGGACTACGACGAGGTTTTGAAGGCTGCGGCGTTCGGGGAGATGAAGGCGGACGAGTTGAGAACGCGGGTGTGCCAAGTTGACAAAAGCAAAACGAGTGACGACGACGCCAACGGATTAAACGTCTGCCCGGAGGACGTGGACTGGGAAAGAGTCAACACGCACAACGACGGGTGGAGCAGTACAGGAGAGACGTATGACACGGATGAGGATGATAAACCAGTGGAGGTGGACGAAGAGAAGGAGCTGTGAGTTGAGTGCATCGGGAGACATCAAGGGGGAGAAAATTGAAATATTCACGACAAGTGGCGTCGAGCGTTTTGTATGGGTAATTAGTATCGAGCCCAAAATCGTCGTTTAGGGTAAACCAGATAATGCCACGTGCTCTGCCAAGGTGGACTTGCCTCTCCCTTCACCACACCTACCGCGCGCGCGCAGTACACTCACGACTCGCGCGAGTCACCCTACTTAAGTTCGGAAGGTCACACAGTCGTCCGCAGAAGGTGTAGGAGTATAGAGTCGAGTTTATACTCGAGTCACACGGCCGACCCCGATCGCGATGGCCACGTCGGTCCTAGTGGTGCCGATGCAATCGATGGGCTCGCTTGCCCGCGCGGCCATGCCCGGTGTGGGTAACAACCGTGTGATACGTTCCACGATGCGTCCTATGAACGTAGTCGGATCATGCCGCACATTAATCACAACCTCGGCACTCACCACCCGCCTTGCGTCGCGACCGGTGCGTCTCACACATCGATCCGCAACTCTTCGATCCAGAAGCAAATCTGTCCGAAACACTATCACCCACGCTGCCGCTCAACCCAACGGCCCGAACAACACCGCCGCTGATGCGGTGAACAACGGCTTGAAGTGTTTCGAACTGCGAAAGTACTCCGACGCGGTTGGGAATTTCACACAAGCGCTGAACGGTTTCGGACAAATAACGGAGGATGAATCAAGAGCTGCGCTGTACAACAGAGCGTGTAGTTACTGCAAGCTGCAAAAGTATGACGAGGTCAAAGAGGATTTGACGCAAGCCGTAAACACATACAACTTAAAATTCTCCGTCGTCCTGAAAGACTCAGACATGGAAGTATTCAGAGGCACGCCCCAGTACGAGGAGATGGCCGATACCGTGAAAGGCTTCCGGTCCAACGCGTCGATCGCTACTCTGAAAGCCGAAGCGCAAGAGCCGTTTCGGTTTTTCAAGCTGTACGCGTTTGGGGGATTGGGGGCGGGGGCGTTTATTGGATTAATTATTATTCTGGGGAGGTTGAGTGCTGCGCTGGCTGGGGGCGAGAATGCGCCTGACCTTGGGGAGACCATAGGGAATTTAGCGATCAACACCATTGCCATCACTGTGTTCGGATTTTTATTCAAAGGCGAACTAGGCGCACGGGACTTGACGCAGAAAAAGGTCGCGCGGGAAGAGGAGTTTGGCCGGTTGCGCATCCAGCTGGCGGACGACGCGGAGGACGTTTTGGTGTCGCAGTTGAGGGGCAACTACCGGCTGTTTCTCGTCGCGGGCTCGTCTGAACACGTCGACTCTGTAGTCTCAGGGCTGGCGAAGTACAAAACCCTTCTCAAGGAGAAGAACGTGATCATCGCGACGCTTGATATGTCGGGCGACGGCGCGGATCGGGTTTTCACGCAAGTCGAGACGAAAGAGCCTGGCGCGGCGGTCGCGGCGCTGGCTGCGGAGTTCGCCGCCGCGCGTCAGGGCTCGGAACAAGAAGCAGCTGCGCCTGCCATTGAGTTTGGGAACAAGTCAAAGAAGAACAAAAGCGAATCGAAACGACGAGGCGCGGGGGGGACCTCGACGCCAACAGAGAAAAAGTGGCGAATCGCCCCGGTGGACGTCGACACGTGGCGCGCCTGGGTGGTGAACGAAATCGAACGCAGCGGGTTCGACCCGACCGTACGGGACGTGTTCTTCTCCGTTGGGAAGGACGGCACGCTATGGAAATCAGGCGCTGGGGTGCCGAACTGGATGAAACTCATCGAAGAGCTGCCGGAGGGGGGGTGGACAGGCGGGGCGTAGAGAGGTTTTTATCATATTCGAAAGCGTTTATTATTATTTTTTCGTACCCTCAACGACGACACGACTGATCGCCCTCGCCTCTTATAGACTACCTTACCCCGAAATGTCCGCGAGCCCCGCGAGCATACCGAAACTCAAAACGGGTGCTGGTACCGTTGCTGGTACCGGTGCGGGTTCCGGCGTGAGAAATTCTGTGAAAACAAAGGGACAGAGGGTGCGGGTGAAAGTCAGCGAAATGTGTGTGAATGTGATGATGCGTTTGCGCCTGTATTCGCGTCTCTATTTCGCGTCTATGTCTCTATTGGTGTCTATAGAGATACCCATCACGGTCTCGGCGCGGCGAATGTAATTGTTTCTTCCGCACCTTGTACGTCAACTCCCGGTGGCAGCGGCGAGTACAGCTGTATGTTAGCCACGCGTCGAATGATGAACACGCGAAGGGAGAGCACGTTTGCGTAAACTCCATATTTGTTTGGCAGAGCACACCCCTCGCCCCAGGAAACAATTCCCGTTTGACGAAGGTCGCCTGTGACACTATCGATCGCTATGAGGGGCCCTCCACTGTCGCCCTGACATGCGTCCTTACCCCCTTGCACCAGCCCCGCGCAAAGCATGGTGTCTGTTATCATCATCGATCCAGTGGGCGGACCGGGGTAACTCCCTAGTTGGGAACACGTCGCTTTGCTCACCGTGGGCACCGAGACTTGGTGCAGTTTAGTGTTCAAGTTCCCGTTCTCATTCGTGCCCCACCCCATGACGATCGTGTTTGTGTTTTCGAGGTAGTCGTCGGAGTCCCAGGAGAGCTGGACTGGGGGGTATTTTTTGGAGTCCAAAGAAGTCTTGAGTTTAAGAAGCGCTACGTCGTTCTCGAACGTGGCGCCTACGTATCTCGGGTGCCCGAAGATCTCGTCCACGTCTATATCCAAATCGGGTTCGTCGATATTGTGCGCGCCTACTTTCACGCGAAAGAAATCAAAGTTCGTGTTTGGGGATCCCGCGTCACTGAAGTAGCAATGCGATGCACTCATGACATACTCGGGACTCACGACCGTTCCGCCGCACCAGAAGCTTTCAGTTTCTTCGCCGAGAAAAACGCGCACGCCGACGATGCCGACCATCCACGGGAACTTACCCGGCGGGTTCACCTCCTGGCCGTTGATAATTCGGGCTTGCACGGGGGCCGTGCGCATGTTCGCGTTGTCATACACCATGTCAGCCGCGTCAGCTTCATCGAACCGCAAAGCGGCGCCGTCGCGGGAGTTGAAACTCACGGGCTCGCGGGGCGCTGGGACGCGCGCGGCGTTGGCCTTTTGAGGGGCTCGGTTTTTCACGAGCGGTTTGGGGGTTGTCGCGATAGGCTGCGGTACGCGCGAGTTGGGTGTCGTCGTGCGCTGTGGTCCTCGCGCGCGGACGTTGTGCGTGCCGTATGACGTGTCTACTGCGCCATCTAAGCGTGAGCGGCCGGACGGTAAGGGCTCGGTGGGGCCTCGCCGAGACCGCGAAACACGCGAGGTTGTGGCTGCTGCTACACCCGTGTTCGCGAACGCGCCGAGAAAAAGTACCAGTGCTACGAGAGTGCTTCTCGTCGTGACGCGGGCGGAAGATGGACGCAACATCCTGGTCTCGCGCGCGAGCATGTGTGTTGTTTGTGTCATCGTCGTCGTCTTTGGTATCCACGCCGACGATGCGCTGCGTGTTGTGAGCGGACGAGACGTCGTTCAGCGGTACGAGTTTTTCACGCTCGTGGCTTTAGCGCGTCCACGACGCCACGTCCACGCCAACGTCGATGCCTCGGAAGACGTGAGTAGTCTAGGACGACGTGATTAAAGCCTCGGACGCGACAAGGTTTCGCGTTGCTTTCTATCCGAGGAAGGCGAAAGGGCGAGTATTGGTCCACAAATTGATTTATGAAAAGTAAAAAACTATTTGTTCCCCGTCGCCGCGCTCCCCGCGGCCTTGCACACCTTAAACAGCACCACGGTCCGTTCGTTCCCGTCTCGATTTTGCTCTTTTTCAAACTCCGGTACGAAAAATACGTCAATGCCTTCGTCTTTTAAATACTGCCTGGCGTGCGCCACCGCTGAAACCGTGTTGCTCACCGCTTGCGCCCCACACGCGCGAACCGCGACTTTTTTTCCCTCCCGAATTTTTCCCGCGATCGCCCCCGCCGCCGTTGCCGGTGTGGTACCGCTTGCGACCGTCAAATCAGCAGTCGACGAAGCCCACGGTCCTTTCGTTTCCTTGTCGCACTGCATGCTCACCGTTCGTTTGCCTTCGTCCCGGAAATCGGGGAAACACGAAAGAAACGTCTGGTCAGTTTCGTTTTCGAGGAGGTCACGTCTCGCAATCGCAATCGCCTTTACCGCTTGGTTCACGCACTGCGCGCCTAACGGGAGCAGCATAGGCGCCTCGCCTGCTTCGCACACAAGCACGATGGACCCCGCGAGTTTCCTAGGGTCAGTCGTGGCGCTCACTTTCAACGTTCTTTCGCCACTCGGCGCCAACGCTATGTCTGAAACAGACCTTCGGTGCTCGGTGGTTCCATAGGGTGCTTTTGTGGAACGTCCTCGACCATCACCCCTCGACCGTCCCTTGTTGTCGCCCCTTGGAGCTTTGCCGCCTTGGCCTGGCGGGGGGCGACTGCCCCTGCGGTGGCCTTGCGCGGGGTTCTTCGGGGGTTTATCGGAGGCAATGACGTCGTCCAGAGAGCTATCGAGCATCATCGAAATGTCCCCTTTTATATCGCGACCACTGTCGATGTTTTGGGGAGGGGGGCGGCCGCCTCGGCGGTGGCCTTGCGCGGGTTTCTTGGGTTTCGCCTCGGCAACGATGGCATCTAGGGGCGTATCGAGTTTGTCCATTTCCGACGCCGCGAGGTGGTACGTTCGCGTCGCGCGGGATGGAATGGACGTCATCAACTCAGTTTCATCCCTCGGGGAAACAAACTTCTTGGAGAGAACGAATTTAACTTTCATTCCACGGCGCGCGAGGCGAAGGAGCTGGTCGATGTCCGACGATGTCTTCCCCAAGGTCATGACCCTGTTGATGGTGGTTCAAAACGGCCGAGTCTTGTTGGGTGAGAAGAAACGCGGGTTCGGTGCAGGTTTCTGGAATGGGTTCGGCGGTAAGGTTGAGGATGGGGAGGGTGTGGATGAAGCTGCTTTGAGGGAGCTACAGGAAGAGTGTGGCATAGACGCAGTTGACATGAGCAAAAGAGGGGTGCTTCAATTCGTGTACGACGACCAATCGAGGCCGATGGAAGTACACGTGTATCACTGTTCACAGTTCACCGGCGACATAGTTGAGACGGACGAGATGCGACCGCGGTGGTGGGCCATTGAAAAGATCCCGCTCGAAAAGATGTGGCCCGACGACGAGCATTGGTACCCGCTGTTTCTAGCGAACAAGTACTTCACAGGCACCGTGCACTTCACAAACACAACGACGATCGTGGAGCATGACATACGGGAAGTATTACAAGCGACGCTTACGGAAATCTCAAACCAAAAGGCGAAGGCGAGACGGGAGAGGAGCGGAGCCGCATGATGTCATCATACATCGTAATCTAATTAATTTATAAAAGTAGGCACCTCTCAGCTACCCAACCTCGCCTTCTGTTTCTTCTTCTCTTTGAACTTCTCGTACTTGCTTTTTTTCTTCCCAGACCCCTGATGTTCCCTCCTCTGTTCCGCCATCTTCTTCGCCTTTGCCGGGTCGTAGTAGATCCCAGCTGTGGGTGCGCTTTTGTCTGACTGACCCACAGTGCCGCTCGCGCGTTCCTTGGCCGCCGCAATCTTTCTCGCGCGCGGGTTTGCTCTTTTTTGTAACCTCTGCTGCTGCGGAAGCGCTTCGTCGACATCAGGCAGCACGCACGTTGAGTGCGCCTGGAAATTCTTCAGCCACCAGGATCTGATTTCAGCGTGTCCGCAACCCGGTAGTCCACCTAAATGGACGTACCAGAACGTCTCGAATGGGGTGGTACCTTTCGCGAGGTTGCGATCCTCGAACCCTTTTCGACCCGGCGCCCAGTATCTATAAGGCTTCAGCGCATTAGGGATCAGGAATAAAGGTTTATCTACAGTTGAGGTACTGATGTGTTTCTGTTTCTTTCCTGACTGCATACTACCCATCCCTTCTATCACCTCATCCAGCCCCAAGCTGGGCAAGTAGTAGTTCTTTCTGCACACGAAGTTGGGCAGCAGCAACAGCCACGGTTTTTTGTTCGCCGCCGCGAATTGAAGAATTCTTCGAAAGTGGTCGCCGCTGTACGGTGGATTTGTCAACATCACATCATGCTCCGGAACTTCATCATCATCAATGACCTTGTAGAAGTCCTCGTTCTTGTTGTACACGTTGGTGAAACCAAGTCTCGATAGATGCTTCGCAACAGAACCCTCACAAAAGTACGGGTCATAAATCCTCAACTTCTCTTTAGGTTTCTTCAAAGCTAATGCAATCCTAAATAAAAATGGCTCGATGTCCTGGTACGCCTGGAACGGCGTTTCGCAGTGATCCGCGGCATCCACCTGGAACGAGTGACTGGAACTACTCACAGGCGTGGTGGCTTCGGATTTTAAACTCAAGTGTCGCATGAGCTGCTTTTGACGTTCCTTTTTTCCCTTCTTGCCTTTCTTTATCTCTTTGGGGACGGTACTTGTGAAATGGGCGGGGACAGATTCTTTTCGGGAAGCCGAAGCCACCGCCGCCGCCGCGACATCCCCGTCATCATCCCGAGCGCGTTTCTTTTTGCGCTCCTTCGGGACGTCCCCAGGGGGCGGGGACGGAGATACCTCTCTCTCTGAGGAAACCTTCACCGGGAGGTTGAACCCAGGGCGAATCACGCCGCGCGGGCCGCCCATTGTAGATAGGCCCTCGGACGTGCGCGAGCGAGAGTGGAACCATTGCAAAAACCCGCCTCAAGTCTTGGCTCGTCCCGAAATCGTCAGTCCAAGAAAAGAAGGCACCCAGATCACGGCCGTGTATTACTTGTCGCCGCGCTTCGACACGACAGGTATGTCCGATACGTCGTCGCATTCCACTCGCCTTGCGATCACCGCGGCGGTCTGTGCCGGCGCGGCCGTCGCCGTCGGGTGGTACCTCCGCTGTGAGTTCCCCGCGTTGCTTGTTTCGGGGTCGGCTTCCAAAAAAAAGAAGGCAAAGAAGAAGAAGAAGTCGAGCGGTCCGTCGAATGCCATCGCCACCACCAGTGTCACGTCGACGGCCCCTGGATCTGCAGGCGGCTCTTCAGTCTACGAAACCAAAAAAGCAATAGACGAGTACGTGCAGTTCCACTTCGGGTCCCCCACAGATGTGTTACCGTATCGGGACGGGCCTCGTGAGGCGTTGCGATTCACGCAACGGTGTGCGGATCTCTGCGCAAAGCACTGCAAATCTGTTACATCCGGAAAGTGGCAAGTTGCGGGAGGGTCAAATGATGACCTGCGTGATATGCTGAATGGCAAAAGTACCGACCCTACGTCGCCGCATCTACAACGTCCGGTACGACCCGGCATAGCACTGGACGTAGGGTGCGCGGTTGGCGGCGCGTCGTTCGAGCTGACGAAACATTTCAGAGACGTCGTCGGGGTTGACTTTTCGAAAGCCTTCATCACGACGGCGATTGTCATGAAACAACGCGGCGGGCTGACGTACAAAGCTACCATTGAAGGTGACATCCAGGTCACACGAAACACGCATGAACTGAACCCAAGAATAGACCGAACCAGGGTGGAGTTCAAGATAGCGGACGCGTGTGCGTTGCCGAAATCCATGCTCGGCGGCGGCGGGCCCGTTGGAAAATCGAGCTCTTCCGAGTTGCTTGAAACTATTTCGGTCGAAAATACAGCTCTCTTCCATCAGTACGGACGCTACGACGCCGTGCTAGCTGCCAACCTACTATGTCGTCTTCCAGACCCTATTTTATTCATAAACGACTGTGCACGTCTAGTCCGCCCCAACGGCGTTTTAGTCCTAGTCTCGCCGTACAGCTGGCTGGAACAGTGGACGCCAAAAGCAAAGTGGATGGGAGGCGTGATGGATGGGAAAAATAAAGTAAAATCGTTCGACGTCGTTAAGGAAGTTTTGGAATCTGAGCAAGGGGGGTTCGACTTAGTCGACGAAACAGATTTGCCCTTCCTCATAAAGGAACACGACCGGAAGTTCCAGTGGGGAGTGTCACACGCCACGGTGTGGAGAAGGAGGAAACCGAGGAACAACAGGAACGAACGTGAATTTTTTAATTGAATCTTATCGACATCAAATCACAATTTATTACTTCTATTCATCATCCTCTATTCACCCTAAACTTCGTCACCCTTCCTTCCATCATCTACTCTACCTATACCGACGCCTTCTTCAAACGGTTGTTCCTCGCATCTTCGTCGTTCACTTCGCCTCGCCGACCTTCCTTTCCGCAGCTGCGCAGGCATCGGCGAGTACTCCCTCCGCGCCGCCGAACGCAAAACAACCGAGTGCTGGTACGCGAAGAACCAAAATAAATCGTCGTGGCAGTGACACGTAGGGGTATTCGTTGGGGTATTCGTAGGGGCATTTAGTGTCGAGGAGGTTGAGGATGATGTAGCGGTGTTGCATGTACTCTCAATAGAGTCACCCCTACTACAGTCACCCCGCCCCACCCCACCCCACCCACTCTCGTGCAGCTCCCTGCAGAAGAAAAAAAGCGCCTCTAAACTGCAAAGCATGTCGTCGCCGTCGTCTTCTCCTCTTCTTCTTTTTTCCTCGATCGAGTCTCGCTTCACGATGCCCTTGGGCTGGGGGTGGAACCGCCAAAAAGCGGTGCGGTACGTTTCTAGTTTTACTCGGGGGAGGGTTTTTAAAGTATCGCTCTGCCCGATCAACCCAGCGGCGTCCCACTTGCTGTCGATTATGACCACGGCGTCGATACCGGCGAGTGGGGGGGTTTCTTTTTCTTTGTTTTTATTTTCTTCGTTCGAGGACGTACTCGCGTTGTCGTTTTGGTCGTCAGATGCAGCACCTTCCCCTCGCACTTGTCGCACCAATTCTTCGACCGAAAGTGCATTCATCTCCGGAAGCAGCAGCACGCACCGTGTTGGGTCCAAAACAGGCAACTCCTCAGGGCGGCACAGCGTGACTTGTTTTGGCGCTAACAAAGCGCACTGCACGCCGGTGGCTTTCGAGAGCCGCTCTTTTGAATCAGTGATGAAGTACGCGTTGCATGGCAGAGAGACTTGCGGTGCATCCGGCACTAAACACGTAAGACACAGGTGACAGAAGAACCTTCTGTTGCTCTTGCACCCAACACAGAAAACCCGCTCTCCGCCGCCCTCAGAGGACGCAGACACTAAAGGCGCGTGCGATGACAGACGAAGGTTTTCATGCATGGGCGGAAGCGTGAAATCGGGACGACGACGCGAAAGTTGTAACCCTCCAACCTTAGCGGACAGCGACTCGACACCGCTAGACGAATCTACGCTCGTTGATGCGACCGGAGAGGTTGCATCGGACGACGCAGGCATCCCGTCGGCGACGCGCCGCCGCCGCGCACCCTTCTGTGCGTCGGCGGGGGCGACGGGATAAAAATTATCGAGGTCGGCGGCGGACCACCTGCCGACGCCGCTTTGTTTCCCGGGCCAAGAAAACGCCTGGCAAGTCTCAGTTCCGCCTCACAACAGACGCACAAGATGGCGGAAGAACGCACGCGCGCGATGTTCGAGAGGGAAGTCCGTCAGATGCTTGCCGACCAGGGTGTATGGTTCAGTGCCGTCCTAGAGGTGGCTGAAATGGGCGAACCCAACGCCCAACACACGCTGGCGAACATGTATTTTCACAGGTTCGGAGGACTCGAGCGGAGTGTTTTGATTGCTGAGCAATGGAACGACAAAGCGCTCGCCAACGCCGGCAACCACCAAGACACTGCTGGAATGACAAGGAGCATGCAGCGACAATTGCTCGCTGAAAGGCTGAGAAGGGTCAAAAACGCTCCGCTCACTCAAGAGATGATACCGTTCACGTTCAAGCGCATTCCGACAGACGACGTTGAGAAGCAGGACGCCCAAACACCCAGGCACAGCGTGAGCTGCGAAGCCTGTGGGAATGCTGTTTTCGTTGACCGCGGCAAGAAGTACTGCGGAGAATGCAAGGTCACGATGCTGCAGCAAAGAGTGTCAGAAGGCGGACTGGCCGCGTCACAAGAAGGTGTGTTGCAAGCAGTCCAAGGAGGATATCCTTCAGAGCGGGTTCTGCGGGAAGGACAAGCAGACGTACAAAGCAGTTCTCGACGTGAGTGACGACTATCTTGATTCCATGCCGGGTCTGGCAATGTTTTGTAAAAAGAGACTGAAAATCCCGACATGCGGCCGCCACGAAAACTGCACTTTCGTCAGTCCCGACAAATCAGCTCACCGCCTGCTCCCGCGTCTGGGTTCGCTTCTCGGAACGCGGTAGAGTACGTTTCGCCACATCGGAGCGCACACCCACGGCGGGTCGGCTCGTGGAGTGAGACGGACAAGTCCGCCGGGGCTGTTGTTTACGAACGGAACAGGAGCGAGGGTCGGTACCAATTCGCTTGTTTCCCGAACTCCGTAGTGGGGAGATATTTGGGGATATTTCGGCCCAATCGGAAGATACCTAGGAGTGACCGTCCCCACGCACGATGCGTCGCGGCGAAGGTGATGAGCTCGATCGCAATGCCCACACGAGCCGCACGCCGTCCCCGTCTTTGAACACCCAATTCAACAAGCTCGATTTGCAACCCCCCCCCGGTTTGCTCATGCGCATGCCGTCGAACGACTCGGATGGGGATTTCGGCCGGGACGCGACCGCGACCACCAGTGCGTTGGGAGGGTCACGTGGTCCAAGTGAGTTCGATCATCCTTCTCTCACGCGGCAACCCAGCGGCACGAGCGACCAGAGCGACGCCAGTCTCGCAAATGCAAACGAACACGCCTCGATGCTCCCAAGAGAGGTCGGCACGTGGACTTCAGGGGACGTTGGGGAGTGGCTTCACGCGGTTGGCTTGGCGTCGTTAACCGGCGCGTTCGCGGAGCACGGCATCGACGGGTACCTTTTGCTCCGTTTGACGGAACACGACTTGGACCGGGACCTTGCGATTCCCTCGAATTTACAGCGAGTGAAGGTGTACCGGGCGATCGAGAACTTACGACGAACGGTGCGTGGAGGGGTCCGAGACACGTCCGGGATATACGCGTCGCCGATGACGCTCACGGCGACGACGACGATTACGAGTTCCGATTCCCCGGGCGCGAATCGTCACGGCACGGACGGTTCGGATCCCCTGTCAAGGTCAACCAGTGACGTGTCTACCAGAGGTGAACGAGAGAACTCGAGAAGTGCAGTATATTCTCCTTCCAACGACTCCTCCTACCCCAAGCGCCAGGGCAGCGGCAAGTCCATGACCCTCAGCGACGGCACGCGCGGAAGCGAGACGAGCTTCGAAGCGGATCTCTCTTGGTTACAGTACGTCCACAGGGAGGCGCGGAAGGGCGCCTTGGCGGAGTGGCTTTTACAGAAAACGAAAGAAATCGAGGAAGAGAGTGGGAATAATGAATCCCCGGGTGTGGCGTTGAATGCGTACACGCAAGCCGCATTAGGCGCGCTCGCGGTGATGTCCGCCAACGGACCGAACGACCAATTCGGATCGGGAACCGACGGAAGCGGGTCGAATGGAAACGTTTCGCGAGGTAACAACTCGTTGCCCTCGCCGCCTTTATCGTTCGGATCATTTCCAGGATCCAGGGGCAGCGCGAGAAGCCGCGGCTCCCGAGGAAGCGGCAGCGAATTTGGAGTAAGGCTTCGTGAAGCCCTGGAATCTACTCCGGGGTGGAACTCAGGCGATGCTACGTTTTCGTCGAAACCGGACATTCCGTGGTTGCAATCGCGGTTAGCGGACTTAGTCGATGAGCTGAAGATGTCGTCGGAGAAGATGCAGAAAACGAAATCGGTTGAAAATTTCTCGCCGCCGCCGCCAGCTTCGGTGACCACGTCTTTGATGCAAGGCGATAGAAATATTTTTGACCCCAACGCGGTGCCTATTGCCGGCCCGTCCACGCCGTTGACACCCGCGAATTTAATGTTTCGGGGAAAAGAAAAGGAATCGGACTTTGTGGAAGCCATTGAGGCGGAAATCGTTGCGCGCGTCGAGTCCGCGAAAGTTGAAGTGGCTTCCACGATGAGCGCGCAGGATGAGATTGCGGAGATGCAACTCGCTTTGATGAACAGCCAACAGAGCGCGATGGCGGAGATGCACGAGGCCGCGGCTGTTTCCGAAGCCGCGGCGTTTCAGGAGTTTGAGCTCGCGAACAGCGAGAGTGATCGCAAAAACGCGAGCGCGCTTCTGGACAAAGCCTCGGCGCGGCAGCGCGAGTTAGCGTTGCAAGAGATGCAGCAAAGCGTGATGGCGTCGCAGCAGACTTTGGCGGCGGAGGTTATGTTGCGGCAGCGCTCTGACGCGGCGGAAGCGGGTGTGCTTCTGGAGAAGCACGAGTCCATGGCCTCGGAGATGAAGGTGAGGTACGAGGAGAACAACCTCGCGACGGCGGCGCACCAAAACGCGATGGACGTTCTGTTGGAACACGCCGAGGCGATGCGTTCGGCCATCGCGAGTGGGAACGCCGCGGCTTTACTCGAGACGCAGACTGAGATTTCCGAAGCCGCGATGGCGCAGCGGTCGACTCGGCGTGAAATGCTGGGGCAAAGGGAGTCCCTATCAGTCGCGGAGCACGAACAAGATGAAGTCTTCGCGGTGATGGCGCGCGCTAAAGTCGAGGCGGACGCGGGGAAAGCGCGGTTCGCCAAAGCAACCGCCGCCGCGCAGGTCAACATCCAAACCGCGCAGGAGGAGGTGATGCGACGAGCGGTGGTGATGCAAAACGCGCTGGAGGTGTTGCCGGAAAACATCGCAGTTGCTTTGGTGGATAGGGCTGAGGAATCATCTTCCGTGAACGTGAGTAACCCTTCTGACCCGAACAACCCAGGGATGTCCGAGGAGTGGGAGATTAAGTTTGACGACATCGAGTTCAAGCCGGGGGGAATTCCGTGCGGGGATAACAGAATCGGGCACGGCGGTTTCGGCGAGGTTTTTTTAGGTCAGTTGGGGGGTATGAACGTCGCGGTGAAGCGACTGTTCAACCAGGAACACGCGCAGCAGGGCATGCGTGAGTTCAGGGCGGAGGTTTCCATTTTATCGCGGCTGAGGCATCCCTCAATCGTGCTGTGGCTCGGTGCGAGCACCACCGCCCCGAATTGCACAATCGTGCTGGAGTACATGGACCGCGGGTCGCTTTCGCAGCTCCTGCACCGGAGCGACACGCCGTACACGCTGGTCACCGCAGTGAAGTGGTGCATTTCCATCGCCAGAGGTATGCTGTATCTACACCAGCACAAACCGTTCCCCATAATTCACTGCGACTTGAATTCGAACAACGTGTTGGTGAACCGGGAGTGGGTGGTGAAAATAACGGATTTCGGGCTCTCGAAAGTGAAACGCACGAGCAGGTTGAGCCGACGGAGCGGGATCATCGGGACTGTCAATTATGCGGCCCCTGAAGTCATTCGCGGCGCACCTTCTTCAGAATCCTCAGACGTGTACGCCTTCGGCGTGTTGGCGTGGGAAATATTGACCAGAAAAATCCCCTGGAAGGACTTAACAGAGTACCAGATCATTTACAAAATGACGGCGGCGATGAAGCGTCCTATGAACCGCCAAAACGCGACGACAGAAAATTTTGACGTCCCGGACGATTCCTTTCCAACCGGCGCGCAAAAGATGCTGCACGACTGCTGGGTCTCGAAATCAACGGACCGGCCGTTCTTCCCGCAGCTCGTGGAGGAGTGTCGAGAAATGCTGCGCGCGGAAAACGCGAAAACGAGGGAAACGAAGGGGTAGGCGATAGATGTAATGTAATAAATGTTAGCCGTGAATACTCTTCGTGAAATATTTCTTTCATCACAAATTCTGCCAGGGACATCGTCACGTCGTGTTTACTCTCGTCACGGATGCATAGGTTCCGTGAAAGACAACAGCGTCACGAAGTCCCTGATTTTTAGATCTATTTGTTTCATTCTTGTTCTTTTCCGCTCTCGATACATATCCGATACCTCTATCTTACTCACATCAAACCGACAAATCAGCCCGGCGCCGCGACCGCAAAGTTGGCGACGTACGGGCTCGCGACGTACCCGGTGCAGGTTACTCGGAAGGTCCCCTGCGCGAGTTGCGCCACCTGCTTGTTGTACCCCGGGTTGTGCACGGAGAGGCGCACCTTGTTCGCTTCGTTGACGTGTGACGTGATAAACGTGTTCCCCAAGGCTTTTGAGAACGACGCCTGGACGACGTCGCCCAACACGGCGCCTGGGGCGAACACGTCGAACACGTAAACGGCGCCCGGGTACAAGTCCGGCACGGTGAACATGGAGGTGTCGAATTTCAAGTGCTTGTTCATCACGCCGCTGTAGTCATGTGCGCCTATCTTGAACTGGTGCGTTTCGGTCAGGCCGTTGAGCAGAATTCGGGCATCGTGTTCCGTTCTTCCAACCGTCACCGCGGACGCAGAATCAACACCGATGGTGACGTTGCCGTTCTCAACTACTGACTCAGCAGTGCCCGCGTCGATGGAAACGCCGCCGCCATAACCGCCTGAAGTGGTACTCGACCCGGCGGTGATGCTCACGGCACCGCCCGCCGCATTCGCAGCGGAAACGTTACCAGCACTTAACGTCAAAGATCCACCAGTACCAATGTCTCCAGTGCCCACCGTCATGCTGATCGCGCCGCCCGCACCGCCAACCGCACCGCCCGTGCTTACCGTGTACGACCCCGTGTCTCCGGCAGTAGACGTTCCCGTCTGAAGCATCATGTCGCCGCTCACACCAGAGCTGCCAGCGTTGGAGGTCTCGATCACCACCGCACCCGACGACGACGCCGTGCCCACGCCGCTGCTCACTGTCACCGCGCCGCCAGCTTGTTTAGCCCCGACGCCGGCGCTGATCGACACAGCGCCGCCGGCGCCCGCCGTGGTTCCGGCACCAGCGCCCGCAGTCACTGTCACCGCGCCGCCAGTTCCCGACGCATCCGTGCTCTCCCCAGCCGTCAACGTCATCGCGCCGCCGGAGCCTGTGTCTCCGCGGCCTACCTGCATAGATATGCTACCTCCTTTACCTTCTGTGGATTCACCGCTTTTGACGTCGATTTCGCCCGAAGAACCCAAACATGCGGATCCAGTGCTGACGTCAACGTTACCACTGACACCGGTGGTTCCACTATTCTCCGTGCTGAGCAATAGTTTGCCACTTGTCGTGCCTGTGCTGCGGCCTGTAAGCAGCACCACAGATCCTCCACTTCCTGTGCTAGCCTCACCACCTCGGATCTCCACGTTGCCGCCCCGCCCGTAAGGGTCCGTGCTGTTGGTGGCACCACCCGTCAGCACC
>MDSY01000199.1_pt1 | contig 28814 bp, 24 predicted proteins | sample 811131 | NCBI WGS metagenome assembly MDSY01 (sample SAMN05326643, study PRJNA326480) | marine metagenome | isolation source: seawater | place: Atlantic Ocean: South West | collected 2010
ATTCCAATAAAGTGCATTGGGAAAAATACTCCATAGGCACAGACAGCTGTTACCCAGAAATGAATATATCCTAAGTTCTTATTCATCATACGTCCAAACATTTTTGGAAACCAATGATAAACACCTGCAAAAAGTCCGTATAGAGCCGAAATTCCCATTACTAAGTGGAAATGAGCTACAACGAAATAAGTGTCATGTACATTAATATCCAAGGTACTATCACCAAGAATAATTCCTGTCAAACCTCCTGTAATAAATGTTGATACCAACCCTATGGAAAATAACATCGCTGGGTTAAGCTGTAAGTTACCCTTCCAAAGGGTTGTAATGTAGTTAAATGCTTTTACAGCAGATGGGATTGCAATTAATAAGGTTGTAAAGGTAAATACAGAACCCAAGAAAGGATTCATTCCTGAGATGAACATATGGTGACCCCATACAATAGTAGACAAAAAAGCAATCGCTAAAATAGAAGCTACCATTGCTCGATATCCAAAGATTGGCTTACGAGCATTTGTGGCAATAATTTCAGATGTAATACCCAAAGCTGGTAAGAGAACAATATATACCTCGGGATGACCTAAGAACCAAAAAAGGTGTTCGTATAAAACTGGAGATCCTCCTTGGTAGTGTAATACCTCACCTTGAATAAATATATCCGATAAGAAAAATGAAGTTCCAAAACTTCTATCCATTATTAGCAATAAAGCTGCAGATAGTAGAACAGGGAAAGAAACCACCCCGATAATTGCGGTGACAAAAAACGCCCAGATAGTTAAAGGTAAACGAGTCATACTCATTCCTTTCGTTCTCAGATTAATTACAGTAACAATGTAATTTAGAGAACCCAAAAGAGAAGAGGCTATAAATATCGCCATTGAAACGAGCCATAAAGTCATTCCAGTTCCTGATCCAGGCTGAGCCTGTGGAAGTGCAGAAAGAGGTGGATAAATTGTCCAACCAGCTGCTGCTGGTCCTGCTTCAACAAAAAGAGACATGACCATTATCACACTAGAAACAAAAAACATCCAGAAAGAAATCATATTTAAAAGTCCTGAAGCCATATCACGTGCTCCAATTTGGAGTGGAATAAGTAAGTTACTAAAAGTTCCACTTAAGCCAGCAGTTAATACAAAAAACACCATTATAGTTCCATGTATTGTAACTAAAGCCAAATATACGTTGGGATCCATTACACCGTCAGGGGCCCATTTTCCTAAAATAACTTCAAATATACCGAATGGCTGTTCTGGCCATGCTAATTGCAAACGGAACAAAAGTGACATTGCTATCCCTATGATTCCCATAAATAGTCCAGTAATTAAATACTGCTTTGAGATCATTTTATGATCTTGACTAAAAACATATTTAGTTACAAAAGTTTCTTTATGATGATGCTCGTGATCTTCTTCTATATGCGCTTCTGCTGTTGACATATCTTTTTAATTTTTATTAGTTTTTTATTGAATTACCTCTGCAAAGGTTTGTTGGTCTGAAATCCATTTTTTATAATCTTCTGGGGATTCTACAATTATTTTCATTTGCATATTGTAGTGCGAGGCACCACAAATTTTATTACAAAGTAAAAGAAAATCAAATTCATATGGATCTAAAGCTACATCACCACTTGCTACAAGTTCTTTACTCTTTTTCACTCTAATTTTATTTATTTTTTTGACCTTTGATACAATATCAGGATCTTGGCGCATTTCCTCTGTTGTAATGTTTGGAACGAAAGCAAATTCTGTAATCATACCCGGAACACAATTCATCTGCGCTCTAAAGAAAGGCATATAAGCCGAATGCAATACATCTTGTGAGCGCATTTTAAATATAACCTCTCTTCCTACAGGTAAGTGTAATTCTTGAACTACTATATCATCAAAACCATTAGGATCTGTGGCGTCAATTCCAACTAAATTTTTTCCTTCAAAATCCTCAAGAAAACGAACGTTTGCATCACCAAGCACACCATCGTCTCCTGAATAACGTGCCTTCCAGTTAAACTGTTGAGCATATAGTTCCACCACAAGGGCTTCATCATTTTCTTCAACTGTCATTATATCTGTCCAAGTATATAGGCCATATAAAATTAACCCTGCAAGAACAAATACTGGTATAATTGTCCAAATCATTTCTAGCTTTTCATTATCAGAAAAGAAAAGAGCTTTTTTACCTTTTTCACCACGATATTTATAAGAAAAATAATGTAACAATGCTTGAGTTACCGTTTGAACAAAAAAGATAATTGCAAATGAGATCCACATCAAATTATCATAATCATATCCATGCTCAGAAGCAGCTTTGGGAAGTAAAACATCCCCATAAGACCAAAAAGAAAAGATTGTAATTCCATAAATAAAAATCAAGAAGGCAAACATAAGTTTCCCATTCCAATCATTATCATTGTCGTCTGCAATCTGAGTCGAAACTTTCTTTACTTGTGAAATCTCAAAAATCTTTGTGATTTGCCAGATCGCGATTGCAATTAAAATTAAAACAGAAAATATCAAAACTACATTCATTTATCTTTTCGATTAATTTTTAATAATGAAAACGTTCACTCTCACCCATATAAGGATCACCTTTTGCGAGAAGTGGTGCTTTCGTCATTTCTTTAAATACAATAAATATGAAAAGCCCTAAAAAGAACAGAAAACCTCCAATTTCAGGTGCACCTATATACCACTGATCTCCAACAGCAGAGGGCATTATCATATTATAAACATCTATATAGTGTCCTAGGATTATAACAATTCCCGCCATTACCACAAAATAATTTGTTCGTTTGAAATCACTATTCATTAATATCAATAATGGAAATATAAAATTCATAACTAACATTCCAAAAAATGGTAAGTTATAGTCTTCAATACGTGTCATAAAATAAGTAACCTCCTCTGGAATATTAGAATACCAAATTAACATAAACTGAGAGAACCATAAATATGTCCAAAAAACACTAAAACCAAACATAAACTTACCTAAATCATGAATATGACTATCATTCACAAATTCTAAAAATCCTTTTGATTTAAGATAAATTGTAATTAAAGCGATTGTTGTAACTCCTGAAACAACCATACTTGCAAAAACATACCATCCAAACAAAGTACTAAACCAATGAGGATCTATAGACATTATCCAGTCCCAAGACATGATAGATTCAGTCACAATAAAAAATACTAAAAATGCTGCTGATATTCGGAAATTCTTCTTGTGGTTTGAAATATCGTCTGCAGAATCTTGTGCAAGAGAAAACTTTCTTGAGAAATATCGATATAAAGACCAACCTGATAAAAAGAATAAGGCTCTTAATAAGAAAAATGGTACGTTCAAATAACCTGTTTTTCCTGCAATTAATTTATCATGTGCCACTACTTCAGGATCCATCCAGATAAATAGGTGATTTAGATGCATACCTGAAAGTGCTAAAATTATAATAACAATTATTCCTCCAGGAAGTAAGTAAGCTGTAATACTTTCCATAACTCTGAAAAGGACTGGAGACCATCCCGCTTGAGCAGCACGTTGAATAGCATAAAAGGCAAGAACTCCTAAGGAAATCATAAAGAAAAAGAATGCTGCAACATAAAGTGCAGCCCATGGCTTGTTACTCAATTGATGAAATACATGTTCATCGTGATCTAAATCATGACCAACGTCTTGATGAGTTTTAGAATCGCTGTGAATGGATTCAGAACCATGAACTATTTCTTTAGTATCATGTTGAGAATCTGACTGATGATCTGAAATTTTTCCATGATCTCCTGAACTTGATTCATTGTGACCATAGCCATGACTAGCTAATACCATAGATTTAGATTCTTCTAAAGTAGATGGTGCATTTAAAAAACCATAAGTAAGGCCAAGAAAACCAACAACCATTAAAGTAATTGCCAGGTTTCTAAGTTTATTGGGAAAAGTATACATCATTTGTTTTTCCATAAATTATTTAACAAGCTTACTTCTTAATTCCATAACATGCTGTGAAATTTGCCATCGCTCTTTTGCATTAACTTGTCCAGCATGTGAACCCATTGCGTTTTTACCATACATTAAAACATGATAAATACTTCCGGGAGTTATTTGTCTGTCAGCGTAACTCGGTACACCTAAAAATTTTTCTCGAGTCATTAAAATTCCTTGACCATCTCCTTTTTTACCATGACAAACTGCACAATAAATTGTATAAAGTTCTTTTCCATTTGCTGCATTTTCTTCTGTTAGTTCAAAAGGTGAAATTAAATTAGTTTTAGCTGATTCGTAACCTTCATTAGTATCAGGATAATCGTATGGTTCCCATCCCCTAGCAATAGATCCTTCTACTGGGATTTGGGCCTCAATACCATTGGCAAAAGCATCAGTATCTGCATAAGTTTTATAGCCCACAGGTTCGTACATATTTGGGAAATATTGGTAATTGGGTTTGGAAGGGTTAAAACAAGATTGTAATCCCAACAAAACAATTAAACAAATTATCAGACCTTTATAACTCATCTATTCTGGTTTTTCAATTATTGAAATATCAATAGCTCCTGACTTTCTTAAAAGCTTTTCAAGTTCTTTTTCATTATCATGAAGTTCAATCTCTACAAGAAATTTATCATCTGTAGTAAAAGGGTTTGGATTTTCAGCTTTTTTAAAAGGCCAAAGTTTGCTTCTCATATAAAACGTTATTACCATAAGGTGAGCAGCAAAAAAAACAGTCATCTCGAACATGATTGGGACAAAAGCAGGCATGTTCTCTAAGTAAGAAAAACTTGGTTTACCTCCAATATTTTGAGGCCAATCATCTATCATAATGTAATTCATCATTAATGTAGCTACGCATAATCCTATACAACCATAAATAAAAGACATGATAGCTAGACGAGTTTCGTCGAGTCCCAATGCCTTATCTAGACCGTGTACAGGGAATGGTGTATATACCTCTTCAATATGGTGTTTCTCTGAACGTAATATCTTAACGGCACTTAAAAGGACGTCATCATCATCGTAAAGAGCATGTATTACTTTATTACTCATGATTTCTATCTCTTAAATTTTTATACTTCTCACCGGAAGATTTTAATATTGTTTTAACTTCTGCCTGAGCAATTACAGGGAAGGTTCTTGCGTATAATAAAAATAGGACAAAGAAAAATCCAATTGTACCTATAAATATCCCAATATCCACGAATGTTGGAGAAAACATTGTCCAGGAAGAAGGAAGATAATCTCTATGAAGCGAGGTCACTATAATTACGAAACGCTCAAACCACATTCCAATATTCACAACTATAGAAATAATAAATGAGAACATTATACTTGTTCTTAATTTCTTGAACCACATAAACTGGGGTGAAAATACATTACACGTCATCATAGACCAATAAGCCCACCAATATGGTCCTGTAGCACGATTTAAGAAAGCATATTGCTCATATTCAACTCCTGAATACCAAGCAATAAAGAGTTCCGTTATATAGGCAACACCAACAATAGATCCTGTAATCATGATAACAATGTTCATCAATTCAATATGTTGGACCGTTATATAATTTTCTAAATTGGATACCTTTCTCATAATTATAAGTAAAGTATTTACCATTGCAAAACCAGAAAAAACAGCCCCAGCAACAAAATAAGGTGGGAAAATTGTTGTGTGCCATCCAGGAATTACAGAAGTTGCAAAGTCAAAAGATACTATGGTGTGAACTGATAAAACTAAAGGAGTAGCCAGTCCAGCAAGCACTAAAGAAACTTCTTCAAAGCGTTGCCAATCTTTTGCACGTCCACTCCAACCAAAGCTCAAAAGACTATAAATTTTCTTTTGGAATGGCATCACGGCGCGATCTCGAATCATAGCAAAATCAGGAAGTAATCCAGTCCACCAAAATACTAATGATACAGATAAATAAGTTGAAATTGCAAACACATCCCAAAGTAACGGAGAGTTGAAATTGACCCAAAGAGATCCAAATCCATTTGGAATTGGAAGAACCCAGTAAGCAAGCCATGGGCGACCCATGTGAATAATAGGAAAAAGACCAGCCTGAATTACAGAAAAAATTGTCATTGCCTCTGCTGAACGGTTAATGGCCATACGCCATTTTTGTCTGAATAAAAGTAGAACTGCTGAAATTAAAGTACCTGCGTGTCCTATTCCAACCCACCATACAAAGTTCGTGATATCCCAAGCCCAGCCTACGGTTTTATTTAGTCCCCATGTTCCAATACCTGTAGAAATAGTATAAATGATGCAACCAACACCCCACAAAAATGCTGTTAGAGCGATTCCAAACACAATCCACCACTGTGTATTGGCAGCTCCTTCAACTGGTGCAGCAACATCCACAGTTACATCGTGATAAGATTTATCACCTGTAACGAGTGGTTTTCTAATTGGTGCTTCGTAGTGCGATGACATACATTCTTTTTTTCAATTCTATTTTATACCTCGTCAGTATTTCTAACTTTTACTTGATACATTACATTAGGTTTTGTTCCTACACTTTCTAACAAATGATACATTCGATTACCTTTATGTAATGCTGATACTTTACTTTTTTTATCATTTAAATCACCGAAAACCATTGCTCCCGAATCACATGCATTAGAACATGCTGTTTGGAAGCTACCATCTGCAATTTGTTTTCCTTCTAATTTTGCGTCTAAAATAGTTTTTTGGGTCATTTGAATACACATAGAACATTTTTCCATTACTCCTCTTGAACGAACTACAACGTCGGGGTTTAATACCATACGTCCTAAGTCGTTGTTCATGTGGTAATCAAACTCATCATTTTTGTTATATAAAAACCAATTAAAACGACGAACCTTATAAGGGCAGTTATTCGCACAATATCGCGTCCCTACACAGCGGTTATATGCCATATGATTCTGACCCTGTCTTCCATGTGATGTAGCTGCTACAGGGCAAACAGTTTCACAAGGTGCATGATTACAGTGCTGGCACATCACAGGTTGAAATGCAACTTGTGGATTAGCTGCAGCTTGTTCCATTTCTCCAAAAGTATTTAGAGAATCACCGATTCCTGATATGGAATCCTTAGTTTCATTATCTCCTTCAAAAGTTGAGGCTGATGAATAATAACGATCAATTCGTAACCAATGCATATCACGTGATTTACGTACTTCGCGTTTACCAACTACAGGAACATTATTTTCTGCATGACAAGCTATAACGCAAGCTCCACATCCGGTGCAAGAATTTAAGTCAATAGAGAGGTTAAAATGGTGCCCTATACTTCGATCAAATTCTTGCCACATATCAACTTCAGGTGAAGTGACGTCAAACTCAATATGATTTTTTGAAACCTGAGGCATAATATTCCAATATGCTTTGTCTTTTGTATTAAAAATCTCTAAAGTTGTTTCTTTTATAATATCGCCTCTTCCCATTAGGGTATTATGCAATTGTACGCATGCAAATTCGTGCTCTCCATCGTCTAGTTTAATTGAAACGTTTTGAACTTTTTCAAAACCTCGATATAACCTATATGCATTTACTCCCGTTTGCATTTCATCTTTGAGCCCCATACGTTTTCCATAACCAAATGAAAGACCTACAGTCCCTATTGCTTGTCCAGGCTGAATAATTACAGGAACTTTTAGGGTTTCAGATCCAACAGTTACTGCTGCGTAACTTCCATTAAGAGCACCGTTTGCTGTATTAATATTTTTTAATCCCAGAGCTTTAGCATCACTCATAGATACTGTAAGGTAGTTGTCCCAGCTTACTCTTGTAATAGGATCAGGGAATTCCTGTAACCATGGATTATTTGCTTGCTGTCCATCACCCATTCCTGTTTTGGAATACAACACTAGGCTAATTCCTTTAGAAGTGGCTGTTTTAAGTGTTTTAGTATTCAATTTTGTAAAATCTGGAGCTAGTTTCACCTGAGAAGTTTCAATTGAGAAATAACCGTCGTGTAAAGCTTTGTTCCAAGAACTTGAATCTAAGATTGATTCATTCCAATGAGCTTTGATTTGATCATAAAATTTTATGTTTTGTCCTGTTAATCTGAGTAAAACATCTTGAAATTGCTGAGTATCAAATAAAGGTCGAATTGTCGGCTGAGCAAGTGCAAAGTGACCTGGCTTGAATTCATAATCCCCCCAAGATTCTAAATAATGAGGTGTAGCTGCAATAAATTGGGACACTGCGGCCGTTTCATTAATTTTTGAAGTAAAGCTTAATGAAAACTCAAGCTTTTTAATAGCTTTCTCAAGTTCAGTTCCATCAGAAGATGAGAAAACTGGATTGACACCTACGGAAATAAGACCACTTATTCTTCCAGCTTTTATAGCTTTAAATGCATCTATTACTTCTTTTGTGTTTCCTTGTCTAATCAATTTTGGACTTTCAGGATTAAAAGCTTCACTATCTAAATGAGAATTAATTGCTAATACGATATCCTGAGCAATTTCATCTTCAATTCCTGAGACTAAAACCCCTTTAGATCCGGATTTTTTTAGAGCGCCTATTGCTTTATCTGCATTAGGTTTTAGATCATCCGATAATTGTCCTGCAATATTTCTAATAAGACGATCATGAATGTAGGCTAGAATATTTTTTTGATCTGCTGGTGTACAAGGTATCCGATAATCAGCATTTGCACCTGTCAGTGACATATTGGATTCAAACTGAAAGTGCTGAGACATCTCTGCTTTTCCATGATTTTGATTTGGTATTCTTGATGCAGCATAACCTGCTTCATAACCACTCCCCTGCCAATCACCAAGAAAATCTGCATCAATAGAAACTATTGTTTTAGCCTTTGAAAAATCATAATCTGCCAATGCTCTTTTCCCATAATATTTTTCAAATGAATTAAGAGCAGCATCAGAGGATATAGAGTCATAAACTACAGGACGAACATTAGGATATATATTAATAAAATCAGTAATGATTTTTTGTGAAGTTGGACTTGGTAACGTTGGCATCAGAAGAATTATTTCCTTACCTGATGCAGCTAATGCTTTAAGCATTGCTTCAATCTGAAGGTGAAAATTATTCCATGAAACATCTTTCCCATTAGCCTGGGGTCCTTTTAAGCGTAAGGTATCATAAAGAGGGAGTATTGAGGCATGGACTCTTGCATTAGCACAACCTAATATAGGTGCATCTGGATTACTCTCTACTTTTATTGGTCTTCCCTCTCGTGTTTTTATAAGAATACTTCCAAAATCAAAGCCATCTGCTATAGTAGTGGCATAATAATTTGCTACACCAGGTCTGATTTGTTCCGGTTGAACCACGTATGGGACTGACTTGATTACTGGGCCTTCACATGCAGCTACTGTTGCAGCCGCTGTACTAAATCCAACATATTTGAGAAAGTCTCTCCTAGATGTACTACTTTCTTCAAGTGTTTTTTCGTCACTTAAAAAATCTTCTGGTAGCTTGGATACAAATTCGTTTTCTTCTAATTTTTTTAGGTTCTCGTTATTTGAATCAAGTTGATCTAAATTTTTCCAATATGTCTTGTTTGATGCCATAAATTTTTCTTGATCTCCTTTTAATAGTGACATTTTCCACATTCAAGTCCGCCCATTTGAGCAACTGTTAATTTTTCTACTCCATATTTTTTAGAAAGGGCCTCATGAATTTTTGAATAATACTCATTGCTTTCAACTTTTACGTTTGTCTCTCTGTGACAGTTTATACACCAACCCATTGTGAGAGGTGAGTACTGGTACATGATTTCCATCTCCTCTACCGGTCCATGGCATTTTTGGCATGCTATCTCTCCAACCTCAACATGTTGAGCGTGATTAAAATAAACAAAGTCTGGTAAATTATGAATACGAACCCATTTTACAGGTTCAGTCTCTCCTGTATATCGTTGATTTTCTTCATCCCACCCTACAGCAGCATAGAGTTTTTTAATCTCTTTAGTATAAAAATCTTTAGTATATCCATTCTCTAAATCTTCTTCTCCGTTATACTCAGCGATGTTTTGGTGACAATTCATACAAACATTTAATGAAGGTATTCCAGAATGCTTAGAGACACGTGCTGAAGAATGGCAATATTTACATTCAATTTGATTAGCTCCTGCATGTATTTCGTGAGAATAATGAATTGGTTGTACTGGCATGTAGCCTTGATCTACTCCAACTTGCATGAAGAAACCATAAACAAAATAGGCACTACTTAATAATAAAAGCATAACCGAAATCATCACTAAAAACTGATTCTGAACAAAAGCTAACCAAATTGGTGTACGTTTTGGTTTTGCTTGAGGGGTAATGTCAACTCCACTTAATTTTGCAATACGCATTAAAGTTCGTTGCACCAAAAAAAGCATTGTTACAAGTATGGCAAATACTAAAGAAAGTGCAATTAGAATTAAAGTATTGCTAACACCGGTTCCGGTCTCTTGATATGTAGCACCCCCTATAGCTTTGGCGACTGCAACAGGAGCTGGAGGTGAATAATCAGTATAAGCAATAATATTATCAATATCCGTATTGGAGAGCTGTTGAAAAGAAGTCATAACAGATCCATTATATTCCTCATAAATAGCAACTGCTTGTGCATCGCCTGACTTAATCATGGCAGTGCTATTCTTAATCCATGTGTACAGCCACTCTTTATCATACTTCGCTGAAACACCCTTAAGTGCTGGGCCCACAGCTCGTTTATTAAGCTTATGACAGGCTGCACAATTAGCGTTAAAAAGTTTTTTTCCTGCTTGAACAGCGGCGCTATTATCTGCTATTGTTACTTCTTGAGCTACAATTTTCTGCGTTAATAGAACACTAATTAAAATAATGAAGGGTAAAAAGAAAGATTTCAATCCTATGATGCGAATATTTGTTTTAATTGAATTTGTAACTTTATCCAAAATTTATTTCTAAAATCCGACACAAAAATACAGCATAGAATGCTTTTAATTAAGCTATGAAATTAAGATTTTATTAATTTATAACTGTTCTAAATAAGGATTAAGAATTATTAAATTGATCTACTATAAAAAGAATTTTTTGTTTTTTTGTGATATGAAAGATATTCGCTGTAACTACCTGATTTTATTGATTTTTTTAATTTACTTCAACTTTGTTTTATCTCAAGAACAAAAATTAAACATTAAACAAGATCCTAAAATAGATAGTTTACTTCAAAAAAAAATTGAACTTGATAGCGAGCTTTTCAACAAGACATATTTTACGCTTCAATTATATTATGGAGATCTCGTTTTAGCAGAAGAAGTTTTAATGCAGTCAAAAGAAAAATTTCCACATATTCCAGTTAAATTAAGTTTTGAAACCCCTAACTATAAAGTTCAGGCAGGACGTTTTAAAGAAAAATTAAAAGGATTAAAGACATTAGATACTTTAAAAAGCTTTTTCCCTTCAGCATTTTTAATTACCCGAAAAGATTAAAGAGACTTTTTGATTGCAATTTCTTTAAAGCATTCAAGAACATCTCCTATTTTAATATCATTGTAGTTATTGATTTGTAAGCCACAATCATAACCCTTTGCAACTTCTTTAACATCATCTTTGAAGCGTTTTAATGATTCTAAATCTCCTGTAAAAATTACAACACCTTCACGAATTATTCGAATACTCGAATTTCTAAAGATTTTACCTGATGTAACCATACATCCTGCGATGGTTCCCACTTTGGAAATTTTAAAAGTTTCTCTAATTTCAACATTACCTGTTACTTCTTCTCGCATTTCTGGAGAAAGCATACCTTCCATGGCATCCTTAACATCATTAATGGCGTCATATATAATAGAATAGGAGCGAATATCAATTTCTTCCTTCTCAGCAATTGCTCGTGCGTTGCCCATTGGACGAACATTAAACCCAATTACAATTGCATCTGACGCGGATGCTAATAAAACATCAGATTCAGTAATAGCCCCTACTCCTTTATGAATAATATTTACTTCAATCTCAGCTGTAGATAGTTTTTGAAGAGAATCGGTTAATGCTTCAACAGATCCATCAACATCTCCTTTAAGAATTATATTTAGTTCTTTAAAATCTCCCAATGCAATACGCCTTCCAATTTCATCTAACGTAATATGTCGTTGAGTACGAACACTTTGTTCACGAACTAGTTGCGTTCTTTTCGCAGCAATCTGTTTTGCTTCTCTTTCGTCTTCTAGAACCAAGAAAGTGTCTCCAGCTTGAGGTGCACCATCCAATCCTAAAATAGAAACGGGAGTTGCAGGGGGTGCTAAGTCTAGATTTACACCTCGCTCATTAAAAATAGCTTTAACTTTTCCACTTTGCTTTCCTGCAAGCAGATAGTCTCCCATTTTTAAAGTCCCATTTTGAATTAATATTGTTGAAACATACCCTCTACCTTTATCTAAGAAAGCCTCAACAACAGTTCCTTTGGCTTTTCTATTAGGATTTGCTTTTAACTCAAGTAACTCAGCTTCTAAAAGAACTTTTTCTAGGAGTTCACTTACTCCAGTTCCAATTAGTGCTGAAATATCTTGAGATTGAATTTTACCTCCCCAATCTTCAACCATTAAATTCATGGCTGCAAGAGCTTCTTTAATTTTATCAGGATTGGCATTTGGCTTATCAATTTTATTTATTGCAAATACAATAGGAACACTAGCAGCTTGTGCGTGACTTATAGCCTCCTTTGTTTGTGGCATAATATCATCATCTGCAGCTACAACAATTATTGCAATATCTGTTACTTGAGCACCTCTGGCTCGCATAGCTGTGAAGGCTTCGTGACCTGGGGTGTCTAAAAATGTAATTTTTTGTCCATCTTTAAGTGTTACACTATATGCTCCAATATGTTGAGTGATTCCTCCTGATTCTCCAGCAATAACATTTTCTTCCCGAATGTTATCGAGCAAAGAAGTTTTACCGTGATCGACATGCCCCATTACAGTAACGATAGGTCCTCTTGGATATAAATCCTCAATATTATCGTTCTCTTCCTCGATATTTTCCTCAAGTTCAGCTTTTTCAAAACTAACTTCATATTCAAATTCTTCGGCTACAATGGTCAATGTTTCAGCATCAAGACGTTGGTTCATCGTGACCATAATGCCTAAGGTCATACAGGTAGAAATAATTTCAGTTGAAGAGACATTCATCATTGTTGCTACTTCGCCTACTGTTATGAATTCTGTAACTTTAAGAATTTTACTTTCAGCTTCAATTTGAGCCATTTCATCCTCAGTTTTTTGCCTATGCTGAGTCCTTTTATCTCTTCGATATTTAGCTCCTTTAGATTTCGAAGATTTACCTTGAAGCTTTTCTAGGGTTTCGCGAATTTGCTTTTGAACTTCCTCTTCTGTAGGTTCCTCTTTTTTGACGGGGACATTACGATTTTTTTGTCTACTATTATTTTTAGCGTTTGTGTTGATAGATGGCTTTATATCCTTACTTATACGTTTTCGTTTTCTTTTACGTGCATCCTCAACAGTTTTTTCTTTTTTATTTACTTCTTCTAAATTAATGGTCTGGCCTGTCTTTTTTGGACCGGATAATTTTTTATATTGGGTTGTTAAGGTTTTTTTTTCTTCAACATCCGCAACTGATGAAGGATCAGTTTTTTCATTATCTTTATTAGAAGATGATTTTACTGAATCTGCTTTTGGCTTCTCAATAATATTCGAAGATACTTCTTCAGGAATTTTATTTAATATATTCTCAGTCTTAGCGATTACTGAAGCTTGATTATTTTTCTCTCTAGGGTCTTTTACATCTTTAATAGGAGAGGTTTTTAGGGCGTCTAAATCAATTTTTCCAATAGATTTAGGTTTTTCAATAGAAATCCTATTGGTCTTTAACTCTTGCCTTTTTGCGATTCTATCTAAACGTTCTTGCTCCTTCTTTTCTTGAATAATTCGAAGTGATTCCTTTTCTTTTCGCTTTTCCTCACCCACTTCGTGAGACGCTACTTTTTTGGACTTATCTTTTTCAAATTCGTCCAAGAGAGTATCGTACACATGATTAGTGATTTTTGTGGTTGGACGTGCGTCAATTTCAACACCCTTATCATTTAAAAATTCGACGGCACGCTCTAAAGAGATGTTTAGTTCTCTTAGAACCTTATTAAGTCGAATACTGGGTTTGTCAGCCATATATTAATTTCTATGTGCAAAAATAAGAATTATTTTTGCAGTCTATTCTTCAAATTCTTCTTTAAGTATTCTTAAAACTTCATTGATAGTCTCTTCTTCAAGGTCGGTTCGCTTAATTAAATCCACTTTCTCTAATTCTAATATACTTTTAGCAGTGTCTAGACCAACTTTCTTAAATTCTTCGATTACCCATTCTTCAATTTCATCACTGAATTCTTTGAGCTCAATGTCTTCCTCAACACCTTCCCGGAAAACATCAATCTCATAACCAGTTAATTTTCCAGCCAGTCGAATATTAGATCCTCCTTTTCCAATTGCCTTAGAAACTTCCTCAGGATTTAAAATAACTTCAACACGTTTAGTTTCTTCATCAATTTTAAGAGAGTTAACTTTTGCAGGGCTTAATGCTCTTGAAATGAAAAGCTGTATGTTATTGGTATAATTAATTACATCTATATTTTCGTTACCTAACTCACGAACGATGCCATGAATTCGAGAACCTTTCATTCCAACACATGCTCCTACTGGGTCAATGCGATCGTCATAAGAATCTACTGCTACTTTAGCTTTTTCTCCAGGGATTCGAACTGCTTTTTTGATAGTTATTAAACCATCAAAAACTTCAGGAATTTCCTGTTCAAATAATTTCTCTAAAAAAATTGGAGAAGTTCTTGAAAGAATAATTCTGGGTTTATTTCCACGTAATTCAACACTTTCAATTATTCCACGAACATTATCACCTTTCCTAAAAAAATCACTGGGAATTTGACGATCTTTAGGGAGAATTAATTCATTCCCATCATCATCCAAAAGAATAATTTCTCTACTTCTAATATGGTGTACTTCAGCGGTGTAAATATCTCCTTCACGGTCTTTAAACTTTTTAAAAATATTAGTGCTATCATGCTCAAAAATCTTAGCCACTAGGTTTTGGCGAAGATATTGAACAGATCTTCTTCCAAGATCGACTAGTTTAACTTCTTCTGAAACATCCTCTCCAACTTCAAAGTCAGGTTCGATTTTTCTTGCTTCAGTGAGAGTGATTTCTTGATTAGGATCTTCTACGTTTCCATCTTCTACTACTATTCTGTTTCTCCAAATCTCCAAGTCTCCTTTATCTGGATTAATAATTATATCGAAGTTTTCATCAGATCCAAATTTTCTTTTTAGTGTGTTTTTGAAAACATCCTCCAAGATAACCATCAAGGTTACTCTGTCAATTAACTTATCATCTTTAAATTCTGAAAAAGAATCAATTAATGCGAAATTTTCCATGTTTAAGTATTTATTTATATAATAACTTTCGCTGTAATAATAGTATCATACGAAAGAGTTTTTTGTTTTTCTATGGTTACCTTTCCTTTACCAATTGATTTAGGCTCTCTTTGTTTCCACTTTAAAGAAAACCCATTTTCATCAACTGAAGTAAGTATTCCTTGAAAATGAGCGCCTTCAGAAATTTCAACCTCAAGTTTTCTTCCAATATTTTTAACATATTGACGCTGGCTCCTCAAGCATGTTCCAACTCCAGCAGAGGCAACCTCTAAAGAAAAATCTTCTTCATCACGATCTAATTTATGCTCAATTGCTCTACTTATGCTCATACAATCTTTGAGTAAAACTCCTTGATCTCCGTCCAAAATAACACGGATACTATTATCGATTCCTATCTTCAATTCTATTAAAAATAAAGATGGATTTTGATCCAGCGCGTCATCCAATAAATTTTCTACTTTAGTGCGTAAATTCATGTCAAAAAAAAAGGGGACTTTACTAGTCTCCTCCTGTGTTTATTTCAGAATGTTCGCAAATATAATGGAATTTGCTCAATTATTAAAAACTCATCGTATAAATTTCCTGTTTATTTATTCGAAAAAATAAAATCTTTGATTCAAATAACTACTTTTTATTGATGTTAAATTATATAAAATATCACAAAATTAAGAAAATTTATATCTCAATTGTCCTGTTTTTTTTGCATTAAAAAGACGTTTTAAATTGAATGAGTCAACAATGAAATAATTAAGATGGATTTTAAGAAATCACTATCTTACCTAAAACATTTTTGTGAAAAAAATTATTTCTACTTTTTTACTAATCACTATATTAATTATTATTGCAGTAAGCTATTCAAAGCCTATGCCTGAATATAGTCCAGAACGTAATTATATTGACCTTGAAGAAGAGATTCTTGAAGCTTTTATCTTAGCTAAAGATAGCAGCACTATACAACTACCTGAAGGTCATTTTCTTTTTTCACAATCTTTGAGTTTGGATGGCAAAAAACATCTTACCATCAAAGGCATGGGGATTGATAAGACCGTACTTTCTTTCAAAGGTCAAAATCAGGGTGCAGAAGGTATTAAGATTTCAAATTCTCAAAATATAATCTTAGAAGATTTTTCTATAGAAGATGCAGCAGGGGATAATTTAAAAATAAGTGATACCGACACCCTTACTATAAGAAGAGTCAGATCAGCTTGGACGGGAAAAGTGTCAACAGAAAATGGGGCGTATGGAATTTATCCTGTTTTATGTACTCATGTTCTAATTCAAGAGTGTGAGGCAATTGGAGCTTCAGATGCTGGAATTTATGTTGGGCAGTCTCAATATGTTATTATCCGGGATAATAAAGCATTTTTCAATGTTGCTGGTATCGAGAGCGAAAACAGTTCTCATGTCGAAATTTACAATAATGATTCATATCAAAACACAAGTGGTCTTTTAATCTTTAATCTACCTGGGCTCAATGTTTACGGAAATAATGTAAAAGTATACAATAATAAAGTTTACGACAATAATCTTAAAAATTTTGGTGTAAAAGGTTCAATTGTTAGCGCCGTACCCAAAGGAACAGGAGTTATCATAATGGCCACAAAAGATGTTGATTTTTATCAAAACAGCATATCTAATCACAAAACAACGAATCTTGCTGTTGTTAGTTATGAAATGTTTGCTGCAGATCAAGATCCTGAAGCTAAAGCTTTTATTGATGCTACTGAGTCAAGTGGTATTAGAACAATTGACTCAGATTTTCAAAAAGATCAAGCTTATGATCCTTATCCTGCTAGAGTTTATGTTCATGACAATTCATTTGAAAACGAACATTACCTTCCAACATTTTCGAATGATTTTGGTAAATTATGGTTTTTTAAAAATAAAGCTAAAATTCCCGACATAGCCTATGACGGTATATTGCCCATTGATGCAAAACTTTCAGATCCTAGTGTAAAAGTATGTATTAGAAATAATGGTGATGCTTCATTTGCATACCTTGATGCAGCAAATGAATTTGAATACTTTTCAAATGATTTAAGGCCATTTAATTGCATTATTAAATGATAAAAGAGAATATCCGTATAATTAGATTAATTTTTGTTTTGCCACTTTGCATACTCTTGCTTCAGTGCAATTCAGACAAAAAAAATATTCCTAAAGCAAAAAAGGGAGTTCTCGTCACACCTTTTACTATTCATGAGACAACTGAAAATAAATTTCTCTCACAGTATGATTTTTTTGAAGGTAAATTAGCAAATTTAATGCCTAATAATGATGTTTTTCCTTATACTTTAAATACTCCTCTATTTTCAAATTATGCATATAAAAAAAGATTTATCTACCTTCCTGACGGGGTTCAAATGTCCTATAAAGAAGATGATGTATTCTCCTTTGAAAATGGATCTGTATTAATAAAAAATTTTTACTATCCGGAGGATTTTAGAATGGAAAATGGACCCAAAAGAATAATTGAAACTCGCTTACTTATTAAAGAGAATAACATCTGGAAACCCCTAAATTACATTTGGAGTGAGGATCAGCAAGATGCTAAACTTAACTATATAGGAGGAAAAATCAATACTTCTTGGATTCATACTGATGGAATTAAAAAATCAATAATTTATAATGTTCCTAACAATAATCAATGTAAAAATTGTCATCTAAAAGGAAAGGATATTAGTCCTATCGGTCCAACTGCAGCTCAACTAAATAGAAAATATGAAATGCTTTCTGAGCAAATGAGTCAGCTTGAATTCTACAAAGAAAAAAATATACTTAAAAACCTTCCTGAACATAACAATTTGCCCAAATTTGCTGTATGGAATAAGGAGCAAAGTGGAAGTCTAGAAGATCGCGCTAAAGCCTATCTCGATATTAATTGCGCTCATTGTCATCAACCTAAAGGAAGTGCAAAAAACTCAGGTCTAGATTTGCGATTGAGCCAAATTAATTTGAGAAAACAAGGTGTTTTTAAACCTCCTATTGCAGCCGGAAAAGGATCTGGTGACCTTCAATATAGTATTGTTCCAGGAAGTCCTAATGAATCAATTATTATTTACCGAATGAACAGTAATGACCCAGGAGTTATGATGCCAGAAATAGGGAGGTCTATCGTACATCAAGAGGGAATAAATTTGATTACTGAGTACATAAAAAATTTAAAAGTAAATGCTTATGAATGATTTAATTAAAATATCAAATATATTTCTCATTATCCTATTTAAAAGAACCTAAAAAGCTAACTGAAAGTTCAAAAAATTGTATTTTTGGACGCTATGAAAATCAATAATTTTGGAATCGGTCTTAGTTTCACCAAACACTCTAAAAAGGAACAAACCCCTTTTGATCGATTATTTGAAATTTTTAAAGAACTAATCACTCATACATCAGGCGATTTTGATGAGGCAATTGATTGGCTTCGTGAGTTAGACAAAGAATATAAACTCACAAATGAAGATTACACAATAGACGATTTTATTGATGATCTTCTTCAGAAATCTTATATTAAGCCTAAAAAAAATAGAAGTGGAAAAGGAGATGATATGGGGCTTACTCCAAAGACTGAGAAACTTCTTCGAGAACATGCTTTAAAACAAATTTTTGGAAAATTAAAAAAGTCCAGCTCCGGAAATCATAATACTAAAAAGATTGGCCAAGGTGAGGATAATACTGGGGAATTTAAGGCTTATCAATTCGGTGATTCTCTAGAAAAGATTGATATAACTCAAAGTTTTAAAAATGCTCAGATTCGATCAATAGGAAATGACTTTACCCTTCAGCACAATGATTTAGTTGTTGAAGACAGCTTCTTTAAAACACAGATGAGTACAGTCTTAATGATAGACATAAGTCATAGTATGATTCTCTATGGGGAAGACCGAATAACTCCAGCCAAGAAAGTTGCGATGGCTTTAGCTGAAATGATTACTACACGTTATCCTAAAGATACTTTAGATATTCTAGTTTTTGGAAATGATGCTTGGCCCATTTCACTAAAAGAAGTTCCGTATCTTGAAGTTGGGCCTTACCATACGAACACGGTTGCAGGACTTGAATTAGCAATGGATTTACTTCGTCGAAAAAAGAACAGCAACAAACAAATTTTCATGATTACTGATGGGAAACCTAGTTGTCTTAAAATGCCAGATGGCACATACTACAAAAATAGTGTAGGTCTTGACGACAGCATTGTTGAAAAATGTTATAACATGGCCAGGCAAGCCAAAAAATTACACATACCTATTACTACTTTTATGATCGCTCAAGATCCTTATCTGCAACAATTTATTCGCATGTTTACAGAGGCTAATCTTGGAAAAGCATTTTTTACCGGATTAAAAGGTTTGGGTGAAATGATCTTTGAGGACTATGAAAAAAACAGAAAAAAACGCTTAGAATAAAGAAATATATTATTATGAATTCACCAAAAATTAATTCACTTGGAGCTCTTAAAAAGACTGATTACCAGACACAGAAAATTCAAGAGGAATTGGCAAAAAATTTACGTCAAAGATTACGTGATGGAAAAACTACTTTTAATGGTTTAATCGGGTATGAAAATACAGTCATTCCAGATGTGGAACGTGCTATTTTATCAGGACACAATATTAATCTCCTTGGTTTGCGTGGTCAAGCGAAAACACGTTTAGCTCGTCAAATGACTCAATTATTAGATGAATGGACGCCAGTAGTAAAGGGTTCAGAAATTAATGATGACCCCCTATCGCCTATTAGTCGAGAGGCCAAAGAATTAATCGATGAAAAAGGAGACAGCACAGAGATCGAATGGCTTCATCGTGATGAACGCTTTTTTGAAAAACTTGCAACTCCAGATGTTACTGTTGCTGATCTGATTGGAGATGTCGATCCTATCAAAGCAGCAAACTTAAAACTTTCTTATGCTGACGAGCGCGTTATTCATTTTGGAATGATTCCTCGTGCGCATCGTTGTATTTTTGTATTAAATGAATTACCAGATTTACAGGCAAGAATTCAGGTGGCATTATTTTCTATTTTACAAGAAAAAGAAATTCAAATTCGAGGGTTTAAGTTGAGATTACCCATTGAAACTCAAATTATTTTTACTGCCAATCCTGAAGATTACACAAATAGAGGAAGTATTGTCACGCCTCTTAAAGATAGAATTGGATCACAAATTTTAACTCACTACCCTCACACGCGAGAAATTGCAAAAAAAATTACTGCCCAAGAGGTGAAGATGGGAGAAGAAATCATTGCTAAAATTCATGTACCTGAATTAGCACGAGATATCCTTGAGCAAATTAGCTTTGAAGCTCGAAAAAGTGATTATGTAGATGCAAAAAGTGGAGTAAGTACTCGTTTGAGTATTACTTCTTTTGAAAATCTGATTAGCACAGCTGAAAGAAGAATTTTAATAAATGGAGAAAAAAATACTTGTGTTCGAATGGCAGATTTTTTAGGAATTATTCCGGCTATAAATGGAAAAGTAGAATTAGTTTATGAGGGAGAACAAGAGGGGGCAGAACAAATCTCATATCATTTGATTTCTCAAGCATGTAAAACTCTTTTTCCGTCATATTTTCCTGAAATAAAAAAACTTGAAAAAGATGACGAAAATGGGCCTTATGATAAACTTTTGGGTTGGTTTTTGAGTGATAATGAACTTTTCTTAGAAGATACATTGGATGATCGTCTTTATAAAGATACCCTTGAGATGATTCCTGATCTCAAAAATATTATTCAAATTCATCAACCAAATTGTTCGAATCAGGATTTATTTTTTATGATGGAATTCTTGCTTTGGGGTTTAGAGGCAAATAAACGTCTAAACAAATATCGTACTCTAGAAGGTTTTCAGTTTAAGGATTCTTTAGGAAGCTATATTAGTGGTCTGTAAAAGGTGGGAATTAGTTATTTTGGAGAATAGTCCCGACCTTTGTTTTTTCAAAAATTACTATGATTAAAACAGATATCATTATCATTGGTGCAGGACCTGTGGGGTTGTTCGCTGTTTTTGAGGCAGGATTAATGAAACTTAAATGTCATTTAATCGATGCTATACCAGAAGTAGGAGGTCAACTTACTGAAATCTATCCAAAAAAACCTATTTACGATATTCCAGGATACCCCACTATTCTAGCGGGTGAACTTATTAATAATCTGATGGAGCAGGCATCTCCTTTTAAACCTGGTTTTACTTTAGGAGAACGAGCAGAGAAAATTAATAAGGAAGCTGACGGCAACTTTATAGTGACAACAAATGAAGGCACGAAACACCAAGCTCCAGTAATTATGATAGCAGGAGGTTTGGGAAGTTTTGAGCCGCGTAAACCTAAAATTGATGTTTTAAGCAACTTTGAAAAGAGAGGAGTTGAATTCATGGTCAAAGATCCTGAGTCCTATATTGGTAAAAAAATCTTTATTTCAGGCGGAGGTGACTCGGCTTTAGATTGGGCTATTTATTTTGCAGAACACAATGACAGTAGTGTTGGGCTAGTCCATCGAAGCGAATTATTTCGAGCTCACAAAGATTCTGTAGATAAAGTAGATAAATTACAAAAGGAAGGGAAAATTGATTTTTATACTAATGCTGAAGTAATTGATCTCATTGGAAAAGAAGCCTTAACCATGATTGAAATCAAGCAAAAAGATCAACCTAATGTAAAAGTTGACGTTGATGTTTGGCTTCCTTTGTTTGGTTTATCACCTAAATTAGGACCCATAACAAACTGGGGTTTAGAAATTGAGAAGAACGCTATAAAAGTGGATAATACACTCGATTATCAAAGTAATATTCCAGGAATTTTTGCAATTGGAGATGTTAATACGTATCCAGGGAAATTAAAATTAATTTTATGTGGATTCCATGAGGCTACTTTAGCTGTTCAAAAAGCCTATAAAATTATTAATCCTGATAAACGCTTTACACTTAAATATACAACTGTTCATGGGATTCAAGGATTTGAATAAATCTTTTATATCTTAAACTTTTAAAAGAATTAATCTTTAAATATGGACTACTCAATTTATCAGGTGGATGCTTTTACTGATTCCCTTTTTAAAGGTAATCCAGCATGTGTAGTTCCTCTTGATAGATGGCTAGAGGATGATATTTTGCTAAATATTGCCAAAGAGAATGCCGTTCCAGAAACTGCTTTTTTTGTTCAAAAAAATAATGAGATTCACTTACGCTGGTTTACTCCCGATATTGAAATGGATCTTTGTGGGCACGCAACTCTAGCTACTGCACATGTTATTAAAAAACATCTTCAATATCAAGGTGAGATATTGAAATTTAAAACTCTAAGTGGGATCGTAAAAGTGTCTATTTCAAGCGACAAGTATTTCTTAGATTTTCCTTCTAGAATGCCTGTAGCCACATCCCTGCCAAATAATTTAAAAGAAGCTCTAAATTTAATTCCTAATAGAGTCTTAAAATCAAGAGATTATGTCTTGGTTTATGAAAATGAAGCCGCTGTAAGAAATATTCAAATTAAAAGAAATTTATTTGATACTTTAAATTTAGGAACTGGAGGCGTGGTCGTAACATCTCGAGGCAAAAAAGTAGATTTTGTGTCTCGTTTTTTCACCCCAAGAGCTACTTTATTGGAGGATCCTGTTACAGGCTCATCACATTGCTCATTAATCCCTTATTGGGCCTCTAAATTAAATAAAGAAAGATTGAGCGCTCAACAATTGTCTGAGCGTGGGGGTACTTTGATTTGTAAAAACCAAGGAGATAGAGTCTTAATCGGCGGAGAAGCACGCACCTTTCTCGAAGGTTCTTTTAATGTAAAATAACACTTAAATTATATGTTTTTTTATATTGAAAAGTAAATGTACTTTTCACAGAATTCAATTTATTAGGGTTATTAAAACTGAGAAAAATGTAACTTTAGTAATATTTTATTTTAATTAAAGATTGAATACAATATGGAATTTCTTAATGATGCTGAGCCTTTTAGAATTAAAATGGTTGAACCCATAAAAAAAACAACTCGTGAAGAAAGAGAAAAACTTATAAAAGAAGCTGATTTTAATGTCTTTAAAATCAAAGCTGAAAATGTATTTATCGATATGCTTACAGATAGTGGAACCTCTGCTATGAGCAGTAAACAATGGGGGGGTATAATGACTGGTGACGAATCTTATGCAGGCAGTTCTAGCTTTTATCGTCTGAGAGATTCTGTTCAAGATATTATGGGGTTTAAATACGTTCAACCAACACATCAGGGAAGAGCCGCTGATTTTATCATGTCTCAAATCTATGGCACCAAGGGAGGTTATATTTTAGGAAATCTTCATTTCGACAGCTTTAAAGGACATTCTGAAATTGCAGGGTCTATACCTATTGATTTAATTATTGAAGAAGGTAGAACTGCTAACTCAAATCCATTCCCATTTAAAGGGAATATGGATATTGAAAAACTAAATTTATTTATAAAAGAAAAGGGTAAAGGAAATATCCCCCTAATTATCATTACAGTAACTTCAAATGGAAATGGTGGGCAGCCCGTATCCATGGAAAATATTAGGTCAGTTTCTGTTATTGCTAAAGAGAATAATATTCCTCTTATGATTGATGCAGCTCGTTTTGCTGAGAATTGTTATTTCATAAAGGAAAGAGAACAGGGGTATGAAAATAAATCTATTAAAGAAATTTCAAATGAAATGTTTTCCTATGCAGATGGTTGCGTAATGAGCTCTAAAAAAGATGGCTTAGTAAACATAGGTGGATTTATATGTACCCGCCACGAGGAATTATTTCCTGCTATCAATCAATTGGCTATTATAAATGAAGGGTTTGTAACCTATGGAGGTATGAGTGGTAGAGATTTAGAAGCTCTCGCGATAGGACTTCATGAGGGAATTGACCAGGAGTATTTAAAATATAGAATAGAACAAGTTAAATACTTAGGAGAGGAACTTTTTAAAAGAGGAGTTCCGATAATACTACCCACAGGAGGTCATGGTGTATATGTTGACGCACAAAAATTTTATCCTCAAATAGCTCAAAGCGAATTCCCTGGACAAGCTTTAGTAGTTGAACTTTATAAGACTGCTGGAGTACGAGGGGTAGAATTAGGCTCTTGTGCATTTTCAAAAAAAGATAAAGAAACAGGTGCTACTATTTATCCAGACCTAGAATTAGTTCGATTAACTGTGTCGAGGAGGGTTTATACGCATCGTCATATGGATGTTGTAATTAAGGCTCTTGAGGATGTCTATAAAAGAAGAGATCAAATGAAAGGATTGAAGCTGACTTATGAAGGACCTATTATAAGTTTACGCCACTTTACAGCTAAATTTGAACCAATAGCTTAAATGTTTAAAAATGAATTATTCCTTTAATTTTTTTACTCCTACTCAACTTCTTTTTGGATCTGGTAGACTTGAAGAATTAAAAGAAGTAGCACCTAAATATGGTAGTAAATGCTTATTGGTTTCCAGACCTCTAGAGGGTTCATTAAAAATCATCTATCAAAGAGTTGAAAAATTATTAAATTCTGTAAATGTCGAGGTTATCTTTTTTGATGAAATTATTCCAAACCCCACAATTGAAGGAATTGAAAAAGGAGTGATAGCAGCTGTAAAAAATCAAGTGGATTTTGTTTTAGGTGTTGGAGGAGGGTCTGTTATGGATTCTGCAAAATTAATTGCATTGCTACACCATCCAGGGGGAGAAATAAATTGGGAAAAAGCTTTAATTTCTTACAATCATCCTTTTAATTATGTTGCTTCAAAACAATACACACTTCCTTTTATAGCAGTTTCCACAACTTCAGGTACTGGGTCGCAATGCACCCAAGCTGCTGTAATTAGTGACAATCAAAAGAAAGAAAAAATTACTTTGTTTCATTTAGATTTATTTCCCAAAGTTGCAATCATAGATCCAGAGTTAATGACGTCTGTCCCACCAGGTGTCACAGCTGCTACAGGTTTTGACGCTTTCACTCATGCTTTTGAGAGCTATCTTGGTGGGCGAACATCTCCACTGACAAAACAGATGTCACTTCAAGCCATTGAATTGGTAATTGATAATTTACCTAAAGCAATAAAGGAACCTAATAATATTGAATATAGAACTCAGCTTGCATGGGCAGACACTTTAGCAGGCATGTGCTTGTCAAATGGAGGAGCCGATTTACCACATCCACTAGGTGAAATAATTGGTGGAATTTGTCCTAGAATTGCTCATGGTGAAACACTTGCTATGATCTACCCTTCTTTTTTAGAATACAAAAAAAATATTACCCCTAACAAATTTAAAGAAATTGCTGTATTCCTTGGGTTGAAAAAAGATGCTTCTGAACTCTCTTTAAAGATAATCGAATTGCTAAATATTACTGAACTTTCAAATGCTAGTAAACGAGCAGAGTTAACGCAGGAGGAAAAGAATGAAATCTTAACACATCCTTTACTAACCAAACTTGAACCCAAAAACACTGATGAAATTGTTAGTATTATGAAGAAAAGTATCATTTAAATTATACCGTATGAAAGAAATTAAAATAGCAGCTGGATTGGCTCATGTAGACTATGGCCATTTAGCTAATCTTGTCAAAGTTGCAACGGAAGCAGGAGCAGATTATATCCATTCGGATGCTGCTGACATGCATGATTTGAAAAATATGCAATTAATGGGTGGTCATCAAATCATTGACGGAATTAGAAAACATACTGATTTACCTATTGAATGTCACATATATACTAAAACTTGTGATTTATTATTCATTGATAAGCTAGCTGAAGTAGGAACAAATATGCTCATCCTGCCAGCAGAACATTTTATCGGTGCACCCTTAGCATACATTATTAACTGGTGTAGAGAACGTTCAATGAAAGTGGGACTTACGATAGGTCTTTATACTCCTTTATCTTTTGTTGAAGAATCGATATATGATATTGATCGTTTACATATTGTCGTTCATGGGGTAGATGAAACTGATGGTAAAGATAATTGGGGTTGGAGAAAATCGTGTTTAGATTTATTAAAGAGAGCTCGTCGGCTTGTTGACGAAAAAAATCCAAAATGTGAAATCGCAATTGACGGTGGAATTCGTGCAGATAATCTAGATCCATTAATAGCTTGCGATCCAGATGTAGTAGTATTATCATCTGCTATTTTTAAAGATCCAGATGGAATTAAAGCTGCTTTAACAAAGTGCAGAACAGCAATAAAAAAAGTGCAATCCTAAATTTGGAAGATGAGTAAATTAGCTCCTACTTTTATTGAACTTAATCTAGAAGGACAAAATAAGGTTCAAATTATTACTGAGCTAGTTGATAAACTTCATCAGAAAGGCTGTCTATTTGAAAAAAAACAATATTTAGATGCAGTATTAGAGCGTGAAAATATTTTATCTACCTATTGTGGTTATCATATAGCAATTCCTCATGCCGTTTCAAAAGCGGTTAAAAAAGCAGCTTTTGGTTTCTGTAGAATAACTCCAATAGAATGGGATAAAGATGACGAAAAAGTTGAATTTATTCTTATACTAGCTATACCTGATTCATCTAATAATAAGCATGTAGATATGATGTCACAAATAGCTAGTTTAGCCTTGGAGGATAAAATTAGAAAGATTTGGAAAAGTGCGAAGACAAAAGATCTCATTATAAAAACATTTCAGTAAATATTTAAATCATGAATTTTTGGAAAGAAACATCTGATATATTTAGAGAAACTGGAACTCACTTTAGAACAGGGGTATCCTATATGCTACCAATTCTCCTTATTGGTGGAGTGGTAGGAAGCTTAGCCGTTTTAGGAGGAGGCGAATATATAGAAGGATCTATTTGGAAAGTATTTAAAGATGTTGGGGCAATTGGTTTGACCTATTTTGTTCCCATTATGGCTGCCTATACAGCGTACAGTATTTGTGATACTCCTGGGATAGCGCCAGGTTTTATTATAGGAATTTTAGCACAACAAATTGATACAGGTTACTTAGGCGCACTCTTGGGCGGGATATTAGTAGGTTATGTGACTTACATTCTTACGAAAATAGAATTACCAGACATTATTCAAAGTACCTGGGGATTTTTAGCGCCTGTAGTAAGCACACTAATCGTTGTGGTTTTTATGGTCTACTTTTTAGGACCTCCAATCTCTTGGTTAATGGGTGTGATTTCTTCTTTCTTGTCAAATTTAGGAGAGGAAGGTTCGGCAGTAATGGGAGCAGTAATGGGATTCTTGGGTGGAATTGATTATGGAGGCCCCTTTAGTAAAACTCAAAGCACCTTTGCCACTGCTGTAATGGATATAGATCTTTACGTTCCTTTAGGAATTTGTGGGAGCATTGTTATAATACCTCCACTAGGCATGTGTTTAGCCACGTTTTTAAAGCCTAAGCTTTATACTAAAGTAGAAAGAAATTATGCTAAAAGTTCATGGATTTATTCAATAGTAGGCGGGTTTACAGAAATTGTCATTCCACTTGCAGTTGGAGACTTGATTCGTGTAACTATTGCCACTGCTCTTGGATGTACAATTGGTGGAACCATAGCAGGAATATTTTTGCTAGAGCTTAGTACTCCAGTATTAGGTATTGCACAATGGTTTTTTTATAATAAACCGTTGATATTTATAATTTGTGTAGTTGTTGGGTCTGTAGTAACAGCTCTAACTGCAAATTTACTTAAGAGTATTAGTAAAAGAGATATCTCAGCTCTAGAGGCTGCTGATGCTGAACTTGAAGAATTTTAATTTGATTAATATGAAAATAGCATTAATAACAGCATGCCTAGCTGGGGTTGCACACAGTAAGATGGCTGCACTAGCTCTAAAAAAAGAAGCAAAAAAAAGAGGGTATGAAATTGCTGTTGAAGAGCAAGGTGGACATAAAATACCCATAAAACTCTCCAAGCAGGATATCGCTGAATCTGATATTGTAATTATAGCGAAAATGGTCTCTATTTCTGGGAAAGAACGTTTTAAAGATAAAACGATTTTAGATGTAAGTGTAAATCAAGCGGTTCGTAAACCTGGTCTAATTTTAGATAAAGCTGAAGATTTGATTTCAAATTAAAATTATGATTAAAACATCATTAATAATCAAAGATAAGATAGGATTGCATGCCAGAACTGCTGCTATTTTTGCTAAAGCTGCAGCAGATTTTAAATCAGAAATTTTTGTTGAGTTTAATGGGAAAAGAGTAAATGCTAAGAGTATTTTATCACTAATGACCTTGGGGGTTAAAAGTGAGGATAAAATTGAATTGATCGTTAAGGGTGTTGACCAAAATAGTGCTAATCAAACATTGGTTGATTTAGTAGAATCAAATTTTAAGAATTAGTATATCAAAACACTTCAAGGCATAGTAGCGAGTTCTGGAATGGCTATAGGTAAAGCAATAGTCTTTGAAAATCAAGATAAATATAAAACTCCAATAAAGACAAATGCCGATGCTAACGAAGAAATAAATAATTTTACTAATGCACTGCCAGTTGCAGTAGAGAAAATTAAA
>MDSY01037894.1_pt1 | contig 28795 bp, 29 predicted proteins | sample 811131 | NCBI WGS metagenome assembly MDSY01 (sample SAMN05326643, study PRJNA326480) | marine metagenome | isolation source: seawater | place: Atlantic Ocean: South West | collected 2010
ATGCTGGTTAATAGCATCTTGTGAGATCTGAATATAATCTTGTCGAATAGCAGCTCTATTTTTACGTTTAAATTTATATGGCATAGGATGATTAGCTTGTACACTAGCAACATTAAAAGACTGAGGTGATGATGTAGAGGGAAGGTGATAAAAATGTGATGAAAATAATATTAAAATAATAATAAATAAATACAAAAAAGAACGGCGGTGATGTTTTTGGGTGATGGATAAGATCGTTAGAAAGAGTGCACTATTAACAACAACACAGATAAAAGAGACAGCATAAACACCCCCTAAACTAGCAAAATGATTGATAAGGGTATTATTAGCTTGACTATAGCCTAAAACACCATTAGGAGAGCCATAGGATCCATATGATTTAAGCCATTCAAATACGATCCAAATAAAGGGGAGTAAGAATGCTTTACAATGACACAATCGATAACAACAGGCAATCAGTCCAAAAAAGAATGCTTCATAAATGGTATAGATAATAAACAAGCTAATAATCTTAGGGATGTTAGAAAATTCAATAAGTTCAAAAACCCAGAGGTTAGTTAATCCCATATAAACTAAGCCAAAGATAAAACCCAGTAAAGAAAGATTTCTAAGTTGTGTGAAATAAGGAAGCTGAAAACAGTTTAAGTACGATTTATGAAAGACAAATAATAAGGGGACTAATGAAATACATTGAAGCCAATAACTATTAAGCGGAGGAAATGCTAAAAAGCATAAACTCGCTGATATTAAAACTAATAAACTCTGTATTGCCATTGAACAATGTCGTAGTACGTATCAAGTGATGTATTTTCAGAGTGATACCCAGAATTAATTTGACCAAGAGTTAGATCAATAAAATGAGACGAGTCATTGGTTAAAAAATCTTTAAGAATACCAGCTTCTGAAGACGTATCTTTCTCAAATGTTAAAATACTAAAATAAACAGTATCAGTTTCTTCGTAACCTAATTGAGCAATATCAACGGTAATTGTAAGTGTATTTGAAGAGATTGACTGGATACCCTCAAAGCCCAGTGAAGGTTCAATAGATTGATGATCGTTAATAGTACTAATACTAGAATCAAAACTATTAGACGTGGCTTGGGTAAGTTCAATTGAATTATTAGTCATATAAAGAAACTGTAGCCAATTTTGAAAATAATGAGTGTAATAATAATTAATAGTTTTATTAGCTAAATTAGCTAATGTTGCATCGTTAAAGTTTTTACCAGGAAAAATAAAGTAATCATCACGTGTTGCTTCATCATCAATAATAGATGAACTGGGTGCTAAAACAAGTAGATAAATAGTATTATTGGTATTAATTGGGCCTTTTGTAAAAATTTTGAACTCTAAATTAAGAATATCATCACCGGATAAAACTGTTCGGGCACAGCCTGTTAATAATAGTAATGATAAAATAATAATAAAATATTTCATTAAAACCTTTCTTGTGATTGTTTATTAAGACGACCTTCAAATTTTATAACATTGTTAGTTTTACGCAAAATAAGTGGATCCTTTGAAAACATTTTAAAGTGAAATTTAAAAAATAATTCTTTTATTGTTTTATTATAGCCAATTTCAATCTGTCTTTCATGCTCATCTTTAATAATAGAGAATTTTTGAAATTGATAACCAGCTAATTGAAATGCTTTATTTAATTTAATATATTTAAAATAACCTTTAATTTTCCACTGAAAATCTGGATTTTGACCCACAGGAAAATTAAAATTAAAATCAGATTGTTTAACGATATAAGTATGATCAAAAACAAGATCATTCATATTAAAATTTAAGGAGTAATTAAAATTAAATTTCTCTTTTGTTTTACCACTTAGATTAATGATTAATGGCGTAAATAAATTACTTTCTTTTTTCCAAGCTTTATTAAGATTTTTTGATGATTGTGCAGATAACTTATACTTTTTATTAAGTGACATCGTAATTTTTGAAACATAATTAGAATAAGGCGTTGAGCGTAACAACCAATTATAAGCGGCGCTATGATCCCAGTTTAGATCAAAGGAAAATGGAAGTTTGATGGATCGCTTTTTATGATAATAAAAGGTTATTTTTTTGCTCAGACGATTACTTTCGGCGATAGATTTTCTAAATGAATAAAAAGGAGAGTTGTTATCTTTATGACCATGTTGTCTGGTATAAGAAGTAGAATGCTTGATAAATGATAAAAATTTTGAATTTAAAGCAATGTTATAATTTAAGCTATATTGGGCATCCCCTTCAAAAAGAGATTTATTCTCATTTTTAAAAATATATTGTTTATAGGTAGAACTTAATGTTAATTTAGAGGATGCCGGTAGTGACATAATGGATTTCGAGACTTTTTGACTAAAAAAGTACATATTAGGTTCAAGTTGATCAAAGCGTTCAGGCAATGCATAATTAGGATCATCCTCAAAATAGCGAACTTCACGATAATTACCAAGACTAAAGATCGACTGTGTTTGAAACGTGTAACGTTGTTTAGATTTAAAGAATGTTTGATTTTGAGAAAATTTAATCTCAGGTAATTTATAAAGATAATTATTAACGCCACTTTTAATATCACTAGTAACCGTATCTTGATCTAAGTCATGCAAGTAATTTATATAAATAGACATATTAATATTATGAGGTAATACCGTTGATAAAGAAGAAATATAATTTAATGTTTGTTCTGGAAGATTTGTAGAATTACGATACTCATATTGATCAAAATTAAAATTTTGTTTTATTTTAATATGATATGGAAGTTGGATAGCATGAGAAAGTTTAGCAAGGGTTGTATAACGGTTTGTACTACTATATTTTTTTTTGGTTACTGAAAAAGACACGTTTTGGTGTAAAAAATCTTTTTTAAAAACAAAATCTTGAGATTGAAATTTATTAGTATAATTATTATTTTCTTTATAAGAAGATAATAATGGGAAAATCTTAGGAGAATGTTTAATTAAAAGAGATTTAGTCAGTGTATGAGAAGAGCCTGTAGAATTAATACGTTCAGCAACATCAGTTAAGTGATAGCTACCAGAGATAGCGGTATCTTTATAGCTTATAAATTGATTGATTTTGTAAGTAAGATTTTTTTTCTTTTCATTATCTACTTGATAATCATAATTATACAGATATATATCGCCATTAAAATTAGTATTACCATAATAATGATGAATGCCATACCCCCATTCACCAGAGCGATTTTTTTTGGCTTGATACCAATCTAAAAATAAGGATGATTCTTTATCATTATGATAACGATAATCAAGTTTATTTTGAACAAATAACCCCCAACCCGAATTTTTTTTCTCACCAATTGTAGGAAAATTTAAAACCATGTTACGTTTACCAAGTTGATAATAATAATAAGGAATAGGAATCCACTCTATTAAAGGAACAGGAAAAGGCACAATGTTAAAAGGAAAAAAAGATAGCTTATTATAAAATTGCACACCAAACATATGAATACTTTTGTCAGGATAATATAAAAATCGCCAAGTAGAAAGATAGTAATGGGGTTTAATAGCATCGCAGCTTGTAAAGCGAGCAAAATGGCCATATTTTTGTGTTTGACTGTCAATTAATTGTTTAATAGAAACATAAATTTTGCCTTTTTTATCAAAAGGAATAATAGCAATATTAAGATCATATAAATGAAGTTTTTTTTCAGTTAAATTAATCACAAGTGAGCTTGATTTAATTTCGTCATTATGTCGTTTAATAAAAACATTACCTGAGCTTATAACCACATTATCATCAACATAAAACATGAGGTGATCACCCGTAATCGTAGCATCATCAATCATCAAACGAACATTACCAGTCGCATCAACACGTTTAAGGTAATCATCAAATACCAAAGAATCACTAACTAAAGTCATAGAACGAGCTAAGCAAGAAGCCGAACATAATAATAAAATGATACTAATTCGAAAAAGAAGCGATATCATAGCATTCTTGTGGTGAGATCCAATTAGAAATAATAAACGGATCATCTGTTAAATAATGTAAAAACTGATGAATATGAATAAATAATAAGCCATAAGGCAGTAATTTATTGATATATTGAAAACATAATTCGATATTACTATTTAAGAAATAAATCATGGCTAAATTGTATTGAGCATGTATGTTTTTAGGATTTAAACGAATAGCTTGTTGAAAACTAACCAGTGCATCTTGAAGATGACCTTGTTTATAATACAATAATCCTTCATTAAGAAAAACAATATCAAAATCTTTATTAAGCTGTTTAGCTTTTTCAAGCCAAGATTTAGCTTCACTATAATCATTATTTTCTAGAAAGTATAATGAATAATTGCAATATGAGATTGTTAGAGAAGGATCAAGTTGTAGCGATAAATTAAATTCAGAATGGGCACTTTTATAGTTTTTCTTGATCATATATAAACATGCTTTTTGATTATGATTTAATCCAAAACTAATGGTTGATTGGGAAGATTTTGATTTAATGGATTCTTCTGTATTTTGAATGGCAGTGTAGCTAATATTAGCATCCCAGACATTAATTAAACCAGTAATAGCAAATCCCTTATGTTGAGAAAAAGGAATATGGTATAAATAATCTTTTAAAGATTTGGTAAAGGAATGGGAAATATTAATTTCTTCAATATTATTTAACGTATCACATGCTTGCTCAAAATGACCTAATGTATAAAGACAAATCGATGTTAAAAATAAGGAATCTAAATAAAATTCAGAGTTTTGTTCTTTTAGATAAGAAGAAAGCTGGTTTAAAATATTAAGGGCATGATCTAATTTTTGTTCAGTATAAAAACAACGAATTAATAATAGTTGAGATACATTGTAATCATAATGATCAGATTCAATTTGTTGAATCGTATCAATTGCATTATGAATATGCCCTAAAGATAAATCACTTAAAATACTATTAAAAGAATCGATAGATGTTTGAGCCTGCTGAAAGGTGATGTTTTTTTGATAAATACGATACATCAAGTCATGTAATTTTTTGGAGTTAATATGCTGAGTAAGGTGAGTAAGACAAAGTTTTGTTGCTTCAGTAAGATTGTCTTGTTCAATCAAAATAGAAATCTTTAAACAGATTGCATCAAGATGATCCTTGCCACATTCATTGCAATAGTTAATAGAATCAATAAATTTATTTTCATGAAATAAAATAAGTGCCAAATTATAACTAGCAGCAATTTTATAGTCTAAATGATTGGATTCCCAAATTTTAAGGCAGGCTAATTTTAAATCTTCAAAAATATCATTATTGTAGCGTGAATCAATTAATTTAGAGATAATATCAAGGGCTGACGAGTAATTATTTTTAGAGATAAATCGATCAATTAAAAATAAATTAAAGCCAAAATGATTTGGATGAGATTGTTGAATAAGCGTAACACACGTTTCAATAAAGGTATCTTGGTTATAAGTAGCTAATTGGGATAATAGCGGGATAGCATCGGTAATAGATTGATCAGCAATTAAACATTCACAATAAAGTAATAATGTGGGGAGATGACCTGGATAAATTTCAAGTAATTTTAAAAAAATAGGTTCAGATTGTTTAAGAGAAAAATCTGAAGAAGGACATAAAAATGTTAGATGCTCAATGGCTTTATCAGGTTCACAATTTGTAATATAAAATTGAATAAGATCGTTACGAACAAAATTAAGATTAGGATGAGTAAGTAAAATATCTTCCAGTAACAAGCAGGCATCTTTAAGAAACTGAGGATCAGATTGAACTAGGTTTTTATAAATAGCAACACATTGATCATATTTACCAATACGTTTATAAAGTTCAGCAAGAACTTTGTTATGGTGAGGTAAGCAATCTTTGGCCTCTAATAGACATTCATAAAAAGAAATAGCTTGATAAATATCATTATTATCAAGATAGATTTTAGGTAAAAAATCAATAATAACAGAATCACGAATACCAGCTTGAAATGCATTTTCAAATAAGCGACAGACTGTTTTAGTTTCTACCTTGAGAGTGTAGAGTTTACTTAATAAAAAATAAGTTTGAGAAAAATTAGGATTAATATCAAACATTTCTTCAAGTTCAATACAAGCATCAGAGTAAAATTTATGTTTTATATACAGTTCTGAAATGATGAGCCGAATATTAATATCGGTAGGAGATTTATAAAGAATCTTATAAAGATCAATTAAAACTAAAGCTAGGTTATTGGGGGAGCGAATTAAATAATCTTTATAGCGATCAAGAGCCTCTAGATATTGCTTGCGTTTAACAAGATTAAGGATAAACGGCAAAGCTTCATTTTTTGTTACCTGTATTTGCATTGGTAGTAGATTAAATAGCTAGCGATTGTGCCATAGATAAGATTGGGGGACCAAGCTCCAATAATAGGTGGCAATAAACCACCTTTAGCAAAAGCCCGAAAAATTGCTAATAAAACAAAATAAAACCCTACTGTTAGTACGGAAACACAGATGGCAATAATTACACCCCACCAGTCTTTGCCTGTACGAACAAAACTAAAGCAGTAAGCAATACCAATTAAAACAAAAACCAAACACGTGGTTGGTAAACTCTTTTTTAGGTGATATTCAATTTGATAATAATTTGAGCTTAAACCACTTTCATCTAAACGTTCAATTTTTTCTTTTAATTCAGCCGAATCCATTTCTTTTGCCTTTTTTTGACGAGTATAATAAGAACGAATGTTTTGCTGAACATGAATTCGCATTTCATCAAATTTATTAGAATATTTTAAATGACCATTACTATCAAATTCTTGAAGAGTACCATCAAATAAAGTCCATTTAAAATCTTTCCAAGACCCTTCTTTGGCAATAATTAAACGAGGATTTTCAAATGTTTTTTCGATCACCATAATATTTTCCATAGAATTATTACGAATATGTTTAATATAAAAAAAACGATCAGAATCATTAAAAACAGTGTTTTCAGCAATGTTAGGTGGCGGAGATTTACGTAATTCACGTTTGATTAAGGTATCAGCAGCTTGGTTAGACATTGGAACAATAGCTTCATTAAAAAGATATGAAAAATAGCTAATTATAATACCAATAATAATAACAGGAATAATAATACGCGAAGCATTAATACCTGAGGTTCTAAGCACGCTTAATTCATTATCTTTTGCCATTCTAACAAATAAAAGCATGCAAGCAAATAAGGTTGCCATAGGAAAAAACAAGACCATTACAGCTGGCAATTTATAGATTAATAGTTTGATTGTTGTTATTAATGATACCCCTGACAAAACAGAGAGTTCTACAACATAAAATAAAATATCAACGATACCAATAATAGCAAAACCAAAAACAGATAATAAAAAAGGGGAAAAAAATTCACGAATTAGATATTTATCTAATATCGTCAAATGAATGAATTTTAAAACCCCTTTTTTAAGCATATGATCATAAAAAAAAGAAATTAAAGTTCGTCAGCTCGTTGCTGAATTTTCGTACGCCTTTCTGCTGCTTTTTTATCTCGTTTCTTTTTATCTGAAGGTTTTTCGAAAAATTCTTTTTCTCTTAATCGAGGTAAAATACCTTCTCGTTTAACACCACGCTTAAATTTTTTAAGTAAGGAGTCAATTGTTTCTCCATCTCGTCTTTCTTGCAAAACCATATAATACACACTCCAAATGATATTTATTTTTTACCATTAATCTAAATATTTTAACATTGATTAGGCTAAAAACTAAGAGCGTTAATTTAATGGTAATTGAATACTAAAGTTTTCTAACTGTAGTCTAACATTAACATTGTATTGAAGTTTTTCTAATAGATTAAAAATAATGACCTGATCATGATAAGTTGAAAGAGATGAGTTGGTATTTAATTCAATTAACCAATTATGTAATTGAGTGATTAGCATTGTTTTATCGGTGGCTAGATCAATGCAAGATAGTAGTCTGGTATTAAGATCTTGTAATTTGAATGAGGCAAACGATAAGCAATCATCATGAAGATGATGGGTAGATTTTGTGGGGACATAAACGCAAATAGACCGAGATCGAATCGTTGGTAATACAGATTGGAAGTGAGACGAGGTAAGAAAAAAAACAACATTATCAATAGGTTCTTCTAGTGTTTTTAAGAATGCATTGGCTGCTTGAAGTGTACATAAGTCACAATTAGGAATAACAACAAAAAAATAATTAAGTTGGTAAGCCCCATACTTAATTTTATCTTGAATCTGTTTAATATGATCGATTTTTATCGATGATTCACTTTCTAAAATAAAAATATCAGGATGCAGAGGCAATACATCATTAGGTTGCAAAGAAAAGTCATGATGGCAATTTAAATAATCTTTAATTAAATGAGTACAAATATCAGTTAACTCTACGGCATTAATACCATAAAATAAATATGAATGAGATAATAAGTTATTAGAAATTGTATGAGTAAATAATGATTGGGTAGATTGATCAATCATGGATAAACAAAGCCCAGGATAGTAGACAAGATGATGAGGCCATATAGTAATTTTCTTTCTTTTTTGTAATTAAGATTAGCAGCTTGTAGGGCTGTAATTTCATGAAGAAGTAATTTTTGTTCATAACGCAACATTTTATTATCATTTTTAATAGATAGTAGAGAGTTGTTAGTAGAATTATAGATTTGTTTAAAGGACTTAGATAAGGATGTAATCTCTTGAAAATCATAAGAACTAAGAGGATTTTTATTTGTTTCTAATTGTTTTTCTAGTTCATTGATAATAATGACAGCATCTCGTCTGGATAGTGATGCATTAGGTTTAAATTCATTACCTTTATAAAGTGATAAATAGCCGTTATTGATAGCATTCTCAATAATAGTATAATTAGCATCATCAGTATTAATATCTTTGATAGTTTGAGCTGTTATCAACGGAGTATAAACAAGTAATAATAGTATTGATATAATATAATATAATTTCATAGATTACTCCTTTTGATAGTTAGCACTAACTATATCATTATTTGTTAGAAGGGTTAAATCTAAAGTTTGAATAGTATTACGAGGCGGTATTAGCTCTAAAGATTCATTGCGTGGTTGAGTGTTTTCTTCAGATAAAAGGAACGTTAGATCGCGTTCATTTTTTACATAATAATTAAAATAAATAAAATCATTGACTAAATTAGTAGCAGAAAAACTAATTTCTCCTTTAGATTTTTTATGTGTAATAGGCATATTCAGTTGATTTGAGGCTATATGATCGATAAATTTAACAGATTTTTTTGGGTATGTAATAATAAGATTATGATTATTTTTATAAGATAAATTTGTAAGTTTAAGCGTTAAATAGTAAGGTGGCGTAGGGTTTGATTGTGAATGAAAAAGAAGAGGTGTAGTAGATTTCGATATGGCTTTATAAAGAAGAACCGATTGATTAGAATTAATTGCATAGGCGGAGTTAGCAGAAAGTTTAAATGAAAAAGGTAAATTAAGTGTAGATGTATTGATTGACCACGATAGGGGTTTGCTCGTATTAGGAGCTAAATTTTTTATCATTTTAGCGGGATATTCAAAGATAGGTAAGGATGATGGGTTAATACCAGATAGAAATATTGTAATATCTTTGATAGGAATAGACGTATCATTATGAATAATAGGGTTAATCGTTATATAAGTATTGTTAGATGGAATAATAATTTTTTTAGGGATTTTAATTGATAATTTTGGAGGTTTAATAATATCAATAACATGATTAATCGTATTAGAATTAAAGGTGCTAGACTTAACTGAAAATGAAATAGGAAGATTATTTGATTTAATTTTTTTAACTTTAATTAATAATGGAAACTGTACCTGTTGACCTTTTTGTAAGATGGGAAATATCTCTTGAGTATTACCTTTTAGAATTTCAATATTCTTAGGAAGTTGAAACGAAGCTTTTACATTATAAGCATCATAGCCTCCTGTATTTAATAAATAGGCAATAATAAGAATAGGAGAATCTTGTGTTTTTAAGATAGTTTTAGGAGCCGTAAGACCAAGGCTAAGTTCACCTGAAGAAATAGCAATGCCGCCTAATCCATAAACAGTTTTAAAAATTTTGGTTTGATTGGGTTGAATCGCTTTTGAGTTATAGGTTAGGGCAAGCGCGGTATCTTTTTGATTTTCACCTTTACGAATAAAAGAGCGATCTTGTTGATAATTGGCATTCCATGGTTGATCTACCAACGTTCCCCAGTTAGCAAGATGAATGCTATCAGGCATGGTTAAAGATTGTGCTGGATCAGTCAGAAGCCCTTGAGAAATGATATTAGGTGTAGATAAGCTATCAAAGGCTTGCCAATATGCATATAAATCTTTTTGTGATAATTGAATTTCATGTGTTATTTGATCGCGGCCCATTCGAAAAGGAGCTCCATCATTTTGACCTAACTTAGTATCAAGCATAATTCTTAAGCCAAAATAATGAGTATCGGCGGATGTATTAGTAACATGATATTCAATAAACATAGAGTCATTGATATTGGTATTAGGATTTCGATAAAATCCAATTTTTTGTGATACATCAAAGTTTTTAATTGAAGTCGATGAAATAATGCTATTATCTGAAACATATTGTTCATCTAAAGATGCATAATTAAATTTTGTTTTTGTACGTCGTTGAAGTCGGTTATCTGGATTTCCAAAAATAAAAGGATTGTTATCAATAAGCAATGTTGTATAGGATGTCCAAGGAATAGGTTTTCCATAAATAAGATCTTGGTAATCATCATGGCTATTATCAGGATTGCCTAAAGTTGTTTCAAGCGAAAAACGGCCTTTAGCATCTTTATTATTAACAACTATTTTTATGAATTCATTATGAATAGAAAGATTATTAGCATGAGTCGCAAAAGGAATGAATAAGAAAATGATATATAAAAAAAAGACATTTTTTGTCATCATAAGTGAAACGTATGTGATAGTGTAACAGTGTCAGTAACATTTACACCATCAATTCTTTTTGGTTTAAATATATATGTTGATTTTATGGCAGCAATAAAGGCATCATCAAGTATTGTATGTCCAGAGCTAGAAACTATTTTAATATCAGAAACACGACCTTGTGTATTAACTAAAACATTAACAATAACAGTTCCTTCAAATGAAAAATTAATAGCTTCTTTTGGATAGTAAGGATCTTTATGAGTATCTAGTAATGGTTTTTGACGATCATCTTTTAATTTGGTAGGAAGAGATTGTGATGGTTTTGGTGACGGCGTAGGGTGATTAATTTTGGGGGTTAAGATTGGTTTTTCAATAATGATTTCTTGTACTGAAAATTTAATAGGAACCGGAACTGAATTATTGGCAATTTTGATAGGCGTTGAAAAAGTAGCTAAAGAAAAAATAATAATAGCAACATGAATAATAATACTAGCAAATAATGAGATACGATTTATTTTATTATCATTTAGCATATGTGAAATTATTTATAAATCTTTTTTTCAACCTGTAATGCTATATTAGAGCATCCCGACAATCTAATTTTATCAAGTAGCGAAATAATAAAGCCATAATCTAATTGTTTGTCAGCATTAATAATAATTTGAGTAGCTGGATTTTTTGCTACCGTTTGAATGATAAGTGGGGGGATTTGTGCAAAACTAATTTTTTGAGAATCAATATATAAGCTACGATCTTTTTTTACAGCAATAATGATATCCGGTTTATTGGTTTCGCTACTAACAGCACTAGGTAAATCAAGAGGAATAGATTGATTGTTAGAAATTAAACTAGAGCTAACAGCAAAAAAGATTAATAAGATAAAAACGATATCAATTAAGGGCGCTAATTCAATCTTAGGAGTAGTTTTTTTTCTATATTTGATTAGCATAATTTAATGTTTAATAGCTTCGTTGGATTCACAAAAATGAATAATTTCGTAACTAATTCGTTCAAGTTCTAACAAACTATGCTCAATTTTTTGAGAAAAATATTGATAAAAAAAGATAAATGGTAAACTAACAAGTAATCCTACAACTGTTGTAACAAGTGCTTTGGCAATCCCTGCTGATAATGCTTGAGAATCACCAATAGATCCTCCAGAAATAACATTAAAAATATCCATCAGTCCTAAAACAGTACCTGTTAATCCTAAAATAGGAGCAACCGTAATAATGCTAGATAAAATTGGCATCATAAATTCAAGCTTAGGAATTTGATTATATAATGATTCACGAATACCATCTTGGATTTCATCACGATTACGGTTATGAAGTTTAATAGATGCCATTAAGATATGAACAGGTATCGTACGATCAGAGCGAAAATACAATAAGGTTTCCTTTGTACCAAAAGACAATAATCGATCTTTTACAATTTGAATCGTTTTATTAAACTGGAAAAAATGATATTTAAAAAATAAAACTTTTTGAACAACAATATAAAGACCTGTCACAGAGCAAGCAAGTAATAAAAAGATAATAGGGCCACCTTGTAATAATAATTGTGTCATAAAGCCTCCTGTAAATATAATTTATGAATTATCATTAATAAAATCAATTAATGATATTAAGCCGCCATAATTTTTATGATTAAAATCAAATAACAATCGTTGCTTATCTGGATATAAAGACGTTTCTTTAGCAAAACAGGTGTTATCTGCAAGAGTAAATGAACCAGATTTAAGAAGATAAGAAAACGATTTATTTAATTCATGAATTAAAGTTTGAGGAAGTGTTTTATTCAGTCGAATACAGGTTGTTTTGTCAATATATCGAATCGAGTGGTAAGTAGAATAAAAATGATTAATATAATGTGTTACTTCTTCTGGCGATGTTAGAATTTTTATGAGGTTCATATCTTCTGGAGAAATATAGTTTTTTTCTAAAAGATGCTTGTGAACATAATCGTTCCAATCATGCCAATAAGTACTGTGCTCATGATTAATAACAACAAAGGGGCGAGGGGAGCATCGTCCTGTTTGCATAAGTGTAAGCACCTCAAATGCTTCATCTTGTGTGCCAAATCCGCCAGGGAAAATTACAAACGCATCAGATTCTTTAACAAAAATTAATTTTCGGGTAAAAAAGTAATTATACGGAATCATTTTGGGAGAGTTATTAATATAAGAGTTTGGTTTTTGTTCAAAAGGAAGAATAATATGAAGACCAAAACTATTATTATCACCAGCACCTTTATTACCTGCTTCCATAATGCCAGGCCCCGCACCCGTAATAACAAGCATACCTGATTTGACAAGTTGATTAGCGGTTTCTTCTGTGAGTAAATAATTGGGATTGGTTGTTTCTGTACGAGAAGAACCAAAAATAGTTACTTTTCTTGTATCCCGATACTCTTTAAAAAGCAGAAATGATTGAACAAGTTCATCAATCGCTTTTTGAATTAAATTCATATCACTAAGTTCTGGATCACCAGCTTGAAGATTAGTTAAGCTAGTTAAACTATTTTGTAAAAAAGTTAATTGTTCATCCGTACTAACATTACAAAGGTTAGTAGATAGATTATTAATAGAATCTTCTAATTCAGATTGATGATAAAGCGGTGATGTCATGGTAATTCCTTTGAATATAAAAAACTTGAAACACATTATAATATAGAAAACAGTAGCAAACCAATACTAAAAATTTTTTATGATTAAAAATGATAAAGAATAGATTTAATAATAAAATAATGATATTTTTCTAAAATTTTTTTGCATGGTTACAAATAGTTTTAATAGTAAAGTTACGGTTTCTATGAGACATATTAAAAGGAACCTGTTTAACAGAGGCCAGTATATGTCACATCAAGTTCCTAGGGGGTTTGGTAAAGGAGGTATGTGTCAGTATATTACAAAACCTCGTGTTCATTTACAAATGATAAGGTTGTTAATAGATAATCGCAATTTTTTTCAATCGATTATAGTTGATAATAAACAAACTGTAGAAAAAGAATTAAAGGTATGGAAGCATATTAACGCACATCCTTTTTCAGTAGAGTTTATTAACAAAGAGAAGCAGTTTGGCTTAGTTGCAACAGAAAAAATTTTAAAAGGGAGTAATATAGGGCCTTATTTAGGAGAGTATATACCAGAAAAAGAAGCCAGAAAAAGAAATACGAGTTATGGTGTAAAACTAGAGCTACCTCAAAAAGCAGGATATCCAAAATGGCCTCTTTTTATTATTGATGCAGAAAACTATGGCACAGGCATGCGTTATATGAATCACGATAAAGCCAATCCTAATGTAGAATTAGAGGTAGAAAGTATCATGCTCAATGAGCTATGGTTTCCTATAATTATAGCGAGAACAATACGTGATATTAAACAAGGGGAAGAATTATGTTTAAATTACTGGACTTAGAAAATTAGCGGTAGAATAAAATCAAAATTATGATATCATCAATTAACAAACATGTTTTCAAAAATAATAAAATTATTGTTAGCTTCATCCTTCATTGCCATGTTGTTTAATAAAAGCAAAAAAGATGATCAGGATGATATATCAAAACCAAGTGAAGCCTTTGAAAATGCAGCAACTCAAGCCAATCAAAATAGAGAGTTTGTAGAAGTGCCAGACACTAGTAATCATACAGCTGAGAGCAATCAAGACGAATCTGAACCATTTATTCAGTCTCCTGGATAGTATCATTCTCTAGTCAGATAGTCATAATTAACATACACTTCTAAGCAAGGAAGTAAGTATGAAAAATCAAAATAAATCTATTTTTGAAATGGATGCAACTGAATTAAAAGAATATTGCATTAAATTAGGGTTGCCTGGATATGTAGCTGATCAAGTATTAGATTGGGTTTATAAAAAGCATCAATTATGCCTAGAAAAGATGAAAAATATCTCAAAAAAAAATCAGGCCATTTTAGCAGATCATATTGATTTTAATATATTTAAGAATGTTCAATCGATAAAATCAGATGAAGAAAATGCGATAAAAAATAGTTGTGTTTTAGCAGATGGTAATTTTTTAGAATGTGTTATTTTAAAAGAAAAAACATACAATACATTATGTGTATCATCGCAATGTGGTTGTCCTGTAGATTGTAAATTTTGTTTAACGGGAGTAGTAGGGTTTAAGAGGCAATTAACAGCAGCTGAAATTGTAAAGCAGGTGGTGTATTCATTCTCAATTAAACAGCCAATTACCAATATTGTTTTTATGGGAATGGGGGAGCCTTTATTAAATGCAAAAGAGGTGTTTAAAGCAATAGATATGCTAACACATCCTAAATTATACAATATATCAAAGCGAAATATCACTGTATCTACTTCGGGGTTTATAAAAGGAATAGAATACTTAATCAAGCATGATAGAGTTGTTAATTTAGCATTTTCAGTTGGATCGGCAGACCCTATTAAACGAGAGCGGTTAATGCCCGTTGAAAAAAGAAATCCAATTATAGAGTTTGCAAAAATAGTAAAAGAATATCAAGCAATGCATAATCGAAAATTAACATTAGAGTATACTCTTTTAGAAGGTGTTAATGATACAGATTACGATATAAAATCATTGATTAATTTAGCTAAATATTTAAATGCTAAAATAAATTTAATTAATTTAAATCCACATAAAAAAATACCATTTAAGCCAGTAAGTATTACGAAAATACATGCTATTCAGACAGTGATTAAAAAACAAAAATGTGCAGTAACAATTCGCTATAAGAAAGGTCAAGATATTACAGCTGCATGTGGTCAGTTAGGGGAAAGTTATTTAAGTTAAATTATCTATTGTCAGAGACTGTAAGTAACCCATATAATTAAATTGATATGTTATTTGAATCAGAAAAAAAGAAAATAAAATTAGATAAGCAGTTATCATTTAGAAAAGAGCAGATTAAAGAGTTTTTAAAAAAAAGTCAGGATATTCAAATTAATATTAAAAAGAATAATGGTAAGATGATTGCAAGCTTTCCGTTAAATTTAGGTTTTTTATTTTTACTATTTGCTCCATTACTAATAGGATTTTGTGCTAGTTTTGCATTTATTTTGAACTATGAAATAGAGTTAGAAAAAGAGTAAAAAAAAATAGCATTTACGCACAACGATTAATCTAATATCATTATGTGCTAAATTAAATAGATAGATAAAAAATAAAATGAAAAAAATTAATGTAAAAAATACATACAAGCTTAAAATAGCAGGGGGCCCCAAAGAGCATATTATTAAGATGTTAGATTCAGAGGACTATGGAGTAGCGCCATCACGGATTTTATATATAAAACCTAAGGTAGTCGTTAATGTTGGTGATAGAGTCAAGGTAGGGTCTCAATTATTTTTTGATAAGAAAAATGAAATTAATGTATTTTTATCACCTGTTAGTGGTGTAGTTAAAGATATCGTGTATGGCGAAAAACGAATTGTTCAGGCTATCATTATTACAGCGGATAAGAAATATGAAAAAGAAAAAATTTGTGACCCATTATCCATAAATCAAATTAAAGAGGCTGATGTAGCCGATATTAAGAGTATTATTCAACGTGGGGGATTATGGTCGTCATTTAGTGAATATCCATTTAATCGAGCTCCTGATAAAGACGAGGTCCCACCATCTATTTATGTGAGCTTAGATAATGATGAGCCATTTTTGCCTGAATCTCATATGTTTATCAAAGACAATGAAGCTGCTTTTTTAGCAGGTTTGAATGCTATAAAAAAGATTTGTAAAAAAACATATTTAGGAATGGGTATTAATTGCAAGATAAAAGATCCAGCAATTAGACAAGAAGCCACACATCAAATCGTGGGAGATTATCCCGCAAATAATCCAGGTGTTTTACTGTATTATAATAAGACATCTTCAGAAGAAAATAATGCATGGGGAATTAAAGCTCAAGATGTTATTCGGATAGGAATGTTATTAAACACTGGTTTTTATCCAAACAAGAGATTAATAACGGTATCAGGGAGTCTGTTACAAAATCCTTGTTATATATGGGTTCAAGATGGATTGCCAGTGAAGCAAGTTTTAACAGAGATTACAAATTTTTCAAAAATAAGAATTATTGCAGGCGGGGCATTAACGGGGCAAAAAATAATGGAAGATGATTACATTAATTACAGAGATTATGCATTGCAGGTGTTGCCGGAAGGAAGAGAGCAAGAATTTTTGCATTTTTTTAAACCAGGATTTGATAGACCAACGGTTTCTAATACATATATGTCTACGTTATTGAAAGATAAAGAATGGGAAATGAATACATCGTTAAACGGAGGTCACCGAGCGTGTATTTCATGTGGTTCATGTGTCGCTGTCTGCCCAGTTGAAACATATCCACAGGTAACCATGAAAAATTTAAATGTTAATGATATTGAAACCGCGATGGCTCAAGGAGTCTTAGATTGCGTAGAATGTGGTTTGTGTACCTATGTATGCCCATCAAAAATTGAATTAGATGATATTGTCACAAAAGCAAAGAATATGATCGCAAAGGAAGTTGGAAAGTAATGATAAAACAGTTAGCTAATTTTCTTAATGATCAAGAAAAACATTTTGTAAAAGGTGGTAAATTTGAAAAATTTTATCCTCTTTATGAAGCTGGAGCTAGTTTTTTATTTAGTGTAAAAGAAACAACGCAATCAAATGTACATATCAGAGATTCTTTAGATACTAAGCGGTTTATGACAATGGTCATGATGGCATTAACGCCTTGTATAGTATTTGGAATTTATAATTCAGGCTATCAGGCTCACAAGGCCGTTGGATTATCATTAGACTTGATTCCTGTTTTATTAACGGGAGCTAAGCTTGTTTTACCATTAATTCTAGTATCTTATGCTGTAGGTGGTACGATTGAATTATTATTTGCAATTATTCGTAAACATGAAATTAATGAAGGATTTTTAGTAACGGGTATTTTATATCCATTAACATTACCTGCGACATTGCCATTATGGCAAGCTGCTGTTGGTATTGCTTTTGGTGTTGTAATTGGAAAAGAGGTGTTTGGAGGATCGGGGAGAAATTTTTTAAATCCAGCCTTAACAGCTAGAGCTTTTGTGTTTTTTACATATCCGGCTTATATTAGTGGAGAGGTATGGACATCACTTTTAAAAGGTAAAGATCACATTATTGATGGTTGGAGTGGAGCGACAGCATTGGCCGTTGCTGCAGCTACAGAAGCCCCTATAAAAGCAAGTGAGGCACTTACAAATGCTGGGTTTTCATTAGAAAAAAGTATTATAGGGTTAATCCCAGGTAGTATTGGAGAAACAAGTGTAATTTTAATTATTTTTGGCGCTGTCTTTTTAATTATGACAGGTGTTGGTAGTTGGCGTACGATGGTCGGAAGTGTAATTGGGGCAACACTAATGACATTAATATTAAATTTAATAGCAGGGCCATCTAGTAATCCATTTTTAGGTTTATCGCCTATTTGGCAAATGTCAATTGGAAGTTTTGCGTTTGCAACAGTATTTATGGCAACAGACCCTGTTTCATCTCCAAGTTTAGAAATATCACGATTTATTTATGGGTTTTTGATTGGGGTCTTAGGTATTATTATTCGTGTGATTAATCCAGCGTATCCCGAAGGGTGGATGCTAGCTATTTTATTAATGAATGTATTTGCTCCTTTAATTGATCATGTCGTAATATCCATGAAAACAAAGAACAGGATTCCAAATGTTGTCTGAGACTCAAAAAACCTTTCGCTTTGCTATTATTATGTGTGTCTGTTGTAGTTTAGCCTTAACCGCAGCATCAGTGGGCTTGAAAGAAAGACAAGATGAAAATAAGTTAATCGATAGACAAAAAAATATTTTAAAAGCCTTAAATTTAATTGAAAAAAAACAGAAATATACAGGAATTCAGATTAAGAAAACCTATAATGATAATGTAAAAGAATATTATTTAGATGATCAGGGCAATTTAACAAAAGAAGAAACAGGTAGAGCTGTTTTTATAGTTGGAGATATCGCTAATATAAAAACGTATGCTGTGCCATTTAAAGCATATGGGCTATGGAGTTGGATATATGGATATATTGCTTTGGATGGGGATGGTAATTCCATTGTTGGTTTTACTGTTTATAGCCATGCCGAAACACCTGGGTTAGGCGGAGAATGTGAAAAACCATGGTTTCAAGATCAATTCATTGGCAAAAAAATAACAGATATGAATGGAAAATTTGTTTCAATTGGTGTTGTAAAAGGGAAAGTATCCGATAAAGGATTTGATAAAGTAAAAGAAAAAAATTATGTTGATGGGATGAGTGGCGCAACGATAACAAGTAAAGGAATTGAAGATTATTTACGAAAAGATTTATTGGCGTATGAATTATTTTCAGAGCGTTTAAGGAGAAAAGGATAATGAGTTTTTTAAAATCAAAAGCCTTTAAGACATTTAAAAAACCATTAATTGAAGCCAATCCAATTTCAATTGCAATATTAGGAATTTGTTCTTCGTTGGCAGTGACAACACAAATTTTTCCATCAATTATTATGGTATTAGCGATGACATTTGTTTTAACGTTTTCAAATATTACAATTTCATTGTTACGAAATGTAATCCCAAAAAATATTAGGATTATAGTTGAGTTAGTAGTGATTTCATCCTTGGTAATATTAGCGGATCAATTATTAAAAGCATTTTTATTTGATGTTAGTAAGCAGTTAAGTGTCTTTGTTGGATTAATTATTACAAACTGTATTATCATGGGACGAGCCGAAGCGTTTGCATTAGCAAATGGACCATGGTTATCATTTTGGGATGGGTTAGGAAATGGTTTGGGATATGGTTATATTTTAATTGTAGTGGGGTTTTTTAGAGAGTTGTTTGGAGCAGGAAGTTTATTTGGTATAAAAGTAATTCCTGATGTGGCATATAAGTTAGGGTATGTTGATATGGGATTAATGTTATTAGCCCCTGGAGCGTTTATTTTAATTGGTGTATTAGTTTGGGTCCAAAATATAATAACAGGACATGTAGAGGAACATTAATATGGTAGCACACTTAGCAAGTTTAGCACTTGAATCAATCTTTATTAATAATATCCTATTAGCCTTATTTTTAGGGATGTGTTCATTTCTTGGGTGTGCTAAAAATATTAAAACAGCTACAGGTTTAGGTATTGCCGTAATTTTTGTTTTAACGATTACAACGCCTGTAAATTGGGCGATTAATCACTTTTTTTTAAGACCTGGCGCATTAGCGTGGTTAGGTTTTCCTGAAGCTGATTTGAGCTTTTTAGTATTTATAGCCTTTATTGCCGTTATTGCATCGCAGGTACAATTGGTAGAGATGTTAATGGAAAAATTTACACCAGGTTTATATACAGCTTTAGGTATTTTCTTGCCATTAATAGCGGTTAATTGTGCTATTTTAGGAACGTCATTATTTATGGAACAACGTGCTTATACATTTATAGAATCGGTTGTTTTTGGTTTTAGTTCTGGAATTGGTTGGTTTTTGGCGATTGTTGGATTTTCAGCTGTTTTACAAAAATTAAAGTATGCACATTTACCAAAAGGCTTAGATGGATTTGCTATTAATATGGTAGTAACAGGTTTAATAGCCATGGCATTTATGGCTTTTGCGGGGATAAAATTAACATGATATATATAATAAGTGTTAGTACCGTTTTATTGATTATTATGTCATTGGTGACCTTGCTTTATCTTGTTGAAAAAAATATTATTGGTAGTAGTGATTGTAAAGTAATAATCAATGGAGACGAAGAAAAAAGCCCCACAGTTAGTTCTGGAACAACATTATTATCAGCCTTATCTAATAATGGATTGTTTTTACCATCAGCATGTGGCGGTGGTGGAACATGTGCGATGTGTAAGTTACAAATAGAAGATGGTGGTGGTGATATTTTGCCAACAGAATTACCTCATTTAACATTAGGAGAGCGAAAAGAAAATGTTCGACTAGGGTGTCAGGTAAAAGTAAAAAATGATATGAAAATAAAGATCCCTGATGAAATTTTTAGTATCAAAAAATTTGAATGTGAAGTTATTTCAAATCATAATGTAGCTACCTTTATTAAAGAGTTACGATTGAAATTGCCAGAAGGTGTTGATGTGGATTTTCGTGCTGGTGGGTATGCTCAATTATATATTCCTCCTTTTAACTGTAGCTTTAAAGAGTTTGATGTCGAAGAAGAGTTTCGTGAGGATTGGGATAAATTTAAATTATGGGATATTAAGGGAGCTAATGATGAAGAAATTTTTAGAGCATATTCAATGGCCAATTATCCGGAAGAGAAAGGTGTTATTTATTTAAATGTTAGAATTGCAACACCGCCGCCAGGAACTGATTTTCCGCCAGGTATTGGATCTACGTTTATTTTTAATTTAAAGCCAGGTGATACAATAACGGCAAGTGGTCCATTTGGAGAGTTTTATGCTAAAGAAACCGATAGAGAGATGTGTTTTATCGGAGGAGGAGCAGGTATGGCTCCGATGAGAAGTCATATTTTTGATCAATTAAAGCGGCTGCAATCTGATAGAAAAATAACATTTTGGTATGGCGCTCGATCAGTAAGAGAAATGTTTTATGATGATGAATTTAAGCAATTAGAAAAAGATAATTCTAATTTTTCATATCATGTAGCCTTATCAGATCCATTACCTGAGGATAATTGGGAAGGGATGACAGGATTTATTCATCAAGCATTATTAGATAATTATTTAAATAATCATGAAGATCCTACAGAAGTAGAGTATTATTTATGTGGGCCTCCTATGATGTTAAAATGTGTTATGGAGATGCTAGATAGTATTGGTGTCGAAAGAGAGATGATAGATTTTGATGATTTTGGGTAAGATAAAAAAGAAAACATTACAGTAGTAGAACTAGGAGTAGTTATGAGCATAAAAAAGAGATTATTATTATTTTTAGTATTGGTGTTACTTCCTTTATTATCTGTCTGGTTATTGCAGCAAAAGTATATAGTAATCAATGGGGAAACGATGGGAACTACGTATACAATTAAGTGTTATACACCTAAATGGGTTACAAAAAATAAAGTTATTTTAGATGTTGAAAAAGAATTAGCAAGAATTAATATGATTTTTTCAACATGGGATGAAACGTCAGAAATTAGTCAATTTAATATGACTACTAGTACAAAAAATATTGCTATATCAAAGGACTTAAAAGATCTTGTTAAGTTATCAAAAGATTTATATGAAAATACAACGGGTTATTTTGATCCAACCATAAAATCGTTATCAGATATTTGGGGATTTAGTTCATATAAATCTTATTTTTCAATTCCTAAAAAAGAAAAGATTAAAGATATAAAAAAGCAGGTAGGTTTAGATAATGTTATTTTAACTAATAATCATTTAAAAAAATTAAACCCAACTATCAAATTAGATTTTTCAGCAATTGTAAAGGGCTTTGCTGTTGATCAAATAGCCTTATTGTTAGAGAGTGTTGGTTCCAAAAAATATATGGTTGAAATTGGTGGTGAGGTTCGTGTTTTGACAACATCTAAGAACCCATGGACAATAGGGCTTAATAAGCCTGAGTATCATAATATTGAACAGGATTTATTGGGGTCACTAGAATTAGTATCGGGTGCCTTAGCAACAAGTGGTGATTATCAAAACTTTTTTGAAAAAGATGGCGTTATTTATTCGCATATTATGGATGCAAAAAAAGGAAGTCCTGTACAATCAAATATTACATCTGTATCAATTATTGCTCCTGATTGTGTATTAGCTGACGGGTTAGCCACATCAGTAATGGCACTGGGGTTAAATAGAGGATTAAGTCTAATTGAATCGTATCCTAATGTAGAATGTTTAATTGTAGCTCGTAATGATGGCGACTCTTTAGAAATTTATAAATCATCTGGCTTTAAAAAGATAAATTATCGGCCTTTTAAATCATTATAAATTTTAGAAACAAATTTTGTTATAAAAAGATTCAAGCGTATTAAAAAACTTGACATATAATATGAATATCAGTAATTTGAAATTAAGTATCAAATAAATAGGAGCATATATATTATGAAAAACATAATAGTTTTGAAAAGGTATCTTATTTTAATAATGGGCATGTTAATAAGTTTAAGTGCTATGACATATGCACAAAACACAATTACGGATGTAAAAGGGCCAGGTGGTTATGCCATAACTGGATTCGATAGAGAAGGTGCCAGAACGGTTGGTGGATATTTAGATACGGAGTTTATAGCAACAGAAGGATCTGATACAACATTTAGAGCACATCGTTTTGTTTTAGAAGCATCATCGCAGGTATCCGACAAAATACTTGTTAATTCTGAAGTTGAGTTTGAATATGGAGGGAATTCTGGTTCTGATGGTGGGGGTAGCAACAAAGGTGTAATTAAAATAGAACAAGCCTGGGTAGATTATCAAATTAATGATGTTATTACACAACGAACGGGTATCATTGTTATCCCATTTGGCCGTTTAAATGTATTGCATGATTCCGATGTAAGAGATGCAACACAAAGACCTTTGTATGCAAAGTATATTGTACCTTCTACATGGATGGACACAGGTGCTGGTATTCATGGAGAAACCAGTATTGCTGAGATAGATATTAATTATGCTGGTTATGTAATTAATGGATTAAGTGGTGATATTACAGATGATAATGGTGTTAGGAATGCAAGACCTAATTATAAAACCGATAATAATGGTGATAAAGCAATTGTTGGTAGAATAGGAGTATCACCTTTATTAGGACTTGAATTAGGTGGAAGTATTTATAATGGCAAGTATAGCGATAATGCGGCAAATGGACTGTTAATGGTAGGCGGAGATGCTTATTATAAGGTAGGGCGTTATGAAGCTATCGCAGAAGCTGCTATTGTTAATATTGATGATAATGGAGCGGCTCCACAGCGTATGAGAGGTGGTTATCTTGAATTACGAGCTCATGTAATGCAAGAGTTCTTAAGAAGTGCTATCCCATCATTAAGATCGCCTGTAATTACCTTGTTTGGCCGAGTTGGTTATGTGGATACAGATAGAGCGAATAAACATGTAACAAATAGATTGATGGTTGGCTTTAACTTTAGACCAACAGAATCAGTTGCTTATAAATTTGAATATCAAGTTGAAGATAATGATCAGGTTGGTAACGATAGTAGTATTGAAGCATTTTATGCATCAGTTGCCGTTGGTTTCTAAGAGGGCCGTTAGAAATAGTAATAAAAAGGGCTGCTTTGTTGCAGCCCTTTTAGTATCAAAATAAACATGAGAATAAGCCAATATTTTATCATTTTATTAATAAGTATTAATACCTATGTATTAGCAGAAAATCCTCCTTATTATGAACAGCATTATGCGACTAAACAAGAAGCGTTAGCAAAATCATTTTCTGAATCTACTCAATTTGAAGAGATATTAGTAACATTTAACCAGCAAGAAATAGAAGCCTTAAACAAGAAAATAGGTTGGAAAATAAATGAAACAGAATTTAAATTAATTAAAGCAATATCAAAAGAAAATAATGAAATAGGCTATGCGATGGTATTACATGAAAAAGGAAAATATCATCCCATAACATTTTTGGTCGCGGTAACAACAGATTATAAAATTAAAAATATTGTGGTTATGATTTATCGTGAAAAAATTGGTAAAGGTGTACGCAAAAAACGATATTTAAAACAATATAAAGGTAAAACAAAAAAAGATCCTTTAATTGTTGATTATGATATTATGGGATTATCAGGTGCCACTATTTCATCTTGGTCAATTACAGCTGGCGCTAAAAAAGCCTTAATTATTATTGAAGAAATCATCACGTCGTCAATCATAAAAAGCTAAGTTATAATAGATTTTGTGCCAGTAAAGAAAAAAACTAAAAAGCGTGGAATTATTGCAAAATCCCATGCATGGCTTGGCTTTATATCATCATTTTTTATTTTGTCACTGGCTATTACAGGATTATTGTTAAATCATCCTGATAGTATCAAACGGCCCAGTAATTCTAAGGACCCATTTTATCAAAATCCTCATTATTCATATATCACTACTGAAGGTTCTATCTATCTTGCAACTGAATCACAGTTATATATTTCAAAAGATAAGGGGGGATCATTTAGTGTTTTAAAAACTCCTTTTTCAGCTAAATATACGATTGCGATTACCGAATCGGATCATTATTTATGGTTAGCATTAAAAAATGGTGTCGTATTTAAAGCAGATAAGCAGTCACATATTTGGGAAATTGTCGATGGGTTATCAACGCTAGAAATATTTTCATTATCCTATCATGATGCACAATTGTGGCTAACAGGCTATGAAGGATTATATAAATATTCTGATGAATCTTGGGAGTTAATTCAACGTAATACATCTCCAATGAGTTTTCATAGCTTAATGAAAGCTTTGCATACAGGGTATCCTCCTTTTCAATGGTTACATAATATCAATTCTATTGCCGCTATTATCTTAATTATAATTTTAATATCAGGAATAAGCTTATTTTTTAAGTTATATATTAAAACATGGTTTAAAAAAATCAACTAATCAAAATCTAATGAGATTGTTATACTATATGAGAGTATCATCAAATCAGTAATTAAAGGGGCTAAATAGTATGTTAATAAGAATTATAGTGGCTTTGTTTTTATCATGTTTTGTTACACAGGCAGTCGCTTTAGAACTTGTTATTGGTGAAGAAAGGGTAGAACCTGGGATTATGTTTATTTTTGAAGGAGCTATCAAAGATCATATTTTCCCAGAAAGTTTACATTTGCCTGAAAATAACACCCAAGTACATATAGAAGCTCGCGTAAATTGGGATGAAACTAATATTCCTGAAGGAGGAATAGCCGGTGGTTTTATTCCATATTTACATATTACAAGTAAAGTTATTAATGAAAAAACTGGTTTAAGCACATTTATTGATTTATTACCTCATCTTAATTTAATTGATAACTTTCATTATGCTAGAAATATAAATCTTCCAGGAAAAATAACAGATTCATATACCGTCATATTTACCATTTTGCCACCACAGCAATTAGAATTATCGTATCATATGGATTGGGCCAAGCAATTTGGAAAAAAATTACTTAATGAGCATGTATTTACATATAAAAAAGTAGATTTTGAAGAGATTGCAAAAGCAAAAAGAAAGTAAAAGTAATCACTTTAAATTATAAATTAATTAATTTATAGCAGGATATTAGTTAGAGGATTTATTAACACTTGTTATAAATTACTATATGCTATTAGCATGAAAAAATCTCTTAAAAAGAAAGTTATTATTGTTGGAGGCGGTTTTGGTGGTTGTGCTGTAGCAAAAAAATTAGCAAAAAATGGTTTTGACGTAATTTTGTTTGATAAACGTAATCATCATGTTTTTCAGCCATTGTTATATCAAGTTGCAACAGCAATGTTATCGCCTGCTCAAATAGCATATCCAATTCGATCAATGTTTCGAAAAACAAAAAATATAAGAGTTTTAATTGGAAATGTTACTAATATTAATAAAAAAGAACGGTATATAAGCTTAAAAAGATCTAAGCAAAAATTTGAATATGATTACTTAATTATTGCAGCAGGCGCAAGACATTCATATTTTGGAAATCCCGAATGGGAAAAATTAGCTTGGGGTTTAAAGACCACTAAGGATGCCTTAAAGATTAGAGAAAGAATGTTATATAGTTTTGAAAAAGCAGAAAGAACGCGTTATAAAGATAAACGAGAAAAATTTAGTACCTTTGTTATTGTCGGGGCAGGCCCAACAGGAGTGGAAATGGCTGGAGCTATTGCCGAAGTAACAAAGCACTCCATTGTTTCTGATTTTACAGAATTTAAATCACAAACATCACGTATTATTTTAATTGAAGGTAGCGATAGAGTATTAAATCAATATCCAAAAGAATTATCAATAAAAGCAAAAAAAGACTTAGAACATATGGGAGTTGAAGTAAAATTAAATTGTATTGTTAAAAAGATTACAAAAAGTGGAGTTTATATTGATGATACATTAATTGAAACTGAAAATATAATATGGGCAGCTGGTAATACAGCCTCACCTTTAATTAAAAAGGTTACAAAACAGATCAATAAACTGGGACAAGCAAACGTTAAATTAGACTTTAGTATTAAAGAAGATAGCAACATATTTTGTATCGGTGATTGTGCTTATTTAGAAGATGCTAATGGTGTTGTTGTTCCTGCGGTTGCTCAAGGAGCTATTCAAGCGGGAACGTTTGTTGCAAGGCAGTTGATTAATGACCAAAGCAATAAAGATAGAGAGACGTTTATATATAAAGATAAAGGTGCCATGGCCACAATTGGAAGATCTCGAGCAATTGCTTATATTTTTGGATTTAAATTAAGTGGCTTTTTTGCTTGGATATTATGGGGTGTTGTTCATATTCTTTTTTTAGTTACGATGCGTAATAAATTATTAGTGTTTTTAGATTGGCTAACAAGTTATTTTACTCATAAACGATCAGTACGTTTAATCAATATTTATAGATCTAAGATCAATCAATAACCTTAAACTAAATCGTATATTAAGTGCTAAAATGCTTTTGTTTTGGAAAATAAACACGTCGCCAGATAGTAAACCCAAATAGTAATGATATAAGCCATAAAATAAATTCAACATAGTTTGGATTGCTGTTGTACCCTAAAAAGCCTTTTAAAAAAACGCCCACATTTCCTTTATCATGTAAAAAGTGAATATACTTATCTTTTTTTTCATTATAAGTATAAATAAATTTAAAGTTATTAGAATCAATATTGTCTTGAGGCTGTAAGATATTCCAAGGTCTCAATATTTGTGATTCTTGAATTTTTTTAGATTTAACTAAATATTCTTCAATTTCATGAGTACCGTATGCGAGCATACCTGATGCAATAAATACTAAACATAATGTGGTAACTTGAAATAAACGTTTTAAGGGAACCTTTTTACCTTGTATAACAATAATATACCCCATAATAGTAGCTAAAATCATACCAAGACAAAAACCAAGATAAGAAAATGAACCATGCATAGAAAAACTAGAAATTAAAAATATAACTGTTTCAAAACCTTCTCGAAGAATAGCAAAAAAAACAAGAAAAAATATACCCCAGGATGATATTTGCAATGATTTTACTGTTTTTTTCTCAAGTTCTTTTGTATCACTAATATGTTTTGAAAGCCAAAAAATAACATAATAAATAAAAATAGCGGTTAAATAGATAAAAATCCCTTCAAATAATGCTTGATAGGAATTATTACCCAAATTACTTTTTAATTTTAAAACTAAAAAAGCAATACCAATACTGGCAAAAATAGCACTAAAAACAGCAATCCAAACTTTTTTAAGTACATTACGTAAATTATTTTTTATTAATACCATGTAAATGATACCCACAATCAATGTAGCTTCTAATGTTTCTCTAAAGACAATAATAAATTCAGTCATAATTAACAATAATTATACCATAAGAAATGAGTAAGAAAAGATAAGTTAAGTAGAAGGTTAGTAAAATATATATATAAACAGGTACTTAATTATTGGCGTGATTGTACAAAATTTAGTAAGGATGGATTATCTTTGGATAATGGCGGCAAATAATGATTTAAAAAAGTACGGGACCACCAGCCATTAGATAATGAGTCTGTAAACTGATAATCATAACGATCAACCTTAATAAAGGTGGGAGGTGATGATAAAAAAGGGTTATATTTAATTAAATCACTGATGATAGGATCATTATGAAGTAATTTATAAACAAGATGAACCAGCCAGGGATGATATCGGTAATCAGACATAGCTGCAAACCAAAGGTGCCAGTCTAGACGGTAATGATAGGGTGAAAAAAAGCGAGGCCTATCATTGATTAAGCTAGGTTGTCCTTTAAATTGATAAGGGATCCAAACGGTAGTATCTGTAATCGTTGTATCGGTTGTTCCATAAAAAACAA
>MDSY01154565.1_pt1 | contig 28783 bp, 32 predicted proteins | sample 811131 | NCBI WGS metagenome assembly MDSY01 (sample SAMN05326643, study PRJNA326480) | marine metagenome | isolation source: seawater | place: Atlantic Ocean: South West | collected 2010
GGATCACTTTCTATTGCAATAAATGCTAAAAGAGAATCAGGTGTTAATGTTCTTGACGTCATGACAGGTCTAAAAAGTGTTGTTGATGAATTAAATAGTGGGCCTTTAGAAAGAGCAGGTTTGAATATCGAGCAGGTATATGATGAAACTTTATATATTGAACGTTCAATTAGAATGCTACGAAATAACCTTGGATTAGGTATTAGTTTATCTATTGTAATTTTATTTTTATTTACAGCAAAGTTTCCAGCGACATTGATTGTAGCCATGTCGATACCGATATGCCTCATAACCAGTTTCAGTATTATGGATATAACTGGTAGAACTTTGAATGTTATCTCACTTGCAGGGTTAGCTTTTGCCGTGGGTATGGTGCTAGATGCATCAATTATTATATTGGAGAATATAATACGTCTAAGGGAGAATGGTTTATCTCCAGTCCAGGCTTCAATCGAAGGTACAAATCAGGTTTGGGGTGCATTACTTACTTCAACTGCAACAACAGTAGCAATATTTTTACCCGTAGTTTTTCTTGGAGATGAAGTAGGGCAATTATTTTCAGATTTAGCTATTACAATCACATCAGCTATTTTATTATCATTATTAACAGCGATTACTGTAGTTCCAACAGCATCAAAAATATTTTTAAGCAGAGAAACCTTTGTTGATCGATACAAAAAAATATGGGAAAAATTGAGTTCCACTATTATCTATTTAACAGATACATCAAAGCGAAGGTTTATTTGGATAATAGTATTAATCACAATTCCTATTTTAGTTATATATACTTTAAAGCCACGTGCTGATTATTTGCCAGATGGAAATAGAAATTTAGCTTTCGCATTCATATTGCCCCCACCAGGAACTAATACAGAGACAATTGAAAAGGAAATGGGTGATATCGTTGCAAAACGTATGCAACCTCATATTGATCATTTGAAAGAGCCTTTTGTAAAACATTATTTCTTTGTAGCTTTTTCAAAAGGCGTGTTCATGGGTGCTAGCGCAACAAATGAATCAGAAACTGATGAATTAGTTACCTTAGTAAATTCTGTCGTTCAAGGTTTTCCGGATACAATTGCATTCGCTAAAAAATCTTCTTTATTTCGTAGTTTTGGTTCAGGGCGAACAATTGATATTAATATTCAATCAAAAGATTTAATAACTTTAATGAAAGTTGCATTGCAGTCGTTTATTAATACAACAGCAGTATATCCTAATACTAGACCACGACCCGGTCTTGAATTGGCTCAACCTGAAATAAGACTGATTCCTAACGAGAGGAGAATAGTAGAAGTAGGCTGGAATCGTTCAGATGTTGCATCATTAACTCAAACACTAGGTGATGGTAAATTTGTTGGAGATTATTTTAATGGAGAAGAAACATTAGATGTAATATTACGCTCTTTACCATGGGATACTCCTGAATCACTGGCTAGTATCCCTGTTGTGGTTCCTGGAGATCGCGTACTACCATTAAATGAAATAGTTAATATTGTTCGTACTGTAGGACCGGAGCAAATAAGAAGACTTAATCGAAGACGCACAGTAACACTTGAGGTTTCCCCGCCACCTAACATACCTCTAGAAGAAGCAATGGTAGTTTTAAAGAATGAAGTTGAACCAAAAATCATGGAACAATTACCAAGTGATGGCGACATTTTTTATACTGGAACCGCCGATAAATTAACTACAGCAATAATAAATATGACAGGAAGTTTCTTACTCGCGATTACAATTTTATATTTACTTATGAGTGCGATGTTTCGCTCTTTTAAAGATAGTTTGCTTGTTATATTAGCAATCCCATTAGCTACATTTGGAGGTATTCTTGCATTGAACTTAATGAATCTAGTAACCTTTCAAGCAATGGACTTATTAACTATGATTGGTTTCATTATATTACTAGGATTAGTTGTAAATAATGCAATATTATTGGTCTATCAGGCAAGAACAGCTGAGAAAAATGGGGCATCTAGGAGAGATTCAGTTAAGGAGGCTGTGCTTTTAAGATCAAGACCGATAATGATGAGTACTTTGACAAGTATTTTTGGAATGTTACCACTTATTATTATTCCAGGACCTGGAACTGAGTTATATCGTGGATTAGCCGTAGTAATTGTTGGTGGTATGATTGTAAGTACTTTGTTTACCCTAATATTATTACCAAGTTTATTACGCATAGGTGAAGAAAATTCATTTGTACGATAATATTTAACTATGAAAAGAATATTAATAATTACAATTTTTACAATATTTCATATTCTAAATATAACTTCTGTTAATGCAGCACGTTATTTTACAGTTGATCCAAATAGTACAATTATTGGTGAAATTAAAACAGTGAATGTAGATGAGCGTGACACATTATTAGATGTAGCACGCAAACATGGCTTTGGCTATCAAGATATAAAACTTGTTAATCAAAATATTGACACATGGCTACCGACTGACGGTGCAGAAATTTTATTACCATCAAATTTCGTCTTACCTGTTGCCCCTATGCAAGGGATTGTACTTAATGTTCCTGAAATGCGTTTGTATTACTATCCTCCAAAAGAAGAAGGTAAGCCACAAGATGTTCATACATATCCACTTGGTGTTGGTAGAGAGGGCTGGAATACTCCATATATTAAAACTACGATTGTTGAAAAAAAAGTAAAACCAAATTGGTATCCTCCTTTGTCAATTAGAAAGGAACACGAAGAAGAGGGCGATCCATTGCCAAAAATTGTAAAACCTGGACCAGACAACCCTCTTGGAAATTACGCAATGCGATTGGGAAGACGTGATTATTTAATTCATGGTACAAATAAACCATACGGAATTGGCATGAGAGTTAGTCATGGCTGTATACGACTATATCCTGAGGATATTGAAGATTTATTTTCAAAGGTTTCTGTTGATACACCCGTTAATATAATTAATCAACCATATAAAATTGGTATTAAAAATAATGTTATTTATCTTGAAGCGCATCCTTTCTTAGATGAAGACAAAGATATATATGAGAATAATTTAACAAGCGTGATTGCTTTACTAATTAAAATTTCTAATAATCGTAAATATCAGTTAGATATGGCTGCAGCATACGAAGCAATTAAAAACCCAACTGGCTTACCAATAGCAGTAGGTTTATTTGTTAATCCAAATAATACTATTGAAAATAATTCTGATATTTAAATAAATACATTAATAAGGATGCAAAAAAAAACCTGACACTTTTACGTAGCCAGGTTTTTTATTATAACTTAAGTTATTTTTATTATTTCATCATTGCTTTTTCAAACATACGATCAAGCTTCTGTGAATTTTCATTACAACATTCCATAGCAGCATCTGCTGTATTTTGTGCTTGTTCAGCCGCATACGATGCTTCTGATGCAATTTCTCTTGCATTAGTTGCAAGGTTGTATGCGTCATTTGCTTTAGCTAGAGCAGCCGCAGCGTTTGCATTTGCAGCATCAATTTGACTCATGTCAGCAGCACATCCACCAAGCAATCCCAATGAGAGCGCTAGTATGGAAATTTTGATGATTTTCGATTGCATAGCTTATTCTCCCGTTAAATCCGTGACCGAGGTTATCCTCAGTTCTCCATATATTGTCCGCATATCATGACCTATTTGATGTACTTAATCAATTTTTCCATGGGAAATATGGTTAATAATCTATAAAAAATAAGCTTTTTTTAGTTAAAATTAGCTAAAAAAGATCAAATTTTATCTTCCGCCTCGTCTAGCTGAGGTTTTCATGCGGCCATCATGATGATCAAGGGCGAAACTTGTGAGGGCGTTTTCTACTGAGGACATCGGGTTTTCTTTGCAGTAATCATTCAGCCATTCAACGACATCTTTTTCTTTCATAACCCCAGTAATGCTAAAAGTATTTTCTGTGAAAATATTATAGGCCGTTAAGAAACCTTTCATATAGCTCTTATAACGATCAAAATCTTCTGTTGGTTTTTCTTCAGTATCAGTTTTTTCCCAAAATTTTATTTTAGACAGTAAGGTTTCTTCTTCTTTATCAGGTTTAGCAGTCTCTGAATTAAGATAGTTAACGGTTGCCGAATTAAAGGCAAAACAAGATTTAGAACCAATGCCCCAGACAGCATAATTTCCTGTTGCATCAACAGCAATCACATTAGTTGTTAGTAGCAGAGCGCCCAAAAAAGTAATTAATAATGATTTCATTTATATCCTCTCTTTCTATATTACAAGAACATTAGCCTATTGTCTCTCTAAGACCTTTAATCAATCGTTGAGTTCCAATTTCAGATACACCTGTATTTAATGCTCCATAGCTTACACGAAGATAGCAGTCCTTTTCCATTCCAAATGGCTCTCCTGGTATTGCCGCAATTTTATAATCTTTAATTAATATCTCTACAAGCTCAAGTCCTGTTAAATTTGTTCTAAGTTTAACAAAGAAATAAAATGCTCCCATGGTTACCGGAGAAATACATATATCTTTTATCTGCTGTAATCCAAAAAGAAGATTTTTTCTTGAGTCTATAATTTGTTTGATATGTTTTTTAGTAAAGCTTCGACCTGTTTTTAATGCTTCAATAGCGGCCTCTTGTGAGATACGTGTTGGGCATATTAAGTATGTGTCTTGTATTTTTTTAATTGGTAATGATAGATGTTCGGGAATCACCATGTAACCAATCCTCCAGCTTGCGAATCCATATGCTTTCGAAAGCGAGTATAGTGCAATTGTATACTCCTCTGAATTATCAATAGAGCATGGTGAAAAATGTTCTATCTCATCATATGTAAAGTATTCATATGCTTCATCTGAAATATGATAAATGCTGTTATCCTTACATATTTTATTGATTTCAATTAATGTTGATTTTGAATATACCGCACCAGATGGATTATTTGGTGATACTGTCACAATAGCTTTAGTTCGAGAGGTTATTGCGCTGCTAATCTTTTCTAAACAAGGTTGATAATTGATATCAGTATCAATAATAATCGCTTTGCAATTAATCATGTTAATGGCCATTTCATGATTAAAATAATAAGGGCGAAGAAGGATTATTTCATCATTTGGTTCAGCTATTGCTATAATTGCATTCATAAAGGCCATATTTGATCCAGCTGAGATAATAACTTCTCTTTTTTTATTGATCGTAGTTTTATTTTCAGATTTTAATTTTTTTGTTACTTCTTTTCTTAATTCTTCAGTTCCTTCAACCTCAGAATATGTGTGGCAATCAATAGATGAACCAAATTCTTTTATTTTTTTATAAACAGATTTTGGGGGTCCATAATATGCAACACCTTGGCCGAGGGAGATTGTATTTGGATATTTTTTAATTAAGTCGGAGATTATCGGAATTATTGGTTCTTGAACTTGGTTAATACGTTGGCTGGCTTTTAATGATCGAATTGACATGATTAAGGAACAAGAATCAATATGAACTAATTATGATGTAAGTATTAGTATCTTAATTTTCAAAGAATGATATCTTTCTTCCCGAAAATTGCGTTTTAAGAAATTCCATTTGGTCTGCCAAGATTTTTCGATTTGATAAAGCTAGGTATTCAGCCCAATTTGGTACGTATGGAATTGCAAGTAATGGCATATGAGCGTTTTCCGGTGTTCGATTACCTTTTCTTATATTGCAATTTCTACAGGCAGTTACTACGTTTGACCATTGGTCTTTACCACCTTTAGAAAGGGGCACCACATGGTCACGAGTGAGAGATAGGGGGTAATTCTTGTTTCCACAGTACATACAAATATTTGCATCTCTTGTAAATAACTCTCTATTTGTTAATGGTGGTGTTGCTCTTCCAATATATTTCGATGGGCTTGAGCGTTTAACGGCGATTATTGAGTTTATTTTTACAGTTGAGCGCTCACCAGTTAATCGGCTGATACCACCACGAAAAGTGAAAACACTATTTCCAGCTGTCCATGCAATCATTTCTCTACTATAAAGGCTTACAGCAAGCTGCCACGGAATCCACCTTACGGGAGATCCAGAGATATCAAGTCTTAATATAAGTGGAGTCATTATATATTTATATTTTTATTAGTATTTTATATATTTGCATCTATGCTTAGGCTAGTGTTTTATGTGAAAGTAAGACTAAGGTCAAGCATGATATTTAATTTTTTTTCAATACTTGGATATAAACTATGACAAATTACATAACTGACTGCGTTAGCAAGGATTTAGAGCCTATACATAGAGCTGAAAAACTTCAGCAAGAGGCTGCAAAATACGGTTTCGATTGGGTAAGAAGTTTACACATTATTAAAAAAATTGAAGAAGAATTACACGAAGTAGAAGCTGTTCTAGATGATAGAATTAAATTAGCTGAAGAATTAGGTGATCTCATTTTCAGCTGTATTAATCTGGCAAGATATCATCAAATTGATACGAAACTGGTTTTACAACAGACAAATAATAAATTTGTCAAACGTTTGAATTACATTGAAGACTCACTAAAAAGCAAAGGAAAATCTTTATTAGATGCAAATTTAGAAGAGATGGATGCTTTATGGAATGAAGCAAAGTAAACGTTTTATTTAACACGGTATCTGTCACGTTTTATAAGCTTGCCATTTGAATCGAATTTTATTTCAGTAATCCACTTGTTGTTACTGCTATGATTTGGTATATAAAACCAAGTCTTGCTTAACGTGTAGTCTAGTCGATCACTTCTTATGGTTTCGTGATCTGATGGACCAAATTTATAGAGGACTTCAGCTTCAGACATTCCTGTTCTTAATGTTATATAGTCCCGCATTTCAATAGCAGCTGAATACACTAAAGAGCTATATAAATAGGTAACAAGTACAAATAGATATTTCTTCATAAAGATAATCTAGAGAAAACAATTAAAAAAGAGCTTATTTACTCTTTTTCTTTTTGTCACAGGTAAGCATTGCATATGCAGAATGGTTGTGAATTGACTCAAAGTTTTCAGACTCAACAGTATAAGCAGCTATACGATCATCGTTATTAAATTCGACAGCGATATCTCGTACAAGATCTTCTACAAATTTAGGATTATCATAGGCTTTTTCTGTAACATACTTTTCGTCTGGACGTTTTAGTAAGCCATATAATTCACATGATGCAACTTTTTCGATTACTTCTAATAACTCTTCTATCCAAATAAAATCATTCATTTCAACACAAGCTGTTATTCGTGATCGTTGGTTATGTGCACCATAGTCAGAAATATTTTTTGAACAAGGACAAAGAGAAGTAACCGGCACTTCAACTTTGACTAAAACCTCAGGTTTTCCATTTTCAATTTTACCTATAAATGAAACAACATAATCCATTAAGCTTTCAACTCCTGATACTGGCGCAGCCTTATTAACAAAGTAGGGAAATGTCATTTCTACGTTGCCTGATTCCGCATTCAGAAGTTCTGTCATTTCTTCGATCATGCGCTTAAAGGATTTTACTGTAATTTCATATTCATGATTATTTAGAATTTCGACAAAACGAGACATATGTGTGCCTTTATATTGATCAGGCAAGTTAACGTACATATTAAAGTTTGCTACGGTGTGTTGTTCTCGACCCGAACGGTCTTTAACAACGACAGGATGTTTAATATCTTTAATTCCAACTTTGTCTATAGATATATGCCTGGTATCTTTACTACTTTGAATATCAGGTATGTTTGAAATAATAGGTGCAGCTTTATTCATAATTTTTTGTAGTTCTATAATTTTGTTGTTGTTTAAAAAGTTACCTAACTGAACTTTCTCATTTATTTGCTTCTGTTAATTATATAATCAGCTATTTCTCTCAACATCTTAGCTTTTTCATCGAATACATCAAGGCATTTTATTGCTTTATGATGTAGTTTGTGTGCCATTTCTTTAGCTCCTTCAAGCCCAAGCAAATTAGGATAGGTAGGCTTATTCATGGATTCATCGGATCCTTGTGGTTTTCCCAGTGTCGATGTATCGCTTTCTATGTCCAAGATGTCGTCTTTGACCTGAAATGCAATACCAATATATTTTGCATAATCAGATATAGCTGAAAATAGAGCATCATTTCTTTTATTGGTTGAGAGAGCTCCTATTTCTGCGCTCGCTTTTATCAAAGCACCGGTTTTATGCGTATGCATGTTTTCTAACTCAGAAATATCTAGTTTTTTTCCAACAGCAGCTAAATCTATTGCCTGTCCGCCTGCCATACCTTGAGAGCCGCTTGCGCGAGCAAGGGTTTGAATCATTTTTAATCTTTGTGAGTCGTCTACTTTGATTTTAGGATCAGATGCAATTATTTGAAAGGCGAGTGTTTGCAATGCATCTCCAGCTAATATTGCCGTTGCTTCACCGAAAGCTCTATGACAGGTTGGTCTTCCTCGTCTCAGATCATCATTATCCATTGAAGGTAAATCATCATGAATTAAGGAATAAGCATGAATTATCTCGACTGCACAAGCTTGGCCATTAAGATTTTCCAATTCAACATCAAACGCTTGACCTGTCGCATATACTAATATTGGTCTAATTCTTTTTCCCTCAGCTAGAACAGAGTATCTCATTGCCTCATGGAGATTTCTTGGTGGCAATGTTTCATCAGGAAGCCACAGAGCAAGAGCCTTCTCAACAGATTTTTGATAAATCTGTATTTGATCAAAAAAATCATTCATTTAATTTTTATTATTTGGAGAGAATTCCCCAAGAGTTTCCTTGTTATTTTTTTCCAATAATATTTTGACTTTCTGTTCAGCTTCACTCAATGCTTGTTGGCAGCTTTTTGTTAGTAATATGCCTTTTTCAAAACATTTAAGTGATTCCTCTAGGGAGAGGTCTCCTTCTTCCATTGTTTCTACAAGCTCTTCAAGCTCTAAAAAAGCCTTTTCAAAATCTATTTTGTTGTTTTTTTTTGGCATAGATGTGTTCGTCTTATTTTGCTATTCGTGGATTATATCTTCAGTTTCATTGATTTTCTCAGTTATTCACGACTTAATTCTAGCTAAATATTGTCCTAGTCTGACCATGTATTTCATTCTATGTATTTGACAGTGGTTTTGCTATTCATTAGAATTTTCGGTTTAGACTAAGTCTAAATATATTGTTGTATTAAGACAATACCACTACGAGGAGAATAATAATGGACCTTAAAGGCTCAAAAACAGAAGAAAATCTCAAAGCAGCATTTGCTGGAGAGTCTCAAGCGAATCGCAGATACCTATATTTTGCACAAAAAGCTGATGTCGAGGGTTTTAACGACGTATCTACTGTTTTTCGTTCAACTGCCGAAGGTGAAACAGGGCATGCTCATGGCCACTTAGAGTATCTAGAATCTGTTGGAGATCCAGCAACGGGTGAACCAATTGGTTCAACTGACCTTAATTTAAAAGCAGCAATTGCCGGCGAAACTCACGAATACACAGACATGTATCCAGGAATGGCAAAATCTGCTCGCGAAGAGGGATTTGATGAAATCGCTGACTGGTTTGAAACTTTAGCAAAAGCTGAACGTTCTCATGCAAATCGCTTTCAAAAAGCACTAGATAATTTGTCATAAATCAATTCTATAATTTAGTTGAGTCGGTCCTATTTTTAGATCGATTCAACTATTTTCTTATAGGCAAATATAAATTATATGAATGAAATAGTTCGTGAAGGCGGAGTAGAAGCGCCCACTCGAAATCCAATTAATTGGAAAACTGGCGAATTCAATGATGAAGATTCATTGTTTAATGAGCTCGAACGTGTGTACGATATTTGTCACGGATGTCGTCGATGCGTTAATTTATGTAATGCATTTCCAACGCTTTTTGACTTGATCGATGAATCAGATACTTTTGAAGTTGATGGCGTTGAAAAAACAGATTACTGGAAAGTAGTTGAACATTGTTATCTTTGTGATCTTTGTTATATGACAAAGTGTCCTTATGTCCCACCTCATGAATGGAATGTGGATTTTCCACATCTAATGTTAAGAGCTAAAGCACAGAACTTTAAAAAAGGAAATGTAGCTATTCGAGATAAAGTATTAACATCAACTGATAAAGTCGGTGCTTTTTTTGGTATTCCTGTGGTTGCACAAACAGCAAATTTAGTTAATACAGTAAAACCAATACGTAAAATTATGGAAAAAACTGTTGGAATACACTCCGATGCAGTTTTACCAAAATTTTATAGTAATTCATTGAGAAAAAGTCACAAAAATAATAAAGAAAAAAACAATATAAATAAAATAAAATCTAACGGGAAAGTTGGTTTATTTGTAACTTGTTATGGTAATCGCAATGAGCCAGAGGTGGTTAAGGATTTAATCGCAGTGTTGGAACACAATAACCTCGAAGTTAAATTAGTTCATCAGGAAAAATGCTGCGGTATGCCAAAAATGGAATTAGGTGATCTGAAATCAGTTGAGGACTTGAAAGATTTTAATATACCTAATTTATTAGAGTTAGTTAATGATGACTGGAGTATTGTTGCACCAATTCCATCATGCGTTCTGATGTTTAAAAAAGAACTTCCATTATTATTTTCTGAAGATGCTGATGTGCAAAAAGTTAAAGATGCTTTTTACGATCCTTTCGAATTACTAATGAATTTAAAAAAGAAAAAGGAACTTAATACAAACTTTAAAATGTCATTAGGTGAAGTTGCATATCATGCTCCATGCCATCAACGTGTTCAAAACATCGGCCCAAAAACTAAAGAAATATTGGAACTTATACCAAATACAAACATCACACTAATAGAAAGATGTTCAGGTCACGATGGAACATATGCTGTGAAAAAAGAATATCATGAAACAGCAATGAAAATTTGCAAACCTGTTACTAATAAGATTGAAAATATGGAGTTGGACCATTATATCAGTGACTGTCCTATGGCTGGTCATCAAATTGATAATGGAATTGAAAAAATTGAAATAAGATCTGAAAGTCCTTTCAGTTTATTAAGACAAGCATATGGTATTTAATTAATGAAAAAACTTACACGTGAAGATTTGTATAGTCTAGAAAAATATTCGGAAATACGTAATGATTTTCGTAGCAAGGTGATGGCCCATAAAAAAAATAGACATTTAGCTATTGGGCCAAATGCAACTTTGTACTTTGAAGACAGATTAGTAATGCATTATCAAATCCAGGAAATAATGAGAGCTGAAAAAATTTTTGAAATTGAAGCAATCAATGAGGAATTAGAAGCATATAATCCATTAATTCCAGATGGAAATAACTGGAAAGCTACATTTATGATTGAATTTACAGACGAAGAAAAGAGGCGTGTAGCACTAACCAAACTGACAGGTATCGAAAGTAAATTATGGTTGAAAGTGGATGGTTTTAATGAAATCGTTCCAATAGCGGATGAAGATCTTGAGCGTGAGAATGACGTAAAAACATCAGCAGTTCATTTTTTAAGGTTTCAATTGAGCGACGAAATGGTTGGAGCTCTTAAATTGGGAAGTCAATTATCAGCAGGTATAGAGCATCCAAATTACAGTCATATCGTAAATCCCGTACCAGAAAACATTCTAAAATCTTTGATTTTAGATTTAGACTAAATAAGCATTATTAGATATTTTCTCTATCTTGGCATATTCTATAGGGCCAAGAAACTTCAATAGCGAGAAAAACCTTGCCCGCAAAATACGATGCTTCTGATATCGAAGTTTTAACAGGTCTGGATCCCGTTAAAAAGCGACCTGGGATGTACACTGATACAACCAAGCCTAATCATCTAGTTCAAGAAGTACTGGACAATAGTGTGGATGAAGCTATATCGGGGCACGCTACAAAAATCGAAGTTTTTCTTCATAAAGATAATTCAGTCACCGTAACAGATAATGGGCGTGGGATGCCTGTTGATAAACATCCAAAAGAAAAAATGCCAGGTGCCGAAGTAATTTTAACTCGTCTACATGCTGGTAGTAAATTTTCCAATAAAAATTATAAGTTTTCCGGAGGCTTACACGGTGTTGGTGTTTCTATAGTAAATGCATTGTCTAAAAAACTAGAAGTTTCAATAAAACGTAGTGGTAAAGAGTTTTTTATGTCATTTAGAAATGGAGATAAAAAGTCTTCATTAAAATCAATTGGTAAAGTAGGAGCTAAAAATACAGGCACAAAAATCCAATTCTGGCCAAATGAAAAATATTTTGACTCAATAAAATTTTCACTTACAAAATTAAAACATCTTATGCGCGCTAAATCTGTGTTATGTCCGGGATTACTAGTGCGTTTTATTGATGAAATAAAAAAAGAAAAAATAGAATGGTGTTATCAGGATGGCATAAAAACATATCTTTCAGAACAATTAAGTGAATATGAATTGTTACCAAAAGAACCATTTCTTGGTTCAATGCAAAGTGAAAATGAAGGAGTTGATTGGGCAATACACTGGTTGATTGAGCCATCTGAGCTAATTACAGAAAGTTACGTTAATCTTGTACCAACTTTACAAGGCGGTACACATGTTGTTGGAATGCGCCAAGGATTACTTGAAGCTATACGTGATTTTTGTGAAACAAGAAATTTATTACCAAGAGGGGTAAAGTTATCTGCTGAAGATGTTTTAGAAAATTGTTGTTATCTATTATCTGTTAAGATGAATAATCCGCAATTTTCTGGTCAAACTAAAGAACGTCTATCATCACGTGAGTGTTCTGTTTTTGTTTCTGGGGTTATAAAGGACACGTTTGTACAATGGCTGCATCAGCATATTGAGATGGGCGAACGCATCGCAGAAAAAATAATCACTGCTGCACAAAGGAGACTCAAGTCTAATAAAAAAATAGTTCGAAAAAAAATAAGCGGAGGTCCGGCATTACCAGGAAAATTAGCAGATTGTAGCAGCCAAGATATTAACGTCTCTGAATTGTTTTTGGTTGAAGGTGATTCAGCAGGAGGTTCTGCAAAACAAGCTAGAGATAGAGACTTTCAGGCAGTTATGCCCCTTAGAGGTAAAATTCTTAACACTTGGGAGGTTGAATCAAGTGAAGTACTATCATCGAAGGAAGTACATGATATATCTATTGCAATAGGCATTGATCCAGGCTCTTCGAACTTATCGAAACTCAGGTACGGAAAAATATGCATTCTAGCCGATGCAGATTCTGATGGAGCTCATATAGCAACACTTCTTTGTGCGCTTTTTTTAAAACACTTCAAGGATCTTGTAAGTGAGGGCCATATTTATATTGCTATGCCGCCTTTATACAGAATAGATATAGGTAAAGAAGTTTACTACGCATTAGATGATGCTGAAAAACAAGGATTCTTAGATCAAATTTTGGCAGAAAAAAAACCTGGGAATCCCACTGTTCAACGTTTTAAGGGTTTAGGAGAAATGAATCCCATTCAGTTAAGAGAGACGACAATGGCGCCTAGCACGAGGAGATTAGTCCAATTGACACTAGAAAATGAAAAATCAGCACTAAAAGTTATGGATATGCTTTTAGCAAAAAAACGTTCAACCGATAGAAAAAAATGGCTCGAATTAAATGCTGATAAAGCAATAATATAATAAAATCAATTATTTATAATATATTTTTAATGTAAATTAGAGGTAACTTTATGCAAAATACAATGGATTTTGATTTCGAGCAAAGCGAAAAATACCCGCTCGAAATTTATAGTGAAAAAGCATACCTGGATTACTCTATGTACGTTATTCTTGATCGCGCATTACCTCATATTGGCGATGGTTTGAAACCAGTCCAGCGACGTATTATCTATGCAATGTCTGAACTTGGCCTGAAAGCGACATCTAAATTCAAAAAATCAGCAAGAACCGTTGGCGATGTTATCGGCAAGTTTCACCCACATGGCGACTCAGCATGTTATGAAGCAATGGTTTTGATGGCACAAAGCTTTTCTTATCGATATCCATTAATTAATGGCCAAGGAAATTGGGGATCTATGGATGATCCAAAATCATTTGCAGCTATGAGATATACAGAGTCCAAGCTAACTAGCTATGCCGAGACATTATTAGCTGAGGTTGAAAAAGGAACTGTCGATTGGTTGCCAAATTTCGATGGGACCTTGAATGAACCCAAGCTATTACCAGCAAGATTACCAAATATTTTATTAAATGGTACAACAGGCATTGCAGTTGGAATGGCAACTGATATTCCTCCTCACAATTTAAGAGAAGTTAGCGCTGCTTGCATAAAGCTACTTGATAAGCCAAAAAGTACAATTTCTGAATTATGTCAACATATTAAGGCTCCAGATTTCCCAACAAATGCAGAAATAATTAGTTCTAAATCATCAATACGAGAAATCTATAAAACCGGTCAAGGCTCAATAAAGATGAGAGCAGTCTGGCAAAAAGAGGAAGGGTATATAGTTATCACAGACATACCATATCAAAGTTCTGGAAGTAAAATTTTAGAGCAAATTGCCACACAAATGCAGTCAAAAAAATTACCAATGATAGATGATTTGCGAGACGAATCCGATCATGAAAACCCAACAAGATTAATATTAGTACCGCATTCTAATCGCGTTGATTTAGAGGAATTAATGCTTCATTTATTTGCAACAACTGATCTTGAAAAAAGTTATAGAGTTAATTTAAATATTATTGGTACAAATGGAAAACCTCAAATAAAAAATTTAAAAGTAATTTTAACAGAATGGATTGAGTATAGAACAGAAACTGTTCGTAAGAAGTTACAGTTCCGATTAGATAATATTCTTTCGTCAATTCATATTTTAAATGGATTAGTAATTGCATATAAAAATTTAGATAAAATTATTAAGATTATTAGAAATGAAGATAAACCGAAAACTAAACTGATTAAAAATTTTAAACTTAGCGAAATACAAGCAAATTCTATATTGGATTTAAGATTAAGAAAACTTGCTAAACTTGAAGAATTAAAAATCAAATCAGAATTAAAAGAATTAAAAACAGAAAAAAAAGAAATAGAAGTATTATTAGGATCTAAACAACGTTTAAAGACATATATCAAAAAAGAAATAAATGACGATGCGGAGCTATATGGAGATGAAAGGAAATCTCCGATTAAGGTAGCTGATGATGCTAAAATAATAGATGAAAACAGTCTTATTAGTTCTGACCCCGTATCTATTATACTTTCCTCAAAAGGCTGGGTGAGAGCTGCTAAAGGTCATGATATCAATCCAAACTCTTTAAACTATAAAAGTGGCGATGAATTCAAACAAATTGCTTTGGGTAAGACAAACCAACCTGTAGTTTTTCTAGATTCAAAAGGACGTTGTTATTCATTACCATCACATACATTGCCATCAGCACGAAGTTATGGAGAGCCAGTTTCTGCTCGACTGAATCCTCCTGACGGAGTTAGTTTTGAAGGAGTTATGACCGGTGAAAGTGAAGCGGTTTATCTTTTAGCTACTGATAGTGGTTATGGATTTATGGTTAAGCTTGAAGATGTATACACAAAAAATAGAAACGGTAAAGCAATTCTAAGAGTACCGAATAATGCGAATGTCTTACTACCGGCAAAAGTTAATGATATTGAAAATGATTGGATTGTTGCTGTTACATCTATAGGAAGAATGTTAATGTTTCCAATTACAGAGCTTACCTTACTACCAAAAGGAAAAGGTTTAAAAATAATTCAAATACCACCTGCTAAACTAAAAACTCGAGAAGAATATGTTGCAGCAGTGACTGTAATTGCTGAAATGGATAACTTAGCAATTTATACAGATAAAAGGCATATGATCATGAAGGAAAAAGAGCAGGAATATTATGTTGGTGAGAGAGGAAGAAGAGGGAATATGTTGAAACGAGGCTTTCGTAATATTGTAAGAATTTCCTCTGAAACAACATAATTTATAAAATACAACAAGGAGATTTTTTAGTGAGTTACAGTACCAGTGAATTTAAACCAGGATTAAAAGTTCTAATCGACGGAGAACCATGCTCAATTTTAGAAAATGAATTTGTTAAACCAGGCAAAGGCCAAGCATTTAATCGTATTAAAATACGAAATCTTAAAACTAAGAGAGTCTTAGAAAAAACCTATAAATCTGGAGAATCACTTGAAGCGGCAGATGTAATCGATTTGGAAATGCAGTACCTATATAACGATAGTCAAAATTGGTATTTTATGGAACAAAATAATTTTGAACAATACACTGCAGATGAAAATACTGTATCAGATGCTAAACAGTGGATAGTAGGAGAGGAAATGTGCTTTGTGACTTTATGGAATGAAATACCAATATTAGTTAGTCCTCCTAATTTTGTTATTCTGAAGGTTAAAGATACAGATCCGGGATTACGAGGAGACACAGCACAGGGAGGGACGAAATCTGCCACACTTGAAACAGGTGCAGTAGTTAAAGTGCCGCTGTTTATTGATAATGATGAGCTTATAAAAATTGATACTAGAAATGGCCAATACGTTAGTAGAGCTAAAGATTAATTTTACTGCTGTTTTGTAACATTATCTCTCAAGTAAACTGGTGATATTTTATCGGCGGATATAAATTTACCTTTTTGATAGGAGTTTTTTGCTAATTCAAGAACACCTCTTGCTTCGGGTAATGCGTCAGCTTTTATAGCGGTAATGTTAGCCGTGAACTTTGATTTTATTTTTTCATGATACTTATTCCAACCAGTACCAATACACATCCAGTTATTCTTTGAAGGGGAAAGTATATCCTCAGGGGCGCATACTTTTTCTTTGGTAATTTCCTCCATTACTCCTTCATCATTTTTTTTATACAGACCCCAATAGATTTCATTCATTCGAGCATCTATAGCCGTAGCTATATGATCATTTTCTTTTGAAAATTGTTGAGCTAATGTCTTAAGAGATGATACGCCTATTACGGGTATATCATGAGGATATGCAAGTCCTTGTGCAACACTGATTCCAATACGCACTCCTGTAAATGCCCCTGGACCATGACTAAAACAGATACAATCCAAGGCATTTATTTTAATATTTGCCTCACTTAGAAGAGAATCGATCATTGGTAGAATTAGCTTTGAATGTTTTCTAGGCGCCAACTCATATCGATATGCACAAGCATCATTAATACTAATTGCAGCCGAACAGGCTTCTGTTGATGTTTCAATTGCTAAGAGTTTCATTACATTTTTTTATAATTATATTTAGGAACTAACATACCTTATAATTTACTACAAAATACTAATATTATTTACTAATATAGCATTTTATTTTAGTTTCAACGTTTATATAACCCTTTATAATGTAAATATGATATCTCAATATGAAGCCATGATTGGATTACGTTACGTTCGTGCACGTAGACGCAATCACTTTATTTCGTTTATTTCTATGTCATCAATGATCGGTGTTGCGCTTGGCGTAGCCGCATTGATTACAGTGATTTCTGTAATGAATGGTTTTGAAAAAGAATTAAAAGATCGTATCTTAGGAATGGCATCACATGCCGTTATTGAAGACTTCAATGGATTAAATAATTGGGAGAGGGTAATTCGTGAGGTTAAACAGCATCCCGATATAGATGGTGCTGCACCATATTTACATGCTGAAGGCATGTTAACGAGAGATAATTTAGTCAATGGCGTAATTATAAGGGGTGTATTACCTAATGAAGAAATTAATGTTGCTGTTGTTGCTGATAAAATGGTATCAGGAAGTTTATCAAATTTAGAAGCAGGTAAGTTCAATATAATTTTAGGCAGCGAGCTTGTAAGAAACCTTGGAATTAAAATTGGCGATAAAGTAACTCTAGTAGCACCTCAAGCCAATCTAACTCCAGCTGGCATTATGCCTAGATTGAAGAGATTTAAACTAATTGGTATTTTTGATGTTGGAATGCATGAATTTGATAGCGGTTTAGCATTAATACATATGGAAGATTCATTGAAGTTATTTAAAAAATTAAACCCTACTGGAATAAGACTAAAAACAAATAATATTTTAAAGGCACCAATCATAAGTAGGGAAATTGCAAGTAATTTATCAGATAGTCTATCAGATAATTATTGGGTTATAGATTGGACCCAAAGACATTCTAATTTTTTTCGTGCATTAAAAACTGAAAAAACAGTCATGTTCGTAATTCTTACGTTAATTGTTGCTGTTGCGGCATTCAATATTATTTCAACTTTAGTTATGGCTGTATCAGATAAACAATCTGATATTGCTGTACTTAGAACACTAGGTGCTAGCCCTAAAAGTATTTTACAAATATTTATGATACAAGGAATTATTATAGGGGTTATTGGTATTGCAATCGGTGTTCTAGGTGGTGTGTGGATGGCAACAAATATAGAAACGCTAGTCCCAGCTTTAGAAAATATACTCGGTTTTAAATTTCTATCACCAGATGTTTACTATATAAGTGATTTACCATCTGATATGCATTGGAATGATGTTTTCTTAGTCAGTGCTGTCTCTTTTGTATTATGTTTACTAGCAACAATTTATCCTGCTCTACGTGCAGCAAAAGTTTTACCGGCAGAGGCATTACGCTATGAGTAATGTCCTGCTTACTGCAAATAGCGTAAAGAAATCTTTTAATGACGGGGATCTGAGTGTTAATGTTTTAAAAGGAATTGAATTGGGTGTCAATAAAAATGAAACTATATCTATTATTGGAAGCTCAGGATCAGGAAAAAGCACTTTACTACATTTACTTGGCGGACTTGATACTCCAGACAATGGAGATATTATAATTAATGATCAAAATATTAATAAACTTAGTCATACTGAAAGAGGCGTCTTACGAAATAAATACCTTGGCTTTATATATCAATTTCACCACCTCTTGCCTGAATTTACGGCAATCGAGAATGTTGCAATGCCATTACTTATAAGGCGTTGTCCAAAAAATCAAGCCTTAGAAAAAGCAGAAGAATTGTTGCGTGGTGTTGGATTATCAGATCGTATAAAACATAAACCTGGCGAATTATCTGGAGGCGAACGTCAAAGAACAGCCATAGCAAGAGCATTGGTCACTAATCCAATGTGTGTACTTGCAGATGAGCCAACAGGAAATCTTGATGAAAAATCAGCCCGCGAAGTATTTGAGTTAGTAATAAATTTAAATAAACGTTTAGGTAGTAGTATGATAATGGTTACTCATAATTTAGAATTGTCTAAAAAATCAGATCGTGTATTTGAATTAAAGGATGGAATATTAATAGAGCTATAGGATGCTTATTTTTTATTTCGGCTACTCCATTTTGTAATTGTACTAAGCCTCCATAATATTCTCACTGTGAAATAAGTGAATATTGCGGAAATCAGACCAAGAATAAGACAACCTGCAACTAATGGCTGCCAAATATGTATAAATTGTGTCCCAAACCATTCATGTAGGGTTTTGTTATTTAAGCTAAGTTGCATAATGTTACTGTCTTCTACCCGAAGAAGAAATGAACCGACCTTATAGCTGGAAAGAAAGATAAATGGTATTGTAAAAGGATTGGTTAATAGTGAAAAAAGTATCGAAATCGGTAAATTTACTCTAAATATAATGGCAAATGCCACAGCAGATATAGTTTGAATTGGCAGAGGAATAAACGCACAGAATACACCTATAGCTGCACCGCCAGCAGATGAACGTCTGTGAACATGCCAAATATTTGGGTCATACAAATAATTAGAAAATAATCGCATCATATTTTTATTCATGATGCTTTTTTTATTTGGCATATAGCGCTTTAGAAGCTTTTTGATAGTCATTTTAATATTTTTTTTGTCTTAAAAAGCGCGCTATTATAGCTGCACTAATTAGTATTAACAGCTAATAAACTTGGCTTTTGTTAGTATAGACGACTATTTTATTATTGAGGTAATTCATGTGTTCGAACTTGTAAATGCTGGCGGATTTTTAATGTGGCCAATTATACTTTGCTCTATTATATCAATGGCCATTGTAGCTGAGAGATTTTGGTCTTTGAGAGAAGCTAAGATAGCACCACAAAATCTACTTGCAAATGTATGGCAATGGCATAAATCAGGAAAGCTTGATTCAAAACGCATTCAAGCTTTACGTCAAAATTCACCACTTGGAATGATTCTTGCTGCGGGACTTTTAAATCGCAAGCATTCAAGAGAAGTTATGAAAGAAAGTATTGAGGAAGTCGGTAGGCTTGTTGCTCATAGCTTAGAGCGTTTTTTAAATACGCTTGGGACAATCGCATCAATTACGCCATTACTAGGTTTACTTGGAACAGTTATTGGAATGATAAAAGTTTTTACAGTTATTACATCACAAGGAATTGGAGACCCTAGCGTTTTATCAGAAGGTATATCAGAAGCACTTCTTACAACAGCTGCTGGATTATCTGTTGCAATTCCAACTCTAATGTTTTTTCGATATTTTCGAGGAAAGGTAGATGATCTTGTTTTTACCATGGAACAGGAAGCGCTTAAAATGGTAGAAGTTATGCATGGCATTAGGGAAAAAGATACTCAGAAATAATGAGCTACAATGAATTTCAAAACAAAAAATAAAGAAGAATTAAATCTTGATATAACTCCTTTAATCGATGTTGTTTTCTTGCTGCTTATCTTTTTTATGGTTTCAACAACATTCAAGCATGAGTCTGAAATAAATATTGTTTTACCAACAGCATCAGATGAATCTGTTGAGATTAAAGAAAATATTATTGATATTGGTCTAGATGTGGATGGTAAAATTTATATTAATGGAAAAGTTTTGAAAAATTCTGAATTTGAAACAATTAAAAAATCATTATCAATTATAACTGCTAATAAAAAGGACCCGCCTATTGTAATAAGTGCAGATGCAAATGTAAAACATCAAGCTGTAATTCATTTGCTAGATGTACTTCGTCAATTAGATTTAGTTAAAATAACATTTGCTACTCAAATTTTAGAAGATTAGATATTTATATGTATATCTATTAAATAAAAGTGTTTAAATTATTTTTAAAAATATTAATAGAAAAGATTTGGTACTCTAAAAATTTCATCAGCTTTCTTCTTCTTCCATTAAGCTGGATTTATATATTTTTTGTAGAGTTACGATTAAAACTATATCAATTTGGTATTTTTCCTATAAACAAGTCATATGCCCCCACAATTATTGTTGGAAATATGGTGGCAGGCGGAACAGGCAAAACACCGCTAGTTATTTGGCTTGCATGTTATTATAAGGAACAAGGATTTTTTCCAGGAGTTATTAGTAAAGGATATAAAGGTAGGTATACAACAAATACACAGTTTGTTGATTCAAATACAGACCCAATATTAGTTGGAGATGAGCCTGTCTTAATTGCAAAAAAAACAAAGTGTCCCGTACTAGTAGGAAATAAACGATCAACTGCTGCAAAAGAAATAGTTGAAAAATATAAGTGCAATCTAATTATTAGTGATGATGGTCTGCAACACTATTCACTTGCGAGAAATATTGAAATAGCCGTTATTGATGGACAACGTCGCCTAGGTAATGGTTTTTGTATTCCCGCTGGCCCATTGAGAGAATTAAAAAGTCGGTTAGATTCTGTGGATTTGGTTGTTGGAAAATATTTAGCAAAGAAATCTGAATATAAGATGGAATATATATATAATGATTTGGTTTCACTTAATAATCCAAAAGATAAAATGCCCATATCAGATTTAGATTCAAAGAAAATACACGTAGTTTCTGGAATTTCTAACCCTCAGTCTTTTTACTCGTACCTACGTTCTCAAAATTATGAATTACTAATTCATGAATATCCAGATCATCATATATACAATGAGAACGACCTTGAGTTCGATGATGATTTTCCAGTAGTAATGACAGAGAAAGATGCTGTAAAATGTTTCAAATATTCTAATGAGAGGTATTGGTATCTTCCAATCTCAGCAAAATTATCAGAACGTTTTACGTTAGATTTAAATGAACTTTTAGAAAGAAATAAATATGGATAAAAAATTATTAGAAATATTAGTTTGTCCTATAACAAAAGGACCATTGATTTATGACAAAGAAAATCAGGAGTTAATTTCAAAATCCGCTCGACTCGCATATCCAGTGCGTGATGATATTCCAATTATGCTCGAAGAAGAAGCAAGGGAAATTAGTGAAAATGAATTGGAAAAATATAAATAGTGAAAAATGGTTATAGCATTATAATTCCTGCACGTTATGGTTCCTCTAGACTGCCAGGAAAACCGCTATTGCAAATTAAAGGTAAACCACTTATTCAGCATGTATATGAAACCGCTTCAACAACTAAAGCAAAAGAAATTATAATTGCAACGGATAATGATGATATTTTAAATACTGCAACTTCATTTGGATGTCGTGCAATCCTAACGTCAGAAAAACATCAGTCGGGTACAGATAGAGTAGCTGAAATTGTAGAAAAACTTGATTTTGATGATGATGAAATAATTATTAATCTTCAAGGTGATGAGTATGGTTTACAAGCAGAATTAATTGATTCATTAGCGTCCAACTTATCCCTTAACATCGATTCTGATGTTGCTACACTATGCGAGCCAATTCAAAATATTGATGATTATACGGATCCAAATATTGTAAAAGTTGTTTTTGATAATAACAACGAGGCTCTTTTTTTTAGTCGTTCTCCCATTCCAGCAGAAACATCTGGCAAGCTTCCAGTAAAAGCATACAGACATATTGGACTTTATGCGTATCGTGTTAATTATTTAATGAAATTTACTAAATTTGAAAGATGTGACCTTGAAAAGACAGAAAAACTCGAGCAATTACGAATCATTTATAATAAAGGAAGAATACAGATGATGATTACAGATAAAGCAAAAGGAATTGGGGTTGATACAGAAAAAGACCTTCGAGCAGCCCGTTCAACAAAGGATTAAATTGACTTCATTTTGCCCTGTATGTAATTCTGCCTTTTGTTAAGTCATACGGCGTCATTTCAACTGTTACCTGATCGCCTGTAAGTATTCTAATGTAATGCTTTCTCATTTTTCCAGATATGTGCGCTGTGATTTTGTGACCATTTTCTAATTCTACTCGAAACATTGTATTGGGTAATGTTTCAACAACTGTGCCTTCCATTTCAATTTGATCTTCTTTTGCCATAAATATACCTCGTATTTTGAAAGCTCACGATTTTGCACTAATTTAATAAAGTTTGATAGTAATTTTGATTATTTTTTAAGAGAAATATGTTTTATCTAGATTGCAATGATTATTTAGGATTTTATTAAATTTTTTACGTGAAAACAGTTGAGCGCCAAGACTTTTCAAGTGGTCTGATTCAATTTGGCAGTCTAATAAGCGAAAATTTAAGCTTTCTAATCTATCCATTAGATGAGCTAAGAGAATTTTAGAAGCATCTGAGACTCTACTATACATAGATTCTCCAAAGAAAATCTTTCCCATCACTACTCCATATAGTCCACCCACAAGTTTTTTATTTTCCCAGCATTCAACTGAGTGTGCATAACCTGATTTATAAAGATTAAAAAAGGCATGCTTTATTGAAGGTGTTATCCACGTGTTATCATCTACTCTGTTGATTGAACATTCATGCATAACTTTTTTAAATTCTTTGTTATAAGTTATGGAAAAGCTATTATTATTTAATTTTCTCCTGAGAGTACGAGATATGTGAAAATATTTCGGGATTAATACGCATCTCGGATTAGGCGACCACCATAAAATAGGCTGACCTAAATTAAACCATGGAAATATTCCTTTTTGATAGGCATTTAGTAGTCGTTTTTCAGAAAGATCTCCTCCGATTGCAAGCAAGCCATTTGGATTATCAAGTGCGTCCTCTTGATTTGGAAATGAATTAGACATTCTCTTATTTTTTATTAGATAAAGATCTTTATTGCTATGTAAATATTTTTTATCTAAATCCATAAAAAAATCTTAGGGGTTCAAGATAATATCTTTTCCTATAACTTTTAGTGCTGCTCTCTTTGAGCCAGTTAGAGAAAAACTTGTTTCTTTATAACTTCCGTTATCTAATACGAATCTAAAAGTTACTTCATTTCCATTTAGTAAGGCATCAAGTGATAGCGAGGAAATTTGATTATTCGTTATATAGCCTAGTATAAATTCACTCCAGTTTAAATTAGAAATACAGGGAGCATCATTAAAAGAGGTATTTTTTACTAGTGTCAGGTCCACTTGATAGGTAGGACATATATCTGTTGATATAAGATTAAGTGAAGAGTTAAGGGTGAAGCGAGATCTCACAGAACCTACGTTATCTTTATAGATTTCCAGACTATAACCACTCTTGTTTTCCGTATACGCTACTTGCGTTTTTAAATCATTATTTAAACTAGTATGTGTTATGATATTCCACTCAGCGGAGACGCTTAGAGGTGTCATAAAAACAATAAATAAATATATTATACCGAAATTCTTATTATATTTTCTATTTTGTATGTTCATAGACGTTTTATTATTGCATTGAAATCTGAAAATTCAAACTACATTAGTGATTTTAACTTAAATATTAAAGAATTTTAAAAAAATGAACCGAAGGACCTTTCTAAATAGCATTCTATCAACCTTACTGTATATTACACATAGGCAATTATCAGCCGCAGAAGCTCTAGTGAAAAAAGATAGTGATTTTCTTAAAGTCGCAAATTTAGAGAAAAATAATACTACTATTATGGTGGATCCGGTATTTTTAGAGCATCACATAGGACCAACTCACCCAGAAAGCCCCTCCAGGATCCAGCACATTGAGAGAGCATTAATAGAAAGTAATTTATTTGAAATTACTAAATCAGTTGGTTTAAAAAATGACATATATAAATGGATTGAGACTGTACATACTAAGAATCACATCAAATCTATTAGAGAATCTGCACCAATAGCAAACAAAGTAGCAACTGCTGCTGTAAATGCAGCCCTCTCAGCAGTGGATTCAATTATGCACAATAATTCAACTAATGTATTTTGCGCTACAAGGCCACCAGGACACCATGCTCTGAATACCGGAAGAGAGGAGGGTTTTTGTTATTACAATCATGTTGCTATTGCAGCTAAGTATGCCCAAGAAAAATACAACTTAAAAAGAATTTTAATTATTGACTGGGATTATCACCATGGGAATTCAACGGAAGCAATTTTTTATACTGATCCAAGTGTTTTATTTTTTTCAACACATGATAAAAATGCATATCCGGGAACTGGCGATCCATTGAAAACGGGAAGTGGTGATGGAGAAGGTTACAATATAAATATCCACTTACCTTGTGGAACTAGCGATAGAATAATAATTAAAAAATTTAATGAAATATTATTACCAAAAGCAAGAAAATTTAAGCCAGATCTAGTACTAATATCAGCTGGATTTGATAGTAGAAAGGATGATTTATTGGGATGCTTTAGTATTACTGATTCTGGTTTTATTGAACTTACAAAAATTGCTATGACTATAGCAAATGAATTTTGTAATAATCGTTTAGTTTCGGTTTTAGAAGGCGGTTATAATTTAGACGGTAATGCAAAAGCTGTTGTTGCTCATGTCTCCACGCTGAAGAATAATATGCATACTAGTTAATTTTTTGTAACTAACAGCAGGAAATCAGTTGTAATTATTGAGAATCTACATCTTTACTTGGTTTTGTGTAGACGGGAAATGGCATAATATTCTCATTCTCACCATCTCGATTTGAAATCTTTGCCGAACCTTGTTTTTCAACTTCATCAATTCTTATAATTGCATGCATTGGAATATAGGTTCTATCAACACCACTAAATTCATTTTTTAAATTTTCTTCACTTGGATCTACAACAACTGAAGATTTTTCCCCAAATAAGAGTTTTTCTATTTCAACGAAACCAAACATTGCGCTGTGATGAACGTTCTTAGCATATATTTCATAGACTTTTCCTTGATTGTGAAATATTACTTTGTATATTTTATCTTTTGACATTTTTATGCTGGACCTCGTTGTTAATAGTGCTCATGTGATTTAGATAAATAATATCATAATTAAATTAAATGACTATATTTGATAAGATAAGTTCCCTCCAGGTCCCAATGGCCAGCCCATATGCATCCAAAATAATAATAATACGAGCCAAACAATCAAGAAATATATTGTGTAGGGCAACATCATTGAAATAACTGTACCCAAACCAGAGCCCTTAAGGTATTTTTTGATTTCTATTAAAATAATAATCATATATGGATTCATCGGGGTAATCACATTTGTAACGGAGTCTCCAATTCTGTAACTTAGTTGTGTTAGTTCAGGACTTATTCCAATTTGCATGAGCATTGGTACAAATACAGGTGCAAAAAAAGCATATTTTGCTGAAGATGAGCCAATAAATATATTCACTATTGAAGCCATCAAAATAAAGCAACTCAGTAATAATGCATTTTCTATGTCTAGGTTTTTTAGGAATTCTCCTCCAGTAATAGCTAATAAGTGCCCTAAGCCTGAATAATTAAAGGCCGCAATAAACTGAGCAGCAAAAAACGCCAGGACAATATATGGACCTAGGGTTGATAGAACGTCGCCAAGGATTTTTGCTAGATCATTACTATTTTTTATTTTACCACTTAAAATACCAAATATTAGTCCAGGTATAAAAAAAATAAGAAAAAGAAGTGGAACTGTTACCTCTACCCATCTATCAAAATTTTCTCCTTTACCAAATAATGGAGTATTTTCTGAAATTACTGATAAATAAAAAATTATCAATAAAAATATAAAAGCAAAGAAGGAAAAGAGTAGGGCTTTGTTATTATTTTTTTCAGACTTATTATTTTCTTTTATTTTTATAATAGGAGTATTTGCTATTAAAGGGGCAGCTATTTTTTCAGTCACATACCATCCTGTTAACGTCAAAACTATAGTTGAAGCAATCATAAACCACCAATTTGCAGTAACCGCAACAACATATGATGGCTCTATAATTTGTGCGCCTAGTTGTGTAAAGCCAGCAAGCAGTGGATCTAGAGCTGTAATAAATAAATTCGCACTGAATCCTGCAGAAACGCCTGCAAATGCAACTGCAATACCTAATAAAGGTGAGCGACCTGCGGTTAAATATAGAGAGGCTGCGAGTGGAATAAGTACCACATAACCGGCATCCAGTGCTATGGACGATAGAATACCTAAAAACATCACCATAGGAGTAAGAAGGCATTCATGAGTTCTAATAGTAATAAATTTTAACAATGCGGGTAAAAAACCAGTTTTTTCTGCAAGACCTATACCCAACATTCCAACCAATACAATACCTAGAGGAGGGAAGCTAATAAAGTTGTCTACCATGCTTGATAGAAACCACCAAATACCGTGTGACGTTAATAAATTATTAATAATAACTTCACTACCAGCCGCACTGGTAGTTGTAACATCAAGCTCTGATATAATCATTGATAGAATAAACACCAAGATTGTTCCGAATATAAATAAAACTGAAGGATCCGGGAGTCTATTACCTAATTTTTGAATTGAATCTAGTAGTTTCATCTTTCGAGATTATATTTTAAAAACTTGTCAATACCCTCAGTGTATACAGCACCACTTGTAAGATAACCATCGTTATGTAATCCATAAATTTCAAGAAAATGTTTAGGTTCATTCGCAGCTTCAAATAATGCTCTACCAAATTTATATGGAACAATATCATCTTCTTTGCTATGTATTAAAAGAATTGGAATATCAATGTTTGGCACTCTTTCAATCGAGGGATAGTAGATATTTGCAAGTATAGTGATGGGTAAGTACGGATAATTATGTTTTCCCATGTCAATTATGGAGGTAAAGCTTGACTCAACAATCAATGCTAATGATTTATATTTTTTTGCTAACCAAATAGCAACAGCGCCACCTAGAGATCGACCAAAAATTATAATATCGTCTTCGCTTATATTTTTTTCATTCCTAAGAAAATAAAAAGCAGTTTCAGCATCAATATATGTTCCATTTTCTGTGGCAATTCCTGAACTATCTCCATATCCTCTGTAATCTATTATAAAAACAGATAAGCCGAGTTGATGAAAAATATTAATACTATCTAGTCTGCTCGAAAGATTACCACCATTTCCATGCAAAAAGAGTAAAGTAGCTCTTGGGTTATTATGCGGAATAAACCATGATTTAATTTTTTCATTATCTTCTGTTGTTAATGTTATATCTTCATATATTAAATTATAATTTGAAGGAGTGTAATTAGAGCCTTTGGTAGGAACATAGACTAAGTTATTTTGATTGAAATAGACCATTAATGAAAATAAAATCCAGACTGTAATTAGTATAGTTAATATTGATTTTATTACTTTAAAATATTTTCTTTTCACTTTTAAATACTTGTTAGGTTACGATAACTATTTTCCCTATTGCATGACCGTCCTCGATAATTTCATGTGCCTGTGCAATATTTTCTATAGGTAGAATATTATCAACATGAATTTTTAATTTTCCAGAGTCAAATAACTCTGAGCATTTTTTTAGAATATTTGTTTGCTCAATTTGCTTAGCTTTTAAGTTATATAATTGGGGTGTAAGCATAACCTCAAAACTTAGTTTTAAATTTTTGAATCTTGCTAATGACCAATCAATATTACTGCTTGGCTGGAGAAGAGTGACAATTTGACCATAGTTTTTAGTTTTTAAAATTAAGTTTGATATTTCATCGCCGCCTACATTATCAAGCGAAATATCAACACCCTCATTATTTGATAATTCTAGTATATTTTTTTGAATTTCATTTTCATCTAGTTCTTTGTAATTATATATGTGATCAGCACCTAATTTTGCAACGAAATTTTCTTTATCTCTATTGCTAATAGTAGTAAAAACAATCGCACCTTTGCTTTTAGCTAGTTGTATGGCTAAGTGACCAACACCACCAGCACCAGCATTGATAAATATCTTTGAA
>MDSY01043079.1_pt1 | contig 28772 bp, 15 predicted proteins | sample 811131 | NCBI WGS metagenome assembly MDSY01 (sample SAMN05326643, study PRJNA326480) | marine metagenome | isolation source: seawater | place: Atlantic Ocean: South West | collected 2010
CCCATACCCCCCAGCGTGATCTCCAAACGTCACGTCCTTGGTCCCTGCGAAGAACTGCCCCCAGGTATCCCAGCGCCACCCCAACGCGCGGCCTCGTTGGATCCAGCTTCCAGCTATCAACGAAACGTCTCGTATGACTAACATTCCTCCAAGCCACATCGGGACAAATCCTTTTGCCGTGAACGCCACGGCCATGGAGGTTACGAAGAACTTATCCCCCAGAGGGTCCAGGTAGGTACCGGCTACGCTCTTTAATTTTAACCTTCGGGCGATGAATCCGTCGAGCCAGTCGGAGATGCCCGCGGCGACGACGCCGGCGAATACAGTTTCTGGCGTGACTAAATCAGCCACATACGCGACACCGAGGATTGGACCGAAAACCCCGCGCGCGATGGAGATGTAGTTCGGAACAGTTAAAATGTCCTCTTTGGACCAGGGTTGGATGGAAGGCTGGGTAGTAGGGATGGCTGTACTATTAGTAGTACTATTAGTACTATTAGTTGTTCCATAGGTTCGTACGGCGGCGTACGAATACGGCATCTTATCTTTTATTTTTGTATCGTTTTCGTTATCGAATCCATTCGACAAGATTCCATTCGAAATGGGAACCGCGAACCCGGAGGTGAGGGTAGAGTGTTCTCGTGTGCCGATGCAGCCTGCAGACGTTCCATGAACCACCCTCTGCGTGTACACCGCGGTGCCGTTCACACCTCCTCGCCACGTGTCCGTCCATTGGTGGTGCGACGTTGGATGACCGAATTCGTTTTTGTCATCAATCGGACCGATCGAAAACGAGCTCGTGGAAACCTGGGGCGTCACGAACACGCCTCGAGACCGACACGAAACCCTCGCCGCGGCAACAAGGGCGCAACGCATGCAGACTAATGGGTTCTGTATCGCCTGAAGCCCGCGAGCCTGCCCAATCGACTCGACACTCGCGCGTGCCCGAATGAACGACATCGCGATTTCGGTCGAAGCCAGGATCTCCCGAAAAAAACTTCACCGAAACTCTGAGACTCGCTCGTGCACTCCCGGACGCGCTGTTGCAGCGTTTCCGGCGGGTGTCGGTGGTGCGGTGCGGAGCGTGCACCAGGGTGACGGCGTGGCAGGTATGCACGCCTCAGGGTCCGGTGTCGGCGCCCTGGATGCCTCCGAGGCGAGTCAACTCCGCGAAGCGCTTTTCGCGTCGGCGTGTGAGGTGCATCACGATGCCGCCTCTGTGCTCGGTTCCGCCCCCCCCACGAACGTGCTGCGCCCCTCCCCCGGCGGCATCGGAGGGGACCTGGAGACGCACGTCGCGGTGGCGATGTTCTGGGAACTCCGGAGGGCGGCGCGGAAGAGGGAGGAGGTGGAGGTGGGTGATGGGTACTTGAATCCCGAATCCACACCTTCTCAAAAAAAGAAAAGAAAAAGTACGTCATACTCCGCCGTTACGGTGCGCAGCGCGTATGGGTTGGAGAAGACTGTGACTGCGGTTGAGCTAGGGAAATTGATAACAGAAGCGCTGCCGGCTGATATAAGACAGAAAATACTCGTGGATGCTCGAGTCGCACCTGGTGACAGCGGCGTGATTCACTTAACGACCGTAAAGCACCACGATCAACAGCGTTCGGTGGGAAACCTGCGGTGTCGCCTTTGTGGAAGGTTCGTCGCGGGGGAGAGAGCTTTATGGTGGCACAGCAAAACGAAACACGGCATTCTGCATTCCGAAGCAGCCGCAGATGCGTCCAACGAATCAAGAAGCCTTACCAGGATAACGCATCAGATACAGGTTCCTGGAGGGAACAATATGAAGTCCCTTGACGGAAATGGAAATATTGTATCTCCAAATACTTTTGCCAAAAAGCAAACGCGCGCGCCTTCTGACTTGGCGTTTGGGCTTTCCGCGGCGAGAAATGGGAACCCTAGCGTGCTTGCCCAGTTGATACAGTCAGGTAAGGTAGAGGCTCTTGTAGATCCGGGGCTCGACGCGGCGCGAGCCGGTGATTACGACGCGCTGCGAGGTATTTTGCTTGACGAAAAAATAAAGTGGGACCCGAAATCCGTTCGCGATCGACACGGCGCGACCGCGTTACTTTGGGCATCTGGGGCTGGTCACCTAGACTGCGTGAAGTTGCTATGTGAGGTGAGCAGACCAGACACAACCCCAATCGACCCTTCCTCTTCTTCATCCCATCAAACCGGGCGAAGGGCGTACGCCGGAAGAACCGCGTTGCACTGGGCGGCGCGGAACGGACACTTGTCTATCGTGAAATATTTGGTTTTAGAAAAAAAAGTTGACGTTGATTGCGTTACGGGCGAAGGCACCACTCCTTTTTCGTGGGCGATTTGGCGTGGACGGTTGGAGGTGGCGCGGTGGTTGGTCAATGAAGCACATTGCGTTTACTCAGCAGTCAACACGTTCGGGTGCAACGCCGCGATGTGGGTAGCGCAGGGCGTGGAGGAGGAGTTCAGTGAAGGTATTGAGAAAAGTATACGAGAAAAAGGTGACGATTGCGATGAGGTTGTATCGATACCGTCAACCACACCCACTGCTCAGTACGTCAAATCCCTCGGCGTGACCTTCCGCCTTCTGAACGCCAACGGACACGGAGTGGTGCACAAAGCCGCGCAGCGGAGGAACCGGGGTATGTGCGCGTTTCTGCTGGGGTATGCAAGCATAGAAGAGGAAATTGGGGAGGCCTTATTAGTCTCCAATAACATGTCCTCTTCCATTTCAAGCCCGAAAGCGCGGTCCTTGGTGGACCGCAACCACTTGCGTCCCGACGCCGAGGGGTTCCGCCCGAGCGACTTAGCGCGGCTAGCGGGTGATATGGAGCTACACAAGTGGCTTTGTGCGGTAGAGCAAGGGTACGATGACGAAGAGAAGGACGATAGTATTAAGGACACTACTAAGGTTACTACTGTTAAGGATGCTACTAAGGATTCCTCTGAAGAGAAAATACAAAAAACAGGAGGCTACCGCCGATACCCGCCGACCACCTTTTATGGCGCCGCGAGTCTCGGTGACGTTTCGTTTTTGAAATCGATACTCACGGAAGATGTGTATTACGTAAACTCCGACATCGGCGCTGGTTCCATTCTGCACTTCGCCGTGTCCTACGGCCGGTGCCGGTTAGTCAGGGAAATATGCCACGGCGAGTTGGGGCGAGTGTTAATCAATAAAAAAAGTAAAGCGGGAGGGTTTGGTTTGACTCCGTTGCACTTAGCGGCGAGCCTGTTTACAAGAAGAGAGACCGCTGAGAAAGCGAACATCGAACTCAAACAAGCCCAAGATGAGCTAATAAGGCTCACAAATACGGACGTCGACAAAGCCGCAAAGTCTGACCGCAAAAAAACAAAGAAAGAAATTCACAAAAGAATTGAATGCGCTCAAAAAACTTTACGAACCAAAGCCGCCGGCGCCAACGAGTGCGCTTTGATTTACCGTTTGCTGTTACAAGCTGGCGCGGATGTCGAGTCCGTGGCGTGGGTTCCGAGAGACGTATCGGATGATGTGGTTGGTGTGGAAGCGTGCGGTATGAGCGATGGTATGAGCAAACAGTCTGACACTAATCGCAAACAGTGCGATTCCGTACCCCTCAAGCCACGTGCGTTCGGTTCCTCGGTGCACTTCACGGAGATTTCCGCTCTCGAACGTGAGGTTGCGGAGGCGCCCGCCGCGGTTGCGTGGAATGAAATGAAATCAAATCCGAAGGGCAGTACTGATGATATCACAGAGAGCAAATCTACCGATGCCGCCGCTACAAGCAGCACTCCTCCTCCTCCGACTGAACCTGAAGCGTACGGGCAATTAGTCAGTGGCGTTTCGGAAGCGTTTAACTTATACGGTGATCCAGTTCGTGAAGATATCAATGAAGTCCCGGGCGCGTTCGTGTTGCGAAACGTCCTAGGACCTGACGCGTGTGTTTTGCTTGCGAGGTTCGTAGACAAGTTCGTGGATGACGCTAAAAAAGGCAAAGGCGTCGATACAAAGGACGCGTCATTTGCGCCGAGACGCGAAAGCGCGGCGAGTCGCGTGGAGCGACTGGCGAGCGATACCAATCAAGTCTCGAACTTCAAAGCGCTTTCGCTTTTATTTCAAAAGACTTTACACGACCCTTTGTCTTTAGTGTCCGCCACGACCACTGCGGACGGGGTGGAACACACACCGGTGGAGCCCTCGCGGTGGGAAGTGCCGTTGGGGTCGCTGGCGGAGCTAGCGAAACGGTGCCGTCCGTATCTTCCAAAGAGTGTTGCGAAGGGTGCGCCTGTTGAGGGCGATAATGACAATGAACACGAAACAAATCATAAACCCGGACGATTAGCGCCAATCGGGTATGAACTGAACCCCGCGCTGCGTTGTTACCGGTACGACCCACACACCGCGTCGCCGCCGCACTTTGACAAAGCCGGAGGCTGGGTTGCAAAAGAAACACACGGTGATGGAACCGAAACGGAAATACAAACCGTCAGCGCGTACACCGTGGTGCTTTACCTCAACGGCGACGAGCACTTTTGTGAAGAACAGGGGGGGGAGACGACGTTCTTTTGTCCGGTTGTGAAGGCAAACCGTTCACAAACCGAAGACGAACCGTCACAAGCCTCACAAACTTTGCCCACCACCCGCTCGGGTTTAACTTGGGCCGTGGGCGACGGCGTGGCGCCGTTGACCGAGGTGAGCGCGCGCGTTATTGGAAGAACGGGCGACGTGCTGTTCTTCCCGCACGGCAATCGCACGAAGTGGAAGAAACCGCTCGGGGCGCACGAGTCGCCGCTTCACGAGGGGTCCGCGTTAAGGGGCAACGCGAAGAAGTTAATCATTCGGACGGATGTGTTTTTTATCGATACGCAATGAAAAGTGTAATAGTTTAGTTATCATTGATACAGGTTGGATGCTATGAGCAATAAAACTCATACTCCTACCTCCTCCCCACCCGTCGGTACGCGACGCACGCGCGCATGTCCCCCAGCAGCCCCACGCACATCTCCTCATCACACGCGAGAATATCCTTCTCGCACCAAAGGTGCATCGGGGACATCGCGGGTTGTCGTCGCAATTCCTCCAACGCTTTTTTCAGGTTGTGCAATTTACTCGCGTTGGATGTCGGGTGCCACGTAACGCCCTTGATTTCCTTGTTTTCTAAAACACGCACCAGCTCGCACAGCAAGGTGCCGTCAGCACATACGTGTGCGAGCTCTGAGGCAGGGGGGCGGGTCGCATCGGCAAACGGGTCTCGAGGTTGTGATTCGTCGTTTACTCTAGAGCCTCTCGTCCCTTTTTCCATCCCAACGCCGCTCGACGCGCCGCTCGCCCCCGCTCGTCTCAGCGAAACCCCCAGGCTTTCGATCCACCGCGCTAGCCGCACAGACTCAAACGCCCGCGCGTCACGCGCTTCCTGCTCCAGCGATATCGGAGGCAAGAACTTGACTGGACGTCGGCGGTTGGGGGATTTCGAGGTGGCGGAGGACGGGTTGGCCGATGGGGGCGCGTGCGGCGAAGCGGCTACCAAAACTTGCGGCGTTTTCATTCGAGTCGGCCGCGGCGGCTTGGATTTCACAGACGCACTCACGTTGCCCCCGTACAACGCGCTGTCTTCCGGTGATACCGACTTAGCGTGCGACACCGCGGCGTTTTTGCGCTGCCGCTCAAGATTTCTCGCGCGCTGCGCCGTGGTCAATTTTAAAGAATCGGCCGCCTGGTGTAAAGGCCTCGGGGTTTTGTAGATACTTTTTGCAGGTACTTTTTCCGCGTATGCCCCCGCCACCGCCGCCGCGGCTTTTTGTCGCGACACGGACTGCTCATACAAATCCACCTCACGCGGCGTCGCGCGTTTTTTCGGAAAAGAAGACAGCTCCCACGTGTCGTTCCGGCCGACTTGGCCGTTATATTCGAAACGGTCCACCGTGGCTGGAATCGTGGGCTTGTACCCACCGCGCTTGGAGCTACTGTCAACAATCAAATCACTCTGCAATTTGTTTTGCCATCCCTCCAAAGCAGTCGCCGCCGCCCGCGCCGCCTGCTCCGGTCGGTCCGCCACTCTCGGAGAGAAAGGAGGCGAGCGTTTCTTTAAAGTGGAACTCTGATGAGTGGTGTCCTTTGGCGTACCCACACGCACGCTAGCCCCCAGCCGCGTTGGTTCTTCAGAGGGCTCAGCGGACAACGCAGTGGGAGCGTCGGAGGAGGAGTCATATTCATCATCGGAGTTGTTCTCATCCCCATCCCCACTCGCGTCGTCTCTCCTCCGTCGGTCCTCGAAACGCCCCCCCCCCAGTAACCGCGAGGGCGATTGGGAAGGTCCGGTAGATGACTGCTTTATAGGAGGTACCGGCATCCCACGCCCGTCTTCCGGCAAGTAAGGCACGTTGAAGTTCCACCTTTTCGATTTTTCCGTCCTCGGAGGTAGGCCATCATAAAATATCCGAACGTCTTCCAGTAATCCCAACAGTACGCCGACTACACCCGCTGCGATATCCCTATGTCGGAACAGAAACTTCCGGCTCATGTTCCTGTGCCTCGCAAGCCGCCCACACGCGCGTTTCGCGTTCGCTTCAGCGGTTTTGAAACTCTTAGGGTTTTTGAAAACTCCAACCACGGGTACGCCTTCAATAGCGGTTACCAAGTCACACAGAATTTCACCCGTCGCCAGAATGGGGCATAACGCGACAAAGGACTTTGTAGCCTTATTTTCATCCAGTAAGCCCATGTTAATCAGCCATTTGATCAAGGATACCTCAAGTTTTTTCAAGTTACTTTCGTCGTACTGCGGTAACGCTTCGTATCCTAACAGAGGAGTAGTATTCCTGCTTGTAACGATTTTCGTAACGCCTTTTCCAAAGGTCTCCCCGGGCGACCCGTACTTGGACGCGGTTTCCCCGACGGTGAGGAAAGTTTCATCAGGTGAATTTCTCGAAGAAACAGACTCCCCTAGCTCTTTCAAGTTTCCAGTAGACGTGGCGATGCCGGTGTAGTGTGGGTTCGTTTTAGAATCGCTTGCCGTAGTGTTGCTCGAAGCGAACAGCTTCGGAGCATTAGCGCTTTTCGCCGGTGTGCTTGCTCTGTCGAACCCGCCCTCGCGCGCGTCGGGCGTGGTGCCGGGGGAAGCGCCAAACACATCCTCCAGGGTTTCGTTCGCCCGCGCTTGAACGCCTGTAACTCGTCCTAACGCGGCTCTTTTGACGTACCACAACAAACCGAAAGTGTGTTGCCGTACACCTTTCAAAATACCCTCCGTTGACCACGTCAGACCCGGCGGAACTGCGCCCGGAATGGTTCTTAAAGGCGCCAGCGCCTTCTCAACGTTGTGACGCGCTTGGTCCAACGTTCGCGGGTTCCGTTCGCGTCGGTTCAAAGCGGGCGCTCCAACCAACACTGTCATCACGTCGCACAGCAAAACTCCGTTCCGGGTGGGATTGATCAAGATCGGGAAGTGTTCTTCTCTCGGTAGGACTGATAGCCGCAAAGTCTCAAGCCACGCCCTGACCTCTTCATCCCGGTCAATCGGATCCGGAGGGACGGGTAGCGGCGCGTCGCGGAATTCAAACACGATTGGAAACGCTCCGGACAGCGCCGCCGTCGCCGCGGCTTTCTTCGCCACGTCTTTCACCATGTTTGGTTGCGTTTTCTCGAAAAAAGCAGTCGGGGTTTTCAATATGCTGCTTGCCAGCTCCGTCTTTCGCGTAACAGATTTGCCGAACGAGAAAGTACCCCCGGTATCCGCACCCAAGGCGAACGATAAACCGCGGCGCGCATTGGTTGGAGCAGTTCTTGGACGTTCAGTTTTGTTACCTACTTTCGCATCATTAAAGCCCCCTTCCCTGGTTAACTTGAACGACCTTACCCTTCCTCCTTCGTTCGGTGAGACGTACCCTGAAGGGTTGAACTCCGGTCTGTTTTTGGCAACCGAGGATGCTCGAATTTTGACCCCGTGACTCAGCGCGCCTTTAACAGCGCCGCCGCGAGAGAATCTCGCGCCGGCTGAACCTTCAACCATTCTATTCTGCGCATTTCGATTCCGCTCATCTTCCTCTGCGGCGAGCTCCAGCGCCAAAAGCGCTTCTTCTTCCTCTAACAGTTCTTGCTCAGCACACGCCTCGGCTTCCGCGGCGGCGGCTTCGAACGCGGCTCTCGACGCGCTTTGCGCCGAGTCGTGCGCAACCGCGTGCCGCACCCGTGCGTGCTTCTCCGCTTTCTCCGCCTTGGTCATCAGCCTCTCCACGCGCTTAGCGCGCGCCGCTTGGACCTTAGCGGCCGCGCGTGCCAGCGGTGAGGGGTACCCTCTCGATGTGAGCGTCACGCCGGGCTCAGCACGGCGCCACCCGGAACTCGCGGATGTGGCGGTGTCATTCGTTACTTGATTAGAGTGTGTAGTGCTCCTGGGAGTGAACCGTCTGGATTGCCCTGAATGGGACGTTGAGGGCCGTCTTGGCTCTGGCGACCGCAAGCGGTGCGCCAGCGGGGTTTCCGGAAGGCGCCCTTCCACGTCGCTAGGGTCACCGTACGCGCCTCCCCTGGCGTCAACCCTCGGCGTGACCCTTAGCCTTCGACCTCGCACGCGCCCGGGCGACCACGACTCCGTGACGACGGACGCGTCGTACGCCATGCGTATGTCACCCAAAATCCCCCACGCCGCAGTCGCATCACCAGCGGTTAAGTCAGACGCGGACCACAGAAACCTCGGTGCGACCCGTCTCGTCCTGCGAAACACCGCGAGCGCTTTGTTTAAATTGTGCGTTGCCTCTGCCTTGACTTTCGGTTTTTTGTACACCTCGCCGAGATTTAAACCCTCCAGGGCTTCCACTAAACGGCAAAGCAACACGCCTTTGGCCATTTCAGACTGGATGCCCGTGGCTCGGGGGAGTGACACGACGACATCTCCAGTCACCGCCGCGCCCGCAATTGCAATACCCAGCCCTAAAATCCACACCACCACGTCTTGCTGTTCCGGCGTGAGCCGAGAAACCCGCGCGCCTTTTGTGCTCCACGTCTGCAGCGCTTGCTGCGGCGTGGGAAGATACGAGGTATCTCCAGGCGCGGGTGTGCCTCCTTTGAAGGACCGTGCTGCGTGGTCGTTCGCGCCAGGCGAGGTGGACAGTCGAGGGGACGTTGCAGCAGCAGAGGCGGTGACCAACGCTTCGTCGTCGAGAAACGCAGCTCGAGCGGCGCGAGCCTCCTCCGCCCGAGACGCGTACGCCTTCGCAGCCGCTTCCGCTGCGTCCGCGGCGGCGGCGTATGCAGTATCATGTGAGTTATATGCATGTGATGACCGTTTCAGCTTCACAGCACTACTAACCCAGTCTCGCAGCGACCCGGCTTCGCTTCCCGGGTCGCGGCTGTTGCGATTGCCGGGCGCTTCGTTTTCCCGGTACCCGTTACTCCCCGCTCCTCGATGAGTTAGTCCTGAGTTAGTGTCGTCATCACTGGGTTCGCCGGCTAGACGTCGGAGTGTGTCTAGCCCGTCGAACGTGGGTTCTTGTTTCACTTCGTCGAAATCGAAACCGGCATCGCCGGAAAGCCTCTCCAACGCGCTTACCGGCCGTCGGGACGAACGCGCGTCGCCGTTTGAATGTGCATTGCCATTTACACCTCGACTCGGCGCTTTCAGCGTGCTGTCCTTGCGCGCGACGCCAGCACCTAGGGCATCCTTCACGGCGTTTAGGACATGCACCACGGTACTCGCATCCCCATTAGACCATCCATTGGACAACTCCTCTACAGTCGCTCCTGAAAAGGAAACCAAATTGGATTTAGTCAGCGTGCGCAGACACGAGTTCACCGCTGTCCCATCGGGCGCCGCGTTGAACACCGCCTCCACCCCCAGCAGCGACCGAGTGAGCTCTCGTAACACCTCCCCGTCGCGCAATTCGTTTGGGGAACCACACGTCAAGCACCGGCGACCGGGCATGGTGTTCACCCAACGGATCAAAACCTCCAACTGATGAGGGAAGGGGGGAGTTTTGTTAGAAATTGATAGGTCAGTTATTTGTTCGCGGGGACAGGATTGGGCACTGAGTCACATGAGTACTAGCGTCGCAATGAGACATAAAGTAATTGCGTCGCATACGGTGTGGATGTGTGTATCATCTGATCGTGGGGATGCCGCAGCGCAGGTAATGATACGGATCGTCGTCCCCGGGATCCGGCACTCCAACCCCGGGACGATTTGACATCGTCCCCAGATCGCGATTTGGCACGTCCCGTGCCTATTTTTGGTGAATCGGGGATTCCCCGGGACAGTAAGTAACGTACCTCGCGTTGTGCGGATTGAGTTGCGTCATACCCGCTCCCCGATCGGGACGCGGGCGACCCGAGACGCGTCATCAGACGTTCCGCCCTGCGCGTCGGTGCGCAGACCTATGAGGAGGGTCATTCGGGAGCCCCGATGGAGAGCAAATTTGTGTTGATAGTTCAACACGATTTTCGGGCGGGATTTTTCTGACTGATGCTTTTGCTCTTGGCACTGACGAGCGTCTCACAAAAGGCTCGTCGTTGCTCACCTCGTCCTCATAACGAGTGACCACCATGGTCGCCCCCGCGAACGTCAAGCCTCCTTCGGATGCGCCGTCTGCGGATGAGGTTCGGTCCAAGAAAGAAGCAGCCGCGGCAAAGCAAAAAGCAGACCTCTCGTTGCTTGAAAAGGAAAGCGCACGCGTTGAGAAAAAGCTACGACTCTCAGCCACGGAAACGATAGCCGCGGTGGACGGCATGATAGCGGACGTGCGTCGCGCGCGCGAGAAGCTTACGAACGTCAAACGCGTGGACAACACGGGCACGTCCGTGAAGCAAGTTCTTGTAGATCTAGTGTACCAGTTCCCAGGCCTCGATAAGTACCCCGAACGGGTACGTCCTATACTCTCTGCGCCTCTTGACGCCACTTCTTTTTTCTCCACAATAAACTAACACACTCTTTTCGCTTCCACCCCCACAGGTTTCGCTTCAATCGGGGCACGTCAAAGACCTTCACGCGTGCGTTGGTAAGCTTGGCAAAGCGGTTGACGCGAGTTTCCCTGGAAGCGAATATGCGCAGGGTCCGGAGTGGAACCACGCTCTTGATGATACTTTGATATGCGATGCGATTGCGGGGCACTGTTACCGCGAAGGCCGTGTCGCTTTAGCGGAGGCGTTCACTAAAAAAGGAAAAACGCTTTCATCTGTTGCTGGAGCCGGCACCAGTAACGGTTTCAAGGGATTTTCAGTACGTGCTACTGCTGATCACGCTGAGCTTCAATCGATTCTTCACGCAATCGATTCGCACGACCTTGACAAATTGTTCAGTTGGATCGATCGCAACCGCGAGGCGATGATGAGCGCGTCGAAGGCGGGTTTGGCGCTTCCAGAATCACAAGGACAGCCTTTTTATGATATAGGAGAAGATCTCGAGTATAATGCGCGTGCTGTGGCGTGCGGTGCGTTACTCACGCAAGGGGATGCGATGGGGGCGTTAGGGTTGATAAGGAAAATCACTCTGCAAAGTAATTTTGAAAGAGACGAAGGCGTCAGCTTTTCGGGAGACGAAATAGAAGTTCGTAATTTACTCGGTGCGTGTGCGTACGCGACCGGTCCTGGGGCGTTACAAGGCTCTGCCTTTGCAGATACGGACGCGTTCACAAGTGAAAACGGATCTTGGCGGGTATCACTGTCGAACGGATTCATCAACACGTTCTGGGCATCGAAAAATAAACCAGAGCAGTCGCCACTTCTCGTCACAGTAAACGCCGGGTGCATCGCAATTCCCTCGCTCGTGAAGCTATCAAAGGCGTTGAGCGTGAAAGGAGAAACGCTGGATGACTTCCGTGTTCATGTCACGAGCTTTAAGCAACTCCCGGTGGACCTGTCGCTGCCCGATGAGTTCAACTTCCTCTCGACCTTCGCGTGTCCCGTCGCGCGCGACGCGATCAGCTCCGATCCAACATCGGAGGACTACCCCCTGCTCCTGCCCTGCGGCTTGATCCTGTCCCTCAACTCGATCACCAAGATGGGCACGCAACGCGTAGTCAGCCCACGAGGCCTAAGCCTACCCCTGGGAAACTTCAAGTGTCCGTACTGCCCTGAAATCTACACCCCGGACCAGTGCAAGCGAGTGTACTTTTGAGAGATTCAGAGGTTCAGAGAAAGGGTGTGAATAACTAAAAAATGACTCAATAACACTACATCACGCCACTGCACTCGGCTCAAACACTCGCCCTATGTCTCCAAACACCTTTGTGATGTACTTCGCGACCCAGGCAACCTTGTACGCCTCGCCGCCCTCCCTTTTATCCGCAACTTGCACTTTCGGGTTTCCATTTTCCGGATCGAGAACGCACGCCGTGAAATCGGGCGCCACTAGCACTCCAGCTCCACCCCCGCACTCCGCGATACAAGCCCCGAGACGTGAGTGAGTGTAATCGGCTGATTTTCCAATGTCATGAGCAACCATCTCGCCCATTTGCCACGCGAACTCGCCGGCTTTGGGGTGCGGCTTTCCGTTGGCGGATAAACCGGCGCAGTCGCCGATGCAAAATATAAATTCCCTACCCGCCACGTCGTTTGTAATTTTGTTCGTCCCGATGTTCGCGGGGACGAAACCCATAGGGTTGGTCAGTTTCGCGTCTTTGATGAATGTAGGCGCGGTCTGGGGGTACACCGCCCACACTGCGGCTGCGTTGATACAGCTGTCATCTTCGAACGTAACAACGGTGTCGTCCTTTTCTCTTGTGACATTTTTTATCTTCACGCTCGGCGAGAAGGTGACGTTCTTCTCGGTTAGGTACGTAGTGAAGATCTCTTTCGCAGGGTCTGGAAGCGGCCAAGGGACTGGGGCGGTGACCACGATGTCCACTGTATCACGCACCCCATTTCTTCGCAAAAAGTCATCCGCCACGAACGCGGCTTCGAAGGGCGCCACCGGGCACTTATACGGCGTCGCCGCGATGACTACGGCCAGGGTTTGTCGCGTCGCGTTGTCCGCTTTGGCGTTCGTGACGATTCTCGCTAGGTCTGTTTTTTGCCGCTCCACGTGTTGATGCGAGTACATATCAACGCACTGGTCAAGGCCAGAAATTCCCGACGGGTCACCCACGACGCCAGGCGAGAGGACTAAATAGTCGTACGGCGTCGGATCATTCGGAGCATCACTTAACGTTACGGTTTTCTTTTCCGTGTCGATGCTCATCACCGTGGTGTTCAGTTTCATCTCAACCCCGGGTAGCTGCGGCTTCGCATCGTGTAGGTTCCACTTCGTATCCATCACAGGAACGCGGTCGCACCAGGCGTACGCCCACGTGCCGCCTATGGTGAACCAGTCCTTGGAATCCACCACGGTGACCTTGGCCACCGCATCTTTCGATACTTGGTTGGCGAACGTCCAGGCGCATCCCAGGCCGCCGAAACCGGCGCCGACGATGACAACGCGAGACATTGATGATTTTTGTTAGTGTAGTACACTTAGTAGTACGTCTTCTTGTACTCGTGCTTCTTCTCGTACCTCTTCTCGACGAAAGGAAGGTCGCGCGGAAGGAAGTGGGCATGAGATCGTGTTGAATCGTGACTCACACTTTATTTTTCTGGCACCAAGCCTGCAGTTTCGCGACCGTTAGATCTCTGCAGGGGCCACCTCCGGGACAACCGCCGGCGCGGGCGCGAGGTGCGCGAGTAAATCAACCCTCGTCACTTCCTGATGCCCGTCGGTCGAACCCCTCCGCGGCGCGCGTCCCGCGGGTCGGGGGCTGGGTACGGCAAGCGCGAGAAGCGCGCGGTGGTGCCGTTCACGCCCGACGACAAAAAGCCAACGAAGCGACAGAAAGCTGCAGGCGGTCGAGGTGGACGCAGTGGACGCGTAGGACGCGGCGGCCGCGGCGGTAAACCCGGGAAAGACGATGCCTTGGTGAACAAGGTATGTCATCATGCTCAAAATGTATCGAAAAACGTTCATTGGAAGCATCTGAAGGTGTCTCCAGACGAACGGTGGCACATCACTGGATCGTCACTTCGGCACGAAGCCACGGCTGTTCGCCAAATCTTTCCAACACTGACCACCTCCCCACGACTCGTACCCTCCCACAGTATCAACAAGCCAAGAACAGAATCAACAGCCAGCTCTCCGCGATTCGCCAACAACTGGCGATGATCGAAGCGTACGACATGGACGGGTGGAAAGGCGCGAGGTACGGCGGGAGACTCGGAAATCGATCCCCACATCAACATCCAGAGTTTTCCGATCGCGATGAAAGACGAGTCGTTTTTGAGCGTTTTTTACATCTGATTGATTGAGATTTGACTCGCTTCGACGACACACCACTCACCCTATAAACCCTAACCCCTAAACAAACCCTTACAGCCGCGAGAAGCTCCGCCCCACCGCTGAGATCGCGAAAGCGAAGGTGAAAATCTTCAACTGCAAGCTGAAAGTTCGGGAGATGTTCAAGGAGCTGGATTACCCGCCGGCGCACAAAAACGCGAAAAGAATTGAAAAAATGCCCACGTTAGATTCTGATGATGGAGGTAACGCTTTTGACGATAATAATTCAGACCCCGGCATCGACTGCGAGGACATTTCCTGCGCTACGTGCGGTGCGGGCGAGGCGGATGACGATGACGACATCCTGCTGTGCGACGGGTTCTGCGACGGGGCGTACCACATGAGTTGTTTGGATCCTGTTGTGACGGTGAAAGACCTATCTCAGCAGAACGAAGACGACGACTGGATGTGTCATGTGTGCGACGCGCGCGTGGATGCGTATTATGCTTTGAACGCGGTGCTTGAGTACCACATCGATGCGGGGAAAGCATCACACCTAGACGTGTTCCCGGAAGCGTTTTTACTAGATGAAAAGAAGCAAGGGCCGGGGCAAGTGAACGACTTGACGAAGGATAAGAAAGGTAACGACTTGATGGCCGAGGAGTGGGCGTCGGACGAGAGCGACGATTCTGATTTCGGCGGCGATAAAGTTTCCGACGACGGGCGGGACGACGATGACGAGCCGCTGAGTGGCAGTGGACGGGACTCAGATGACGACTCGGAGTCGGACATGTCCTCGCCTGAGGTAATTCTGGGCAAGAGAAAACGCACTAAGGTGGATTACTGTAAGCTGAACGACGAGATGTTTGGGGGAAAAGAAGCGTTTGCGGGGGAGGCCGAGGACGAAAAGAAGGGCGGGTGGGGGTCGGTGGCGAGTCCATCGAAGAAAGCCAAGAAGAACATGACGAAGAAGGCGACGAAGGAGAGTCCCAAGAAGACACCGAGAACGAAGGAGACGAAGACACCGACGAAGAGAACTCAGAAGACTCTAACCAAGTTACCGAAGAAAAAAACGCCACTGAGAACTTTGTCGAGAAAATCTACTCGGAAATAAATATAACTATTTTTACGGTTGCGACTCGCTCCCCTCTTCTTCAGACTCTGAAGCATCCTCTTCACCTTCTTCTTCATCATCAGCCTCTTCGTCTTCCTGCTCTCTTCCAGAGATCTCCGGGGACTCGCCCACCGCGCTTCGCTCGGTTAAAGGCTGTTCTGAAGACTTGTCTTGCGCCGAAGCCGACCGCGTTTTTTCAGAAGAATTCTTCGACGTATTTTTCGATGAATTTTTTGATGAATTTTTCTCATCGTCGTCGTTACCCATCCGAAGCCTCTCCACCTCTTCCGTCAGCTTTTCCCGCTCCTCCACGAGCTGCCATATCATTCCGTCTTTCACTGCAAGAAGATTCTTCAGCGCATCACGTTCAGCAACAGCATTTGTTAAATTCTTTGCTTCCTTTTCAAACTCGGCTGGATCAGCATCCGCTTTGTTTGGAAAACTTCTCTTCGCCATTCGATCGCATTTATCGTACATGCTCCGGTACCGCCCGATGAACTCCATGCTTACTGCATCGTCGCCTTCTTGAGTTATTGACTCCTCAATCTCCGCCGCGAACACGCTGATCTCTTCGATCTGAAGCGAGATTTCGTCTGCGTTGCGTCGGACGCGTGTTTCCCGGATAGAAGCGCCCGCTTCGATTTGTTGTTTTGACTCGGTTGCGTTGTTCTCAACTTCCCGTAAATACCTCTCCCTCACGTTGCCAATCTCAACCGCCTTGGCTCTTAACACCCCCAGGTCGTGCAACAGCCGGTCCCTCTTCGCGAGCAAAGGGCCGTTCACTTGGTAGTGCAGCGTGCGCTTGCAATTCGCCGCGTACGCGTGCATGTGTTCGGGGAAGGGGGAGACGTCGAACGGGGGTGTGTTCGCGGTAAAATCGGGACGCCCATTGCTCGTGTTTTCCGAGAGAAATTCGGGTTGTGCCCACGTGCGGTACTGCGCCTCAGATGCGAGGGGGACGCCTCGGGCCTGTGCCATCTCTGCCGTTGCACAGCTGCGGTGGTAGGGTGACGGTACCCGTGCCTTCCGCGCGTCGAGATGTTATGAGGACCTCGTGTGCGGACTCGGAGATGTACACGCGAGAAGTTTCGGGAGCCGACAACAGAAAACAACGGTCGGATTGTCAAGATCGGCGGCCGTTTTTCTGATGAGATGAACTGAATGAAATGAGATGCATTGAAAGCGTATTATTACCTTCTCTACTCAGTCCCCTATTCCAGCCCATATATCCCCTTGTACTTCTCCTCCAGGAAGGTGACGTACACGTCTGGATTGAGTTTTTGGCCAGTGACGGCGAGACAAAGCTCATCGGCGGACGGGTACACCGAACCCACGTTGTGAATTTTTTCGCAAAGCCAGTTGCGGGCCAACGAAAAGTCCCCTGAATTGACAGCCGCGTCGAAGTTCTCCTCCCCTATTTCACCCCGAGCGTGCTCGTAGAACTGCACCGCGTACATAGCACCTATGGTGTACGACGGGAAGTACCCGAACGACCCGTCGGACCAGTGCACGTCTTGAAGCACGCCGATTTTGTCCGTGTCTGGTGTTACGCCCAAGAGTTCGGACATTTTCATGTTCCACGCGGCTGGTAAATCCTCCACCTCCAACGATCCATCGAATAAAGCCTTCTCCAGCTCGAACCGCAGCACGACGTGCATGGAGTAGGTGAGTTCGTCCGCATCGACGCGAATGCACCCGGCGGAGGCTTTGTTGACGCACTTGTAGATGTCAAGAGCTGTCACGTTCTGAGACTTACAGACAGGAAAGCTCTCGTGAAACACGTCGAGGTTCGCTTCCCAGAACCCCAGCGATTGCCCCATGTACCGCTCCCAGAACAGCGATTGCGATTCGTGGATGCCCATTGATAGGGCGCGTTGCACCGGTAACCCGTCCTGCTGTTTGTTCAAGCCCTGTTCATACAACGCGTGACCCACTTCGTGAATCACGCCCATTGCCGCGTCCATAAAGTTTTTCTCGTCGTACCGAGTGGTGATGCGCTGGATGGATATTAGATGTCAGTTTATTGTATGGGCAAACAGTCAGGGGATGAAAAAAGTAGAAGGAAAACGTACCACGTCGAAGGGCCCGGAACCTCCGGTGAAAGGGTGCACACTAGTGTCAAATCTGCCGGTTTCAAAGCAAAAACCCATGCGCTCAGCAATAGCTCTGCAGAACTTTTCCTGCGCCTCTTCGGGGAACGCATTTACGGATTTATCGGTGAACACTTTGTGCAGTTCCAACGGCGGCGCGTCTAGAATCTGCTTAATAACGGGCGCCAGTTTCTCCCTTAAGGATCCAAAGATTTCATCCAAACGTGTGCTGGTCATGCCGCGCTCGAATTGGTCAATCAGGTAGTCGTACGGTGGCTGGTTTTCAGCCGCGCACACGGCGGCGAATTCCTTTCGCAGCTCCACGAGCTCGGACAGCACTGGCGCGAAGGAAGCAAAGTCGTCACTCTCCCTTGCTTTGTTCCACGCCGCGTACCCTTTCGCGCCCAGCTCGGCTTCTTTCGCTTTTAACTCAGCAGGGACCTTCACCGCGTCGTCGTAGTCTCTGCGTGCGTCCCGGATGTTCGCTGCGCGGAACGCGCACCCGTCGCCGCAGTTTGATTGCTCCGCTAATTTGATAGCGGAGTTTAGATCCTCAGAAGTCGCTTCCCTGTGTTTCAGCTCCGCGAGCGCGGCTTTCTGCCGGCCTCGGGATTCCGCCGCGCCATCCGGCATCATCACCAGTTCGTCCCACTGTAACATGGCTTCAACCGCATCCAAGTCCGCGAGTTTTCGTAATTTAGAGGTCAAGGACTCGTACGCGGTCGCGGCATCGCCTGTTAGGGGCGTTGAAGTGCCCACGGTGGCGGTCATCGTGACTGCTTTTCTAGAAACACCTCTCCGGTCCCGGTTCGGTCTGATGACGGTGTTCGGCCTTCTACTGGGGAGGGCGACGGCTTTTCGGAAACAGGACGACGCGGTGGAGGGTGACGACGACGCGACGACGATGCGGTGAAGCAGGGCGCGCATGGGGACAGTGACGCGGGGAGCTGCACTGCATCGAGATTTGACAATGAAAACCCATCATATCTGAAACCAACAACGCGCCAAATAAAACACGTCATCAAAACACGGTGACGTCCTCATAACTCGACCGTTCTCGCGCTCTCCCGCAGACTCACCGCGCGCATCCGCACGCGACGCGAGCGTCTTTGCGCACCCCTCTCTCCTACTTCCACACGGCGGTTCGGAACGAGGGTACACAACGCAGGTTGGTCGTGTGCTTCCAGGAGTTTGAACATCTCAAATCGGGTGAGCTTTGCACGGGAAGCACCGTCTGGATCGCACTTCACCCACCATGAGGTCCGCCGCGTTCGTGGGTGTCAAACGCGCGTTGGCGCGTGGTGACACCGCATCCGTCACCACCGACAGCACCAGCACTCTGGTGCGCATCGCAAGCCGTGCTTCTGGATGCACAGTGGCCAACAGCGTAACAGGCCCCCCGTTCGGATCGCACTGGGCGGCCTTCAAAGCTTTCTCATCGACCGCGTCCGGGTTGAGGCATCTCACGCACGGCGCGGTTGCATCCGCCGGCGCTGTAGTAGCTCCCGCAGCCCGCACTGCAGCCAGCGCTGTGCGCGACGAGCTCCACGCCCTGCGATCCCAAGCCTACAGGTTCTGCGCCGAGGGAGGCAAGAAGCGCGGGTGGGAAAACTTCAAGCCAAAGGGAAGGGGGTCGAAAAATCCGACGAAGCAATCAAAGCCAGGGGATAAAGAGACGGGAGGCACGAAAAGCGAGAGCGCCGGTGAAGGCTCCGGTAGTTCCGGTCAAGGCGGCAAGAAGCCCGATTCAAACGATGGAGGCCCCAAAACCATCGGTGAATTGTTCAGTAATCCAAACATCGCCAACGCCATCGCAACTGGATTACTGTTCGCGGCAGCGAGTTTATTTCTATCGAACGGCAGCGACGTGCGCGAGATTTCGTTCCAGGAGTTCAAAACCACTCTTTTGGAACAGGGATTGGTGGACCGGATCGAAGTGAGCAACAAAACACAAGCCAAGGTATACGTGGTGTCGAGTGCAGGCGCAAGAAGCGCTCCTGGAGTCAACAACTCAAGGAACGGAGGGACTAGCGCTTCTCAAAACGCGTTCTCAGAAAATGCACCTAAACTAAAGTACGCGTTCAACATCGGTTCGTTGGATTCCTTCGAGCGAAAATTGGAAGAAGCGCAGGAGTTGTTAGGTATTGATAGTAACGATTTCGTGCCCGTGACGTACTTGAACGAGGTTGCATGGACGACTGAATTAGCGCGACTTGCCCCGACGTTGCTTTTACTCGCTGGATTTGTGTTCATCAACCGCAGGATGGGAGGTATGGGCGGCATGGGGGGTATGGGGGGTGGAGGCGCAGGTGGCGGCAGTGGAGGCATCTTCAACGTAGGCAAGGCCACGGTAAGCACGTTGGATAAGAACGCCAAGCACAAGATCATGTTCAAGGACGTCGCCGGGTGCGACGAAGCGAAAGCCGAGATCATGGAGTTTGTCGATTTTCTCAAGCACCCTAAGAAGTACGAGGACTTGGGGGCGAAGATTCCGCGAGGGGCGTTGTTGGTTGGACCTCCTGGTACAGGGAAGACGCTGTTGGCCAAGGCGACTGCGGGCGAATCAGGAGTACCGTTTCTGAGCATTTCTGGTAGCGATTTCATGGAGATGTTCGTCGGGGTTGGCCCTTCACGAGTTCGTGATCTGTTCGCGCAAGCCAGGGGGCAAGCGCCTAGTATAATCTTCATTGATGAGATTGACGCCATCGGCCGGCAGCGCGGCAGAGGCGGGGGCTTCGGAGGCAACGACGAGCGCGAAAACACACTGAACCAGTTACTGGTGGAGATGGACGGGTTTGGGTCGAAAGAAGGGGTTGTCGTTTTGGCGGGTACGAACCGGCCGGATATTCTGGACCGAGCGCTGATGCGCCCCGGGCGGTTTGACCGACAAATCAGCGTCGACCGCCCCGACATCAAAGGAAGGGAACAAATCTTCCAAGTGCATCTCGGACACATCAAGCTGGACGGAAAGATTCCGCACTACAGTGAACGGCTTGCTGCGTTGACGCCCGGTTTCAGCGGTGCTGATATTGCCAACGTAGTCAACGAAGCCGCACTAGTCGCCGCTCGAAAAGCCGCCACTAGCGTCAACCTCTCCCACTTCGAACAAGCCGCCGACAGAGTGATCGCCGGCCTCGAAAAGAAAAACAAGGTGGTCAACAAAGTCGAACGCAACACGGTGGCGTACCACGAAGCGGGACACGCGGTGGTGGGGTGGATGTTGGAGCACGCGGAGCCGCTGTTAAAAGTGTCTATCGTCCCAAGAGGCAGTGCTGCTCTCGGCTTTGCGCAGTATTTACCCAATGAAAACTTGCTAGCCACTACTCAGCAATTAACTGACATGATGTGCATGACGCTCGGCGGCCGCGCCGCTGAGGAAGTGATGCTTGGAAAAATCTCAACCGGCGCGCAGAATGACTTGGAGAAGGTTACGAAGATGGCGTATAACCGGGTGGCAGTTTACGGCATGAATGATAAGGTTGGCATGTTGAGCTTCCCTTCAGACGACCAAGCCATGCAGAAGCCGTATAGTCATGATACTGCGAAGTTGATCGATGAAGAAGTACGTGCGCTGGTTGCTGAAGCTTATGCGCGAACATTAGCTCTTGTCACTAAAGAAAAGGCGAAGGTGGAGGCGTTGGCGCTTGGTTTGTTGGACAAAGAGGTGTTACAAAGACACGACCTCGTCGAGATCCTAGGACAAAGACCCTGGAAGTACGACGGGCAGCAGAACATCGACATCCTGGACCAGGGGTTCAGGGGGGAGATGTTGGGGGAAAGCGCTTCGGATGAGATAGCGGACGAAACTGCTTCTGAAGTTTCTGGAGACTCCGGAAAGGATGACGAACCTTCAGTGCCCGCGGGCGCCGTGCCGGTCGCGTCGTAGACTATTTGCGAGTAGAATCGACTATTCTTGTAACATTAGGAGTACACCATGTTTAAATTACATCTAATGTGCGTACTTGGCGGGTGGATCCGGCGCGACGACGCGGCCGAGCCAGCCGAAGAATCCCGAAGAAGACCTTTTTTTTTCATTTTCGGATTGCGAGATGTCATTGCCGTCGCCGTTCCGTCCCTCCACCACTTGCTGTGTGATTTTCCCAAGCGTCTCGGAGTCACCTGAGCCGCCGTTTGTACCCGTTGTTTTGGATCGGTTCGCGTTTCGTCGCGGCGCAGGGGCCATCGCCAATTTGGTAGTCACCACGAGCTCGTCGAACCCGGTGTCGTCATCCGTTTCGCGCGTGAAGACGTGCCCCACACATTCGCCAAGCACGATTTCCGCGGTAGTGAACACCACACACCCGTCAAGAACGTGCCCCCCTACTACGTTTCCCTGGTAATCCGCGAGGGATATGTGTAAGTGACACCCGTGCCTCGAGACCGTGCCGGTGAGGGACACAATCTCGAATCGCTCATCTAATGACACGGTCTCATTGCCTGCTCCGGATGATTTACTAGATTTACTCTCCGCGTTCGCCAGCCTCAGCGAAACCTTCTGAAGGCTCCCCACGCACGTCACCACGCACCCCGCCTCGAGTTTCGCGCCCTTAGCGTACGACACAAGAGACTTCTTCAAGTCCTGCCCGGGCGTCAGCCGAAACGCGTGGATCTCCATGCCGCGCACTGTGAGCCGCGGGGAGGGAGAAAAGTCAAGTTGAACTCGCGCGGAATCGGCTCGTTCTCGGAAAATAAAACGAGTCCTGTCACCTCAAAAAGCCACGACACCGACCACGACGTTTGCGGGGGCGCAGAAGCGCGTGCGCTGGGGTGTTCTGGCGCGCGAACGATGGTAAACAAGCGATGCTCGCACGGGAAGGAGAAATGGAGATGCACGCAATGTAGCCCGTGTCCTCACGGCAAGGTGAAAAGCAACTGCGCGGAGTGCAACCCCTGCCCTCACGGCAAGCGGAAACAGCACTGCGCGGCGTGCAGCCCCTACCCTCACGGCAAGCTGAGACATCACTGCGCGGCGTGCAACCCCTGCCCTCACGGCAAGTGGAAGAGCAGCTGCGCGGACTGCAATGACTCCCCTCATGGGAAGGTAAACGCCACTGCGCTGAATGCACCCCCTGCCCCCACGGCAAGTTGAAAAGAAACTGCACGGTATGCACCGGCTGCCCTCACGGCAAGCGGAAGAGCAGGTGCGCAGTGTGCAAAACAGCACGCACTGATCCGCCGAGTTCGAAGCGGATCAAGTGCGAGCCTGAGAGTTCATCCGAGATGAAGCAAGCGCCCGGGCCCTTCACCATCCGCGGCTACTTCGGCATCAGCGGCGAGGACGGGAGATGACTGAACATTCCGTCGAGTAAAAAGAGAGACCGAACAGGTTCAATAAAAAACAAGGTGTACCGATATATTTTCACAACTACTCCCCCCGTAGCATGCGCAAAAACTCCTCCGCCTCGATGACCCGCACGCCCTTCTCTTCCGCGGCTCGCGCTTTTTTCCTACCTGCGCCGTCTCCCAGGACCAAAATGTCTGTCTTTCCGGAGACGGCCTTTTGCGAAATTCCACCGGCCGCGGTCACCGCTGCAGCAGCTTCATTGCGCGTCATGTTCGGCACCGTCCCAGTCACAACGACTTTCATGTTTTCGAAAGCAAGCGTGTCGATATTTTCAAGCATTGCGAGCTGAGAAGCATCATCTTCACTCTCTTCGTACTCGTTCACCACCAGCCCTTCCTCCAGCAGCAAATCCACTACCTCCGCGTTCTTTCGTTCCGCCCAAAACTCGGTCACGACCGCGGCGACCACGGGTCCGACGCCCTCCACGTCGACCATCCCGTCAAGACTCGAATTGCGGAAGCTTTCCAAGGTTTTATACTCCCTTGTTAAAACCTTGGCGGTCTCCGAACCAACCTGGGGAATGCCTAACGCATACAGAAACCGGTGTAACGGAACCCCTGAAGTTTTCACTGAATCCAACGCGTCGAAAAGTTTCGTCGTCGAGAGCTTTAAACTTCCCGTGTTTTTGCCAGACGCGTATAACCAGAAATCAGGTAAGGTTTGATTGGTGTCATTATTCTCGTTGTTGTTATTAGTGTCCATGTCATCGTCCTTATTGTTGCCCATGTCATCATCCACATCCACATCACTCCTCCTGACTAAATGCTCATACCGTCTTCGCATGGAGAAGAGATCGTTCGGGGTTTTTATGACGTCCAATTCGAACAAAGTTTGAATCGTCGATTTAGCCAAGCCGTTCACATCCAACGCGTCCCTGGATACGAAGTGCGCGATCCGCTCCACCGCTTGTGCGGAGCACCGCAGCCCGCCAGTGCATCGGAGAATCGCACCGTCATTTGATGAGTTATTGGATGACTTAATTAAAGAGTTATCCCCGTCGGATTTATTTTTGGCTCGAATCGATTCCAGTATTGGTGCCCTTCGCACCGCGGAGCCGCAGGAAGGACACTCCGTAGGCGGCTGATAACTAGATGCATCACCAATCGACACCTCATCACTCAAATCATCCACCAACCCCACGACTCTGGGAATCACGTCACCCGCTCTCTCCACCACGACTTGCTTTCCCACCTGCAAAGATTTCCTTTCAATATCCGAAAAGTTGTGCAACGTGGCGCGCGTGATAATCGCGCCGCCCAAGTCCACGGGAGGGTCGAAAGTTGCTACCGGGGTCAACGCACCTGTCCTCCCAACTTGTATTTCTATCGAACACAACACAGTCACCGCAGTCGCAGCGGGAAACTTGTGCGCTGTGGCCCACCGCGGCGCCCGCGCGTCAGCGCCCAACCTTTTTTGCAACGCCACTGAGTCTACTTTATAAACGACGCCGTCAATTGAGTACCCAAGTTTGGATCGGTCCGATGAGGAATCCGGTGAGGAATCATGTATCGATAGCCTCTCATGCGCGCCGAGCACCGCTGCTACGCTGTCTCCACACGCAAGCGTCGGAACAGGAACTAACCCAACCGCTTCCGCGAAAACTTTGAACTCGCTTTGAGATTGCCAAAATTGTAATGAGATGTCAGATGCATGAGACTCAGAAGTTATTGAGTCTTCCTCTGACACTGCTCCCCAATGATAAGTGGTGAACCGTAGCGGCCACGCATCGGTGCCGTCACATTCTCGGGCCTCCAGCCTTCTCATCGCCCCAGCCACCGCGTTCCGCGGGTTTTTAAACTGAACCAAACCGAGTTCCAACCGTCTTTCGTTGACGGTTTGAAAATCGCTCTCGCCGATGAACACCTCGCCCCTGACTTCGAGAAGTTTGGGGATCTTCCCGACTGACTGTTCATCCAACTTCTCCGGAATCCCAATCGCCCCAACAAGTTGCCGTGTAACATCCTCCCCCACCCGCCCGTCCCCTCTCGAAACGCAAGAGTGTAACACCCCACCCATGTACGTCACGCACAACGACGCGCCGTCCACTTTGGGTTCGGCGATGAATTGAATGTTTTTTTCGTTTCGGGTTTTTTGGGATGAGACTAATTGCGACCCGACTAATTGCTCTGTCGATTCATTATCCATCAAATCCCACGCGTCTTCATCGAACCACTCCCCTCCTAACGCTCTGCGCAGCTTCTTCTCGAACGCGAACGCTTCGGAGGTGGAGAAGACGTTCGTCAAGGATAACATGGGCGTTCTATGCGCCGCGCTTGAGTTTTGAGTCAGCTTTTCTTTTGTTTTGTTTTTCGCGTTAGCAATTTTTGGTGAGGCATCTTTTGTTCCGCCTCTCTTCGCGCCCACTCTTTTCGAGGGACTGTTTAGACTGACAAGTTCTGGAAATTGTAGTTCGAGTGCTTCGAGTTTAACACGTAGCTTATCGTACGCCGCGTCGGAGATCAAAGGGTCGCACTCCACGTAATACGCAGCGTCGTGTGTCTCAATCGTCGACGTCAATTTTTGGAGCTCGGTTTTTGCAGTTTTTTCATCCAACGCAGATGCCCACTTTTTGGCATCGGCGCGCCACTGGTCGGAAGACTCAGAGGTGGCTGTGACGATCGTGGAGAGGCGTCGCGAGCTGTGGATAGAGGTTGTGCGTGTGCACGGGGCGCGCTGACCGTCGCGCCAACGATGAAGCGCGGTGCGTTTGGAACCACTTCCATTGTGAAGTCGCCACGAGGGAGAAATCGCGCGCGCCACATTCGGGGACGCCATGCTTTGGGTGATGTTCGAGCTATGTATCGAATGCCCCCCAGACCCAGGGACCGTCGCGAAAAACGCGCGTGCGGCCGTTGCGCCGCGTCGCATGAACGGACCACCCGCGCCTCCTGTCGTGGCAGGCGCGGTGAAGCAGTGGGTGGCGGGCGGGGAAATTGAACATTTCAAGGAGCGACAGAAAAAAAGGTTCTCGACAAAAATGATTTTGCGACGTTTCGGGGACACGCACGCCTCAGCAGGCACAAGCTGGTCACATTGGCCTGCGCGCATCGCAACTTGTTCCTCGTGTGATTGGGCCGATGTCGGCCTCGCTCGCCCGTGCCACGCTGCTTGGCGTGCCTCGTGCCGCCGCAGCCTCAAGCTCAGCGACACGTGACATCGCTCTTTTTCGTGGCTCGTGTTCTCCGTCGACGTCGACAAACCGACTGGCTCTGCCCAACGCGAGGCGCGTGTGGACGCACGCGAACTCTGACGACGACGCCGCGGGTGACGCTGATGCGAACGTCACGGAAGCGCAAGCCTGGATCGACGCGTGGAAGAACAACTTGTCGGAAGTGGTGAAGTCTGAAGGAAAGGATGACGTAGCAGATGAGAAAGAAGATGTTGTGGCTGTCGTCGATTCTGAAATGGATGCCCTCATGGAAGACGATCCCCGCGCCGCCACCGCCGCGTTGGAGTCCTCGTTGGACGCCTCCGCAATGGACGAAATAGCCTCTGCTAAAGCGTCAAAGCAAGAAACGCAAAACTCGTGGGTGAATGAAAGATCGAGTGGCGTTAAGTCTGATATGTTGTTCCTGTGCGGTTCATCCGACCGAGGATTAACAATCGGTTCTCAAACAAAACGAGCCGAGATAAACGAGCGCTGTTCGAAACTAGAAGCGCTGAACTTGATCGAGAATCCCACGGCTATATTCACCGGTAGTACCAATCAATCCCCTTTGGAAGGCACGTGGAAACTAGCGTACACAGACGACGCCAAGACGTTGCTGATTTTGGCCGCGGATGGGTTGCCTTGGGGTAACGTGGGTGAGTTGACACAGGTGATTACTGCTAATCATTCGGCAAAAGAAAATATCTTTACGGCGTCGACAAAAATCGCATTCAAATCGCAGTTACTGGAGACGAGCTCTTTTGTGACTGCCTCATTAACCCCTACATCACCGAAACGCCTCGTCGCGGTGGTCACGGAAACCGGGGTGTGTGACACGAAAGTAGTGGACCAATTCTCGCAGTACATCGGTGTTCCCATGTCGACCAACGTGCTCGGGACGGAGGTGGAAACGCCTGACGTTTTGATGGATTCAGTCGATTCTTTTCGGCAAGCCGTTCAATCCACCATCTCGGGAATATCAACCGCCGCGAGTGAGAGTAAATTACAGGTACCCGTGCCTGACTCCTTTCCTGGCGCGCAAACCTGGATCCTCACCACGTACGTTGATGACTCTTTGAGAGTCGCCAGGGGAGACGGAGGCGCCGTTTACATTTTTGAACGGGTCTAGCGAGACATTCTCTTAATTTTACCAATTCTTTCACCATCTAGACTAATTGCGATAAATATACTAATTGCTCACTCCTAAACTATCACTCCCTGGATCGAACCGGAGTTCTGTCGGTATGTACCGGTCGTCATCTTCCAACACGCAGCGCGCGACGATTTTCCCAAGCATGCCGTGGTACACCAGCCCGCGCGCGCCCAGTCCGCCGACGTACCACCACGACTTTAACGACTTGTCTACGTCTTTTGAGTCTTCGTTTCTTTCACCACCCTTCCCAACACTAATCCTCCCTACTAGCGGCAAGGAACCTAGGTTCGATCTCGGTGGGTTCGCCCGGACGCCGTACCGGGTCACGTCTATTCGCCACGTGTCAACATCGCCAAGCGGGGGGTACACGTCGGAGGCTTTTTTGACTAAATCGATACCAGCGTCGCGCGCGCGTTTTCGTTTTTCTGATAACTCATCATCGTTCGACTCATCAATCGACTCATGGTTCAATTCAACTACCCCCGCTCTCCGTGCGTCTTCCACAGTCACGTCGTACTCCTTCGTGGTGCCGACAAGTAGACGTCCAGGGCCCAGGGGGGCGATGTACGGCGAACCGAGAACGCCCGGCGCGTCTGTGGGCCATTGATTGTTTTCGTTTTTTTCGAGTTTCTTTGGCACCATCTCCACGACGTGTCCTCCTTGCAATTGCGTGGGCAGAGTGTTCCCAGAGAGCTCTGCGACCGACCCTGCTGCGGCGCCGCAAGCCACTATTACCGAGTCGAACTGATCCAGAAGCGAATCGTCACCCAAACCGGTGACGGTTCGAATCTCCATTCGCGCGGAGCACCCGCTCGGCGTTTTCTCACTAAACGCTAACAATTTAGTAGCGTCCCAAAGGGAAGACAAGTACCTAGTAGTGTCCAACACCAGCCCTTCTGGTATGTGCAAACCAGCCGTCACGCTTGCGTTACTTTCACTTTTCTGTTTCCTAATCATGGCTTTTCGAGAGGAACGGGATACTTGTTTGGTTGACGATTCACTGGGTGTACTCTTGTTGTAATCAGTCTCGTCTTCGTCGTTCTCGTTATTCGTCTTCGTCGTCTCAATATCCAAAACCATCTCATCGACCACCTCGTCCGGTACATTAATGTTCGGTATTAATTCTGTTAATTTAGCAACGTCAACCGCAACACCCTTGCCGCCTTTCCCGTATGAAACAGCTGCGAATTTCGCCAAGTCCCTGGCTTGCTTCAAACTCCGGGCGGGACGACACACCCCGGCTCTGTGCGCTATTTTCCGCCCGCGAACGTTCGTGTTTTTATTTTTCAACTCGACGTCGGGCGGTAGCGCGACTGTGCCTTTCTTCAGTGCAGCCTCTGCTTCCTCTGCCGCTGTCACTAGCTCAAGAGTCGCAGCCACCCCTTCCACGCCTCGCCAAATTATCTTGCCTCTCGGCGTGTACGGGTGCAACAAGCCAGCCGCGACGCCGCTTGCGCCGCCCGCGATGGCCTTCTCGTCGATTAGAGTTACTTTAATCGGGGAAACATTGATTGCTCCATCAGATGTTCCACTGGTCTCCGCATCCCGCACCATATGTGCGACCTGTTTGAACACGTGGTACGCGGTGGCGACACCCGCGAAGCCGGCACCGATGATGATTATGTGTTTTGGGTTTGAGTCTACGGGTTCGGAATCGGCAGTATGGTTAGAGGTTGCACGAGGCAGTGAAAAAACGCAACGTCGGCGGGCGCGGTTCGGCACTAC
>MDSY01105641.1_pt1 | contig 28721 bp, 19 predicted proteins | sample 811131 | NCBI WGS metagenome assembly MDSY01 (sample SAMN05326643, study PRJNA326480) | marine metagenome | isolation source: seawater | place: Atlantic Ocean: South West | collected 2010
TCAGCGGCGATGACGAAGACCTACACTACTACCCCGAACTCCATTGACGAACGTGTTGCAAATGTCTTTCGCTCCTATCGCGAGCCGCTGAGGATATTTTTGTTTTCTTGAGTATAAATGCTCATACCCGTTCCTGTTTTTTCATGCCCGACACCACTCGAGGATACCTACAATTGTACCCTTTTGCTAACCTTTATCTTACATTTTACCTTTACAACTCATAGGGTCTCGAGAAGTGCAACGAAGCGTTAGAGTCCCCCGTGTCCATGTCGTCCGCGGATGAGATGCTGGCGAACGCGAGCGACAAGTTCCAAGAAGCCGCCGCGCTCGCTTTGTTCAACTGGGGCAACGTGCACATGTGCGCCGCGCGCAAGGCGATGGACGGGGGGCGGGACCCGCCTTTGGAGGAGGGCGGGCCGCCCGGCGCAGCGATCGCAACGTGCGACAAGTACGACGAAGTAGTTGACCGCTTAGGCCAGGCTGAATCCAGGTACGTCGCCGCGCTCGAAGTCAAGCCTGATTTCCACGACGCGTCAATCGCGCTGGCGCAGAGAAGGTACGAGCGGGCTAGGTTGCTCTGTGCTGCCGCGGGACTCAGCGGCGCGTCAACCTCAGGCTCCACTGACACTGGCAAAGCCTCGGAGGCGGAACAAGAATTCGACGCCGCGTGCGTTGACTTCACCAAGGTTTTATCCGCGTTACCGGAAGAGAAGAAGGAAGAACCCAAGAAAGAAGCCAAGAAGGAGGAACCAAAAAAGGAGGGTGACGAAACCGCTGAAACCGCGGAACCCGAACCCTCCATGAAAGCCCAAGTGTTGGTGATGTGGGGCAACACCTTGTTCGAGCACTCACAGATGCGCGCGCGCTTGGGTAAAGAGTGGCGCTCTCTGTTGGATGACGCGGTTGTCAAGTTCAAAGACGCGGGGTGCGCGCAGGCGGATATCGACCAGGCGCTTAAAGTGCACAGGGGAGTCAGGGCGGAGGCCAAGTGAGAGGGTAGGTGATACAGTTGGTTTTTGATATCGAGAGAAAGAAAGTTTTGTGAATACAAGGGAAGAGATTCACACCGTGCCGGCGTTCCTGAGAATCTGAACAACCGTCTTGTGGCCCTGTTGTGAGGCGATGCCCAGTGGCTTCCAACCGCCATGCCTCGCTTTGTTGACGTCTGCGCCCGCTTCGACCAGCGCTCGCACCACCGCCTGTCCACCACCTGTTTTCGCCGCTGGGACTTTGCTTCCCCCGTCTTGTCCTGCTCCTCTAGCCACTTCACCATCCTCGCCCTCCACTCGTCACACCGGTAGATATATTCCATGTACGCCGCCTCCTGTTTCGCCCACCGCTCTTCCCGCTTTCGGTGCTGAACGTTCCACACATCAAGGCCTCGTCGAAGCGTTGATTCCGTCACCTCTTCGCAAGAACCGAAAATCACAATCTCGTCCGTGAGCTGAACCACCTCGCAGTCGGGGGCTTCACGAAAGATCTCAGCACGCACTGCACTGAGCGCAGACTCATACTCGCGAATGAACAGCGGAGTCTGCAGAATATTCATCCCGCCCGTGTCGCCCCCGCGCACTCCGATTTGCCCGGGCAGAGATCGTCGTAGCTTTTTATTGTTGCGTCTTTTCGTCTTCTTGAATAGGCCGAGTTTTATTTGGGTTTTAGACTGGTCAGCTACGGGCGCGCGGTGGCGGATCCAGGACAAGTATCAGAAGGACATCGAGGAGATTGAGATTGACACATAACACGCGGTTTATGTATTGAGAATGAATATTTACAATGTTCCCTTTACCTTTTCAAAACATTCAATTGATACTTTCCCTTCGATATGTTTAAAACGGCGGCTCATCCTCCTCGCCAAAGGGCGCGGCGGGCTCGTACCCCTGCGCCGACTGTTCGCCGTAGGGCTGGGAGTAGTCCGGCGCGGCATCTGCGGCGGGCTCCGCGTAGTACGGATCGAATTGTTGCTCTTGGGGAATAGAACCTCCCGCCATCGCGTCACCTCCACCCATCATCGCGTCGCCGCCGACCCCATTGACGAGCGCGTCAACCGCCCATTGCGGCGTGTCCCTCGATTCGATCCAAAGCGGTGTTTGATCATTCTTGTGTTTGAAATCGGGGTACCGCGGGTTACCGCCGGGTTCCGCCTTCCGGGACCGGTTGTCCCACCACGCGTCGGAGTTCTCCACGCAATCGCGCCACAAGTCATCCTTTTCGCCGCCGGATTGTTGAGGAGCGGATTGTTGGTAATTTTGTGTAGGAGCGGCTTGTTGAGGCACCGCGGCTTGCTGCGCGTACGGATCGTACGCCACTTGTGCCGGCGCCGCTCGGGCGTTGTTGTTGTACTGATGGTTTTGCTGTCCATACGGGTCCACAGGGTTTTGTTGCCCGTACGCTCCGGGCCCGGCGTACGGCGCGATGAAGGCAAAGGCGTAGGCTGAGATTTTAATCCGGCTTCTTTTTTGCCCGGTCGCCTTGTCAACCCATGTGTTTTCTTTCAACCGCCCGGTGACTTGCAACTGCTTGCCTTTCGTGACGTGCTCCATTAACACCCTGGCGTCGTCGTTCCACGCCTCCACGTCGAGCCACGTGGTTTGAGACTCGACGTCGGAGGAGTCGGCGTTTTGCGCAGCGTCATCCATGAACCCGCCGTCCATTGAGTTGGATGATGCTTTCTTCTTGCCCCGCACCGCGAGCGTGCACCTCGCGACGCACGCGCCGTTGCCAAACTCCGTGATCTCGGGTTGCATGCCCACGTTGCCGATCACAACCACAGAGTTGACGTTCCTGGCGTCCCATTCCACGGTGGGGGGGGCTTCCGTCTGGCCGGGAGCCACGCCCGCGGGGGCGTAATCGTTCGCGTACGCGTTCGTTGCGGTGGACGACCGGCCGCCCACGCCGGGAGGGGGCATGGGGGGGAACCCGACGGGGTGCGTGTCGAACTGGGTTTTGGAAACGCGGGTGACGGCGACGAACGAGCGAGTCTTCGCGGTGACCGCGGTGACGCACACAGAGGGGCGAACGGCGGACGTCCCGAGGGTGCGGCACAGAGCGGACATCCTGCGCATCAACTGGGGAAATGCGCGCGAGCGGTAAGATCGACTTTCGTGATCTGAAGACCGCCTTGGGTATTCTTGAGGCGAGAGTACTCGGTGGGAACCCTGAACCTGGGCGAAATGCAGGTCACACGCGGGGCGCGAGACGCGTGCCGTGCGGGTGAGCTGCGGGGGGAAGCGCGCGGCGTTGTGGGGCTATGCGATGGCTACGACGATTCGCGAAGAGTCGAAGACAACCGAGATTTTCTTGGTTTAAGTTTTTTCAGTTTCATCCAATTCTGCGAGATCCTGCTTCCTGTGCCTCCGTCGTATAGCGGCCACACTACGCGGCGCGCGCGACCGGGGTTTGGTTTTGGTCGTTGCCAACCGCCGGAGGGTGTCACGATGGATTTACTCGCCGCGGAGATTGCCCGGAAGCGCAAGGCTAAGGATTCGTTGTCCACAAACGGGGGCGTCGGGAAATACGCCAAGAAGGGCGACAAGGCAGCGGCGGCGCGACGCGCGGTCGAGGAGAGTACGACTGGGAACGACGGGAGCACTGGCGTTGTTGTTACGGACGGTACAGGTGACACACACGTCCGCTCTAAGCAGTTTGGCGATTCCAAGCAAGACGGGACGGACACCACGACGAGTCACCACAACGACCTGAGTTCCGAGGATGACAAAACAAAAGATGAACCAACCGACGACGTCTCATCCCTGGACAAGACTGAAACGATTCGCCGTTTACGTTTACTAAAAGCCCCCGTGACGCTGTTCGGCGAGAGCGACTTGTGTCGACGGAACCGGTTACGTGAAGTGCAATCCACGTTTGTCGTTAGGGACGAACACGCGACGGGCGGGCAACAAGCCAACGAGCGGAAACAAGTTCTGGACGAGCTCGCGAAGGAGGAAAAGGCGAGGCAAGAAAAGACGACGCTGGACGGGCTGCGGAATAAAAACATGACAAACGACGACGCGGCGGTTGGGCCCAGCTCTGGCCAAGAAGACGCTGGACCTTCCGAAACTCCTGAAGAAGATTTGTCGGACGTTTTTGCGAGCGCCGCGCGGCGCGCAAAGAAAGTTGCGGAGGCGAGCGCAAAACATCCATGCGACCAGATTGTGCATTACTTCAAATCAGTTCTCGAAGAGTGGCAGACTGAAATCACACAATTGAGAGAAAATTCCGAAACCTGGCACCGAACGGAACATGGCAAGCAAAGCACGGCGAACTGCCGGCTGTGCGCGACGCACTTGAAACCCCTGTTCAAGCGGTGCAAAAAACGAAACCTCCCCGAAGATTTACAAAGAGCGCTGTTTCTGATCGTGAAGCGGATGCGGGACCGGGATTATCGATCCGCGGCGGATGCGTACGTGGGGGTGGCTATAGGTAACGCAGCTTGGCCCATCGGCGTAACTATGGTGGGTATTCACGAGCGGTCAGCACGGACAAAGATCAACGCACAGACGCAGGCGCACGCCATGCACGACGAGGAGACGCGGAAATATTTGCAATCTGTTAAAAGATTGATGACGTTCGGGCAACGCAGATGGCCGTCGACGCCGTCCATGTCGTTAGATTTCAACAGCGGACACAACGGGTGGGACAAGGAGTCGCTTCTCGCAGTGGAAGCAGTGGGGGGGGGGATATTCGTGACGTTGTGCCTGCACTCGCTCTTCCGGATCCAAACGATCCTAATGCGACTTCTGCGAAAAACTCGCAGTGGAAAATGTTGGAGACTTCCGGGTTCACGCGCAGAGGCGCCTCGGACGGGTGGTCTTCAAAGGCTTCGGATGTACGGACGTGGCGTAGCGTGTTAAAGACGGCGTACGATGGGGAGGAGGGGGAGGGGGAGAAGTAGTAGAGTTCGTGAACGGAAAAGCGTTCACATAGATAGGGTAAAGTGACTTAAGAATTATTCCCCAAAAGTCCAAAACTCAGGTTTGCTGACAGCCTCTCAACGCTCTCGCGGGAACCGACGTGGACGATTTGCCATTTTCGATGCGACAGAGCTCATCACTTGTGCAGACACGACCGTCCCTACCATCCACAGTTTGGGTGCCCGCGCTTCCCTCCGCGCTTCACCGCGGACGCTGACCTCAAGCCGCGTCGCGCGCCTCCCCAGCCGGGACGATGGCGACGCTGGCGCGCGCGTTCGCGACGGTGCCGTCGGACCGCCTTTTGGCGCCGACGTCCACGTCGTCCCGAGGCGCGCGTGTTCCGGTTCGGTGCGCCGGGCATGCCACCGGTGCCGGGGTTGACAGCAAGCGTTTTGGCATCGCGAATGGTGACAAAGTGCGCGGTGAGACCCGCCAAACACGTGCGTCGGATACCCCCACACCCAACGCGGGCAGCGATGCGCCAAACAAAAAGAAGCGACGGAACAAAAATCGTCGACGAGGCCCTAAGAAGAGTGACATGGAAGACGTCGACACTTCCGTGGCGCCCAGACGGCCTCCCTCTGCAGCGGCGGTGGCCCTCGCAACGGCTGCGTCTGCGGACGGAGGCACCGCCGTCGCGCAGTTCATGGGAACCTTCGACGAAGCGGATGGCGGGTCTGACATTTTTGGAAACATTGGAGCAGGGATGTCGTCTAGCATTTCTGACTCGAACACGTCTCCTGAAACCGAGGAGGACCGGCGCATGCGCGCACTGGCACAGCAACCCGACCCGGACGCGGTGTTCATGGGAACCATGGACGACGACGATTTGACGTTTGACTTTTTTAGCGATAAAGGTAAAGGGTCGACAAAGACAAAGAAACAGATGGAGGTAATAGATCTCGCGCCGGCGCCCGCTCAGGGCCACTCCGATTTGCAATTCCTGTACGACGCGGAGACGATCGTATCGATCACGCACGGCTCAGGGGACATCTTCGGGTCTGACGGCTCCGGGGAAGAAACCGTCGGTTCGCACATCAAACCAGACGTGAACGCCCCCGAGGTCGTTGGCCGGTGCAACGACGTGATCCGGAAGTGCAAATCCATGGACGACGTGTTAGCAATAGTCCAGGAAATGACAACCGCCGGCGTGGTCCCAGTGGAGTCCACGTACGTGGCGATCATGTTGGTGTGCCGGGACACGGCGGTGGGGCCAGGCAGGGCGCTGGAGGTGTACGACGCCATGAAGTTAGTTGGAGTTATGCCGACCACGCGGTCGTTTGACCTCGCGATGACGTGCTGCATCCGGGCGCGGCGCCCGGAGGACGCGCTGCGGTTGAAATCGGACGCGGAGACACACAACATCAACCTCCACCCACGAACCTTCACCGCACTTATAAAGCTCATCTCCGAGTGCGATTTCGGAAAGAAACGCGGACCCAAAGCGCGGCTAATCAAAACTTGTAAGTTGTTTGAAGAGATGCTGAGTAGCGGTGAAAACTCGCAAAACGCGCAACCCCCCCCCGCGGCGTTCAACGTTTTGATCGTCGCCGCCGCAAAAGCCAGGCAACCCGACTTGGTCGCACGGACGTTCGAGGAGCTCGCTGTTGGTGGTATTTCGCCATCAAGGGAGACGTACGAAACGACGTTAGCCGCTGTGTCCGCGGGCGGCCTCGTGGATTTCGCGCTCGACGTTTTTTCGAAAATGCGAGCGGATGGCTTCGCGCCTCGAAAAACCACGTACAATTCGTTGCTAGAAGCGTGCGCTACTTGTCCGCAGCCACGAGTGGAACAGGCGTTTGAGATCTTTCACCGCATGAGCGAAGAGGGGAGGGTGGCGCCGAACGCGCGGACGTTCGCGTTGTTGATTGACGCCGCGGCGCGAGCCGGGCTTCCGCGGTTCGCCTTCGACGCCTTCGACGCTATGCGCGCGGCTGGAGTAGATATTCCCTTGATGACGTACAACCGGTTAATCAGGGCGGCTGGGGGTGATGGTGACGGCACATCGGTGCAGGCGTTGGACCAATCTGGAGGCGTCCAAACCGCCAGAGCTCTACTGAATGAGATTCGCGATAAAACAGACCTGGAACCGGATTTGTACACCTACGGCTCGGTTTTAGGAACGTGCGCTGCGGCGGCGGCGGCGGGGGATTCAACCGCCGCGAACGTGGCGTGTCAAACCGCTGAGGAAATGCGAAACGCTGGCGTTCAACACAACCGCGCCACGCGCCACGCGCTTATTGCGGCATTAGGGCGAGCCGGGCGGTGGAGACAGGTCCTGGAGGAGTACGTACAGATGCGAGGGGTTGACACGGATCAAACTTTGGCTGCGGAACAACTGGCTGAGCTTGGCACCCCCGGCCGTGAAACCTTCGGCGTAGTGTTTGATGCGCTGTTGTCCTCGGGGGGGGCTGAGGCTGCTATTGCCGCGGTGGCGCTGGAACCTGGAGGGGGGGGGACGTTTATTCGAGGTCCGAGGGCGGCGTGTGCCCGAGCGGTGTTTCGCGACGGCATCGCCGCCGGTTTCTTCGACGACCCGAGGGTACGGTTGAGTGAAAGCGTCGACGAAGATGACACATCACCATTGCGCGTAAACCACGTCCATATGACCAGGTCAGAAGCGGTCGTCGCCACGCTGTTTCTATTAGAGACGTTTGCGGACACGGTTGGAGAGACTAATGCAGACACGAATGCAGACACTTCCAACAGAAACCTCCCATCCGGCTTGTACATCGGCGAGGGACCGGGTACGAAAGGCAACGCGCAGAGAAGGACACTCGCGGTGGAGAACGTGTTGCGCGCGGCGTCCGTGCCGTGCGCGCCGGTGGAGGACCCGCACGCGTACGTCGTGGGGGTAACCAAGGAGGGGCTGCACACTTGGATCGCGCAAAGCGAGAGGTTTCAAGTGGTTGATTTGAATGATGCCGAGTTGCGCGTGAAGCTGGACAACTACGCGGAAGACACGAAGGTTACGTCGTCATGAGTAAGGATAGAGTAAGATTACGCATATAGGAAAGTCATTCGAGGTCAAAAATGCAATTATACTCCATAACAACTAAACCCCGTACGTTTGGCACATCTTAATCGCGGCGTCCAGGAACGCGACGACTTCGCGTCGTGCTTTCGGGCGTTCCACGACGCCTTGTAAAAGCTTAACTTCCTGCATCTTCTTCATGTTCTCGCGTAGGTTCTTCGCCGCGCTGGGGTCGGTGACTCGTCCGGAGTCAAGAATCGCCTTCATACCGCCAACCACGTCAGCCACGTTTCGCTTTAACTGCGAAACCTTGCAACTAGTGAACCGCACTTGGTGCCTGGATAAATAATGGGCCACAGAGTCGCTCGGTTTGCTAGTGTCTCCTATCAGGAGGTTTGCGCTGTGAACCTGCGAGGTTCCTGCACCACTTCCTGCACCGCCTCCTGCCGCACGGTCCACCATCAGAGAGACACCCGCGGCTGTATGTTTCGTATCCCCCACTGGAGTGTTTCTCTCAACCTTTGTTTCCTTCATGGGTAACGTGGTTTGGCAGTGCGGGCAGACTCGCGTGGGTGACCCGACCACCGCCGCGCACCCGTTGCACAGCTTCCTTCCCTTCCCCAACGGCGTACCTGCCGTATTGGCGTTTGCATTTCCGTATTTCTCCTTCCTCCCGGAACTGTCCGTTTTACTACTCAAACTACCGCTCCCCAGCGGGGTCCCGGGGAAGCCGCCGGGGAACGCGTCCATGGTATGCTTTTGAGAAGATACCGCGTCTGACTGCACACCCATAGAGTTACCAGTTTTACCCATAGACCCGGTGTTCGTGTGAGCTGGTAAAGCTCCAGTGTGTACACCGACCCGCCCTTGGTTCAAGTCCTTCGCCAGTCTCTTTTCCCGCGCGCGTTTCGCGGCAACGTCCCTTTGTTCCTTTTGCGCTCGTTCGCGTTGTTGGCGCTCGGCGATTTCGCGTTTCATCACGTCTTCGCGCGTTTCTCGAGTTCGTCGGAGTTCCGGTTCGTTCCGTCTGGAAGCGATGAACGCATCCGTGAACATGGTTTTTTGCGCCTTCGGGGGCTTCGTGGAGTGCGCCTTTGAGTAATTACCCGCGGCGGAACTGCCTAGTTTTATGACCGGTCGGTCGTACGTCGCGGAGAGAGTCGCGACGTGCGCACGCAAATCGCAAAGCCACTGGTTCCCCAACTGCGTCGCGAGATTCTTCACCGTCTCGTCGCTATGGGCTTTTAGTCGGGTGACTGTTTCGCGAATAGCGCTGGTCTCAAGCACGGCAAGACTGACGTACAGCCCCTGTAGCCCTCGAAGCGCTTTGATTAACTTCGCGGTGTTTGAATTACCCGCCGCGATCTTTTGCTTCTTGGAAAGTTTCCGCAAATCCGAGGAGGATTCAAAGTTGGTCAGCGACGCCAACTCGGCGGTTATTTTATCAAATTCGGTTTTTTCTTTCGAATCCATTGGCGAACGCACGGATGCCAAGGCAGATATCCTTGCATCCGTCCACCTCACTTCCCGTTGGGCGAGGAAAACAACGTCCGTAGGAGGCTCCAAGTCATCCCCAGTGTGGTCGGAGGCGAAATAAAACGACGCGCGTTTGCGCTTCGCGTCAAAGTACCCCAGCGGGTCGATACCGCCCGGGGGGTTGTTTGCGTTACCGCCTCCAGCCTTACCGCCACCACCGCCACCACCTCCTCCTTTCTTCGGGGGATGCGACCCGAAACTCACCCCAAGGCCCACGCCCGATCCCGGGACGCACATCTCCCTGAGCCACCGGTTCACTCCTATCAAATTACCCGCGCTGAGCGGTGGTCCTTGATTGAACTCGCGGTCTTTCTGGTACACGTAGTGCCCATCTCGTGTGTCCCGCTCTTCCCCAATCACTGCGGGGATTTGGTGTCCATTCGAATCAATTAAATAAAACCGGATTCCCCGCCGGCCGTCGGGGAACACAAACTTTTCGGACGAGTGGTTGGCATATAAAGTATTGGATGACGTTGGGGTATTTGACTGCTGCACTTGACCGGTTCTTTTCCCGGGTTCACCCACCGCAGGGTCAAGTGTAGGATCAACGTCCATCAATGTGCTGCTCCGTGCGATGCCCTCCGCGACGATGCCGTCCAGCCACTCGAGGAGCACCTTCTTGCTGTCAGTTTTTAGTTTGCCGTGATTGGTGAAATTCGCCGCGTTTCGATATTTTACGCTAGTACCTGATTCCTCTCCAACCACGGCTAATACTTCCGTGTGTTTAGAGACACCGCCTTTGGTTAAGTATATCTTAACCCGCTTGTTGTCTATCTTCACCTCCCGGTAACTAACGAAATACGCGTCTTTGTCTTCCAAGGAAAGCTCGTCCTCGTCTTTCATTAGATGGACGGGGCGAGATCGAGAATCAGTAAAAAAAAGCCTCTCTTTTCACTAGATTCGATCAATGGGTTTGTACGCCCTCAAGTCGTTCCAACTCGGATCAATACACCTTGAAACCAACCGTGTTGGGTTGCGATCCAATTACAAGTTGTGTCCGTCGTGTTGAACACCGGGTCGCGGATCGGGGCAGGACACAGAAAGGACAGCGGACCGCGCGGTCGATTCTGTCAATTTCGACGCCTGACGCGGAAAGTAAATAAAATCCGCGGGGAGCCGACTAGACCACAACCACGACAAAAGTCTTCGTCTCGTTTACCGGTTTAGGCGTGTCCGGCAACCGGGCGTCACTCCTCACGGCACCACAAAGTGACCCCTGTGAGGGCGTCACTGCGTCCTTTTGCTGTCCGTGAACGCAGAAGCGCGTCCGTGCCTTCCCACGACGCTCGCACACTGAGAACCACGCACGTACCGAAGGCGTTGACATTACGTTGTTGCTTTCGGCAAACGAACGAGTTGCGAAGGTGCGTGAAATGCAAACACGGACCACGACCGTGACCGGTGGTGTGGATTCCCCATCACCTGGCGCGGTGTACCGTCGTCCTCTGTTTCACGACCCACACGTCGTACCCCCATCGCGACGTCGCACATCTCGTCTCAGCATGACCGTGTTCGTTCCACCGCCTCGAGTGTGGTCAACCTGCCCCGTTCGACTCTACCGACAGTTCGTTTTTCGTCGCATTCCGCTACGACCGTTAACCAACTCTTCCCATCGTCCCAGACCTCCTCGAGACTGCTTGAAGTTCAAACACACGCCATGGCCAATCCCCCCAAAGTCTCTGGGAAGCAAAAGTTGGGTCCCAATGGCTCACCGGTCAAAAGCACAGCCAGTACGTACCCTTGTCGATCGACGGTCAATGCTCGGTCAAAGTTAGCGAAGAAAAAAAAGTCTTCCCGAATCTTCGCGTCCCCACACACTCCTGACCCCTCACACCCTCTTCATCCGCAGTGGGCCGCAAGAAGATTCGCATTGAGAGAATCACGGACGAAAGGAACCGACAGGTGCGTATGATTATTGATTATGACATGACAGTGTTCCCAGACCCACCAGGTGGTCCCTCCCTTCCCCATTGCCAATCTGTCGAGCGACACCAGAGTCAACAAAAATCTAACTTTTCTTTCTCAATAAATCTCAGGTCACCTTCACCAAGCGCAAGAACGGGTTGATGAAGAAGGCTATGGAGCTAAGTGTGCTTTGCGACTGCCAGATAGCGCTGGTGATATTCAACTCGAACAACAAGCTGTTCCAGTATTCAAGCGGCGACATTAACACCGTTTTGAAGCGGTTCAAGGACGACCCCATCATTCCGCACGAAAAACGAACCAACAAGGATTTGTTCGCGCAGGTACGTTTTTTTTCCCGTAAATTCCTGCTCGCCATTTAACACGTGTTTCGTGTACATCCTGACGGTTTTTAGTATGATCATGTGAGGGATTCCTCACCATCCCGATACGAAACAGAGTACGGACACGAGATACGAGCACCCAATACATCCGCCCGACTGTTTGCCATACAAAAGACTGACTTGTATTTCCAAATTCCTCAGCACTTCAAATCGCAACCCTCGAACCCGGAGATCAAGAATCCGATGGAGATGGAGGAGGAGGAGTACGAGACGGACGACGAGGAAGAGGAGGAGAGACACGTGAGACGGGAACACAACGGAGGTGGCAAAAAATCCACGAAACACGGCGCACCGAATCAGACTAAATACTCACACGGCGGCGTTTCCAAAAAACACCAGCACCAAAAGAAAATCAAAAAGCCTTCGTCACGGTGGACTTCTGAGCAGCCTGAAAACTCCGGAGGCTCTATGGATGAAGACGAGCTAGATGCGGCGACCGGGGTGGCGAGCTTGACCCCTACCTCAGATGGGGCGCCGAGCGAGTCGCTTGGCGGCGCGAGCCGACGGTTCCTCGCTTCCCTGCAGGGCGCGACTGAACGGCTAGGCGGGTCCAGAGGGCGAGGCGATGGAGGTGTCGCACACAACGCTAACGGCATCGGCGGAGTGTTTGCGGTTGGAGGCGGATCGTCGGGCGGAGGCCTAGGGACCTCCATGGGCGGGGGCGTCAACGGGCTGTTTGGCGGTTTGCTGAACACAAGCCACGGGGACGGCAAATCACCGGGCTCGTTATTCGGCGCCTCCGCCGGGGCGTTCGGAAACATCGGAGGAATGGGCACCCCCACCGGTCTGTCCTTCGGCGGATTGATGCCCTCCCCGGGTCAGAGCGGCCACTTAAACGGCATATCACTAGGTTCGATGGATTTGCCGAGTCCGGTGGCGCGGGCGCTAGCGGCGGGGGGGAGCGCTTTGGGCGTCGGGGCAAACGCCAGCGCGCTCGGCGTGAGCGGGTCGCGTTTAGGAAGGGAAACGGGGAACGAACAAGCGCCCGCAACGGTGGAGGAGGTACAGATGAAAGGGAACGATACCGGCAAGGGTGCTCAGGACCTTAAAATTGAGATTCCATACGGTGACGACGGCGGCGGTAAGAAAGAAAAATCTCGCGGTTCGTTTTCGTTACCAAAGCAGTCGGACAGCGCGAGCGTTCCGTCGCCGGCGGCGTTACAAAAGCGAGGTGTAATCGTAACGCCAAAGGAGGATTCGAAAGAGGCGTTAACGGGGAAACGCACGCGCCCGCGGTCGTCGAGCCTGTCGGAGCCGATGTCAACCAGGAACACGAGGTCCAGGCGGGGCGAGTGATGGAAATATAAAACATTTGAGAAAAAACGCAATGCGGCGCGTTTGGGAGGGAGGAGGATGTCCAGGTACTTACGTGGCGAGCTCCTTACGTGGAGAGCTCCTTACATGATGCGTGAGGTGAGGGAGGGGTGATACCCGAGAAAACAAAGTCCATTTAAGGGCTTACGGGTGGTACTAGGGAGGTAGGGATGTGAAGGAAAAGCATGATTGCACATTTGTTTCGTCAAAATTTCGATTTCTCCACCTCCAAGAAAAAGCCGTTCCTCGATTTCTCATTCGCGTTCCATGTCGTCGCCACACCTCGGTGCACCTCTCCCGGTCATGGTGCGAGGCGGTACCCCCCGCGGCGCCCGCGCTGCGGACGCGGTGGGCGACACCGCGGAGGTTGTGTTTCTTGGCGAGCTCACTGGTGCGACTGGGTTCAAGGACACGACAAGAGGGAGCGTTTTGTGCAAATACGTCGTGGTGCACGGCGAGCACTGGCATCTGGACAAAGGGTCCGTGAGTGGGGCGACGCAAGCCGCTGCCACGTCGGGATTCGGAGGGGAACTCGCACCGTGGGGACACCCGTTTCAATTAGCGTTCAACACAACCAGCGTACAGGTAAGGGGACATGTCATGACACACGTAGACGGGGGGGGGCGCGTGCCGAGTCTTCCATCATTTTCTCGCCAACAATGGACCAATCGAGACATTTTAGACCATGATTCTTAAGTCACGACGAGAAAAATCCGTTGGTTTGACAACTTTTTTTTTCATTCAATCTTCTAACCTTTTAACCAACCAAACACACACAGGGCTGGCCCAAGCTTTTATTCGCTGTGTACGAGCGAGACGCGTTGGCGGGCGTGGACTCGTTCGTGGGCTACGGCGTCCAATCGCTGCCGTTGAAACCGGGCATGCACGATTTGAAATCCTCAATCTTCGTGGCGAACGATCGAAACGCGCGGCAGACGCAGCGAATCAGAGAATTCTTTAACAACACGCGGCCCGAGCTAGAAGGCTGGCGAGGACTACTATTGCACCGCGAGGAGATGCACGCGGCTCCGGTCGTCACGGTGGGCATGGGCGAAGTACATTTAAAAGTCGGCGTGCTACAAAAGGGGATGGACATTTCGGGGCTGCACGTGAAGAGAGTTGTTCAGACGGGAGGTAAAGTGGGTGCCAAGTACGGAGGAGGGCATTCGCCGAGGGGCAATAGGTCACCCAGAGGCGACCGCTCACCTCGACCGCAAAGCCCGAGCCCTATGAAAGAGGATGGCAACCCTATAGAAACAGTCGGGGACAGAGCGCAGAGGAGCGGGTTGGCTTCCGTTCGACGACGGTTCACGGACGCGGCGGCGGATGCGGTTGAAGCCGCGTACGCGCCGGGTGATGGAGATTCCAATTCTAATTCAGGAAGCTCCGCGTTCGCGTCCACTGCTCGACGCGCGCGACGCTCCGCCGGGGTCGCGGGAGCCGCGAATGCGTTTAGCGCGGCTGCTAACTTGGGACGATCGGGGGAGGCTCCTGCTGGGAGACGAGCACGGCACGCCCGGGCGAGTGCCGGTGATGCTACTGCCGCATTAGTCTCTGAACGCCGAGCCGACCGAGCGGTTCCGTCGGGCGGTGAGGTAGCGCTCGGCGGGTCTGCACCTGACGATGGGACCGTTCCAAGCACGTACGGTCACCAGCGTGAGGCGATTGAAGACGCGCCGCTTGCGTCCGGGAGGGACGCGCGACGAGCCGCCAGGGAAGCCAGGGTTTCAGACCCAGAACCCACGGGGAGAAGGGCGAGAGGGTTGTAGAGTTTATATTTGGAGACAAGAATTATCTTCTTCTTTTGTCTTTTTCTACAACTCAACACGACTATTTCAAAACCTCAACCTCCGTGTCCCCGCTCCCCTCGTCCATATCAGCGACCCCCGCCACGACCGCGAGCTCGCTCTCCAAGCTCTCCAGCAACAACGAACACGCCTCCGGGTTCTGCGAACACGCGTCTTCTTCGTCCATCCACTCTTTGTTTATTTCGTCTAATTCAGTCGCGACCAAAGCCACGCCCGCGCGTCCTTCCGCATCTCGGTCAGTCGATGCCACCGGTACGTCACCAACGACTCTCCAGATGAAGCACCGAATTCTATCATCAGGGCCCTCTTCACCTTGTACTTGCAACATGTCCACGAACTGGAACCTGCGGCCGACGAGCCACTTATCCGTGGTGATGCAGAGCGCGCCGGGGCGCATAACGGCGCTCAACGCGGCGCTTAATTCCGGGAGGCGCAGTCCATCAGGGGAGGGAAAAGCAGTGCTGTACGCCAAAGCAATATCCGCCCCCGCCAACGCGGACGCCGCACCAACAATGTCCCCGCCATCCCCAACGCCCGCCGGGTCTTCAGGGCACGACGCGTCGAAAAGGCACTCCACGGACCCGGAGCCGAGATTAGCGTCGGCGTGGATGGACTTTAACAGACCATGAGGCAACACGTTTTCAGCTTGTAGTTTTTCAATCGCGCCGGCACCGAGTTTCGCCAGTGGCTCAGAGGCTTCAATGCCCACGACTGATCTCCACGCCCGCATGGTTGAAGCTGCTAAAATCAGCCGTCCAGCCCCACTCCCGATATCAACCAAACTCGGCTGAAACGCGTTGGGCGTTTCTTCAAATTCGCAACCGTCGCCTTCGCAGTCTTCGGGATGGAACGCGGCGGCTCTTGAGATCTGTTCCGCGTCATCTACACTGCCTTCACTGCTCAAGCACGACCCGTGTTCCGCTCGTATGAGCACGTCCTGTACCGCGGGGTGCTCCAAAATCGCCAGCAGCCCAGTCAGCGGGAACTCTCCGTACGATCCTTGCGTTTCGTCGTTTAGACTCTTACTCGCCACTTCGAATCGGACTCGTCGCGCTTCGCCGCCGCCTAAAACGCCCCCGGCGACGTCCATCAGCGCCTGCGCATCGGCTGCCGCTGCGCTGGTTTTGACCTCAGTTGCGACGGAGGCGTAGTTGACGTTACCAGCGCGGATGCTGCTTTTGTGAAGACCTCCCCTTGAAGTGCGTACAAAAGCGCGGGAGGGATGGCCAGGCTGGCGGCCGAGTCGGCTATTAAAGGCGCGAACATCTACGCGTCGTGTGAGGCTGTTCAACTGCGGAACGGCGGCGCACAGGGCGCCGGAGGCGCACAGGGCGCCGGAAGCGAGCGTAGAGGATGTCATGCGTTAACGCGTTTGATGCGTGGTTGAAGAGCCGCCCGCGCGATCTGCTCTGGGAGTGAACGCGCGCGTGGCGCGTAGGAATGATTGCTCTGATACGCTTTCCTGAAGAATTTCGGCTCGTCCGAGAATTTTGATTGGTCAGCAACGAAATCAATTGAGCGGGGAAAACAAAACAGAAACGACGAGTCATTCATTTTTTCTAGTCGATCTCGCTGACGCGGACCGCTTTTCGTGTCGAAGAAAAGGTGCAGGGTTTTTTGTTAACACTCAATGACCCGAATCGCGCCACACCACACCACGCGGTTGGGAGGCCTGGGCTTCTTGATCGGGGTTAATTCTTCACTCACCACACCATCATGTCCCTTGCGGACGCGTGCGCGGGCGCGCGCGCGACGGCAACGCGCGCGGCGTTCACGAACGCGTCAATGCCAGGCGTCAACGGAGGCTCGGCAACCGTCAACGACGCGTTTACCCCGTTTCGAGGACGTGGTGTAGCGCGAACAGTATTTTTCGCACCCAAACGACACCACAACCGAATTCGAACCAACCCAAACACCGCCGCGATCTCCGGGTACAACTCCGAACCGTGGAGCGAGTACGACGCGAAGCACGCGTCACGTTCGCGGTGGCCGCAAGAGCGGAATCACAATTTGGCGGCGAAAAACTTAAGAGCGTTGCTAGCGGCGCCAGGGATCATCCAGACGCCCTGCGCGCACGACGCTTTGAGCGCCGCGTTGATCGAAAGAGCAGGCTTCAACGCGGGGTTCATGTCGGGTTTTTGCGTTTCAGCAGCTAGGTTAGCCATGCCGGATGCCGGCCTCATCTCTTACGGCGAGATGGAGGACGTGGGACGGCACATCTGCGAAGCCGTGTCACCAGGATTTCCATTCATAGGCGACGCGGATGATGGGTATGGGAACGCGATGAACGCGAAGCGGACGGTGCGGGGGTACGCCAGGGCGGGGTTCGCGGGTATTTTGATGGAGGACCAGGTGGCCCCGAAAGCGTGCGGCCACACCAGAAACAGACGCGTTATTCCTCGATCCGACGCCGTGGCGCGGATCAAAGCCGCGTGCGACGAGCGCGACGAGGGAGGGGGGGGGGACGTTGTGATTTTTGCCAGGAGGGACGCTAGAAGTGCAGAGAGCTTGGAAGAGGCTTTATGGAGAGCCGCTGCTTTTGCCGACGTCGGAGCCGATGCTTTGTTCATCGACGCGTTGCGCTCGCGTGAGGAGATGGAACGGTTTTGCAAAATCGCGCCCAGCGTTCCTAAGATGGCCAACATGTTAGAAGGCGGCGGAAGTACCCCCATTTGCACGCCGAAAGAACTAGAAGAGATGGGGTTCAAGGTTGTGGCGTATCCGCTGAGTTTGCTGGCGACAACAGCGCGGGCGATGGAGCGGACGTTGAGAGAAATCAGGGACGACGGGTACCCCGATGAATCGTCGATGCCGACGTTTGAGGAACTGAAGCGAATCGTCGGGTTCCCCGAGTACTACGTCGACGAAGCACGGTACGACACGACGCACAAAGCGCACGTGCCTAACATCCCGCCGCCCATGAACCGATAGAGTGTCGTGTGGCCGAGGATGAGTGAGCCCTGGTTCCGTTGACGGAATAGACAGCGCGGCGCGTCGAGAATAATCATCTAATAAAAAAAAGCGAAAATATTTCAAGTCAACTCGAAGTCGATCTGATGTCGAACGATCGATGGCACTCCGCGCCGCGCCCGCGCCTCACCAAAAGACACCATGGGTTTCCAAAAGACAGTGACAAACCACTTGCGCAACATGACCTTGAACTTCGGCAAGACGTGCATGCCCTGGGGCGTGAAAAGAAGCGTGTGCGCGGGGTGTAGCGGTGTTTTGTTCGCGCTCCCCGGCGTGGTTGCTTTCAGGGAACACGACCCACTGTCGATCTACATCCTAGCCGCGTTCATCACGCAAGCGCTGTTGTCCGTGATGTCGGATTACGTGTGCACTGGTCGTGATAGCGTGTGGCACGGCTTGGATCGGTGGATGTCTTCTGTGATGACGGTTAGCATGGTGTGGTACGCGCAAAGCGCGCTGTCCCCGAAACATTGCGCAATCGCGGTGCCGCCTTTGTTTTGCTTGTACCAGAGCAAAAATGCAATCGCGCGCGGGGACTGGAGCGCGTACGTCGTGTGGCACACCCTGTGGCACCTGTCCGCGGTGTTCGGGTGCTGCGGGGTGATTTACTTGGTCAACGGGTGGCAGGGGGTACACGCGGTAGGCAGGGGAATGGGGGTAACGCGATTGGGGTGGGCGGAGCTGTGATGCATGTATTAACATAATTTTAGTTCCGCAGTCCCCCGCCATAACGTTACGCAATCTGTTGACACATCGTCACCTTTCCAACTCGTTCGCTTACCAGCCCGCCACACCCCAGCGCACCTCCTGCACGCCCTCCCTCCGCCCTCCACTGGAGCGATGCGGAGCTCGCAGGTGAAGCCACCAGGCGTGCACGCGCGGGATTCACAACCGGAACCGCGCGACGATGAGTCTCGCGAAAACCCGAACTCATCTGATTTTCGACAACACGATTTCGACAACACGGCGGGCGGATCGTCGGAGCTGAGGAGTGGGCGGGTGTTCCCCCCCTACCCAATTGACGTGGATTCTGGGGTTTTGGACCAAGTGTCAACGAACCCCAGTGCACGCACCAGCGAGTTTAAGAATCTCGACCAAACCGTCGAACCTCGACCCGATGCCAAAGATCAGTGGCGTCAACTGCGTTCGCGAAAAGTCATGCGGAAGTTACAAATGATGGCGAAACTTTCCAGTAGGAGTTTGCGGTTAGGGAAGATTGACCTTAGTCGGACAGGTACAGGAGAAGGACACGATAAGGACACGGACACGGAACGCGATCGGGGTGACGCGACGGACGGTTTACGTCATCGCGCGCCGCCGGTAAGTGCGGATCAAAGAAAAGAAAAATCTGGCGGGTCCATCGACGACGACCCCCTCCCCAACTCCACCTCTGCCGAGGATCTGGACGAGCTCGAGGACAAGTTGAGTGCTTGGTTACAGTGCAGTGGGTTACACACGGTGGATAAGTGGGTTTTGAACTACAGGAAGCACCCATCGTGTTGGGCGGCGTTACTGATGATGCACGGCGTGCCGGAAGTATCTGGACGCTTGCGCGCGAAGGTTGAAAACTACGCCATCTACAGCGCGCTGTTCCTCTCCTGCACAATCCAGGCCGTGATGAGTCCCCCGGACGTGATGCAGTGCGACGAGCGGGAGTTCTCGTCTGAAAGGGATGAAATGAAGTGTCAGGTGATGAAGCGGATCGCAACTTACGCACTTCTTGGCGCGGTCGCCATGCATTTTTACTCCATCATCTTAGCCATGGCGTTTGTAAACGCGCTGAACGAAACCGCGCGGGAGGCGGACGTATTTCGCATGTTTGCACGAGGCCAGGGCTACCTAGCGACCTACAAGTGCCAGCAAGCGTTTCGGAACGGGGCCGGGTTCTGTATGATCGCCATTGGAGCGGTTTCGCTGGAGTACATCGGGTGGGACGCGGTGGTGTGGATCGTGTGTCTGTTGAGTTATATTTTATATAACTTCAAACACACCTCGGAGTTGCTGTTCAGCACGGGTAGTTTAGTTCATTATTGGCGCACCGAGTTGGGGGGTAAGCCCGACCCGGATGACCCGTACGAAATCGCACCTGCTGTACACGTGTTCAAGGAGCGGGTTAAGTTCTCACGAGGCGTCCTTGGGGACGAGGACTTCTTCGACGAAGACGCGCTTGGCGGGAAAGCTGAGAAAGGCAAAATTTGGAAGGGCAAGGGCGAGGACCGGCGAGAGGTTGGAGGGGGGCACCGGAAGGTTTGGAAAACGGGAAGTTTCGTCAATGCAAGCGGGTGGAGTTGGAGCTCAACTGGGAGTTCCAACAAGGGGGACAAGGGAAAATCAGAAGTTCACGATTTGTCGTCGGTTGACGAGATTGTCGAAAACGGAAATCTCGAAACTGAAACAACCGAAACAAAGCCGGCGTCTCCCGAGCTCTTGCTCAAGAGCCACCACGCGAAGAACGAACGGAAGAAACAGGAGAAGAAGGTGTACAACGACCAGCACTTGGGGACACACGTGGGGAGCAAAGCAGCGGCGATACTATAGTTTGATGATACATTAAATTAAGACGATTCCTATCTATACTATAACGACATTTTCTTTCCTCTCACTCATAAATCCGAACCTCTCATACATCAAATACAAGGCAAGCAAAACATTTATGGGCGCACACAGCACGTTCAACCCGCGCCAGCCGATGGCTTGTAGTAGAGCACCTGAACATGCCGCTACCAGCGCTGTTGCGAAGAACGCAAACGACTCCGCGGCGCCCTGCGTTTTCCTTTTCTCCGTTTGCAAAAAAGAACTACTGGCGACGAAAACCAAGTGCCACGCGATACCTAGAACTATTAACACCTCCCGGAACGCGTAATAGGGTAGTGTGTCACCTTTTTGCGTCGCATCTGGCACCAACACGTATGTTCCGAACGAACAGAATATAAACAGCCCTATGCCTAAACACGCCACTGCGTCGCCCCCCAAAACCCGAACCAGGTCGCCCGTTCCGAACAAACCAGGGGCGAACATACACAGTAAATGGAGTTGTAAAGCCGCCGTCGATTCCTTGAACGAGTAATTTCCTTCGTTCGACTCGGTCATGGCTAACGGGGCGGCGGACATTATCAAAAACATCGCGGTCCAGGTCGCGGTGGTGCACACCAAGCCCTTGCGCGCGTTTGCGGAGGTGCGGGACGAATGGAGGAGGGATGAGGAGTTGGTTGAATCATCATTTGCAGAATCAACACGCGTTGACTCTTTACTCTCATCGTTCTCGTTACTCTCAACTCTCTTCCCCGCTGTCCTGACAAACAATGAAAAAACCGCCAGCAAAGCGTAACACCCACTCATCGCGATGAAACACCCAACGAATTCCTTGTCAAACGCCGTTCGCGTCGCGATTGCTATTTCGGGCCCGGTAAACGCGGCGACCACGCCGCCGGCGACGCCGAACGCTAAAGCTCTTTTTTTTCGCCTCGAGTCCACGGCTTCGGCAGCGACGAACCTTAACTGTTGCGAAACCCCATTCGCGACACCTATACCTACGATGCCGGCTATGGCGAGTACGTATGACTCTACGTATAGGTCGAGGGTGATGAGTAGGGCGCCGCACACGCCGCACATGGCTGACATAACGAGCACGGGACGCCGCCCAACGCGCGTCGATAAACCCGATGCCGGTATACTCACAACCGCCCTGGACAAAAACTCCAGCGTCAGCGAAAACGTCCCTACTGCTTTGTTGCCCGTGACGGAACTCGTGGCGATCGCCAGAGTTGCCACGACGACCCCGAAGCCGCTCATCGCCGCGGCTTGGCCTAAAGACGCGAGTAACACGTCGAGCCAGCCGTGGTACGGGCCTTTGCCATCACGTCGCGTCGCGCGTAGGAAAGATGGGACGAAAACATTCGAAAAGTTAAGTGACGTCCCGTGAGGTTGGGCAATCACCTCCCGACCGCTCGCCCTCGGGTTTTCGTGTGTATCATCTATACCATCTGAAGGGACACCACCCGACGCCGACGACGCCGACGGCTCACCAGTCTCGCGCATCCCGATACTGGAGAGGGGGGCGAATCGCTGCATGTAATTCCGAAGAAAAAGTGAATCATAAATTGGCTGGCGCTTTCTCGCCCGCAGTTTGAGGATCTCGTTTTTTTGCTTTCCCGCCGCCATCCGTGAAGAGCCACGACCGCCGAGGCGTCCCCACACGACCGCGCGCGCCTCACGCTGCACACGCCGTTGAGGACACTCGACGATACTGCTTCGAAAGGCAAAGCAGTCATCTTTCGTGGAGGAGCACCCGCACTCGCAGGTGACAGGCCCTAAGAAGGTCGAGCACTCTCCGCCGTTTATCTGAAAGAAAAGTTTTCAAGATGGCGGACATCATGGAAAAGATCGCCACGATCGAGCTGGAGATGAGCCGCACGCAGAAGAACAAAGCCACGGCGGCGCATTTGGGGAGTTTGAAGGCTAAGTTGGCCAAGTTGCGACGTGATTTGATCGAACCTAGCGGGAAATCAGGGCCGAAGGGGGAGGGTTTCGATGTGACGAAAACTGGCGACTGCAGAGTTGGTCTTGTCGGATTTCCATCGGTGGGCAAGTCCACTCTATTAAACAAACTCACAGGGACGTTCTCTGAAGTCGCGGCGTACGAGTTCACCACGTTGACGTGCATCCCGGGTGTGATTCGATACAGAGGCGCTAAGATTCAGCTGTTGGATCTTCCCGGAATCATCGAAGGCGCGAAGGACGGGAAGGGCAGAGGGCGGCAGGTTATTTCAACCGCCAGGACTTGTAGTCTAATTGTGATTACCCTGGACGCGTTGAAACCGTTAACCCACAAAAAGCTCATCGAGCACGAATTATTCGGCATGGGCATCCGCTTAAACAAAGAGCCCCCGAATATCGTGTACAAAAAGAAAGACCGCGGTGGAATCGCGTTTTCCCCCAACCCTAATGGGGACACGACATTCCTCGACGAGGAAACCGTCACTAACATTCTAAAGGAGTACGGCGTGCACCACGCGGATGTGAAACTCTTCGAGGACGCCACGGATGAGGACTTGATCGACGTGATTGAGGGATCCCGGGTGTACATCCCGGCTGTATATGCGATCAACAAAGTAGACCAAATCACGGTGGAGGAGCTCAATCTGTTGGACAAGATGAAACACTACGTCCCCATAAGCGCGCACAAGGAGTGGAACCTGGACGGGCTTCTTGAAACGGTGTGGGATTACCTGGACATGGTGCGGATATACACCAAACCAAGAGGCGTGCAGCCCGACTACGACGACCCGGTGGTGCTGCCCCGAAAGCACGCCACCGTGGAGGACTTCTGCAACCGTTTGCACAAGGGGATCATTAAGAATTTTAAAACCGCGTTGGTGTGGGGCGTATCGGCGAAGCACCGCCCGCAGCGCGTCGGGAAGGAACACGTGCTGGAGGACGAAGACGTGGTGCAGATCGTTAAGAAAATTTAAATTGAGTGTATGGGTATATAGTCTAGGGGTGTTGTGACGATTCGGATTCTTTTATTCTATTTCAGATTCTATTCTATCTATTCTTAATAATCCTAAACCCTCAAACTACCTAGGCCCGTTTTGGCGAGCCGCCGAATTTCGTCCAGCTCGACTTGCACAACCGCGCAGAGCGTTTGTCGCGCAACCGCCGTCGAGTCCAACGGGTTGATCACTGAATGATTCCCATACGTACCATTCGAGTCCAAGAAAGCCGTCGCCCTGTGTACGCGTTCGCGGACTTCGGTTTTGCTTTTGTCAACCGACTGTCTTTCGGGAAACGGTTTGCGCTCGTCGCGACGTCGGCGATCACGTTTCGGCACAACCGAAGGCGCGACCGGCGTGTTTTTATTACCGTCTCGGGGCGTCAGCGGCGGACGTTTCGGGGACCGGGTGTTTTTCGAAAGAGCTTGTTGTGCACCGAACGACGCAAATACCCCAAAAGCAGATGTCGGCGTGTCCGGCCGAGGCGGGGGGGCGGGTTGTGTTTTCGGAGACGTCGAAGACGACGGTTCCGTGTCCTCTGAATTCTGCTCAGTCGCCGGAGAGAACTTTTCTTGAGTCTCTAATCGAACCACCTTCACCGGGGTTAAATTGATCGGAATCGGCATGACAATTACTGGCGGTACAGAAGCGCGGGACGCTAAAACTTCCACCGTATCAATCGTATCAACAACCACGTCCGTTTCAGTTTCCGTAATGGCAATTTCTGTTTGCGTCGAAGACGAGATGGAGACACTTTTCGGCGTCTCGGGTTTTGAATCAGGAGTCGATTCCACAGGAGTCGAAGTCTCGACGTAGACACTTGATACGCGCGTTTTCCCTTCCGCACCAGGTGACGGTGTGGAAGGCGACACCGGCGACACAGAGACGCTTGGCGAATGCGCTTTAGGTTTAGGGGCCGGGTTTAGGGTTTTCGCCACAGGCGGCGTGGTCATGCCAAAGAAACTAACCTCCGCGGGCGCGAACATTTGCCTGCGTCTCGGGTTAACATTTTTCGTCTCCACCCGCGTCTCGCTCGTCGCCGTCTCTGTCCTTGGCGGCTGTAGCGGCGACGGGGGCGGGGGCGGGGGCGAGTCGCTGAACACCAGCGGCCGCACTGTGTGTAAGTAGTTACCAGACGAGGTTGGGGTTTTCGTTTCAGGTGGGGTTTCGATTATTTCCGGAACGGGGTTGGAGCGTATCGCGGGCTCTTTCACCGAGATACTCGCGACGATGATCGTCGCTTCTTTTTCGGCGGCCTCCGCCGTACGCTCCGGTACCGTATCTGGCACGACATCGTTTCCTTTCGTTGTATCAGGAGGTGCGTCGGTATCTAGAATGGTTACTTGCTGTGTTATTTCCGGTTTCTGCACGTCTTTGGGTTGTGGTACAGGGTTTTGGTTTTGGTTGTCGCTGCGCTTTCGGGCTGGTTTTTCAAACGACTCCGCCGGCGCCACAGTTTTTGTTTTTTCATTTGACGCCGTTCGCCGAGCGTCGTTTCTGAGCTGTCTCGCCGCTTTCGTTCGCTCGCGTCGCACATTTCTTCCGTGGTCCCTAAGTTCAAACACCACGGTAACGCATGCCCCATCCCGTTTCCCTCCCTCCATGTGTAACTCCATTTGTGTCGGTGTGAAGTTTTGTAGCCGCGACAGCGGTACCAGCGCCGCGCCCAGGCACTTCATTTTTTCCCTTCGCTTATCCCAAACGCTGACTCGCGCGACGCCCTCTCCGCCCTCGTCCGACAAAACCAACTTCCCGCGTTGCATCCAGTGCGGGTTGTACGTCATGGACCGCGCATCGCTGGTCCACCGCGCATCGCCAACCTCCACCACCGCGACAAGGCGAGGCACGCGGAACGTGGACATCTGAGATTGGGAAGGAAAGTCGGGAAGGAAGTCAGCCTCGGACGACGCGATGAATGGGATTGGGTTGACACGCGGGAAGGTTATAGATTAGGCGGAGTGACTTACCCTGATGTTAGACCCGGACTTAAGGTCGATCACGAGCGAGGGGGCGGTCGCCCCATACTCTGAGGGGGACGCCATAACGGCGCCTCCCCCTGGAGGCTCGGAATGAAATTTGAAATGTTCTCGGACAGGTGAAAAGCAGAGGGGGCGACACTCTACCAGACAGAAAATGACTGAATAAAAAAATATTACTGCTACTTCATTCCCAGCGCTCGCCGCAGCGCTTTGGTGACACTCTTCGTCTCCCCGCCTGACTCCCCGATCCACGCCACGTGCCCGTCCGGCCGCACGAGCACTGCTTTCGTGCCAGCCGTGTTCCTCCAAGCGCCGTCGCGGTCAAACGCACGAACGAAAAGACTAGCCCCGCTTGTTTCTTCTTTGAGAAAGTTTTTCGAGGAAGATGAGATCGAGTTACTCGATATCAGCACCAAACGCAGACGTTTGGCGTATGGGTTTTCGTTTCGAACGGTTTCAGCCCACGCTTCGGCGTTAGCCACTGCATCGGCATCGTCATCTGGTAAAGGAACCAGAACCGCGAACGTCGGGCCCCGAGGCGACTTTTCTGATTCTTTTTTATGAATTTCTTCGTCAAAGTCCACCCGCGCGTCGTGCACGTCCGGCTCGACTAGATCCAGCGTCGATAATTGGACGTCTTTTTGCGCACCTAAAATAGCAACGTCAAGCCACGCGTGAGGACACCTCGCGCCGACCATCAGGGTTCCGGGAGGGACCAACTTTGCGGAGTCGCCGACGATTTTCGCGTCGTCTTCTTTGTATCGATATATATTTTGTTTCGTTGAAGCAACGTCGTCGCCGATTTCGTACACGAACCCCAGGTCTTGTTCCGGGAACTGAAGCTTTAACGTTTTTGTTGGGCTGCTGCACAGCTTTAAAACTGCCAAACGACGTGCGTTTCCGATTACGTTGTCCGATTCAAGCAACAAACCGCACTGCGATCGGCCCAGCGCGAGACCGGCGGCGAGCGCGCGTCGCTGCGCTTCTCGCGAAACGTGTCGCGCCGCGGGGCTCATCTGTCCGAACAGGTTATCCGAAACGAACGCAGAGGCACTGGATATGGCTTGCAGCGCATCCGCAGCCATAGGGTCAAGACCGATCGCCTGCAGGACTTTTAAAACTCGCTTGAAGTTGCCAACCGACAGCCGCGCGTTTCCAACCGCCACCGGTCGGCGCTCGTGGTCGTAACTTTTCAACAGAGAGGAATCTTTTTTAACCAAGAGCAGCTGAGTTATATCATCACCACTCATGTCACTATTCCCTCTTTTTTTACAGTCTCCGAATTTCTCATGCCATGCCGCCAACTTCCACGCCAGGTTGTGCGCGTCCTGGATTCCGGTGTTCATGCCGAACCCGCCGGCGGGGGGAAATGCGTGCGCGGCGTCGCCGGCGAGGAAGACGTTCCTGCTCGAGAATTCGTTCGCCACCACTGCACTCATGCGCCACGTGCGGACGCTTTCGATTGAGATGTCGTCGATAGGAGAGGTTGATAGGGAGGTATCTTTGGACGTTGATAGGTAATAAGTGTCAAAATCAACCCCTTCTCCTTTCAACATCCCAACCCCAACCGCACTTTCAACGAGCCGCAAACACTGCTCAAACGAAAAGTCCTCCAACAGCGTTTGCATCGGGGGAAAGTACGGGAGCTGCGCGACGAACTCGCCGCCGCTTTTTTCTGAGATGTCGTGGGCTACGACCACTGCAATGACTTCTGGGTTGAACACAAAGTACAGCATCGCGGCTCGGTTGTGTTCTCGTAATTTATTGGCCAGTTTTTGGCTCGTGAAGTGGACGTTCACCAGGTGCTGCATGCTGTCGGCGCCGGTTGTTTTTATTTTTAGCGATTCTCGGATTTTGCCGTTCGCGCCGTCCGCGGCGACGAGGTGGGAGCTGTTTATTTTAATTACTTTCTGAGTCGCGTCTTTAACGTTTTTTAGCTCAGCTGTGACTGTATTATTAGTCTGATGTACTCCCACGCACTCCACGCCCAGGGAAAACCCGTCTGCCCCTCTCAGGTGCGCCTTAACGGCGCGCTCAAAAAGCATCGGCTCCAGCTTGTGCTGCGACAGATGCGCCACCGAGGTCGGCGAAACATCTTTATTATATTCCTTTGAACCCTCATCATGTGTTTTGTCGAAGTGGTCCACCCGTCCTAACTCAACGCCGCCCAACATTTTAGTAGCGTAAATGAAGTGCCTCCAGTCATCCAGGGGGGTTTGTGCTTGCTGGACCTCTTTGTCTAGGCCGAGCATGGATCTAAATATTTCCCTACTTCGATTGTTCACGAAGTGCGCTTGAGGATGCGTGGTGGGTTCCGATCGCTTTTCAATCACTTGCGAGTCTATTCCGTACTTCGATAGCAGGATTGAGAGCGTTAACCCAACGGGGCCGCCGCCCACGATCACGACTGGGACGTGCGTTGGCGGAGCCGCGGAAGACGACGAGTACCGCCTCGTCGTGGTTGGCGACATTAGATAGTCCGACCACGTCGACGTCGTTGTCCACGAAACAGGTCTCCGACTGAAGCACAGCACTAGGTCTGTTCGCGTCGCGATGGGGTGCCGCGCGAGATGGCGCATGACCCGCGACATGACCCCGAGGCGCCGCCGCCGCCAAACGCCACGCCCACGCGCCCGCAGTTGTGGAGGAATAGACGGGACGAGTTGGGAGTTTTGGCCTTCTAGATTTCTTTTGGCAAAAGAGGGGAGTATTTTTGGCAAAGAGAGTGCCGTATGGGAAGAGATGACTGATTACACATGCACCTACTCCCCCACCACCACCTCCACCTTCTCCACCCCGAAATCGATGGTCTCTTCGGTGTCATCGTCGTACAACACGTGGTGCTTCTTTTCGGCTTTGGAGTATGACTGCACCAGAGCGCCGTACCACGCGCTTTCGCCGTTTTCTTCATTCCACAGGACGCGCACGCGCGTGCCGTTTTCTATGACAGCTGTCCCATCCACGGGCTCGAATACCTTCCCGGCGTCAGGATCCATTACGGGCACCGCACTAGCTCCACCCGGTAAGCTAGTGCCATCCACTTGTTGCTCCCATTCTAGCAGGCCGGTTTTTTCGTAGTTTCTGCGCATCGCAAACGACGCGGACGTCTGCCCACTCAGGTCCTTCCCCCCGGCCGCCTCCCGACACACCCTCATCCACAGCTTGCTGTCACACACCGCCCGGTACCCCCCCATCTGCCGCACCTTCCTGAACACCTTCCTCATGGGTAACGGCGATCCTAAAAAGATGGGAGAGTACAACACGTGCCTGGAGTTGAATTTCAAAAACGACGCGAGCTCGTCTCGGAAGTCGCGTTCGGAGTCGTCCAGGTGGTCATCCTGGCCGTGCACCGGCTTTCCCGCCTTCGCGGTGGCCTCCGCCGCGGGGGCGATGGATTCGGGTTTAGCCACAGCGCCTCGCTTCTCTAGA